>ERZ1035032.56-NODE-56-length-82046-cov-241.892818_pt1 | contig 82046 bp, 111 predicted proteins | sample MGYA00520693_ERZ1035032 | MGnify/ENA primary metagenome ERZ1035032 (study PRJEB33766, sample SAMN09781740) | gut metagenome | biome: gut microbiome | host: Homo sapiens | place: Madagascar | study: EMG produced TPA metagenomics assembly of the PRJNA485056 data... | reverse complement strand
TTGACCCTCACAGTCAGCAAGCAATGGTTCGACATGATTGTTGCTTGCGAAAAGAATGAAGAGTATCGGATAATTAAAGACTTTTGGATGAGTCGCCTTCTCCTTATCAAGGATGAGGAATGCAAAGATTTCGATAAGTACGTTAAGCTTCATATTGGTAAGACATTTGAGATGCTTATAGACATCGATACCATCAAGGAGAAACTGAATAATGGTACAATGAAGTTCGTACCATTCACTCACGTTCTCTTCAAGAACGGCTATTACGACGATAGTCCAAAGGTAGAAAAGGAGATTGAGAGCATCACCATCGGCAAGCCGAAGAAAGGTCTTTGCCCAGGCAAGTGGTTGGACCATGAGTTTTTTGTCATTAAATTCAAGTAGCGTATGAAAAGAAAAAAGTTGAATTATGTGTACCAGGGTCTCTTATTTGGAGTCAAATAGATGACTATTTAGATACAGATTTGATTGGCGGTGGAAAACGTGTACGACACAGCGGTAGAGCTATAAGAGAAATTCTCGAAAGTGATATGATGAATTGATATGAGTTACAAGCAGATAATCCGATATTACTTAGACGGTCATAAAGTTAATCGTTTGCATATTGGAATAATTGAAAACATTCTGGATAGTTGCAGTACTGATGATGAAGTATATCTCAGAATATCAAAACTTGAAGATAAAGTTTGGCTTGATAATTGCAAGCTAAGAGGATTTAATAACTTTGAACCTAATAGGGAACTTGAGTTTGTTTTATATAATATCAAGAAAGAGTTAGATGATATTAAGAAGAGAAAAAGTTTTTGATATGAAAAAAGAAGAAAAATGTTGCGGCAACTGTAATTGGTTTGATAATGAAGACGCTTATGGCGTTGGATGGTGCTCTATCAATGATAGAGAAACGTCTTGTGATCAAGTATGTATTTTAACTTTAAATAAACAACAATGATTGTAAACATTAAAAAATTAAACCCAAAAGCGGTAATTCCCTTCCGTAAGTACAAAAGTGACTTTTGTTATGACTGTGTAGCTGTTTCAGAAGAGGAACTCGCACCGAATGTGTGGAAGTACAAACTTGGTTTTGCTTTACAGCCAAGTTTGTTGTTAAAAAACACAGTCAAAGGTAATTTCGATAGCAATATCTGCTTTACCCTACGCCCACGATCGTCCGTTTTTGAAACAGGTATGGTTTTATCTAACAGTATAGCAACTATTGACGAGGGATTCATAGGAGAGATTTCTGCCGTATTCTATCACGTAATGCCAAATATGCCAAGATACAAGGTTGGCGATAAGGTTTGTCAGATTCATTTTGACGTTTGTGTTGACATAGAGTTCAAAGAAGTCGATACTCTTGAGGAAACAGAACGCGGCACTAACGGGTACGGATCAACAGGTAGATAACAACCATTATTAAAGGGGTGGCTACGCATCACGTGTGGTCACCCCTTTTTGTTTGTAAATCAACTAATAACCAATAAAAACATCAGAAAAAACTAAGAACGTTTAATGTAGCTTTAATTTCCAGTAAATCCAACCTAAAAACGCGAGAACGCCTATAAAAAGACAAGCTGATGCAATCTTACCTATATTCAAGAAAGCTTTATCAGTCTTTGATAGTTGTTTCTCAACATATACTTTGTCTTTCGATGTTTTACTTATCACTGAGATTATGGAGTCACACTTGCTATGATACATCGTCGTACTATCCTTGTATTCTTTAAGACTCGAAATACTGTCTCTCAGTATCTGTACATCTTCCTGTGATAGCTCGTGATATTCGTAGTGAAACCTGTCTTCGCCGACCTTGTTTCCGTTCACATCGTACTTCGAAGCTGTGCTGTCCTTTATATGAGTCTTCTCTTTGGTGGTAGACTTTACAGACTCTTTATGCGATGCTCTGTATGATTCCAGTTCCTTAATAAGCCTTGCGTTAAAGAGCGAATCCCACTTAGCCTCGTTACGTTTATCAGAGATGTATGTATGTTTTTCTATCACGCGTTCTTTAGCCTTACATCTACAGAACATTGATAGAACCAACATCGCTACCGCAATGATTACCACTGCCCTTGTTATCTTATCAACCAGTTTCATAAGCTACTGAATTATAATCGTTACTTTTTCCTTTTTATCCCAAGCTGTCTTCATGGTCTGAATGAGCTTGTTGGTCCAGAATATGGAATCGCTAATCCATCCTTTCTTATCGTTCTTACCGATAAGAATACACCCCTCTGTGTCTTTTGCAGAGTTACCGCTATGTATGCGTATTCCTTCAAATCCTTTGACGTTCAGAAGCAATGGCAGCATCTTCTTGAACCGGTTAGAGTAGGTATATACACATTCATAGCTGCCACTTGGTATCGCAGTCTGCCCATACACCTTTTTATTCTTGATTTCGTTCAAGTCCATTTCTTGATTCAGCCCTCTGTCTGTATCCTCAAGAGTGTTGCATCCGAACAAATTACCATTCACGTACAGACGACTGATAGTATATCTGTCCTTTTTCCAGGCCCTATCAATTAGTACTTCCATTATCGTTTCCCTCCTCTTTTTTATCAAACTCCTGACTCAATCTCTCCAATATCGGCTTCCAATAGCTCGGCAATGCCTTTGCAAACTCAAACCTCAGAATGTAATAAATAACCCTGAATGAGATGTTCTTAGGGTATGCCTTAATGAGATTTTTAAACGCATTGCATATATACACATAGCAGAATATATACGTGAGCATCTTGATTACAAACAAAGCCTTACTTCCGTCATTACAACCGACCATGATACCGTAGATGACGTAATCAATGGTCAGGTATAGCAACATTTCCAAAATGGCGTTTACGAACTTCGATGCAGAAAAGTTCTTGCACCGCACAACACTTACACCATCGGCCCTCATTCCGCAGAAGATATTAAAGCCGAAAGCGATTACCAGCGCCAACACGAAACCTTCAGTCGGCGTTGCAAAGGCGAGTATAGCAGAGAATATTGTCACCGCTATCTGCCGGATTTGGGAAGAATCTAACAAACCTATCATAATCGTTATCCTGAATAATTTGTAATAAAAAATATAAGTTTCGGTCTTTTCTGCAAATATAGCAATAAAATCCCGAAACTCAATCAGATAACGATCAAAAAGTCACACTTTTATGTCATAAAATGGTAATTCTCCGTTAGCGAGAAACGAAATACACTCATCGAAGATTTTTCTCTCGTAGTCCATAGTGCCTATTTTAGGGAACCACTTCCTTATCTTTTCGTCATTTCTGTTAACCATCTCTCCCCATAGCACACACCAGTCCGCGATATTGATTTTGTCGTTCTTGACCTCATGCCAATAGTCCTTGGCAACGTCTTTGGTGTGAAGCTGACCAATGAGACACAGGTGCATATCGGCCATTTCTTCGTCATAGTTACAACCAGACACCTCTCCTTGTATCTGCTTCATCATTTCAAGCATGGCGCTGTTATTCATACCTATCTCGCAACTCTCTATCATGATTTGCAAGCAAGCCTTCAACTCTTGCATGTCTTCGCACGACATGACATTCTCAAAAACCTTTTTCATTATCTGTTTTTTTTAATGTTTATTTCATGAAATACTCTCTGATGTCATATACGCCGTCCTTGTCTTTCAATAAGTCGACAGCAAGGCTATATGCGTACACCAAAAGATGATCATCATCAATGTCGCTCAAACTGTCCTTGCCGAGAATCTTTGCTACGGTTTCTCCATGATCGCTCACCACTTGATTCATGGCCACGTACAAGGCATAGTCGTTATAGCAAGGGCTGTCTTCTGTGTGTAGATTGTGCTTTTTCATTTCTCCGGACCACACTTGCATATCCCAAGTAGCCTTTGGATCCATTTTCTGAATGATGGACAAAGCTTCCTTTTTCGTAAGGTAGTTCTTCCACTTGATGGCACATAGTTTCTCGATATACTCTTGTGCCAGTTCTGGATGCCTGTCTACCATATCCTTCATCATGCAGCGCATGGTATCACCAAACACGCGCATATACTTCACGTTTGCCGACGTAGCCATTATTCCATATAGCTCATCAAAGTTTTTCATCAATTCTTCCATATCCGTATTATTCAGTTAATAAATTTTTTAATTCAGCAAAATCGCTCTCTCCAAAACTAATACTCTTCTTGCTCCCGAAAAGAAGTGTCGTGAAGATGTTGTCGGGTAGGTCGATATACAGAGTTCCGCCATCAATCCTACCGCTTATGAATCCAATCTCAAAGCTATAGTTGTCAATGGTTTTTAGCATCTGCATGGCATCGTCAAAGATGGTATCTACATTAATATCACCATTCTCGTCACCGATAAACAATGCTGCATTATCAATAGTTTTACCTAACTTCTCCTTGTTGATGGATATGATATTGTGCGCTGCACGTTTCATGTAGACGGAAGGAATTGCCAACATTGGGTTTCCTTTTATCATATCGTCAATTCTTGCGTCTGCCCACAGGTCTACCGATGTAAGCAGCTTCTCTTTAAGTTCCGTTATGTTCATTTCTTAACTCCTCCTTTCTTTGTTTTGTTGTACCATACGAGGTATTCTTGCCAAGTCTTATCACTATGGTTAGTCATATAATCGTTTAGCATGGCAGATTTCTGCTCCTCTGCCTGCGCTACTTCTTTTCTCAATCTTTGCATCAAAGATAGATGTTTCTTCAATGCCTCCTGTCCTTGCTGAGTACTTTCAATACGAGGGCGTATGATACGCAACTCCTCATCTTGCACTAACTTTGACACATATTGTAAGCTGTTAACGTACTCCTGGTTTTGCATCAAGTACTGACGTTGCGCTCCTGTAAGATTATCCTCAATCTTGTCGATTTCATCCCATAAAGGGGTGGAAGACTGCTGCGCTTGCATATTGATAGATGCTCGCTTCTGTTGCAAGGCCTCATACATCTTCTGCAACTCTGCATCTATCATCTGCGGCTGTTGCTGACCTGTGCCCATATCCAATAATGGACTGTTACTGAAATTCATCATAATAAATCTCTTTTAAAGTTGGTGATATATTTTAGAGAGGTGAGAGGGCATCCACCAACGAGGGTAAACACCCCTCACCAACTCATTTTTTCTTAGTCCTTTTTACAGACTTCCTTGCTGCTCTGTTACGCTCCTGTAGTGGGAGTGGAGGGAGTGGAGGGAGTGGCGCAGTTACAGCCGTAGCTGCCGTAACCAGAAACTACTGGCGTAGATGGGAGTACCAACTGACCACGAAGACAGTTACATGTCTTCTCGTTCACGTAAGCCATCATCAGCTTCTCCTTGTAAGGAGTAAGAGCCTCCATTACGGCCACCTTCTTGTCAAGGTCGCAATACTTTGCTTGCAGCGCATCGTACTGGTCTCTCTGATTCTTGTACAGACCGAAGTCCGCATCAATCTGAGACTTGTACAGACCGAACTCAGCCTGCATTGCACGGCGGTTCTCAGCGTTGATAGCATCTGTAGCACCCTTATACATAGAGAACTTCTCTGCGATGTCAGTTTCACGCATAGCGTAGAACTTGTTATCAGTGTCGAGCTTCAAACCGAACATGTCGGTAAGCAGCTTCACCTCATCAGCGCATTCCTTCTCCATTACCTGCAAGGCGGTTGGCTGATTTGAGCTTGAGTTAGCTCCGTAAGTGTTGATGTTTACGTTCTCAGGCATATTGCTGCCGAGTGAACCAAACACGCTGCGGTTGTTACCGCCAAGCAACCAAGCACCTGCACCGAGTGCTGTGCCGATGATACCAAGGGTAAGACCAGCATTACCTGTTGCCTTAGAAGCATACTCATCGTGCTTCTTTCCCTCTTCGTAGATTTTCTTCTCTACGACCTTTGCATCTGTCATTTCCATAATACAATCTTTTGAAATCCTTAATATTAACTAACACTATTGTAACGTTACGATGCAAAGGTACAGCGAATTAATAAGAACAAATATAACTCTATCACACTTTCTTTTATTGGTTGATTATCAGTGTTTTAAGGTGATAGTAGGTAATATCATTTTGAGCTAATATAGGGGGAATAAAATCTTTTCCAATCTTGCAAACATTGGAAAGGATTGAAAACAAAAAGAGAGGCAATCACTTACCTCTCTTTAGCTTATAAGAAATAATTAAAATACAGATACAGTCCAACTCCGAACCACATTGTCAATACCATAGTTGACATCGTTACCCAAGCCAGGAAGAACTTATCGACCTTCTCATACTCATGCGTAATGTATAGGTATGCAATGAACGTGCAATTAATGACGACTATCATTGCTACTATAATCAAAGTCTGAAACACAAAGTCCATAATACTCATACATACTCGCTTATCCGTGATGCGATAGGGCTTAATACGTTATGATTTTCTCTTACTCTTAATATAGTGAAGTATATCCCACTTCTTAAAATATCGGGTGTGTCCTCTTTTCTTGCATTCACCATTGGGAATGTCGCCTCTCGCTACCATCCTGTTCAATGTTGCATCAGAAACGTGCAGTTTCTCCTTGACTTCCTCGGTGCTCATCATCGGATTGAGCATATCGGGGATGATATCACACAGTCTATCCATATCCTCATCGCTCATTCCACAAGCGGTAATTTTCTCACCATTTCTCTGTTGCTTGTCTGCCTTGAAGCAAGCATCGCTCAGCGACTTCAAAGCCGTGCCGAGCAACTTATAATTTAGTATCTTTCCCATATTATGCACAGATTTTTCGTCCTAACTTGGTTTTGCTGATAAACATATCTGCAAATCCATACAAATAAAACATTGCCGTTACTATCATGACTGTGAAGCACGAATCAATCATATCTTGAGTTGTGTACCAACTCCACTCTACAATATGAGCCGCATTGATGCCGAAGAAGTAGAAGAATGGAATGCGGTATCTCCAACATAGGAAGAAGAATCTGCTCGCCAATATAAGAACCATAGGTAAAATATAAACCATAAAGTAGATGAATAAATAACATGGAAAATTCTCATTGTTTGTTATGAACATTTCCCTTGGATGCTGGCTAAAATCCCACATTCCATAAGCGTGTAAGCACATAATGATTATTGGAACGTACTTACAGAACCAGCAAAAGAATTTCAGAATCCTTCTGCTATACCGATTTCCGTGCTTCATCAGCAAGTTCATCACTTCACTTACGTCTTTGTCTTGCAACCACCTTAATAAGTCGCCTTCGTCTTCTTTATTCATAATTTTCGGTTTTAAGATTCAAAATAAGATGGTTGCAAAGTTACACTTTTGTGGCAATAACGCAAGAAAAATGTCAAGTTGTTAGCGTTAAACTTTACTAAACCATCTTATTGTTACCAATAACGGCGTTTTACTATCAATTTGTTATCCAGTACGTCACGAATACGTCCAGAAACCCTGCCACCTCTGCCATATACCAGACAGGCTTATATCCTTCGTCATCGTCCGAACAGCTTACGAGTAGCAGATAGATAAGAGCTATTACAGCCGTTGGGACCCAGCATACCGATAGACACCAGCCTACACACCCTGCCGCAGCTATAAGCGCACCTCCTTTGTGAATAGGGTAGGCATCAGCATCGAGATAGTTGGGTGCCGCACCAACAAACATCAGTCCTGCGCAACCTATGAAGGCGAGGCACTGAATGCCCTTACCTGTGGCGAGCATACATATCATCATCAGTACCGCACACGTAACCATTACAAAGGTAAACACCCATCCATAGTTCCGCTTGCGCTTATCGCCAATTACCTCACTACCCGTACAATCCTGTAACTGGTAATATATATCGCTCACCATCGCAGGAACACCAAAGCGCATCGCTGCGAGGAGCAGAAATCCTCCAAGTAAGAGGAAAGAAATAACACTTAGTATATACATAGTCTTTTCTTTTTAATTAGTTACACACTCATCTCTAACATCTTCGGGTAGCCTGTCTTGTAATCGTAAGCCTCCACTTCTTCAAGACTCATCAGCCAACCTACAGCAGCCTTATGGCTTGCCGTAACGTTAAAGCACTCCAGGGCGTACATCTCCAATGCAGAGAGCAATCGAATAGCTTCGTCGCAGTCAATAACAAACTTTGCGCCACCAAGCCATAAGGTTGTAGTCTTCTGTCCTGCTGCTTTTGCAATGTTGGTTGAGTTCATCAGTCCGACTCGTGTCGCCTTGTCGAGCCATTCAAGCACTCCGTTCAGCAAGAATCCGTTCACGGATGACGAGGTGTCGTAGGCTGTAATTTCGGCTATCTTCTCGACCTTTGCCTGTTCGAGTTTCAAGGCATCCATCTTTGAAACGAACCAAGCGAATGCCTCTTGAACCTCGTCCTCGTTATACTCACTGACAGGCACAGTACACTCGTAGCACTCGTATACTCCCATCTTCTCGTCAAGTACAGCACCAAGATGGCGAACCACCATGTCTCCGTTTTCATACTTTTCCTTATAATCCCCTTGAGGGATAAAGGTCTTGATAAAATTAATCTTTTCCATAACTTAATTTTGTTTACAATTACTATTTATATTTGTGTCTATCCACTAAATCCTTGCTTACTCGCTACTTACATAGAGATAGGAGTGTATTTTAAATAGATAAATAGATTAACAAGCGAAAACTGGCAGAACCACGAGGTTGTACGGCTTGTAGTTGTTGTTCGCACTACTACTGTAGTTCCACGCGTTCGTAGCACTGTACTGCGTAGAAGTCCACCTGCGTTTCTTTATTACGAGGTTGTAATAGTCTGTCGCAACCGTCTCACCATACAGGGTTTCCAGCACCTGCTTGATAATACCGATATTGGCTGCGTGTACGTATTCCTGGCCAATCGACATGACAAATCCATGCAAATCCTCACCGCCAAGATTGAATATCTGGCCATAGGCATAATCAAGGGCTGGCACAGACAGGCTTCGCTCATGAGCCTCCTGACGGATAAGGAACGATGATGACTCTCCGTTGTAGTAATTTGCATCTTTTACATTATTACCATTTAGCGCAATAGAATTGAACTGCAAGTCCTGCGAACACCACGACATACTTATCAGTTTTGACACATTCTTAATATCGCTTGTGCGAATACAGAAAGTACCCTTGTTGATAGAAAGCGAAGCGTCTGCCACCTTGATAGCCACTGCATCATCGGCATTTCTTCCTGCTGCCACCCAGTCCTCGATATAATACTCTTTCTTGTCAATATCCACCACAAATATTCCAGCCTTGAACTGATAGAACCTGTAGCCGATAAGCCTTTGAGGAACGTTTGCTGTGTATGTTCTTGAGTTTTTGTTGAAGCTGACATTGTAACCGTCTTGGTCATCAATGACAACAGTATACTCCTTCTTGTAAGGAACAAACACCGTTACCTGTCCTTTCTCATCCGTCTGGTAGGTAGTGGCCTTCTTGTCAACTGTCACAATAACAGGAATACCTTCCCATGCTGTCCCTACGTTATTATCGTACTTAGTAGCCGTAATAATCACCTTCTCCATACTGTCCTCATCGTAAGGCGTGTATTCCACATTGATATTGCGGCTACCCAGCACGGCAGTATATCCTTGAGGAGCGATAGGTTGAGCATTGCCGTATTCGGGGAACGTTACCTGATAATAGTTGCCTCGGTCGATGGTAAATGTAGCCTTACCCTCTGTATCTGTCGTATAGCTCTGAGGTGTCTTACCGTTGTTCAAGAATACATTAATCTTGATACCAGCCACCTTGATAGAGTCAACAGAAGAGGCAATTGTGACAGTCACCTCTTCATCGGTATTGATAACATCTACTGACTTCGTTTCTCCGTTGCGGTTTGTCACAGATATTGTTGATCCTGACAGCTCTACATTGCAAGTTTCTGCGCCAGTCGTTGCAGTCTCTGCTGCTTTGATGGCGGTATCAAAATCACTCTTGCGCTTGATTTCCGCATCTGCACGGGTTTTCTCAGCTTTCACTCTCTCACCTTCTGCTGACACACGTCCTTCTTCGGCTTTTGTCCTACTACCTTCAGCAGACACCCTTGCTTCCTCAGCAGACGCCCGTCCTTGTTCAGCAGTCCCCCTCAGAGTCTCAGCTTCCTTACGTGCTTCCTCGTTAGTATTGATGGTATCGTTTGTCTCCTTGTTGTTTTTCAGAGCCTCGTTAGCCTTGCTGATGAGGTCTGACAATTCCACGGAAGGAGGCAGGATAACCATAGCTGTATCCATCTCCACGCTGTTGTCGCCCTCATCGGTCTCTCCAAACTCGGTGTCGGCATCGGCATTGTTGGCCACGATAGCAAACTGAGGGTATTCATTGCTTCGCCAGTCATTTCCGAATATCTTACCCTTCACCTCGATGGCATACGTACCGAGGCTCATCTTATCACCCTCTACTCTCGCAAGGAGGACATTATCCTCCTTCACGTCCACCTCAAACGCAAGAGGGATGCGCTTGAACTGATTGCATACCTGTACCACAATATCCGTACAGGCTGGCAAGGGGAAAGCCTTCGCTTGCCCCTCCACCATCTTCATCACTGGAATCCTCAGCGTGAAGTCATTGCCTTTAACGATTTTCTTCATATAGCTATATGTTTTAATTAGTACTGTCTGTTAATTATTCTCGCAAGATATGGCTGTGTAAAACCTTCGAGTGTGTAAGACTTGTCGGGGTTATACGTCAACAGAAATTCATAAGAGTCTCCTGCCGCCATATCAAAATCAGCCCAATAGCCACCGTTCCAGTGTGTAATAAGCGGGAGGTCTTTAATGTTCCATTGCGCCACATTTGCGTCGTCTTTTGTTGTGCATCTTCCTCTCATGGCGATGGACTCGCTGCCAATATCCATCACGATTGTAAGCCTTACGCAGAACTTGTCATCGACATACTGCGAACCGAACAGTATCTGCTTGATCGTCCCGAGAGTGGGCAGCGCAAGCGCAAGATACTTTTTCGAGCTGACTATCAGGGTAAGCGAATCTATTTTCTGCACTTCGTTATAAGTAGTTCCTCTCAACAAACCTGTATTATCAAGGAAAACATTCTTGGTAGTCATATTTATCATCGTGTACTTATATCCGTATACTCCACCGTTGACCGATACGTCACCAATACCGCGCAGCGCATAGTTCTGCACGCCGTTCTTCGCTTCCGCAAAGTAGCACACGTTACTATGGTAGCCGTCAGTTGTATCGATGGCATCTACCCTCATCTTCGCACTGAGGTAAGTTCCAGGGCCAGGAACAGCGAGGGTCTGGTCCGTGTCGATGAATATAGCACTCCGTCCCTCTGCCTTGATCAGCTGGAAACGAGTATCTGTCAACTTCATGCTGTCTTCCTTGAATACAGCACCACTCGACAGACCTTCGCCCGTTATCTCGAACCGTCCGAACTTCTTTCGTGTACCACTGTCCTCATCTTCGTAATATCTCACACCGAAAGCACCCTTGTCGGCATACATGTAGCCATCCTTAGAGACACGGAACGGAGAGTCGGCGGCTGTCGACGAACCTACCCAGAGAGGATATTGCTTTCCGTCTTCATCCTTCGCCTCGTCTATGTCGTAGTTGCCGAAGTGGGCGAGCGTATTTTGGTTATTACCATCTTTCGCCCAAACATGGTGAACATTGATAGTATCTGCATCTATCAAGTCGGCATTGAGCTTGCCGTCTTGGAACATTGCGGCCGTCTTGCCGTTGTTCTTCACCTTCACCTTGTCGCCATACAGCTCCACACCATCTGCCGTGATTTCCAGTCCTGCGGCCTTGGCTGTAGCCTTGTCGATGAGGTCGGTCTTCTTTTCAGTGTACTCCGTCATCAGAGCACCTTCCTCCAGCTTCGGCTTCGTCACCCAAGCCTCACAGCCGTCCACAGCTCGCAGCAGGACAGACTGAGGCAACACTGTATCGCCATCTCCTGTATAAGGGTCTATACGCCAGTGTACCCAGTACCGCTTCCATTCGCTCGTCAGGGTGAAGTTGGATGCTCCGTCCGCAACGTTCTCTCTCACGCTCCCTTGGCTGTTCTCAGCATATATGTTCACGTGTACGCTGTCCTTGTACAGGTGCGCTCTCAGAGTTCCGCTTCCCTTCGCAAGGAACGAGAACACATAGTTCTTCCTCAGCTCGAAGTTGAGCAGCCTTCCGTTCTCTCCGTTGAAGCTCAAGAAGTCGCACACATTGTTGTTGCTGCTGTCTGCCTTGCCATGAACCACGGCGTACGCACCCTCGTAGGTGTCCTGTGCCACCTCATTGGCCGTATTAAGGTTGCTCAACTGTCCGCTCGCAACAAGCGTCCTCGTGTCGTCGAGCATATTTCCGCCAAGGTAGTCGTAGTCCGTTTCCGCAGGAGTCCAGCCTGTGTACTCGCTCCCCTCCTCCAGCATTGGCATACATATCCATCCGTTACCCGAGGCTGTATAACCAAAGGTTCCGTCCACGGTTATGCAATTGTAGACAAAGATATTCACCTCGATAAACTCTGCGTTGCCCGTATTGAAGGTGTAGTTTACCTGCCTCCACCGATTCACCTCGTTCTCCTTCGTCGGCCATATCATGTCTCCGCTTGTCGGATGAATATTCTCCTTTCTATCACCATTCAGCGCAGCCTTCTTGAACACCTCCGAAATAACCTGTAAGTCCTTCGTGTCGCACTTTATCCATGCCGAGAAAGTGTAGTCGGTGTTCTTCTTAACAGCGATGCCGTTGACGAGCTGTCCCCAGAAAAGTCCATTATACTGAGGCGTTCCGTTACCAGTCACCGAGAAGCGGATGGCATTATGGCCGTTCACGCCCTGTGTTATCGTAGGCTGGAAGAGGTCGTCCGAATAATATATATCACCCTTCCTCGTCAGTGCCGTATCTCGCAGTAGGTTATGCCGTCCTTGCTGGCTCTGAGTAACACTGAGAGTAATCTCCTTAGCTGTCTGCTTGATAGTAGATGTGTAGGCTTTAAGAACGGTAGGATTGCTTCCTTTGAGGTCGTTCTCCAATTTCTCAAATTGAGACTGATACTGCTTGGCCGTAGCCTTTACACTACCCATATACTTCGACACGTTCACCGAGAATGGAACCTGTGTACTGTAGCTCTTCCCTCCGAGAGAGAATGCGATTGTGATAAATCCCTCGCTCACCGACACCTTGTCTCCGCTCGCCAGAGTGGTAGTGTTCACAGAATTGAGCTTCACCTTGATATATCCTGTAGCCAAACTTGCCGCGGCCGTACAGTTCTGCATGTAGCTTACCTTCACGTCAGAGCATTCGTTAGTAACATTCTCGCCACCTCTCATCACCTTTACTCGTCCTTCTGCCGTGGTGTCCGACACGATGCCGTCATCGTTAGTGTCGAGCACGATGGGCTGTACGAGAAGTATGCTCACTCCGTCATTTCCGTTCACACCAGGATTACCTTGTTCTCCTTTTTCTCCCTGCGGTCCTTGTGCACCCGTTTCGCCCTGCGCACCTGTTTCTCCTTTAGGTCCTTGTGGTCCTTCGTCACCTCTATCTCCATTTTCGCCTTTGTCACCTTTGTCGCCTTTCTCTCCCGACAACACTTTCTGCCAGTCACTGCTTGCGTCCGAAGGCTCTTGGCTTGTTCCGTTCTCATTGATACAAGTCCACAGAGCGTTGTTATGGTTCACTTGGTCGTAGTAGTCATAGCTTCCTGCCTTCCATTCGCCTCTGTAGTTCACCATGTGCATGGTGTCGCCAGTCGAAGATACCCACTCAAAGATACCGCTATTAAGCCTTATCTTGTCAGGAGAAAGGACGAACACTTCCTTTCCGTTGTGTGTATATCTGTCTACACCCTTGAAGCCTACGATGCGAGGTGTGTTCTCGCCAGTACTCTCCAGTATCAGCACACCTTTTCTGCTGTCATCGTCTACATATTGTCCTCCAACAGAAACAGCTCTGTGTCCGTCAAGCACAATAGTGTCTCCTGCTTCAGGAATACCTCCTATCTCTGCCGTTGCAAACTCCTCAGTCATTGAGTCTAACGACAAAGAATGCTTGCCGATTACAATCCACGAGAACATCTGCCCTCCATACAGCTCGTTGCCATATCCGTCATATATCTTCTCGTTCACACTCGATACGCCGTGCTCAGGGATTGTTCTCCAGTAGCTCTTGTTGCTTGCGTTCGTGGTTCCAGTAGCCAATGTTCCGATGGTCTTACATCTCACTTGGTCGCCCTCTCTCCACAGGTTCTGTGTGGCTGTGGTTCCGTCATCTGCCAACAGATAGCAGAGCCATCCCTCGCACATGTCTACAGAAGTCTCATGCCATTCACCGCTCTCGCTTTCCCATATTACAGGCACAACCTTCACTATCTTGCTTCCTGAGCCAGAAAGGTACACATTACCGCCTGCATACGATAGCTTCCTTACATCCAGTTGGTTAAAGATAGCCTTTCCCCAAATGGTGAGGTTAGTAACGAAGGCGTGATATTTTCCGTTTTCCTCCTTCTTGACAGCGAAACCCTGCTCTTCTTCGTTGTCGTAGTCGATGGCCTGTATGGACTCTAAGATGGCCCGTCCCGCCTCGTCTATCAACGCTCCTCCCTTACCAAAGTAAGCACCTCCGTTCAGCCTTACTAAAGCCTCGCTCACCAGTCCTTTGATGAAGGTAATCACGCCTTGTGCGGTGTCGTCCTTTAGCTTCGACAGAAAGTGTTTTGAAGCTTCATTGATAGTCGAGTCGGTTATCTGTTTTGACGTCTCGCTACTTACCTTTCCGTTTCCTGACTCAAGGGATGAAATCTGCTGCTTTATCTTAGCCATCGTTCCGACTTCTACATTGTTCCTCAGAGTCACTTCATAGGTTGGTATGCCTCCTTCGTTTTCTCTTATGACGAGCTGGTCGATGGTCACCTTACCCCCTATGTGTAAGTCATCATCGTCAAACTCCATGATGTCGCCGGCCTTCAGCGTGTCATGAAGGCTCTTGATGGTTCCGGTTTTATCTTCAGTCGCTTGGTCGTTTTGTCTGGCCATAAACACTTCGTCCACCTTGGGCTGGTACACATACCTTGTGTAGTCGTTCTTGTCTATGTAGGCAATGGCATATTTCAGAAGCTTTAGTGACGCTGCGTTCACATAAGAGTCGGGTAGGATGATACCTGTCAGCACAAAGTGATCTCCTTTTCTGATAGGATAGTCTTTGTACGGGAACCACAGCTCCAAGGCATCGTCCTTTACTCTCTGTATGGTTAGCCTCCATCTGCCGTTCTCTTTTACCGATGATGCTACCTTAAAGGTTCTTCCTCCACACATACCATCCTTCATGGCGATAGAGAAATCACTGTCCTTCAGGTCATTGATGTCGAAGTCGATAGACGGATTCAGGTAGATGTCAACATTGTTTACGGTTTGTCCGTCTTCAAACCTTCCGTTGTCACCTGGTGCAACGCCCTCGTCAATCTCATCAACACGCACGCCACCGATAACCATTTCTTCGATTGTAGGGTATATCTCTACGATACCGTTGGTCTTGTCATCGTTATCAAAATATTGCGATGCGGAACGCAGACCAATCTGCTGTATGTTCACAGAGTCAATATAAGGCCTGTATGGATTGGTCGAAAAGATATGCTCCTTGCCCGTTGGGTTTACATATTCCTTATCAGCCTTACTCAGCGAGTTGTAGTAGTCGTTAAGTGAAACATGAGGGAATCCTGGCAACATCAGCCTGTTGATAGACATGTTGTTCGGCAGATTCTTTGCATACTCCTTCATTGACGATGGCACTGCCTTAGTATTCAGGCCGCCAGTTATATACAACTTTCTGTTTCCTGCGTTTACCTGTGCGATAAACCTGTCAAGATTTTCTTTTGACGGCTCGTCTCCGTTGTCTTCCATGTTGTTCTTCACTTCCGAGTATAACATTACGGCCTGCCCGCTGCTCAAAGCTGTCACAACACAGGTGATGACCGTCTGAAAGTCAAACGTCACCTTCAGGACGTATCCGTACGTCTGTTCTTTACCTGTCCCGTCATTAGGTACGAAAACTCTTGGGATGGTGAAATAATTGTCAATGTACTCCATGTCGATATACACTGACAGATAACTTGTTGCAGTGTTCACCTCTGTGATGTTACAGAAGTACTTTGTGCCAAGGTCTGCGTAGTAGTGAGATGGGAGGTTCTTTTCAGAACCGTAAGCTCTTAACCTTGTCACGATTTGCTGTTCTGAGTCTGCGTTTTGGATCAACTCACTTAACCCTTTTCCAAGCCCGTACTTGAAGATATTGTTTGCGAGCACGCCTGCCGTTCCAACGTACACGTTACGACCTCTTACAATGAAGTTTACGTCCCACTCGCTGTTAACTAAGGCCAAAGCTTCCCAACAGGTCTTTCCGTCAACGGTGATAGACTTGGGTTCGATAACATTGTCGCTGGTTCCCTCACCGTAAACCGACATCCACTCGCTCTTCAGGGCTCCACGCTGCACGGAACGTTCCATGTTCCTGGAGTAAATTTTCCAAAGACCTACACCTATCTGTTCGTTGAGGTTCGCCTGTATTCTGTCGAGCAAATCGTCCAGTGTCTGCACGTAGAACGGAAATTTCGGTAGGGTAGTGTAGTGGAGCTCGTTGTCATTCAATACCACATCGTAGAACTCCGATCTCGACAACTCGTCCTGCAACGCATTGAACTTTACGCTGTCATATACGAATCCTTCTCCGTATGTGTTTAGCCTTGCTTTTTTGTCCTTTCCCGGCTCATAGTTCAACTCGAAGCGCTCTCCTCGGTATATGATGTAGTCGCCTATCTTAAAGTTGATTGGAGCGTTGTTTTTGAAGTCAATGGTAAGGAAGCAGTCTCCCATCCATTTGTCTGAGTACTGCAATCCGTGAACGACAACCTCGTCATCGTTCACGTCTGTAAGCTTTGTTCCGTCCTTATGATATATGTTCCACCTACTCATATCTGCATCAGGTTAAGTTTGTTATGTTTCCGTCTGCACCCATCACTGTCTTAATGTCTGTCACGGGGTCATTAAACTTAAAGGTAACACTCATCACCAATAAGTCTTCATTCTCTGGGTCTCTGTACAGCACAGGATCTATGCTTTTCAGCCTCACGTGCTGCCTGCCAATCTTATTGAAGTCGCAATACATCTTCATCATACCTGTTGTTCGGAGATAATTCACAAAGCTCCTGCATTTCTCGTTCGCCCCATAAACTTTTCCCTTAAACAGGAACTTTACCTTGTTTTCGTAAGCTGCCATATACAGGCCGTCTTTGCCTATATATTCATCGTCTCCGTGCTCGTCATACCAGCTCCTCTTTACTGGTTCTTTCACTGCGTCGCATGGTTTGAACGGGCTCTCGCTTACGTACATACCGAAATCGGTTATAGTGTCCATTACCTTGGCACCATCACCTTCTTTCTGCATATAAATTCTGAAATAATCTTTCATAACTCAAAATCAATTATTATGATGCAAATATACAATTAATTGTATAAATATACAAGTAAAATAAGAATATCAATGTATATTTATGCGATTAAGGGCGCGAATAACACTTCATCACGCCCTTAATCATTACATTATCTTACCTTGATAGACTTAACGCCGTTGATAACCATGTTGAAATTACTGCTATACTCCTCGAATACGCGTTCTATTCGCTCTGCTGCTTCAGCGTTTCTTAGGGTGTTGGCAGATATGAAGTTCAACTGTGTTAGTTGTGACTTGGCTATCTCGTTCGATTCCGACATACATTTCACTTGCTCCTCTCTTATTACTGACACATCAAGACGTATGCTATTGAGGTAACTGGCAATCAGGTCTCCTGTCTCTTCCGTTATTCCTTTCACAGAATTTGTAAGAGAAGAACTGCTGTTGTCGCTCCATCCGTAGTACCGCTTGAGATAATCTCTTGATGCCTCTATCTGCTTTGTCACGTCAGCAAGGTCTTTGCCTATCTCATCCATCTCTGTGTTGGTGTACTCGGACATTACTTTTCCCGTTGCTGTGTCAAGCTTCTTTTCCGTACCGCCATTAGGGTCGCCATACTTCTTGGTCTTCTCTATCAGAGCTTTTATCTTCTCTCCATAAAGGTTCTCTATCATGGATTTCAAGATAACATTCCTTAGATTTTCCTCGAAATGGTCCACAAGGTTATCCGATGTGTTCGACATCGTGGCCATTGCGTCACCCCAGGCGGAAACGAGGTCGGAATACTTGTTGCCGGTAAGCTTCTCAGTCAGCGACTCTATCATATCCTCCGACTTCTCGCCGTACTCTATCAGTTTGTCAAGATAGGTCCTTGAGTCCTCATCAAGGTTGGCCCAAAGCTCCGCGTAGTCCTTCTTTATCTGCTGAAGCACCTTGTAGTCTATATCCAGAATGTCGGTCATGTTGTCAAACTTCACGCCGTATCTCTTGGATATTTCGGGGGCAGCTTCTTTCCACCCGCGCTTCTCCCAGTCTCTCACCTTGATAGAGTGACTTCCTGCCGAAGCACCTGAGTTGAAGTTCTTCATGGCGATCACCTTCGTCTGTTTTATTTCAGACTCCAGCATCTCCTGGGCTTCCTTCGAGGCATTGGCGGCTTCTGTACCCCAATGGATATTCATATACTCAGTCTTCTTGGAGATGAGAGAATCCCAGATGGAGGTGAGGTTTTCGTACTCAGCTTTCGCCTTGTTGTAGCTACTGTAGTCTGCGCCAAATGCCTTGATGAGCGAACTTCCAACACTCAGGGCTGCTGCCGCTGCCGCTCCGTAAGGACCTGCCGACCCGAGACCAAGAGCGCTTAAACCGCCAGATACATTGGCAGCTGCGCTAAATGCGTTGGAAGCACCTCCTGCAATCTGTCCGAGGATAGAATTCTGCTCGCCAAGAGCCTCAAACAGGTTAATAACTGGATCCATGATGTTTGACAAAGCCTGCATCTTTCCCGATAGAGAAGTAATAGCCTTTGAGGAATCATTGTATGCTCCCTTCTTGCTATTCTCTAAGTCAGCATTGCTATACCATTTACCCGCTATCAGTCCGGTCTTCTTTGCCTGGGCATCCGAGATGTTGATTCCGGAAGCACCAATCTTTCTGTTGCCCTTAAGAATCTCTCCGATTGCATTTCCTCTACGAACTCCTCCAAATATAGACGGGAGTGGATTTCTGTCAATCTGTTCATTTCTCAGCTTATCCAATGCATCACGCAACTGCTTAACAACTTCGATCGAAAGTCCTGTAGTCCTAGAAAACTCATCGATATTGCTAATCATTGTGTTGATAGTAGCGGAAGACACCCTGTCGAGGTCATCGAAGATAGCAACCCAATCAGATTCCTGTTTGAACTGCTCAAACTGAAGTTTCGCCACATTCTCATTGTGAGTCTTTGTGGCGCCGGCCTTGGCTCTCTCTCTCATCTGTGGGTCTTCTATTCCCTTGATGAGTTCAAGCTGCCTTTCGTATTTGCGGTTTTCATCCTCAATCTGCTGGGCAATGGTTGCATTCTTCTCAATCAGGTTAGCCATCAGGTCGATGGTCTCCTTCTTGATCTTGTTGTTCTCATCTTCCAGCTTCTTGCGAATATCGTAAACACGAGACTCTTCTCCATATTTATCCTTAACATTTTCGAGGCTCATCCCCTTAACCTCGTCCGTAGTCAAGTTAAGGCCGGACTGAACGTTGTCGTGCTTTACGGCAACATCGAGCTGCTCCTCCAAGAACCTCTTGTATGTGTTAAACTGAATGGTCCCACCGAAAGCTAAGTTTTCTGAACCCTTCTTGTTTCCTGTCAGCTCATATATCTTCTTGTATGTCTCATACTGTTCTGATATAATGTCAAGCTGACGGTCGAGGGTACTTAATTCTTCCTTTCGCTGGTCTTCAAGAAGCTTTCTGTTCTCAGACTGAATGTTTGCAATCTCACTATTCTTGAAGTCTTTCCTATCCTTCGTACTCGAAGGGATAGTTCCGAGAATCTGCTTGATAGAGGTCTCGTAGTTCGTGTAGTCAGAGATTGGGAAGCCATTCTTGTTTTTAAAGATGGACTCAAACTCACCATCATTGGCGAGCTGACCGAGAGCGCCTTCGCCGAATAGCTCCTTGTACTTCTTGATTTCAGCATACATTTTTTTGTAGAGTGATATGCGGGTCTTCAAGTCCTTAAGCTGCTCGTCCTCCTGTTTACCTTTGTTTTTGCCTGGCTTGTATGGCTTGTTGCTCTTGTTGTAAGATGGCACAAACTTAATACCAAGGATTTCTTCAGTCAATGACTTTTGGGCAAGGTAGGCCTTCATCCTCTTATCCTTAACCTCTTTTGTGTACTTTCCAACCTTGGCAGCTTCTGCAACTTCCCAAAGTTTCTGCAACTTCTGGTATGCTGCATCGTTCAGGTCCTTTTCGTTGGAATTTTTACCAATTCCACCGATGCTATTAAGAAAACCAGAAAACCGTTTATCCTTTTTCCCGCTGCCGGTCCTTTCTGGGGCAGGTATATACTGGTCATAAAGACTCTGTTCTGCTTCCGTGAACTTTTTAAACGAGTCAGAAGAATAGACGAGTTTTATTACAGCTTGGAAATTTGACGCATTGAGTAACCCTTGCAGCTCGTTAGCAAATCCCGGATACTCGGTTTTCATCTGTTCTATACACTTCTTCGCTATCTCTTTCACCTTATTTTTGCTTGCCTCATCAAGTTCCCTGCCGGAACGGATTGCGTTTGCAACTTCAGGCATAGAGTTCGATACCGATTCTGCTAATTTCTGTCCAAGCTCCGATTTAAGCGCGCCATTCAATAATCCAAGCCCCTTGTAGATTGAAAGGCGCAAGTCCTTCATTTGCTCTTCTGGTAAGCTTAAGCCAGAGACAAAAGAGTCGATGGTCTGCTTTTGCATGGATTCAATTTCTGCCTTTGGAGCTTTGATACCTTTATACATCTCTGAAATTTTTTCAGAGATTTTCCTTGAAGCTGAATCAAGCTGCTGCATTGAGTTGTTTACCCAACGTTCAAGATTCTTCTTGTCGAGAAAGTTGTTTGTGTCAGATTCTGTCTTGTCTGGAACAAAAGACATGAGCTTATCTTTCGCCAGAGTATATTGCTCAGCCTTTCTTCTCGCAGAATCAAACAAGTCTTGCAGGTCAGAATAATTGTCTCTATCAGCCAATTTACTCTGTACAACCTTATTTGCCTCCTGCATGAGCTTCAACTGCTCTTCGAGGTATTTCAGACGTTCCTCATGCGATGCCCTCTCATTAGCACTCATGATGAATAAGTCAGCCTCATACGGAGCCAATTCTTTCAGCTTTTCTTCGTAGGCACTGATTGCGTTATCTATCTCCTTAGAGTCCCCTCCAGAGATGATAGATTTAATATCATTACTACCACGGAACTCGTTCATCTGCTTTTGTCTGTCAACAAGCTCTTCATTCGTTTGTTTGATAGCACTTGTTAACTCTGTATAGTCACCCCATAGCTTTGCTATCAGCATTGTTGCGCCAGTTATGATGAGACCAGGCAAGCCGCCAATAGCTGCCCACATGCTACTTGCAGCTGTAGCAATCCCGTTGAGTGCAAGTTTTGCAGATACGCCGACACGCATCCAGCTCAAGCCGTATGTTACGGTCTTTGCGTTCAATGATGTAGCAGCTCCTTGTTGGCGAAGCAACGCAGCATATATTTGATACTGCTTGGTAGAGATTTTGCCTGCAACGAGAAGCCTCTGTAATTCAACCTTATTAATAGCCTTGTTCGCAATAAGGTTTCTAAGATCAGCTCCCGTAATTTGGTTCTTTGTTGCAAGAACCTGCCTTTCCACGCTATTAAGCTGCTTGCCTTCTGCTATCTTAGCGGCTGCATCAACTGCGAGCTTACCCTTTGTCGAAAGGTATGCGCTTCCGGCATTTCCACCTGCCATCCGTGATAGTTTTGTGAGCGCATATCCGCTAAACGCAGCAGCAAACAATGGTGCGAGTGTATGAAGCGCCTGAACCAAAGCTGTAGCTCCATCCAATGCGGTCTTAAAGAACCCGCCAACAAGACTATTTCCGCTCGCAAATTCTGCGAGCATGATTTCCCAGGCATCTTTCAGCTTGTTATATCGTCCGAGCAAAGTCTCACTCAGAACCTGCTGCATGTTATAGAACTGACCGCCTGCATCTGTCATCTGCCAGAAGATAGACTTTACATCATCGAAGCTTACCTCTCTGTTTGAGATACGAGTTTTAATCTCTGATGTTGAGACATTTCGACCTTCCTGCTTAGAGTAAAACTCTGAAAGTTTATTAAGCAGAGGAATACCTGCGTACGCAATCTGGCGAAGCTCCTTACCATCGAGCCAACCACGAGCCTGGACCTGTCCAAACGCCAATGCGATACGGTCGAAGCTAACACCAAGACCGGAAGACATATCCGCAAGCCTCTTGGTTGTGTCATAGAGCTGGTCATATTCTACTCCATACGCAGCCAACTGCTTAACGTCTCGGTTCAACTCAGAGAACGTAAATGGCGAATTAAGAGCGAGTTCCTTAATCTGGTTAAACATTGTGTTCGCGTTCTGCATATCACCAAGGATTGACTGGAGAGCAATATGTTGCTTCTCCATCTCACCACCAGTTGTAATAATGCTCATAGCGAACTGCTGAGCGCCGAACACAAGACCTCCCTGCAAGAAAAGTGACTTCAAATCCTGTATGGTTGAATTCAGCTTTCCCGCATGGCTGTTGGCTCTCTCGAAGCCACGAACCAACTGAGACTGAACCTTTGCAGCCGTCTGGGCAATCTCCTGCTGACGCTTCTGTTCGAGCTCAATACCTCTTTGAACTTCCCGGTTTACTGCCTTTTGGTCTTGAAGAACCCTTGATGCCAATGTGGTATCGTGACCGCTACCGATGTTGCCAAGCTGACCAAGATAACCCTTCCATCCTATAGGAGACGAAAGGTTGTCTTTTATATTTTGCAGCTGTCTCATTGTAGAAATGAGCCTATGTATTTCAGCCTCCGTCTTGCTTACATCTGCGCCGATAGAGATACCTCTGCTGTATTCTGAGCGAAGCTGGCGAACCTTATTGCCAAGAGAATCATATCGGCGTTCGGTGTTCTTCAACTCAGTCTGACGCTGCTTCTCGGCTGCAATATCTTCACGCTTCGCTTTGGCAGCATCTCTTGTGGCCTGAGCTTCCTTCTCTTTAGAAGTCTTTTCGAGATTAGAGTAATATTCAGACATTCTTTTCTGAATGTCGTCCTGCCTCTGCTTCTGAGGAGTCTGACCTATCAAGTCTTTGACATTTGCCTGGCTGACACGGAGAGTATCGTAAACGTTCTGAAGAGCTGTTATTGTACCCATCAGTTTCTCCGCCTCAGCATTGGCTTCCTTCAAGCCCTGCTGTCCGAAGGAAACTCCTTCCTTCGTACCGGTTCCGATTGCATTCTGATAAAGAGTAATATCTCCTCTAACCTTTCCAAGCCTTTCAAGCAATGTATCTATCTCTGCCTTGATATTCTTCAGACCCTGATCGTTCTTGAAGAACGGAGATATACCTACCTTCTCTGCAATCTCACGCTTCTTCTCAACGAGAGCCATATACCTCTTTATATAATCAGATTGAGCCTTTAATTCCGCATCATTGTCTTTTGCACTCAACTTAGCTGCCGCGGCAAACTCCCTCTCTACTGCGATGGCCTTTCCTTTTTCTCGCCCGTATGCCTGGGTCGCAGCGGTTGCTTTTGTCATCTCTACAGCAACATCGGAAAGAAGGTTCTTCATCTGCGCAGCATCAGTGAGGATTGATTTGTTTCCAGATGCAGACTGCAATCTGGCAAGAATCTTGTCAAGCTCAGTGATACTTCCACCAAGCATGTTAGTATTATAACCCTTTAACGAACCCTCTGCCATGAGGTCTCGCATTTTGGCAAGCTTTTCAGTTACTCTTGATATATCAGCCTCAACCTTTGCAGCTCCGCCCGAAAAGGCAGATAAAGGGTTTTCTTTTTTGAATTGATCGGTAATCTGCTTTACATCACGGAACGTCATTTGGAGAACCTTAGCATAGTCTTGCAAAACGTTTGCATAGTCTACGCCACCGCCTCCGCCACCTTGTGCTTTGTTCTGTAATCTATAAAGCTGATTATTGACATTCTCAAGCATCAACTCAGCCTCCTTAAGCTTCGAGGTATCAACATTCGGATTCAGTGAGCGTAGCTCCGAAATCTTACTGCGTTCTATGTTGATTCTCTGTAGCATATCGAGATAGGAGAGGGCGTTTTTAACCGCCATCTGCAAATCTTTAGCTTCATCGCTCTTGTCGTTTTTTTTGAGTTTGGAAATCCTTCTATTTATCTCATTGAGAACATCGGCAAACTCTTTGGCTTTTTCTGCCTGCTCCTTGAACCCGGACTTCTTGGTTCCGAATCCCTGGAGAGCACGAAGAAGTGAGTTTGCGGCGTCGTCTCCTGTCTTAAGCTTGTCGATGATTTTTTGAAGTTCCTTAGATGTATTATCCTTCACACCAAGCTGGAACCACAAGTCACCTAAATTTCCACCTGCCATATCCTGAATATTTTTAAGTTAGAGTTCATTGTTTAAGTAATCTGTAAGATTTATGTTCTTACCGATTAAGCTTCCCTCATTCTTCCTTTTCTCCATCCATCTGTCGTAGAGGTCATCCATCTCCTTTAACGTGTGCTTCTTCGGCCCGCTTTCCTTCTTGGTCTTTGGATAGACGACGAGAGGCTGGTCTGCCACCATGAGGTCGATCTGTGCCGACGAATAGCCCCACCAGTAGTCGTAGGCTGCAATGAAGTACTTGCGATGGAAGAGAAAACCAAACTTCTCCGCTAACGAGAAGGCTGCTCCCCAGCTTGTTCTGCTTGGATAGCTTTTACTTCGCTCCTCGTCATCGTCATCATCACGTCCGTCATCCCGGTCGCTAATATGGTAGCCAGTGAGAATGCGTTCGATGGAATTTTTTTTTTAGAAACATCGAGAACTTTCAGTACCTCTACCACGTCTACGTCCTTGATGTAGTAGAGCCAACGCCAGTAAAGCCAGTAGAAGGCTCGTATCTTCCAGATGTTGTTAAGGAGGATGCAGACACAAATCTTGACATTGCGCTTCCATTCGTTCTTCTCCTTCATCTTGATATGGGTGCATCTTCTCATTGTTCCCTTTCTGAGCCATCCTACACTGTGTTTCTTGCCACGGAACACTACCTCCGTAGGTGTGTCACCGATAACGCTGTCAAGCATCTCCTGTAAGTCCACCGAAGGCTGCTCTATTTTCTTTTCTTCTGCCATGATTGTATGATTTTTTTAACGAAGAAGGGCGGCACGGCTGTTATCATAAGCCTGCCGCCCAACGGTTGTTATCCTGAATCTAATTACCTATAGACTTCTCTTTAATTAGCCTCCAATACCAGGAGCTGGAGCCTTAGTAAGCCAAGCAATACTGCGCATGCCTGCACCCTCGATAGAACCGGCGAACTTGAATGCAACTGGCTTTGAGCCTGTGTCATCCCACTGCAACGTTGCATAGAGGGCAATGTTTGTCACGATCATAAGGTTCTCCTTCTCGTCGTCAACGATGACGATAGTACCCTTGATCTTGAACTTCTTAGGCTCAACTGCAACGCCGGTAAAACCGGTAGTAGCATCGAGAGTCGCGTCACCAGTACTCTTCAAGGTAACCTTGGTCAACTCTGTGATTGCATCCTCACCGAACATGATTTTCAACAGGTCCTTTGCCTTGGAAGGAACAACGAACTCTACGTTGAAGTCACCGAGTTCTGCGGTAGTTGCCCAGTCACCGGCAAGGCCGATAACCTTGTAGTGATTGATGGTCGGATCCTCCATGGTTGCCTTAAGAGAATCAACCTCCACAGGAAGCTCAATCTCGGGTGTGATGTCAACTGAAGCCTTGCTCAAGTCTGTGATAGCCTTTGAGTAGAGCAAAGTCTTAGGACCATTGAAAATGTCCTTCATCTTGTCAATAGTTGTCATAGCCATAATCTAAAATATTTTAAATTGTTATACCTGAATACTTATTTTGTTCTCAATCGTCCTTGTATGATGGTGACAGAGTAACCGTCTCCGTCATCTGTCTGCATGGTTATCATCGGATTTGTTACGATGATGTTTTTGGTGGAGATTGGAAATCTGTCCATAACAGATTTTACTTTATCGTCTACTTTGGATACATCAAGTGCGTTGGGATTGTCTGCTGAGACCTTATCCTTTACGTACACTTCTATCTGTAGGGTGGTAGAATAGTCGTTATACGCACCGTCAGAGTTCATCTCGTTGTTGTATATAGAAGATGGAAAGAAGACAACAATATAACTGTTTATCTTCTTGTCAACAGCCTTCGGACGGTTGCGTGGGAACACCCTGTCACACACACCTTTCATGGCGTTGCCCACATCGAAGTATAATGTCTTAATACTTATCATAATCACACCTTCTTAAAGTATCTGACTAAATAATCTCTGAGCGACGTGATAACATCGTGACCCTTCTTTGCCTCAACGAATCTTGCATAATCAACTCCGGCAACAAGCAACATTTGCCAAGTGGAATCATACTTTCCTTTGCCATGTTCGTTGTAAAAGAGTTCATCTTCTGCCGTTGCAGGGCCGTTCTGTCCACCTTCTCCATATTCACCCTTATAAGGCCTACGTCCGCTGTCTTTGAACGAAAACGAACTACGATAGTACCTGTCAAGATTGTATCTCTCTCCTTCTGCAAGGGTTGGGCGTGTTGGCTCAGGGCCTGGGGCGTAGTGTATCGACTGCAAGGAGCCTTTGTAATATGTGCCTATAGCGGTTGATTTATACAGGTTACCTGTAACGTCATTATAGTCACGTGACTCATCTGCCGCCTTCATTGTCATTTCTGCTGCGTGGTCCATCTTCTGCTGCATCTTTGCTACAGCCATCTGACGGATTTTCTTTTCTATTTCCACGAACTGATCTGCCAAACTTCCCATAGCCTAAACTCTTATATATTCCCAGTAAACCACAGTCCTGTTATTATCTGGTTCGCAGTCTTTGACCATACCTACCTCGGTGTTTTTGCCGACAGTGGAATAAATTGTATCTCCGTCAAGAGGACATCTGTCAGCACCCCATTCGTCATATCTGACAGGAATTGATGCCTTCCTCTTGTTCTGGTCAACATACTTATCTCCCTCTGTTGTGGTATCGGTGTAGCTGCGGCCTTCGCCATAGTAGAGAATGATTTCCTTATCCTCACCAACTGGAGCGTCATCATCGGCGAACGGGTCGTCAGGGTCGGCTTTTCCGACGACTTTCCTCACTATCTTGATGATGTGAGGGTATCTTGGGTTTCTGATGTTTTCCTTTTCCATACGCCTTATTTAATGATGTGAGGGAGAGGTTCTCCACAAGGAGAATAATTCGCCCGCTTCACTCCGTGGGAGGTCACCCGGAAGGTGGATTTCTTTTTGAGTGCAGACCCTGGCTCAAGCTCCTGGTAGATAGCGTTAGCCTCTGCCTTCATGGCGCTGATGTCATCGTCCGACACCTCATATCCTCCTCCCGAGTGCGTCCAACCATTGTCGGAGTCAGAGGTGTTGTTCACCTTGCTTGGGCCAATACAAAACCACTTTAGAGTGTCGGCGTACGCCAGCCTGAGTATATCGTTGTCACAGTCGCACATCAGCGACTCAGGCTGTATGCTGCGGGTAAGCATGATTCCCAACATGGTCTTCTTTGGCACCTCAAACTTCACCCTGTTGATAAGGTAGTCGTATGCAGTGTAAACTTCCATCTCTGATTCCATAACCATACAATCTAATTACGTTAATAGTTCCAAGACCGAAATTAATCAGTCTTGGTAATGTCCATAATGCAATGGTCTGGGAAGTCGATGAGAGCTGGGCAAGCAGAGAACATGATGTCTGTGTGCCACTCCATGTACTTACCGTTAGGAACCGTTGAGTTCATCAACAGACCGAGACCATCGTTGGTTGTACCGAACAAGGTAGAAATTGCCTTGTTGCCTGCATACTCAATCAGCTTTTTGTCGAGGCTGTCTGTACGCTCGAACTCACAGGCATCACCGGCAGGACGGAGAACGACGATATTGTCAGACCAACCCTGCTTGTACTCATCGGTTGTATGAGTAAGGTTGCGTTCCTTCTCAGTAACAATCTCGATAGGTGATACTCCCTCGAAATCAACGAATGCCTTGATGAACTGCTCTTTGCTGATAGGCATTGTCTTGGTAGAGGCAATGGAGTTAAGCTGGCGGTAATTGGTAACGAGCTCGCGGACCTCTGCGTTCTTCAAGAATACATTATAGAATGTATTGCGAGTCATCTGCCAGATCAAAGCACCATCGAAACCACCGCGGGTCTCACGATAATTAGCCTCCTTCTCCTTCATGTAGGTAAGGATGGTAGCAGTAGGGTCTGCCCACTTCTTTGCACCACCATTGATGAAGTTATCGCCATACTCGATAGGGTCGATAGCCCTGTGCAATGGGGTAGAGATACCACGGCCAATGCCTGAGTAGTCAATCTTACCGGTAGACATCAACTGAGCGGTCATAAAGTTCATTGTCGCATCAACAGAGTCGATACGGGTCTGAACCTCATCGCACCAGTCTGCCAAGATATCGGCATCGTTACCGAACTCCTCGAACTGCTTGATGCGTGCGTAACGCTCAACTGCGGTCTCAACATAACCAGGAGTAATGAAGTCTGGGATAGAAGCGGTGTACCACTTGTGTCCATTCTTATCCATCTGGTTAGAATCGCCGAGAGGAGCGCGGAGGTCAGCCATTGGAGCTGCCTTCAACTTGCGAGCCTTGACGTTGAATGTTGCCAATCCGTAGTTGTCGGTAGATGTCAGGAACGAAGCGTTATGTCCCTGTGTCTTGTACCAGCCGTAGTTAGTAAAGAAGATATCCTTTTTGTCAAGGAAACTCTGCAAATATGCCGTATTCTCCTGAGAACCGAAGAACTTGGCAAGTCGCGAATTATTAAAATCAAATTTTGCCATAATCCTGAATCAATCTTTAAGGTTAATAATTAGAGATGGAACCATCCGTTAACGCGACTCTTGTTGAGAGCCTTGATTGCAGGAGGGATTGGAGACATCCTGTCGATATACATAACTGTGTCATCGTTAGCAAGGAATGGGGTAAGCATATAGCGAGCACCATCCTCGAAATCTTCACCTGGGGTGAACAGGAAGTCGTAGTCGCACTGAGCATAACCGTTAGGGTTGGTTACCATAGGCTTCTGTTTCGCGCCGGCAGCTGCTGCCTCAACGAGTACCGCATCCTTCGCTACAACACCGAGTGTTGCTGACAAAGTAAGCTTCCATACGTCTGCGCCAGCCTCGGTTGTCTTCTCAACACCAGTAACCGTAACTGCTGTACCTGTGCCATCGAGAGCGTCAGGAGCAACCATGATATTGTCTCCAATGAACGGAATGTGCTTGTAGCCATCACGTACAATAAGGAGAGTTGTGTCAGTAGCACCGGTATTCTTTGCACACTGGTAAGACTTAACAATCTTAACAGTTGCGCCTGCGTTGCCATAGATGCCAGGATCATACTCCAGGAAGTCACCGGCGTAAATCTTTGCAGGACCCTTGAAAGGATTGAGCAACTTACCACCAATTGTTGGAGTACGGAAAGCATCCTTTGCGGCGCCAATCAACTTGACGAATACATAGCGGATACCGCCGATTTCGCCACGAGCCTGGATGAGGGAACGACCTGGCAAGAAGCCGCTACCATTCATCCTTTCACTGTAATAAGGAGAAACTGTTCCCATAATCAATAAATAAATTTGTTATCCTGAATACTAATTGTTATTCGTCCTTGGGCTTGTGTCGAGATCTGATAGCTGCAACATCATCGAACTCGTGTTCGTCTACGGTTCCGGTTCCTCCGACTCCGCCACCTCCGCTTCGAGGCTTGGTTTCTGGATTGATACCCGCTTCCTTGAGGTCAGCATTGTAAAGAACCTCTGCCTTACCGACAAGATCCTTGACATCAACTTCGCCATCTGGAATCTCAAGCTTATCCAAAGCTGTCTTAACGAAAAACGAATTCAAAGGAATGTTGGCTTTCTCAAACTTAGCCTTAAGACCTTCCTTAATGGAGTTCACCAACGCCTTCTTTGCGCCAGCTGCTTCCTTCTGCTCTCGCGCCTCACGCTCCTTCTTGACTTCACCGATGAGCTTCTTTGCCCACTCAGGCATATCCTCTTCGTCAGGAATATCGTTATTTTCAGGCTCTTCCTCCTCAGACTCAGATTCCTTTGCCTTCTGGCGTTCCCTTGCCTTCTTCTTGTATTCCTTAACTTGCTGAGAAACGTCAGAATGGAGATTGCCGTCCATGCGTTTCAAGCGATTTGTAACCTTGGTTACCAACTTGGCGTTTGCAGCTTCGTCTTCACCAAAATCTTCGAGTACGTCATCAAGTTCTTCATTGATGGTTTTCTCGCTAATTGTCAACTTGGTACTACCGAGCTCCTTGTTGACCAATGCTAAGAGTTCTTCTCTTGTCATGCTGTTTTTTTGATTAAAAATGTTATTCTAAAAGTGGTTCTTCCACTCTAAAATGTATAAATATACCTTTTATTTTGCAAATATATGAATAAGTATGCAATTATACAAGAAAAATTTATATTTTTGCAATATTAATTGTATTTTTATGCAGAAAGAAGTACTTTCAGGATTAAATTTGGATAATGGAGAGCCTATTTACACTCAAGAGTATATCCAATCGTTAAGAGACGCCGACAAGAAACATCCCGACAAGCTGAAGATTATAGCTCAGCGTGGCGGACAGGAGGATATGCTCTCAATCGACGCCGATATAAAGATTTGTGGCGGAAGCCGCGGTGGCAGTAAGAGCTTTAGTTCTCTTATGGAAGTTCTGAAAGATATCAAAAATCCAGACTTCCATGCAACCATCCTCCGTAATGAAAAAGATGACTTACAGTCCTTGGTAACAGACTCTTACAAATTGTTCTCCCAATTTGGAACTTACAATAAGTCACAGAACGATATGACCTGGAACTTCGACAACGGAGGATGGCTCAAATTCTCGTACTACGCAGGAGCCTATCAGGATTTCAAGACACGATTCCAGGGTCGCCAGTATGCCTATGTCTGCATCGATGAGGGTACTCAGTGCCCATATAAGAAGTTCAAGTACCTCTTGACCAACAACCGAAACGCAGCCCACATTCGAAACCGCTTCTGGATTACCTGTAACCCTGACCCAGAATCCTGGGTACGAAAGTTCATCGATTGGTGGGTTACCGACGAAGGATATATAGATCCGGAAAGGAATGGGGTTATTCGTTACTGCTTCATGGATGGTGATACGCCGGACTCAATCTACTGGGGCGATACAAGAGAAGAGGTATACGAGCAGTGCAAGGGCATTATCGATAGCCTTTGGAAGGACAGCTATGAGGAGCTCGGATACACAAAGCTCGAAATGTTCATCAAGTCGGCGACATTTATCCGTGCCGACGTATCAGAGAACATCAAGCTTATCTCTACCGATGTTTCATATCTCGCCAACCTTGCACAGCAGGATGAGGAACAGCGTATGCGAGACCTGGAAGCCAACTGGAACTGGAAAGCTGCTGGAGATGACATGATCAAGATGGAAGACCTTGAGGAAATCTACGACAACGCAGAACAAACAGGTGACGGAAAGCGCAGGGCCTCTGCCGATATTGCTTTCACCGGCGGCGATAACTTCGTGATGTGGCTCTGGGAAGGATGGCACTGTAAAGACTTGGTTGTTCTGAGGCTGGACCCAAAGACTCTTGTTTCGGTAGTTGAGGCTAAGCTGAGAGAGTGGGGTGTAGAAGAATGCAACTTCACTTACGATATGCAGGGCATAGGTCAGTACTTCAAGGGGTTCTTCAAGGATGCCGTTCCGTTCAACAACCAGGCGGCGCCTATTGCTCAAAACCACCAAGAAGAGGAAGGTATCAAATACCTCTACAAAGACTTAAAATCCCAGTGCGCATGGCTGTTCTATAAGATGATTAAGGATAGAAAAATATCCATTGAATCATCTCTTCTTGAAAGGAAATACTCAGGGAACGGATTCAGCAAAGTTCCTCTTAGGCAAATCTTACAGAAGGAGAGAAAAATGCTACGACGTGACGAGAACAGCGAAGGGAAGGGGTTCAAGCTATTGCCTAAGAAGGTTGCTAAGAAGTATGTCGGACACTCGCCCGACTTCTTCGAGTCTTGGTTCTACGTAATGATATTCAGTTTAATAAAAAAGAAACATAAAAAGGTAAAAGGATTATGGAGAATTTAAATTTTAGAGAAATACTCGTAAAGAAACCATTCTACGAGCTTAAGCCTGACGGATACATGAGCCATGGCACTTTCTCCGACAAGGTTGGTGATAGGAGTATGCAGAACATGCCTTACGACCCTTGCGTATGGAGAGTAAAAACCCAGTCCGACTTCCTTCGTGAGTACTTCCCAAGCGGACATAGAATCTGGGACAAAAACGCTTATCCGGACATTATTAAGGAAAATCCAGAGTGGGACCCGAAAGATCCTACTACAGGAAACCGCTACTACATACAGCCAATCACAAGATGTGCATTTTCCTTCCAGCAGGTTGTCGCAACGAAGCACACCCTACACTTGACAGGAAATGACATTCAGTTTGAGCTTGCCGACAGCACAGAGGAACTTGATAAGGAAGAGGAATCCCAGAAAAATCTTAACATCTTTAAGAAGGGTTGGCTTATGCACAACATGGAGATTGCGTTCTTCGAGGCAGTAAGCTCATACATGATCGTTGCTGAAACCGCCGCAGTCGGCTATATCGACAAAGGAAAGTTTGGAGTTAAGGTTCTGTCATTCAAGAATGGCGACTACCTCTATCCGCATTACGACTCGATCACCGGAGAGCTATCTGTATTTGCTCGCAAGTATTACGACTTGGATGAAGACGGAAACGCTCAGATTGAGTGGGTTGAGGTCTGGGACGATACCTATTATTATAGGTTTAGAAATAATGTCGGCAAAAAGAGTGTAACAGAGAAAGCTGTAAATCTCATTAAGGGGTTGTTCGGAATGAACGGATATGCTCTTGTTGAAAAGAAAGAACATCACTTCAATTCAATACCGGTTGCATATATCCGAAATGACGAGGGACCTTGCTGGTCCAATGTTCAGAAGAACATCGAAGACTACGAGGAGGCATTCTCGTATCTTTGCGAGAACAACAAGGCGTATGCCTTCCCTGTATTCTACGTAAAGGGTGATGGTGATGAGATTACCATTTCAGGCGACGATATGACTGGAGCTGCCAAGGTTATCGCTATGAACAGCAAGGATAACGACGCGGGATTCCTCAATGGAACCGACGCGTCAGATGCTTTTGCGACACAGCTCAACAAGTCGTATGACCTCATCTACGAGTTGTCGTTCACCGTGAAGCCACCTGAGCTGAAGTCTGGCGACCTCCCAGGTGTAGCCATCAAACTCCTCTATTCTCCTGCATTAGAGGTTGCCATGAATGATTCTCAGAAGTTGCAGCCATTCCTTGACAAACTGGTTGAAATTGCCAAGTTCGGAATCGGACACGAAAATAACGCGACGGCTTCTATTGTTGGCCTCGATATCAACGCTTGGATTGAGCCTTATACGCATCAGAACAAGACTGAGCTTCTTACAAATCTTGCAACTGCCGTTCAGAATGGATTCCTCTCGAAGCAGACTGCATCGGAGCGTTGTCCTGACTTCCCAAAGAATGCCGAATGGGAGCGTATCTTACGAGAGAAGAAAGAGGAGGACCAGCAAGACCTTCTTATGGATATTCAGCGTGCGGACAACGAGACAGAGAACGCCATCGAGCAGGAAAAAGCTACAGCTCAGATTAACGGATACTCAGCATCAGTCAATACCGGTAACGGAAGGAAGCGTGGGCGCCCTAATAAATTTAACACCGATTCAAACGGCAACAGGTTAGGGGAGTCACATTGGGACGAATTCAACAAGAAGAATTAATAGCCTATGGATGAGTTAAAACGTTCTGTCGATTACAGCAGGAAACGCTTGCAGGCAATCCGAAACTGCGAGAGCCATATTGCAGATATTCTCTGGAAATCGACACAGAAGGTAATTACCGCAAGCAAGCGATACAGAGGTGCGGGCAGGCTCACAAACGAGTCAGCCTTGCTCTCTTACGCCAAGAATGTTACTGCTGAGGCAGAGGAGAGTATCAACAGCTACATCTCTGCTTACTCCAAGGTTTCATGCAAGATTCTCGGGATTGACGACGAGAACATAGAATCATTTCTCGTTAGCGACATCTACGGAAAGACGACATCCGAAAGAAACGCCGTCTATCTCGGAAACTTTGCTGAAGATATTGTAAGGATGATCAAGGCAGGAACCTTGATGGGATATTCAGACCAGCAGCTCCTGTCTTCCATCCGCACAGGCTATAAAGACCCATATCACACATCAGTCATCACCAAAGCGAAGAGAAAGGATATCAACATCGATGTTCCTTCTTACGGAAAGGGCTACTACAAGAACGCCTATCAGAATATCGTAAGAAATGCTTCTCAAGTGATTGCTTTGGCGTGGGGACAGGCAGAGCAGGAGTATGGGCAGGAGAATAAGGCTATCGGGTTCTACGTCAAGAGAGGAAGCAGTTATCCGTGCGACATTTGTCAAAATGAAGCCGATGCTGGCATCCATTCTTTCAAAGACCCATATCCACCGTTCCACGTTTCGTGTTGTTGTTACACTTTATTTGCGTTCAAGGATAATAAAAAGAAATAAGACTATGATTGAAGAAACAAAAGGATACACGTTATCCGTCGATATTTACAAAAAGGTAAAGGCTCTCAAGATGAAAGACCCTCGCTATTACATCTACGCCAGTCTCCGTGGCTCCGGCATGTCCATCCGTGACAGTTGGGCTGTTGCCTTTCAAGGGGAAGGGTTCAACTGGCCCAAAGATACATTAGAGCGAGAAATGAATAAACTCGAATCCCTGGAGTCTGTTCAGACAAGAATCGCAGAGGTGCAGGGCAAGAAAGCGAAGAACGAGAGCGCCGATGAGCTTTCTCCTGAAGAGTTGGCAAAAGCTACTTCCAAGGAGCAGATTCTCACAGACCTCGTAATTGCAAGACGAAGGATGAAAGAGGGCACAAAGGAGTGGACAGAACAAACACGACTTATAGCAGAGTACGCAAGAATTAAACAGGACGAGCTTCAAACTGAGGATTCGACCGTACATTTTTACCTCCCAATAAATTATCCAACCGGAAAGAATGACTGTTTGTTGTTTAAGAACGGACTCTGTAAGGGTGGCAAATAGTTAAATTCGTGTTAAAGCAACTTCGATATACCATAAATTCAACAAAACCAAGTACCTTTGCGGACAGATTATGTTCACAGATTCTTTCTGCTGTTCGTAATTCTAAAATTTTTTGGTTAAAAAGGGGGTGATATCTTCTCAGATACCACCCCTTACTTTTATATAAATGAAGTAGAAGAAAATATACGATATATCACGAATATTTCTCTCCTGTGACAAGCTCAAGGGCTATCCTAAGCCGATCATCAAGAAAAGGGTCGTTAAATGTAGGAAGAAGTCCGTATGGAGGCAGTTTCTTTGTCTCTGCGGCCTCCAAAATGAATTGGAGTGCCTGTACCAGGGAATTGTGGTCCTCGACTATCTCAATCAATTTGTCACTCATGCTGGCCTCCTTCCTTCTTAATCTGTTCTGCCATACCAAGAAGAGTATCAGCGTGTTTGTCTCGGTCGATGACTTCCTGTACAGCCTCATCACTTTCTTTGCTGAGTTGTTCGTCACTCTTACCCTTGTCGGCAGCAGCGTTTCTTCTTGCAGCCTCACGAGCAATGTATTCGTCACGGAGCTTCAACTTGCCTGCCGTGTATTCTGCATCGCCAGGCAACGATGTATCCGCATACATAAGCTGGGCAAATGCCTCGATGATGTTTCCATTATCCTTGGAGAACTCGTAATGGTCTCCTACAGTCACAGGAACACATTCATCGAGTGCAGCGTACATGGATGTACCGATAGAGTATTCAACACCCCATGTGCCGGCAATGTCTGCAATCTTGATGAAAGGCAACGAGCCTCTCTGTAAATGCTTCTTGATCTCAGCAGGAATATCCTCTCTGAGTGAAGCAACCTCTTTCTTCGACAAACTCTTACTGAACTTCAGTACAGTGAAGTGTCTTGTCTTGATAGTCTTTCCAAATGGTAATGCCATGATAACAATATTTTAAAGTTCAACTTTTATTTCCTTATACTCGAAATCTGTGCAAGCATCATCATCTTCCGAAACGTCTCTCCCGAAGCGTTCTTCTTTACACTCCCACACACCGTTGTCAAAGAAGAAGCAGTCCTTGCAAGTGTAATCAGTCTGTGCCATGTTCCTTACGTTTTTGATATTCCATCAACGTCAATATACAATAGTTAGCGCAGTCAAGAAGAGCATCTTCCAATGGCTCATTAGCGACTTGCGCTTCATTATCCTTCAACGTCTTGATACGATTCACTTTCTCTCGTATCTTTCCGTAGCCGTAGTTAATACCAAGCTCATCATACATTTCGGAAAAAGCATTCCCATAATCGTGATTCTTGCGCTTGTAGGTATCACTCATCTTGTCGGTGATAGCTTTGAATGCTTCGCATTGCTCGCGAAGAATTTCTTTTTGCTTATTTGTCTCATCAGCCGACCCTCCGTTAAAATAGTCAATCTCTTTTGGGTATAACCCTAAAGAGATAGCCTTTATTTTTTCGAATTCCTCAGCGCTCGTTAAGAACAACACTCCGTTCGCTTCGATTTCAGAAAGAGAAATCGTTATAATTTTTTCTATAGGCGAATCTATATAATAACAATCCGCATAAGATAGATTCTCTCTTATTTTTATAATATTGCGTATTTGAAATCTTCCTGTTGCACTTTTATCTTCCGGAATAAAATCTATACTCTTCCCGTTTTTGTCAACTTTAGACAGCGGGTAATCAAAAACCATCCCAACAATAATATCTTCTTTCTTAATCATAGTCTTTATTTTTTATTATGTCTATAATATCCTGTTCCTTAATTTTTAGAAACTGGTCAAAACTGATTCTCTGAATACTTTTAACGATATGGAACTTGCTTAAATCAGCACCATAGCGGTCTATTGATAGAGATACTACCGGTTCTGCGTATTTGTCGTCTGGAGCTTTGAACGATACAAAGAACCGATCGTTTACAAAGTCGGTTTTCTCAACCATTCCGCAAATCATATTATCGTATTGAAAGATTCCGTTTTTGAATTTTTCCTTTTCTTGACCTTCGAGGTTTTCGATAAAATATGATGCAGGTGCAATAAACAAATTATTTTTCATAAGTTATTCCTTCTTATCTTTTAGTTCAACGAAATCGCCAATGCCCAAACGAGCCTTGTTAATGCAAGACGCAATCCAGCCTATCAAGTAAGCTGAAGACTCGCCTCCGTGCTTCATATCGATAGCATTCTCAATAGCATCACAGGCATGAGAAGCCTCGTGGCAGCAGACGTTCATAGTCATATCCTTAAGGCATTTAAAGGAAACAAGAACACCATACGAGTCATCATCCTTCCTTGTCGCTGCATCATAAGTGGCACCGCAGTAATCCGCATCTGAATAATCACACCCATCAAAGCAGGAGTCTATCACTTCGTTTAGGTCCCTGCCAATATGAACCCACAGCTTCCTTGGATAAATACCGTTACTGTATTCGTAATATCCCTTCTTCTTCATACCTCATCGTTTTTATGTTTCTCCCATCCACGCCTTGAAAAAGCATACCAAGTATCACAAACATCAAGAGCAAGAATGTTGCCTTGGTCAATAAAAAAATCGCTATCAAAGCCCTCGATATGAACATACATCCCTGCTATTGTATCATAAGGAACGCTACGACCTTCAAGGCAAGGATTTTTAAAATTCTTAATCTTGTATAAACTTGTAACAATTGGCACTTGAAGAACGTCTGAAATATTCTCAGTGCTAATCTCTATCGACTTCTTAAACTTCTTCATATCTCAACTATTTCTGTTTTGATACAATCTCGATAGCAGACAATAACGTCTTTTCGCTGATACCATTTCCACTACCAACACCATCTTTCTCTATTCTTTCAAGAGATTTCTCAATAGAGCAAAAATCATCCTGAGAATTACTTATAAAGCCATTAAGTTCATCACTTACACTACTGATACCATCGTTGGCTATTTTAATAATAGCACCAAGATGATCGAAACACTTGTCGATATAATCTTTTATCCTTTCTTCGCGCTCTATAATATCAACGCAGCTGGCGACTTTTGGATGTCCCCAGCTATCTTCTACGCACGCATAATAATCTCCTTTTTCATCGCTGTGTCTTTTGTCGGACACAGCTCTTAGACACACAAAATTGTCTCCATCCATTACTGCGTAAATACCCTCTCCGAATGGATATCGTTCGGCTTTTTCAACACCCGAATTACTTCCAGTTGCTTTTAAAGCGACCTTTCCTAAAACATTAACTCTAATCTCCATGTCTAAACTATTTATGTTTTAAAATATTACCACAAGCTAAGTTAGTTTTAAAAAGGAAATCTCTTGCAGGAATAACGATAGCTCCATCATCCCGAAAGCCTTCCGATTTACTTATCTGGGTATTGAATGGCCTCAGTATCGCATCCTGATCCTTTATCTCTACCAAAAACGGTGTTGGAGTATCATCCAATGTCTTCCACCATATATTCTTAAATTCATGAAGAAAGCATCCGGAATCTAACGATATAACCTCGTCAATAAGAAAGAATAAAAGGCCTTCCTCGATCATGTCACACATAGACCTGATTCTTTTTTCATATTTCCAAGAGTATCTACCTTTCATAAGCTCATTGTTTATGTAATCTACCAATATGCCACTTCGAACAGACCTTGCACAGGTAAGGATGCCAGCCAAGTGCCCGTAACTTCGGATTCTGGTTCAGGAACTCCCAAGCATCATCCTCAGTCTCGTATGCGACCTTAGCCTTCCAGGAATGAACCTTCCTGGTCCAATGCTCGGGGTTGGGCTTAAGCGGAGGAACTTTATTAGGATTGTAATGTCTTCTCATAGGCACTTGAATGAAACGCTGTTCAACGTCTTGTTCGCTACAACCTCCTTTGTGCCGTACATTGTTCTCAGGCACTCCAGGACGTCATCACGAACGGAAGCCACGACCTCCTGCATCGAAGCTGTAGCCGGAACAATACTCCCGTCTGACTTCTTCTTGACAATACGGGAGATAACCTCCTTGACATATTCCTTGTCTATCATATTCATATAAATATTTAATCGTCACCTTTGATAAAGCTCTCGGGTTCATCATTGTCCTCCTCGCCCTTACAAACCTCATTGATGAGGATATCCTGCTTCAGGTCCGCCTCCGTGACCCCAAACATCTGATAGGCATTGCCCTCCTTCGTGCGCTTCTTGAAGAAACCATACTTTGCCCACATATCCCTACCAAACTTGTTCATTGACGGAATATCCTTCTCGTCAACGTCGTTGATAGCGCAAAACCTGCGCATACACTCATAAAGCATGGTGGAATTGAAGAGATTGGACACTTCACCCTTTGCTTGGGCATCACTCCTTATACCGTAAGCGCGTATCCAGGCGTATATGGGCTGAGAGCCAAGAAGGGACAGGAGAAGTTGTTTGGCACTTCCTTCGGCGGCAGGAAAACGGTACTTACGCTTCCTCAACTCCTGCGCACCACGCATGACCCAGTTGAACACTCCACTGAGCTCCCTCCTTATAATCTTACTCGAAAGCTCAGGGTCCTGGCGCTCCTTGGGTACGGTAACGTCAAAGCTGACATACTGTAAACGTCTGATAAAACCAAGCGAAGCATCCTCTGGGAACGGAAGCTCATTGAGGTTAAAGATGAGGTACGGGATATTGTTGGCCTCAAGAACATTCCTGCCAAGCTCTCGCATAGGGACAGGCTCTCCGCTGACAAGCCTTTTGAACATACCGGTGTTCTTTCTTCCGAACTTCCGCGGATCAGAGTCCGACGACCAGTTGAAGATGGCGTTCCTTATCGGATATCTGCCCCTCATTCCTTCATCACCCTCTGCGGTAAGGTCTGCATAATCCATCTTGCTTATCCTGTCCTTGCCAAAGAGGTTACAAGCCACATCGAAGATAACGCTCTTTCCGTTAGCTCCCGTGCCTATGAGAAGCAGACACAGCTCTATCTTCGACGATTCCTTTCCCTCATACGGATTGTAAGCAGTTCCGCGCTGTATCAAACCCAAACCAAGGAACATCTGTAGTATCATCCTCGATGTCCTGTCAGGGAGCACCTCATGGATAAAGTTCATCCACCTGTCACACTTGGCCTTCGGATTGAAGTCGTAAGGATGATAGTAGGTCACATGATAGTCAGGAGAAAACGGCATAACGGCAGGATTCTGCAAGCCTCTACCGAAATCCACAACACCGTTACTGAAAGCCACGATGTCAAAGGACGGATGAAGAATGTTGTAGCACTCTATGACATCAATGAAAGACTTGTTCATTACAGTGCTGACGCCAATCATCGGACTTATGGCGAGGTCAAGGAGCAACAGCTGGTAGGTCTGCTCCAGGACAATCCTTGGGACGGACTCGTATATCTTGCCATTGAAGATGTAATAGCTGCCCTTGTAATACTTTACAGGAGCCTTCTTGGCAAGCTGACGCATAGACCTCACGAACTGAGACTTCAGGATATTGTAAGTATCCGAATTCACCCTGCCCCAAGAGGTAGAACGCAATGCGTCAAAACCAAACTCGCTTTGCCTCGTCAGGTCCAACAGCTGCGTGTGTAAAGTGTCTATAGCCAAACCGTTTTCCATCTGTGTATAATATTTTTTTAGTTTCTGCGTTATTTTAACATGAAAGAACCCCTGTAAACAAAGGGACTTCGGTGGATTACGCACCACAAGTGGCCCTCACCTATATGCCCTATATAATAATAGGAATAATGCAAAAATAAGAAATAACTACATAATTATGCTAAAATACATTGTTTATGCGGTATATTTATACATTATTAACATTCAAAAGGTGGAGGATAAATATACATTTCACACTTCCAATAATAAGGGTAAGACCATAAAGTAAACTATCTTGACAAGACACAAACAAAGGTACTTGAATAAATATGCAATACGGAAGAATAGTAAACATTCTTGACAGATTGAGTTAAAAAAAAAAGAAAAAATTTTTTGTGTGAGGTGACTACGCCCCACGGCTGCGCTCCCATAGGGGGGGTGGGGTGCTTTGGTAAAATATAATTACATATTCGTTTGGTTTATTCCATATAAACCAAACCAAATTTCGCATTTTTGTTTCACGTATGTTAATTTCTGTTAATTCACAATATTGCTCTTGTAACACCTTCATTTTCAACGACTTATCAACTTATAATTATACACCATTTGCATTTTTATTCATTTCGTGAAACAATGTACGTTTACAAATATCTTTACAAGCCTATTGACTTCACCTATCTTTACAATGTATATTTATTCAAGGCTTTAACTTTTGAAAGATATTTTAACGCAAAAATAATTTATCTTTACATTTATCGTTAATTATTGTATAAAAATTGTGACAATTTGGCAGCTGTAACGTATTGATATACAGGTAGTTAGGTTCTTTAACATATCATTTGCATTTATGTTAAATCCTTTAGTATATTGTGCCACACGTATTTTGTAAATGCTTGGTTTTCAGCAAGTTATAAACGTGCCACCTTGTCACACCCGCATTTTTAAACACTATTTTGCGAATACTGACAACATTTGAAATTATTGCAAAGTCTGTAAGTAACTATAAATCAACCACTTACAAAACGTTAAACGTATTTTTATACTATTTTTCAACTGGGCACGTGGCACGGCGTTTGCAATTATATAGGTACAAGGGGACGCAGCGAGCACCCCAACCGCCTACACCATAAAGACGGCGGTATAAAATTCTCATGGATAGGTAACAACGGACACTTTACCCGTTGAGGGATACGCAACCCACAATTTGCGAGCGCAATGCGTTTGTGCGCTTTTCAACGTGGCACGTATAGGGGCACGTGCAATAAATAAAGCCCCACTTTTTTTCAATTTTTCCCGTGTATTCCGTGCGGTTTGTCAATAGAACGGAAAAACAACATGACTAACAACAAGTCAAACGTATCTGCATACGTTGCAGAATGTAAGGAAAACGCTACAATTGTAGCGAGTCTTGAGGTGTTGAACGATTATCGTAAATCGTTGCTTTCAGAGTGCACAAACAAAGAAGTTGTTGCAGCACGTAAGGCATTGGAAGAAGCAAGAAGCAAGTACAACAAACTTGCAACCGCTTACGTGTTGGGTGATACGAGCTACTGCAACCTGCAAACTGAGTGTGTACGTGCAGCCGTTAGCGAGTTTAGCCACACGCACAACGTGCCCCGCTTCTTCCAGTGGTTCAACGACAACGGAAAAGACGAGCAAACAAGCATTATAGACTCCGTGCAGCGTTTAGGCTCAAAACTCGCTTCTTTGCATACTTCCTTTGCGAGTGGTTCAAAGGTTGCACGCAAACAGAAAGCAAACGAAGAAGACCTAACGGAACGTATTGCCCAACTGCAAGCCGAACTTGCAGCCTTAAGAGGCGAGAAGTAACAAGATAGGGCGAAAGCCCTATCTTTACACCCACTATCTTTCCCCACGGTGGACACAATAAAGCCACCGTGGGATATTATACACCAAGTCCAGAGATTTGGCGCGGGCTGCCATGCCCTTATTTTTCCCACACTTTTTGGTAAACCTTGTCGTGGTGTGTGGGCTTACTCAGAGAGAGAAGAATTTCTCCCTCAGGGGACTAATTGCCAAAATTTCAGAGAGCTATCCAGCAAACAAACCTGTAGCGATACAGGAAGGCGGGCGAGAAATCCCGTCGAGGATAGCGAGAGAGCACAGAGCCGACACGATACCGAATGAGATGAGGCACGTGGACCAGAGCGAGAGCCGTAGCTGTGCAGTTATCGAGAGAGATGACGGACGGAAAAATCATAATTCATATTCTATCGTCTGGCACACGTGGACGAGTTCCTAAAGTGCTGCGCACATTCATTACAGGGCGCGGGTGGTACAAATCTGTAATCGTGAGTAGTTATCGTTTATCTCACGTGAGGTATATCCAAAAGGTCTACGATACGTAAGTAGTTGTACGTATAGCTATATCGCTACACAAGTAGCGGACGTGTGGGAATTATTCCCATGAAAACGTGCGGAGAACGCTGAGGGGTTATCCGCTGGTGTCTTTCGAGATGCCGACAAGTCCTCAGAGGGTGACGAAGCGGCACAATACGGTGTCGTGGGTGACAAGCGTGCGCAATGAAAGCGTATCATCCTGGCAATGGCTGCGCATGGAGAGATCCGTGCGTGGCTCCTATTACGAACCAAATAAATTTAGAGAATATGGAAAAGAAATTAGAGAACGTAAAAAGAGAGGATGCATTTAAGTTTTACAATAAGATGGCTTCATCTGTATTTGATTTGGACAATATAGCTGATGCACTGGAAAAGGGAAAGACAGATGCAGCACTCAGATTGCTAAGAAAACGTGCGGACATAATGCGAGAACTCTGTAGTGATTTTCGTTCTAAGTATTTTAATAGCTAAAATCTCCCTACGCTTGTAGGGAACAATAACCATAAAATTTTAGAGTTATGAGTACAATGAGAATAAAGTGCCTCTCCATGCGAGAGGTCGAGAGTGTCATTGCGGATGCTCAGGAGATTTTGAGTCATGTTGAATTCGGGTCACTGAAGAATGGTGTGCTTACATTATTCTGTGTGGCTTGAGCCTAAAAATCCGTAGCCAGTACGATAATTGTCGTGCGTGTGCTACGGAACAATCACTAACAATTTTAGAATTATGACAGCAAGACAGATTATTTATTCAAGTACGATAATTCTGCTTGGATTTTTTCAGGCGCTTCCTGCGCTGTTGTGTTTGGCAAGTACGAATATTCCTGTAATTCTGCTTGGAATTATTTGGGGTGTTCTGCTTGGTAAGTTCTGGAGCAGTACGATAATTGGCAAGTGGTATTTCCGCGAGCTTTGGCGTGCTACGCTCCGCTTGGAAAATCTCATGTTCCCTGAGGTGTGAGAGAGTTGGCAAGTACGAAAATTCTGCTTGGAAACATTTGGCTAAATTCTGCTTGGAGAAATTCAGGCAGTACGATAATTGACCAAGTTACAGAATTATGAGAAAGACAGAATTAAAGAACGTCAAGCGAGGAGAGTTCTTCCGCTTGGCGGATTCAGAGAGCGCTCCCGTATGGGTGCGTGACGGATACAACAGAAGTAGCCGCAAATACGAGGGTTACAAATATGATGACGTGTGTCACTGGAGTGAGTTCTGCGGCACACGTATTGTTTACGTGGATTTCTGCTTTTGAAATCCTATAGCCTAAATGCTGCCTGTTCCGTGGGCAGTACGATAATAACCAAAATATTAGAAATATGAACTTTAAGACATTTAATTTAATCGACAAGATTAACGCTACAGGGTTTGATAATACGAAGTGGAATATTTATATGCACTTGGATGAAACAGACACGAAGGAATTTTACGGAACAAGAGAGAGCTACATGCTCCATCCTGGATGTTGGATTAGCGTTGTTGAGGAAAAGAACAGTGATTTTCCTTTCCGTGACCTTTGCAAGCCCGATCATGTTGTAGACATTGACGAGCGCTATGTTATCTTATTCTACGAGGTCGATTAGCCAAAATGTGCTCAGGCATTTTCCTGGGCATACTATGTAAAACCAATTTAAACGGAAGAATTATGCAAGACAGGAAATCACAGAAGAATTTCGAGCGTGCTCTTATGCACGAGATGGAAAAGATCAAGATTGCAGCACGTCAGTGGCACAGCAACAACGCGAAGGGCTACAGGGATTATCGTAGCCGTGAGTCTATCTCAAAGAGTTTCAACGAGATAGCCATTTTTTGTGCATGAGCTAAAAATGTGCGTGGCGGTTGTCACGCATACTATTCACCAATATTTTAGATTATGAAGAAATTAAAGAATCCTAAATGGGAAGAGTGCAGAAATTATCTGCGTAGTAAGGTTTTGCCACGTTTGCATGAGACGCAGCGTGACATGTTTGGTAACGAGAAGCTGTTCTTAGAAATAAGCGTGGGCAGAAATGGAGAATATATCTCCGTGTATGCCAGTGCTTTCGACAAGAATTGCGAGGATACCATTTATTTAAATCTGTCCTTCGTGGACAGCCGTAAGCAGATAGATTCCGAGCTTTCAAAGCTTACCGATCTTATCAGGAAGCACACAGCCTGAAAATTGAGGGAGTTTTATCTCCCTCTACTACAAACCAAAATTATTAGAATTATGGAAACAGTAAAAGTAATCGACAGGCACGGAATAGAACGAGAGTGGGATATAGTCACAGAGAGATGTGTAGGATGCTGCTTTCACGGATTGATGGACGGCAAAGAACATTGCTGCCCTCATAATATTGCGTGCGGTGACAAGTAGTCAAAAATGCGGGGCACGTCCTGTGTCCTGCTTCTATTATTAACCAAATACATTAGAGAATTATGACACAAGCAGATGTTAATTTTCTACAGGCACTTGTAGAGTCTCACGAGCAAGTTATTGCAGCAGACTGCAAGAGACGTAAATTAAGCAGAGAAGTTTATAACAGGCGTGTATCTCAGAGCGAGAAGAGAGCGAATAAGATACTTCGTGAGATGATGTGCCGCTAAACAGGGTAGAGCTATTGTTCTACCTACATAATAACCAATTAACGAAAGAATTATGGAATATTTAAAGACACAAGAGTATCATACACGTATTGATGTGTATTTTGATGGAGAAAAGTATGTATTCATCAACGCATTCCACGGATGTGTGGCAGTTGCGAGAAGAGAAGGACTCGTTGAGTTCACTAATGACGGATACAAGGCTCACGTCAAGTTCAAGGTCGAGAAAACGAGACGCACCATCAGTAAGAGAACTATAGATAGAGTCATCTATAAGATGGAGAACAAATACATGAGCACTATCATTGAGTATGAATGGGAGGAGGTTGACAGAGATGACTTGCCTTATGCCGTGAGTGTGAAAGTAGAGGAGCGTTAAGCCAAAAATCCTGCGTGGAGACACGTAGGAGCAATTATTAACTAAATATTCAAAGGATATGGAAAGTATTGAAGCTATGCTGTGGGATTTCATTGTTGACAACAATATCGCCACAGAGGACGAGGTTAGACTTGTCACGGATATAAATGGATTGAGCGAGAACACGATGACTGACATTATTTATGCCAAGACGGGACTACGCAGTTACGAGCAGTGTACAGAAGAAGGCTACTCCGGCACAGATGAGCTTGACAGCTATTATTGTCTTGACGAAGAAGACAATGAAGAAGAAGAAGAGGATGAAGATGAAGAAGAGTAGTATTTGCCTAACAAGGTGCGCCCGTGTGTGAGCGTGCCTTCTATTGTTTAACCAATATTTTTGAATTATGGCAAGAAAAAGCAAGACACTGGAGCAGCAGTGTAAGTATTACAACTGCGAGGATTTTGTTTGTGATGTAATGTTGTATCATTACAACTGCGGAAACAAGAAAGGTATGGTAGAGGACTACAAGGAACTCAACATGGAGGCAAGACAGATTGCCGTTCAGCAGATTTTTGAGTCCGGCTACCCGCCTGTTCTACAGGATATCATTACGCATCTTATGTTCGGTTAGCCAACCAATCCTCACTCCCACGGGTGGGGATTTCTATTAACCAAAAAGATTGAAATATGAAGAAAATTGAGATTACAAGGGCAGACATGGGCGAAAAGTGCCCAAACCCTAATTTTAAAAAGCTGTTGGCAGTCGGTATGATTACCGCTTGCCAGAGATGTCCCTACTTCGTAAGATACGATGGAGATACTATTTTGTGTGACTATTAAAAAGTAAATTATGGCAAAGAAAGTTTATGCGCTCTATCGCACAGACAACTGGAATACATACGCAAGCCGCGAATTACTTGTTGTAGCAGGTAGTATCAGAAGATGTTGTAAGGTAGCCAAGGACGACGGAGCAACAAAAAAGCAGGTTGAGGGTTTGCGTGGTTATCGCCACCAATCCCAGTGTACCAATGGAACCGATCACGAGTACGACATTGAAGCGTACACGCTCAATGAGAGTTTAATCAGCTAAAATCCCCACAATAATGTGGGGAACCATTACGAACCAAAAACAATTAGATTATGGAATCAAGGATTAATGCAGCAAGAAAACTGCTTCCACTCTACAACTGCATGGAGGTAAGAAAAATAAAATTATCCACACTTTACAGACGTTTATACAGATTTGGCGACGTCTGGAGATGTAGTGGCGCAGGGTACGACTACACCGTTTGAGCTGAAAATTTCTCCACTTGCATGTGGAGATACAATTATAAACCATTTAAATGATATTAGATATGAGCTACGAATTTGCAAAGAAGGAAATCGGTGATTACAGAATCACGGTTTTTCAGGATGAGGATGCCGGATGCCCATGTACCGACTGGGATTTGGCAGGAGTTTACTTCTGGGATTATCCAAACTACGGATATAACAGACAACTTTCTTGTTATTGCAGCAGCGAAGTTGGCGCTGAGAATGCAGAGGATGCTTTAAAACGGCTCGTCTGCAAATATGTGTCACAAAAGAAGATTATCGACTACATCAATAGCGAAAATGTCGATAGCTTCCGTATGCGCTACGACAAGTCTGACCACATGTGGTATCTTGAGAATCTGTACGACGGAAAGTGGTACAACCACAAAGAGTTCTGTCCGAGCGACTTGAAGAGATTCGACGATAGAGAGGAGCTTTGTGATATCCTCGAAGAGGATGATTTTACGTATCTTCTGCAAGACTGCAAGGATATTGCATTCTACGAGTGGTCATCCCATGGATATTGCCAGGGAGATTACGTTAGCGGATATGCCTACTGTGACAAAGAACGCTTCAAGGAGATGATAGAAACGAATACCAAAAACTGGAGAAAGCGAGCCTTGGACTTATTCGAGGGAGAGGTCAATGATATCGGCATGTGGATGTGGGGTGACGTAAAAGGATACGTCCTTGAAAAGAAACGTCCGTACACTAAATTGTACGACGACGGAGATACCTCTGAATCCTACGACTGGGAGCAGATTGATTCATGCTGGGGAGAGTACTACAAAGATGCTGATGACCTCATCGAAGATGTTATCAAGGAATACGGCTTACAGCCGAAAGATGCAGCCTAACCAAGGGGAGCTTGCACGCTCCTCTTACTATTAACCAATAAATTATTAAGAATATGGCATTACAATGGAATTGGAAAGACAAGATGGGTAAACTCACCATCAGACAGAAAGGAAAGAAATTCAACGTAAACATTTACTCCGGAAATGCTCTTGCTGTATTTGTATATGAATATACAGACGGCGGAAAGGAGATGTACTCGTTGTATGATTTCTTTGCCGACAAGAAACACGTCAGTAAAATTATCAGTAATCGTAAGAAGTTGATAGACGACGATGTTGTCAAGATTGAGCTGAATCTCTGGTACAAATCAGCGAGACAGCTTCTTCCGTATCTCGTCAAGAACGGGTACAAGGTTGAGTGTTTCTACAAAGAGATAAAGTAGCCAAAACGAGGAGTGCGCTCCACTCCTTGCTATTAACCAATATTTTGAGAATTATGAAGAGATATTATGTATCAGTCACAGAGACTTTAAACAAGGTAGTCAGCGTTGATGCCGAGAGTGAGGCTGACGCACTGGAACAAGTGGAAACGGCCTACAACGATTCCGTTATCGTTCTCGATTCTAACGATTACTGCGGCAAAACAATAGAGGCAGAAGATGATCAGGGATTCTACACCGATTACGAGAAAGAGTACGGCGAGACTTATCAGCACATCGACTAAGCCAAACGGGGAGAGCAATCTCCCTACCAATAACCAAAACATTATAGATATGAAGATTTTAAGAGACAATGATTACAACAGGCGTCCGATTAAGAATATGACAGCCTCCCGATTAAGGAATAGAGCGAATAAGGAATATGTGCTTCATTTCCGCTGCAAGGAACTTGGTACATCGTACACTATTGGGATAAACGCAGACCTACTTGTGTGGGCGTACCAATACAGAAACGGCGTTCTTATTCGTTCTTTCAAGGAAGAGAACATTCAAACTTTTGAAGAAGCGTATCAATTCTTTGTTAATTCTTGCAACCACTGTCTGTTAGAGCAGAGGCTTGTAGAAATGGCGAAAACTTTTTAGCCTAAAAGCGCAGCTAAGGACTGCGCACAATAACCAAAACATTAAGAATTATGAACAACGTAAGATTTATTCCAGGATACTATGAATGGCATCTCGTTGATGAGAAAGACAACGTGCTTCTCAACATTCCAGATGGTATCATTGACGATTGCGAGACAAAGGCTGATTTGGATTTCGTTATAGGAGACATACCAAGGCAAGCTTTGCGAGCCGTCGAGGATGGGGAAGAGCTCTATGGATGTGACGTAAGCAAATACGTCAGCGACATAGATGATGACTGCGTAGCCAAGCTTATGGCAGATACCCTATCAGAATATCTTGGTTTAACAGCCTAAAAGCCGTCTGAAGACGGCACTACAAACCAAAACAAGAAGAATTATGAATGAAGACAAAATCCTAAGTATGTTCTTTGAGCCGGAGCGGTGGCAGAATGCTATCAGCAAAGGCATTGACAAGAACATGAACAAAGCAACCCTGTATCAGCTCACGACACCAGAGGCTCGACTTGTTATGTATGAGAGGATTAAGAGTGGCAACTACAAGATAATGCCGCCACATACAGCCAAAATTCCAAAAGACAACGGAGATTTCCGTACTGTCTATGTGAATGAACCTGTAGACAGAATCCTTTTGAGCATAGCTAACGACCTCTTGTTCGAGCTGATGCCAGAGATGGTGCATCCACGCTGTACGTCGTATCAGAAAGGTATCGGCTGCGGTCGTGTGGTGCAAGATGTGTCTCGGATAATATACTTGGCAGAGGGAAAAATCATCGGATGGAAAGGTGACTTCTCCAAATACTTCGACAGCGTACCTATTCGGTTCATCGACTGGGCATTCGACAGAGTGGAGGAGAAATTCGGAAAATCTGCGCTGATAGATGTCATTCGTGACTACTATCACACAGACTTATATTTCGATGAGGACAACAACCTCTGTGAGAAGTATCAGTCCCTCAAGCAGGGATGCTCTGTTGCTGCATGGCTGGCTGACGTTATCCTCTACCATCTTGACGACAAGCTGTCTAAGCTTAACGGATATTATGTCCGCTATTCTGACGATACGCTGTTCGTAGGTGAAGACTACGAGAAAGCCATGGATATCATGAAGAGCGAGCTGGAGATGATGCAGATGACGCTCAATCCGAAGAAGGTTGAGTATCTTGACGCTAATCATTGGTTCAAGTTCCTCGGATATTCCATCAAGGGTCACAACATCTCCCTATCGTCTACTCGCATCAAGACCTTCCAAAAAGAGATTGAGAAGAGGACGATAAAGAAGCGTGACACAACGATGACGAAAGCCATCAATGCCGTAAACAGGTATCTCTACAAGGGATACTGCGATTATTCCTGGGCTACTCAGGTTCTTCCGGTCATTAACGTGAAAGAGGACATCAACAAGCTCAACACCTTCGTCATGGACTGCATCCGTGCGGTCAAGACGGGCAAGAGCAAAGTTGGTGGTCTTGGATACGTGAAGACTCAGGCAGTAGGTTGTATAGACCGAGGTCGTGGCAGGAACGTGAAAGCCAACAGGAACAAGACAGAGCGCGAAATCAATGGGTATCTATCAATAAGTTGTGCTCAGAATGCCTTGCGGACGAGCAGGGCTGCGTACAACACATTGGTGAATACTCTGTAGATGTAGCACCCAGCGCAAGGGTTTTGCCGGAATGAAGAGTGATGATTTAACCATCCGGTCTCGAATGATGTGGACATATCTCTGATTAGAGATGGTACAACATCCTCTCCACCAGGATGCTATCAAACTGATAAAGCTATGCGCAGTATCTTCTGACCGACAGACTCTGTAACCGAGCACACGGACGTGGAAGAAGGACGGATTATTTATGTCACGCCTCTTTGATTCACCCTCAGTATGGGCCACTTTCGCTCAAGTGATACTTGAGACCAAAGGGACCATACTGAAGATACACAAGGCGTGTCTAATCAAAAGAGTACAGAAATGTGCCAGTCCGTATGACTCCCACAGGTGTCGCACACCACCACTCCCTGATGAATGACAGAAGTTTACGAAACAGGTCTCTTAACCAGAGTAGTTGATCCTGGACGTCGTCGTATACTACTTACGACGTCCTGGATCATCTATTCTGGCGAATCCTGTGTCAAATCAGAATCATAAAGTATTGTGCCGAGCCATCGGTCAGGGAAGTACCCTTGCACGAGGGTGGTCTTCAGAGGAGAGCTAATTTATGAGTGACTGTTGTGCGCCGGCTAATGCTGGGAATCCCCAGCGTCATCCGGCTTTATAACAGCCCTCAAATCAAGCTGCTATAGCTACGTGTCATGCTCTCAGATGAAGACAACGTTATTGCCAAACGAGGCACACAAGGAGGCGGTACGATTTAATACCACGGGATAAAAGCAGATCACTGACACTGGGTTATACCCAGGTAAGTGATCTCCTCTCTCACGTGGTTATATCAAAATCATACAGCTATGGCAACGAGCCTTTAAGTGTGCCTACAAACAACCAAAAGTGAATTGCATCACGACTTATCAAGAGTATGAGGTTTACACACCCGCGTTCAATTAGATACCGACGCCGCACAATGTTGCGGCGTCGGTATCCTTATGACGCTGGTATCATCATAAAACTATATCCATGCAACGCAATACATGAGATAAGTCACACGCATTGCAGCGTTTCTGATATGAGCAGTTTATTTATTACACACACCATTAGTCTAAGTAATATAGGTGGTAGCTGAAGCTACCAATAGGATTACTTAGATAACACTATGTGTTAAATCATGTACTTAAAGTAAAGCAACATACTGCATTGTATTAGAATAGGTTATTGTGAGCCGAATAGTACGCAAGAAGGAAAGATTTAGACAAACAGTCCGTATCTTCCTGAGTCTTCCAGTTAATTACCTGGAATACTCAGGATTCACTCGACTGTTTACATCGAGCGCATACAGCAACACAACGTATCCTTTGAGCGTACTGCTATTAACCAATACTTTAATGAATATGACTTACAAAGAAGTTATCCAAGCTGTTGAGAATGGTGCTAAGTTCACCATCAACTTTCAGAAGAGAACATGTAGAGTGAACGGCAAGGTTGTAATGTCCGAGGAAGACAAACCGAACGACACACCTTGCCTTACACTCGAAGATGTGATTGCCGGAATCGAGCAGAGGTATGCGACGTATAAGCACTCTGTGCCTTCTGAACGCTCCGAATCGCATCGACACTACTACTTCAAGGCTTTGCCTGAGAAAGAGCTCTCAGACGAGGATATGATGTACGGAGAGCGACGAGAACAGGCAAGATGCAAGCTGGAGCTGTACGTACTGATTCAGCTTCTTGCTGAGAACCTATATTGGGACAACTCATGGGGAACGTGGTTCTGGCGTTCTAAAGACGACAATGACCTGATCATTCTCAGAGACTGGATTGAGCCAAACAAGGGTGGGGTGTAAGCCTCATCCACAAGATTTAATTAACATTTTAATAACCAACAAAAAAATTAGAATTATGAAACAGATTGTAACAATCACTGGTGAGAACTTGAACATCGTAACTAACAACGTAGAGTCTGCAACTACTGGCGTAAAGACCAAAGCGCAAATGCGCATGGAGGCTTTAAGAGCAGCAGGTGTCGATGTGAGCAGCTATTACACTCTCGGTGCTGACAAAATTGTCAAGATCGAGAATGGAGAAGCTGTCCCTGTTGATCTTGACGATGTTGTCGTTGATGCTGTAGGTAAGAGGATTGTCGAAGGTGGGTATGTGAACAACTGGAAGCTATTCCGTCGTTGGGTCACAGCGCAAATCTTCGGTATGCTCCGTGACATGAAGTCCGACAAGATGTCTTTCAACGAGCTTTTACAGCGCAAGGGATACGAATATCAGTGGCGTATGCTTGAAAATGAGTTTCATGCTCAGGCCAAGATGCAGGAGAACGGTGACACCGAGAACCTCTCAAGACGTGAGAGATTCTTTAATGGGAGAACATTCTCATACATGGTTGAAGACTACATCGATAAGCTCAAGGCGTACATCAACGACAACCTCGTATTCAGCAAGGACAAGAACGGAGTCAACACCAAGGAGTACAAACACAAGTGCAAGGGCGTTCCTTATATTCGTCTTAACAACAAGGATATCTTTGTTTCAGACTTGGTAAAAAAAGTGTATGCTCCTCTGTATGTAATCGCACGTGATGGCTTTGACGCGGAGAACAAGCGCGATCTCTACAACCTTGTCAAGAAGTTTAATAAGATTCGCAAGCACCTCGCATGGGAGACAAAGCAGGCTGACGTATTCGTCAGCGCCTATAAGGGATCTGGTTCTTACTTCGCAATGCGAAACCTGATAATGTTCCAGGAAGCCAGATTCATGAAGGGCGAACGAAAGATGTCAGAAGCCAACTCTCTGAAAGAGCTCGAATCTAAAGCAAATCTCTATGGTGAGCAGGGATGGAGAATGCTTGGCGTACTCAAGCAGCTCATCAAGGACTCAAACATCTCTGTTGACGGAAAGATGTGCGTTTGGGCAGAAGAGTCCGCGTTCAGAAAGGCCATCAACAAGGCTCGTAAGGAGTCGGGTAAGTAACAAACACCTAAGGTTTGTCGCCTTTTTCCCGATGGCCTGGCATTACGGTTTACAAGAGCTTCTTGTATCGCCTTCCGCATCCGGTAGAATCAACCGGTACAGAAGGCGAGCATAAAGCTCTCCGGATCAAAACGCTAAAGCAAGACACCAAGCCAGGAATCGAGAAAACTTTTTGCCGAAAAGGTCGGTTGTTCATTAATCAGCAACCGACTGCAATTCATTAACCAATTAAAATTTTAGAAGATATGAAAATGATTAAAAACGATGCTTTTTCTGTTTGCGGCCTTACGCCAGCACCTATCGACCAAAAGAGCGTTCTTGAAGATGCACTCTTGGACTTGCTGTTCGATGATTGCAGATACATTCTAAACGGCAATAAAGCTGTCGGTTTTGTGAATGATCTTGCGACAATAGCTTCTTGCCACGAGAATGTATTGACGGTTTCCCTTATTCCAAACACCTGTCCTGAAGAAGAAGTGAGAGAATGGGAAACTAAGGTTGTAAGCTCCATCACTGGACAGGAACTTGAGATGGTAAAGAGGTTTGAATTTGTAAGCCTATTTACCCAAGACAGAGGCTTCGTCTACACATACGTTGTTACGCATGGTGTTGTGGAGTTCCAGTTTCATTTCAATGAAGAGTAATCCAAAAAGCCTTATCTCGTCTAAAGTGTGAGGCTCGATAGTGTTTAATCAATAAAAAATGTGTGAATTATGGCAGTAGTAAGAAGAGCGACAAGAATGCTCAAAGCTTCCGACATCATGAAGAGAAAGGGCATCGTCCAGAAACAGATGGACATGAACAAGTTCAATGAGGTTGTAGAGGATTTCTTTATGACCCACGAGCCTAAGGATACGATTCTCCTTACGCCGAAGAGATTTATCGAAATGGATAACCCTCCCGAGGGAGATTTCATCGACTATCTCGATGTTGGCGTGTGGGAAAAGAAGTGTGATGACCCAGACGATCCGTTCGACTTCATCGACTATCAGTGCATGAAGAAGAACGGAATGCTTCGGCCTATCCTTATGGTGAACGAGCCTTTCATCGGCAATGCTGCCGGGTGGCTGAGAGATTTTTGTGGATTCACTGTAAAGAGCAGAACACGAAAGAAGAAAAAGGAATACATCGTGTCTCTGCCGGTGTAAAAGCCAAACAAGGCGTGGAACATTATTGTTTCACGCTCCTATTATTAACCAATAAAACTTAAAGATATGAATGATTTTTTAAAATTAGCTGAGGAATTAGACTGGAGTTATAATGTTGACGATACACCTAACGAAAGAGGTGAGGTTTGCGTCGAGTTAGAGAAGTATTCCCCACAAGACCAGGATTTTATCGTCACTGTTTGGTTTGAGAACGAAAATGAACAGGATTTTATAGATAAACTCCGTAATTATTGGGAAGACTACGATCCAGACGAGGAAGCTGTTGCTTGGGTTGGAGATGACGGACATGGCAAAAACGGCGCGCCTTATAGTCTTAGAGATATTCTTGATGACATGGAAGACTGCAAGAGTATGCTCCGTGAGCTGTATATTGCATTTTACAACAAGGCTTACCCAAACAATAAAATAGGGGAATACGACAAAGGACTTACACTTGATGACAATGAGTACAATATGACCGACGACGAACGGCGTGCGGTTTACGGCATTCTCTCATCAATCGACAATGTTCGTACATTCGCATCCAGTCTTCCATGTCGTTGTGGCTACGATTACCTTCGTATGGAAATCGAAGAGACGGCAGACCGGTTCAAAGAGCAAGTTCGCAACAAACTTGAACAGAGCTTCCTTAACAGATAAGTCAAACCAAACCGTTACGTAACGTAGCGGTTTCTACAAACCAAAACATTAAGAATTATGGATAAGAAAGAATTGAAAGACAAGATTTACAGCATGCGCAGTTATGATCTAATTGAGCTTGCGTGTACCATCAGGGAAATCATGAAAGAATACGGTGTCTTTAATATAAAACTCAAACAGCCGGTTCTTTGCTACAGAGAACTCTATGAGGCAACCTCGGTTGCTATAAGCGATACTTATACCGCTATACCAGTCATTACTCTAACCTTGAGAACCTGCAATAGAGTTAAGAAAGAAGTCCTTGCAGCAGACTACCCCTGGATGGATTTTGAACAACTCGCAAGAATAGTCTCAGAGCTTAACGATGAGCTTGAAGGTTAAATTAGCGTTAAAAACGGCAAAGGTTTGGTTTATACTAAAAAATATACCTACCTTTGCTGACTATCAAACCAAAACATTTTAGAATTATGAAAGAGATTCATTTAAAAACAAGAGACTGGGAGAGGCTTCTCACCTACGAACAGCAGCAGAAGTACAAGTATGCGATAAAACAGGGGTGGTTCTCAGACTATCACGGTTCTTCGTGGCGGCATGATACCTTTTATGGCGCATATATCTGGAAACACCCTAAGTATATCAATGTTGTACGCACATTTTCCGATCTTGTTGGGCACAAGCCACTGTGGTCCGATGTTACTGACGACAATCTTCGTGACTTGACCGAAAAAATACAGGAACTTTATGCTCCTAACTCTTCAAGAACGATATGCGCTACAATAAAAGCTGTCATAAGGGAGAACGACGAGAAGGGCATACGGAGCAGCAAGTTCGACTCCATACTTAGGGTTAAACGAGTTCCCGTTCAGGCTGTATATCTTACTGATAACGAGATACAGAGTCTTATCGACTATATCCCTCATGGATCTGTTGAGCGGTACGTTAAGCGAATGTTCATACTTGAGTGTTTGTGCGGTGCCCGCCTGAGCGATTGCCACAACATCACGCCCGAGAATATCGATGATACAGGGAAATATATCGTATATGTCGCTCAGAAAACAAAAGCGGAGGTAAGAGTTCCTCTTCACAAGAAGCTACGGCCATTCCTTGTATGTGGAACAGCAGACGAGCCTGTTGGCGGAGTTGTTGACGTTTACTTCAACAAGGTTCTGCGAGAGATATGTAGCAACTGCGGAATCGATACTCGTGTCAAGGTATTCAAATGCGGTAAATACGAATCTGGACCAAAGTTCAAGTTCGTGTCTTCGCACACGGGCAGGCGCTCATTTGCTACTAACTTGTCAAAGAAGGGCGTACCGGTCGAGCAGATTGCAATCATGATGGGGCACGCCAACGGAGGTAAGCCAAACATCGAAATGACGCAGCGTTACATTGTGGGAAAGACCAATATCGACACAAGAACCTTGCGCATTTTTGGTGTTTACGACGATGATTACAATAGCGTCGGCGATGAATGCTAAACAGAGAGGAGGGTAGAACCTCCCTCGCTATTAACTAAAACTTTACAAATATGGATTACGGAGAAGAATACAAAGAGAAGTTGGCCAACCTTGGTAGGTGGCAGCTTTTAAGAGAAGCAAACAAAATGAGAAGAAAACTTTTGGCTTTTTCTGAGCTTGGAGATACCGACAAAGCATTTAAAAACCTTAACGAGAATGAATGGCTAAGGAATGTTATCGATTCAAAAAGCAGACAGATCGGCATAGCGAGAAGTTTAATAATGGACGAGCTTGAAAAGAAGGGTATTGACACGGGCGGCAAGTATCTCACAATGCTTACGGCCCTGAAAATCCTTCTTGGTATAGAGCAGTTCAGAGATAATAACCACGAATAATTTAGAATTATGAAAAAAGAAGAAGCTATAGCTTATAGAGAAAGCCTAAAAAACATGACAAAAGTGGAACTAATCAAGAACTCTATGTCATTGAAGAGGCGACTCGACAAACTATCTGGCATCTGTGACGTAGAAGATACATACAGAGCTGTGATAGAGCAGGGACAGGCAGAGCGCAAGGCAGAGAAACTTGAAAAGGTAGTATCTTGTGTATCTGACCTCATCAAGAATGAACTAATAAAGAGAGGGGTGCGCTTCGAACCTTGGTTTTCGGCCACACATCTCACAAATTTATTGATAGATAGTATTAACCACAAATAATTTAGAATTATGTTAGAAGGAGTAGAAAAGGAAACGCTCGAAAAGTGGGCCAAGGAGTGCAAAGAGAAGTATCATAAACTTTTCATACAAACTCTTCAAAAGCCTATGTTGGGCGAGATTGGAACGAACGAACAGATGATCAAAGAGCTTAAAGACCTAAACATGAGCTACATTGACGAAATGAGCGACTACACAGATGATTTTGTCAGCGACCTTGATGGTGGTTTTATTGAGCACTTCGAGAAAGCAGAGGAGAATGGAATAAACGTCATACAGGAAGCGAAAGAGTGTCTTTTTACCCTTAAATCCGTAGACGATATGCTTAATGCTAAACATTGGGTCAACGAAGATGGCCATATATGCGACGAAGAAGGCAATAGACTTTCCGAAGACAGAGAGCACCGAGTGTTCGAGGTCATCAAGGGAGGCAAGCATGACGATTAGCTAAACAGGGGAGTAGAAATGCTCCCTGCAATTATTAACCAAGCCCTACGCATCACGGTCAAGCGAAGCAATATGATTACTAAAGAATTGGCAAAACAACTCATTGAACAGGCTGAGTATAATTGCTCAGGCGAAAAAGTGGAGTACAATATAGACGACATACTTCCGCTCAGTGAAGACGGTGCTTATCTCGTTTTCGCATCATCCGAGTCTTACAAGACATCTTTTGTCTGCTACGAAGATGGAACGGCTTATTTTCTCAGCGACTGGCAGGGGTGTTACCCTGTAAGCGAAAATGCAATAGCCGAGTTCAATAACTGGGTCACGATAGATTGGAAGGAATCGCCCGTCATCTTTAACGGACTTCCAAGAGTTCTATTTGATTTATAAACTAATTCAGCCCTACGCATCACGGTCAAGCGAATGTTATGAACAAAAATCAGATTGGACCTAATAATGAAGTTGAAAGATATGGATTATATCTTGTCGAAAACGATGAAGCAAAATGTATTCTAAGAAGCGAAAATAGCGGAACTCTTGTTAAAGAGATGCACAATCTCGCAAACGAGAATTATGAGTCTAATATGCGTAGCGATAATCGTACTTACGAGGTTCGAGACGATAGCTGGAGTGAGATATTCGTAATAGACTCTTGTGATTTTTGCGAAAAATATTAATAATAACAGTTTCAGCCCTCGACATCACGGTAAGTCAAAATATATGAGCGACGTTAGAGTATTAAAAAACATAAATCACCTTCAAAACGGAGTTGATTATTTCGTTGTTAACGAGGATCAGATTAGCGGGACCGCAGCCGATGGAACAACGTTTGATTATTCGCTTGAAAACGGAGAAAGCACATGTTGGAGCGATCTTGAATCCGAACTTGAAGAAAAATATAAAGGTCTTCGTTTTACGCTTAGTACGGATAATGAAATAGATATTGATACATGGGCCTCTGACGACGAAGCTCTCGAAGAAGCAGAAAGAACAAACAAAATCGATAAAATTCGTGAGTTTGCGAAAGAGTGGTTAGAGGATTATGAATGCTTCTATGACTGTAAGTTTTGGAATTACTGGGACGGACATAATTGGCAGTCGTGGTTGCTATATTGCGAGAATCCTGAAGTGGACGACAACAAGGACTATGAACTGTTGGGTGAAGATGCCACTTTGGATGACGAACCAGACGAAGAGGATATTGTTCTTGCTGCATTTGAAAGAGCGAAAAAAGCCTCGCCTGAATGGCACAACGGGTGCGCTCACTATAAAGACGAGGAAACAGGTCTTTTCGTTACGTTTTCTTGCTGGGAGGGCGATGCAGAGGCAGCTTCTGTTTCTAAAGAACCTCCTTATATAGCAGAGTATTAAATTGACAACTTTTCAGCCCTCGACATCACGGTAAGTCAAAATATGAAGAAAACATTGATTTTATCTATCATGGCGCTATTGTTCTGTACCATGAGCGCAAGAAAAAAGGACTACTTGGCCATCAAAGTTATTGATCCTGTATCAAATTCTTCCGAATCGAATGTCTTTGAAAACGATTCTATAAGTATTTCCTTCTTTCCACAGGAATTTTACTGCTCCGTTCAGCTACACAACAAATTAGATGAAAGAATATATGTAGAGTGGAGCAATTTTAGATGGGACGGAGACCCTATAGTTTTTGGCGATGACAATCGTTTTACCATGAACTATAAAAAAGATGATGAAACGATTATTGGCAAAGAATATACAAATAAAGACCTTATTAATAAAAACTTAGTCGAATACTCAATACTGTGGGTTAAAAAGAAGGATTTAAGAAAAACCCAGACGCAAAACACTGATTTTATATTGCCTATTCGCTTTTCAAGTGGCAAAATAGTTGACTACAGAATCAAGTGCCAGGTGTTCTTAGAAGAAGATGAATAAAACAATCCGTTTTACGCATCCATCCCCATCTACTCGGTAGGTGGGGATTTTTTATTAAAAATCGCAAAAATATAGCAAGAATACAGAAGTTTTTCGTATCTTTGCAACGTCTATAAATCTTAGCGGTGTATTTACTATATCCTCTACAAGGAGGATGTGTTTAGTATGCCCACTTCTTATGAATATAAAGTAATTATATATAAGAATTACTGCGCCGTGTCGATGGGTGGAAACTACCATCGGAGGTTTACTAAGAGCCTTAGACAACACGTAGCGCAGTTTTTTCGTGTCTAAAAACTTAGTGTATGGACGTATTAAAAATTTTCAGTAGTCCAAAGTTCGGACAGGTTCGCATCATTACAGATGATGCAAGTAGCGAATTGTTGTTTTGCGCAAACGATGTAACACGGGCGCTTGATTACACAAACGGTCGTGACGCAATCACACGACACGTTGACAAGGGCGATGTCGTGAAACACGACATGGGGGTTGTTACAGGAAAGAAGTCAGATGGAACAGATGCTTATCAAGTAGTTGCCACCACATTTATTAATGAAAGTGGTGTTTATGCTCTCATCTTTGGCAGTAAGCAGGAACGTGCTAAAGAGTTCAAGCGTTGGGTAACGAGCGAAGTTCTACCTTCCATCCGTAAGACAGGTCAGTACAACGTAGGTCATCCGAAGGCAACATTGAACGAATTGGTACAAGCCAACCTCACGTTTGCGGATTGGGCTATCAAGACCCTCAATATCAATGAGGCATCCAAACTTGGATGGGCAAAGAAGATTAGTGACAAGTTCGGTTTGGCTGCCGAATTGCCTGATGCAGTAAACGCAGGAACGGAAAAGCCGATCACCCACGCTGCCACCGACTTATTGAAGTCACACAACGTAGGAATCTCTGCACAAGCTTTCAATCGTATGCTCGAACTCAAAGGTGTGGTAAAGCATGCTACTCGCCCAGGAAAGCAGGGGAAGGTGCATAGCTGGTATGTTATCACTCCTGCCTTCGACAAGTACGGTCAGAATCAGCAAGACCCGAAGTTCCAACAGCAGACGCAGATACGTTGGTATGACGCAACATTCAACGAATTACTTACAATCGTTGGACTTAACAGACAAACATTATTAAACTTAAAGTAAAAGGAGATTAAACTATGAATGAGAATAACGTAGATTACGACATGCTTGAGAATGTAAAACAGCCAAGACTCGCCAAGACACTCATCAAACTGAGTGAGGTATACAGAGAGTATATGAAAGAGACAAACATGGCGTGTGAGAAATTAGGAGTTCCATGCGACAGACAGCAGAATAACTTTATCATAAGCTACAATAAGTTGACTGCCATCATCACAGGGACAATAGCTTCAATAATGGACGTGGAGGTAAACGAGGCTGTCAGTATATCAGACTAAGATAGCTCACGTATTTCTGCTTCACCTCGCTTGGCACAAGTGGTCGAGCGAGGTTTTTTCATTGAAAAAAATCTAAAAACGTTAAAATCTTACTTTCCTGAAAAGCCCCGTAAATATACCTAAATATCAAATACGAAACTTATCTATGCCTAAACCTTGTTAATGCAAAAAGTGCCAAATTTGGCGATAAAAAATCTATTGCGTACATTTGCAGTGCTTATCAGAAATCGCTCGCTGATAAATTGAATATGCTTTATCTTAGTGGCTTTTGCCACTCCATGATATACCCTATCCAATACTCGGAGAGCGACTGAGTAGAGGATAGGGTAAATTCTTTTATCCTATTCCTCGAAGTCAAGGTGGAAGAGACGGCTAAATACACCACGCACACCAAGACTTTAAATGCAAGTGGGACTCATGGCAAAAGTGCAGGGTTTAATCGCAGAAGGCACGAGAAGGGTGGATGCTACAATCCGAAAGCTGCGACGCTGAAGCACGTGTAGTTCGTGTAGAGGTCGAATGAAGGGTCAATATACTGGGTCCATGCCATTCGAGGAATCCCACGCCTACAAGTTTTTTCTTGTGGGTAAGGGGGATTCTCTCAATCAGCTATCTGCAACCTGTTCCATATTCTTTAAATAATGTAAGTATAAAATTAAATAAAATATTATATCATGGATAAAGATAAAGAAAATAATATTATTATACCCACGCGCGAGGAGTTTGAGGACTTCTGCTCACTGAAGCTTGGGTATAATGACAGAGAGTTTACATCAGAATTGTGGAAAACCTGCCAAAAAGTTGGTTGGAGGAAGAAAAACGGCGACCCTCCGAAGAGCTGGCAGATACTGGTTATATGCTATAATGGCATCGTGCTTCCAAAATTCGGTCGCAAACCATACAAACGAGCATCTGTATCAGAAAAAAGCGGAGAAGAGGAGTTCCCGGATAACGGCATGCACTATATCGCCTATACTGATGGTAGCTGTGACAACAAATCATCCAGAAAGGCAGGTGGATCCGCCTATGTCCTGATTAAGGATGAAGAGGTTGTTAGAGTCAAGAATCACGGCCAACTCAACACTACGAACAATCGTATGGAGCTGCTTGCCATAATTTCTGCGGTCAATGCCTGTCCGGACGGCGCCTTTGTTGATGTTTATACTGATAGCAAATATAGCATACTGACCCTGGAGAAGACGTACAAGCCGGACACAAACGGTGACCTATGGGAGCTCTACCAAAAGCATTCTCGCCACGTGTCTGGAGTTCGTCTCCATTGGGTTAAAGGCCATAACGGAGACCATTATAACGAGATGGCAGACGAAATGGCGTACGGAGCGTATTGCGAGATTTGCGACAAATATGGAATAAAGAAAAGTAATAGACACTAATCTTCTATCCTATATTTTTTTATTGGTATAGAGGTGTTGTATATATTAAAATGTTGAGATTATGAATGAAATAACTTTAAAGATTAAGTATATTTTTTAAAATTTTAAACATTATGAATGTAAAAAACATTATTTTGGCATCAGTACTCGCAATAGTAGTACTCGCCGCAGGTTCAGTTATCGGTTGTTATTTCCATTACAACAACCAGGAAATCTCACTTCGCCAGCAGTCAGAGGCTCAGCGTGGCAAGATTGAGGGTGTTCACGACAAGATGTGGAAGGTTCTTCAGCAGAAGGCACAGGTTACGGATGAGTACAAGTCCGCATTCGAGTCCATCTATCCGAAACTTATCGAGGGAAGATACTCAAAGGGAGACGGCTCGCTTATGAAGTGGATCAAGGAAAGTAATCCTAACTTCGACGTTTCGCTATACAAGGACCTCATGCAGTCCATAGAGATTCAGCGCTCCGAGTTTCAGACATCACAGGAGAGAATGCTTGATATCATCCGTGAGCACGAGACGCTCGTGAAGACATATCCGGCGAAGTGGTTCGTATCTGACACCAAGCCTATCGAATACAAGGTTATCTCTTCATCCAAGACAAAGATGATCATGCAGCTTGGAGAGGATAACGACGTAGACCTGTTCAAGAAATAACAGCTTATGGAAATATTCATATTTCTAATCCCATTCGTGGTTGCTGCTTTCTTGTTGATATTCTTCAGGAAGCAGACCACCTGGTGGGAATACGCAGTACTCATTGTTCCATCCATCCTCATAGGCATCCTCATGGAGTTCGTGTTTAAGCAGTCCAATGCAGCTGACACTGAGTATCTCGGAAGCTACGTGACAAGAATCCGTCATTACGACGCCTGGAATGAGTACATACACCGCACGTGTACAAGGACCGTTGGAAGCGGAAAGAATCAACGTACGGAAACATACGATTGTTCGTATGTCGAAAATCATCCTGAACGCTGGACTTATTTCGATGCCAGAAACAATGAAGAGTTCTTTATGACCGACAATGAGTTCAATGCAGTCAGAAAGATTCTTGGAACACAAAGCGTGTTTATCGACATGCACAGGCATTGCTACACTAAGGATGGTGATGCACAGGAATGGGCGTGGGATGGATCAATTGAAAACTCGTACACATTATCTTCCGAGCATGATTATAAGAATAAAGTGAAAGCCTCACGTTCTATTTTCAAGTTTGAGGATATAGATTATCAGCAGGCGCGAAAGCTTGGACTGTTCGAGTATCCGAATATCGTTCTTTATGACCAGAACCCAGTGCTTGGACTGAAGATTCCGAAGAATCAAGAGAAGGCGATGAGATGGCTGAACGGATACTATGGCGAGCGGAAGCAGTTTAGGGTGTTCGTCCTGTTCTTTACGAACAAGCCGGAGGAAATCGTTGAAAAGCAGCGCTCATACTGGCAGGGCGGCAACAAGAATGAGCTTGTCGTGTGCGTCGGTATTGACAAAAACAAGAATGTCAAGTGGTGCAACGCATTTTCATGGTGTGATAGCCCGGTCGTAGGCGTTAAGAGTAGAGACTGGTTTATGAGCAATCCTGTAAATCTCGAAAAGTACGCCGAGTACATCGGTCCGATTGTAGAAAAGGAATGGCACAGAAAGAACTTCGAGGATTTTGACTATCTCACAATTGAACTTACCGACGGGCAGTACTGGGCCATCATTATTCTCTTGCTGATATTCAATATTGTAATGAGCTCCTGGATTATTTCTAACGATTATAAAAACGATTTGTAGCGTATGATGGAAAAATAAAAATCTACATAGGCAGAATTTTCCCTATGTACTTAGAAAAATTATTCAGATATGAATATAAGAGTAAATAATAGAACTAATCGTCTGGAAATCAGAACCAGGAAGAGGATAATAGCCTTCAGCTGTGATATTCTGAAAGGTTCTTATTACCTTGTCCCGACTGCAAGATTTGACATCAGCAGTGCATACGGAGAGAAGAGCTTCTGGTTCTTCTTCCTAAGTGCTTTTGTGTTGATTGACATTTTTAAAATTAAATAGATAAAACAAAGAATACAAATGCCTATGTGGTGTAGACGAAAACATAGATGAAGCCTGCGATAAAGTAAAAAGTATGGTTCAATCTTAAACAATCAACAAGAACGATTATGAGAACAATGACAAGAAACAAGGCGGCAGAAGCGCTTGGCGTAACTCCGCAGACGATAAGCAACTACGTGAAAGAAGGTATCCTTGGCGGCTTCATCGGCATCAAGAACACCCTGTACGTAAATGCCGGCGACGTAGATAAGTATCTCAAGAAATACAGGTTTATAGCTGTCAAGGAGGAGATGATCGACCGCAAGCTCCGGGAACTGAAAGACAGGGAGAACGAGATCAACGACCGACTGGCAGACACAAGGAAAGAACTTCTTGGAGAAAAAAGCTACAAAACACCAAGTGCCATCATACTCGCAAAGGCGCTGTTCCGTGCAGCCATGATACCGCGCCTGTCAACTCGTGAAATTGATATTATTGACATGTACATCGAGGGGGAGAGCCTACAGGAAATCGCAGACGTATTCTCTCTTACAAGCACACGTGTCAACCAGATTCTCGCAAAGGCGCTGCGAAAGTTCACGGAGCAGACTGATGAGATAACCGCAAATCTCAGAGAAAACAGTGAGCTTGAGGCGGAAATCCGCTCGCTAAGGCTCTCTATGGCCGCTCTCAAAAAGGATTACAATGATTATCGGCTCAGTCACGGCGACACAGAGGATGAGAGCCTGTTCTCTCCGCCAGAAATCCTGCTGAAACCAATAGAGGAATGCGGCTTCTCCAGAAGGGTCATCTCTGTACTCAACTGGGATAAAGTCTACGATGTCAACGGCCTTGTGACGAAGTTCTTCTGCCTTGACGACATACTGAAGCTCCGCAACATCGGCAGAGGAAGCCTGTACGAGATTAAGTTCTTCATAGAGAAGCACGGACTGTTGTTCATACGACCGGAAGAGAGTACATCTCAGTACTATCGCCGTCTGAACCTGAGTATCGCCATGAACGACAGCGGGATAAAGTCAGATTAGAATATTGTTGTTATAAGTTAGTTTTTAAGGTTAATAAGATTGTTTATCGGGAGTATGTCTGTTTTCGGACATACTCCCTGTTTTTTATTTTATGGCGTCCAACACCTTTCTGTTGGCCTCATCCACCTTCCTTGTGTCATATTTGATGTACGTCGAAGTTATCGCATTGTCCCAAAGCGAATGACCCAGAGAACGGCCTATAACCTCCATTGGAATATCCATCTCGCTTGCGATCGTTGCCCAGGTGTGTCTGCTCCAGTAGCTTGTTATATCCTTCTCGACAGGGTGTATTGTGACATAATAGCTGTGTCGCTCCTTTTCTCCTATTGTACGAAGGTGTCTTGTCATGTTGTTTGCGAAGGTGTTTGTAAGAGTCGTTCCCGCCTCCTCCAGGAAACTGAGAAGATAGTCCTTCTTCCTGCTCTTATGCCGGCTTATTATCTCCATTGCCTCAGGCTCAACCTTGATGTCGTACAACTTTCCTGTCTTGTTGCGCTTGTAGCTTATACGTCCATTCTTCAAAGCCGTCTTTGGAAGGAACAGCAGGTCGCTTATGTTGATACCGATGAGGTAGAAACATAGCATGAAGCAATCTCTGTACATGGCCTTCTTCCCGGTCAGCCTGAAATCCCTTATCGCACGCAGCTGTTCAAGGGTCAGGCAGCGCTTTTTGGTCTGCTCCTTTCTCAGCGTGATACCACGGAACGGATACTTGTCTGTCAGTTCGTCGTCTATTGCCTTGTTGAAGGCGAACTTCATAATCTGAATGTCGGTAGATATTCCATTCACAGATCTTCCCTTACTCTTCTCGTGGTCGATATAAGAAAGTACCCACTTCTTGTCAATAGTGTTAAAGTTACAGTTCTTGTCGTAAGCCTCAATCGTTCTCGCCACTCGCTCGTAGTTTCTTCTCGTGTTGTATTTACCCTTCGTTTCTGCAACTTTAAGTATATACCCAACAAACGAACCTTGATCCGTCTTCTTTGCGCCCTTGACGATTTCCGTTACATGACATTTTAGCTCATCTGCCGTCTCGTCCTTGTGGTTTAAAATGTAATCCTCTACGTCCGCATAGAGATTCGCAAGCCTTGCGGTCTTCGCCTTTGCGTTTCGGTCCGACTTTGGGAATATCAACCCGGAAAACTTTTCAGTTGTCTGCAAACCTGTGTAGACATAGAATCTCTTGTACTTAAAGGTTATAGAAAAGAACACCTTTAGATCCCTTTTGTTTACATAAATCTTCATTGCATGATTTCCTTTCGTTATCTAACGCTCCAGTCCAATCAGCCTGTTTGATTTTTGTTTGCATATTGTTTGCATTTTATAATATATTTGGGCGTATTTACGGGGCTTTTCGGGCTGTTTTTTATATTTTTAGCGTATCAGTTTTAATGTTTATACTATTGAAAATCAGTGAGTTAAGTAGCGCTGTCGCCCAATACGTTACAGTTATCATTGCTATCTTTGTAACTTACTGATTATTAATTTATTATGAGTTTTTGAAAATACGTTGTTTGCGTATTGTTTGCAATTTCACCGCTTGTTTGCAAGCATATCGAGAAGCTGCTTGATCTGAGCATCTTTGCTTGCAAGTTGTTTGCGCATATCTTTAATCTGTTCGCGGAGTATCCCAATCTCTTTGTCCTTTAATGACTCGTCACCTATAAAGAGATTTGAGACTTTAGCAAACGCATTGTTGTCCGGAGTACCCAGTGCTCCTTCGATGGATTTTTCGACATGTCCACCTATATTTATGTCTCTTCCTACACTATATGTATTGTCGGCATAAACATTTCCTTCTCCACTTTTGAGCCATTTTTGATTTACGCCCATATACTTGCTTATCTTGAATATGTCTTTGTTCGTTATTCCATACTCGCCCTTTAGCTTCTTTCGAAGATTTCCAGGGTCAATATCAACTTTCTTCGAAAAAGAGTTGGCATTGTATCCATTCTCTTCCATAAGATGTTTTATTCGACAAATTAACTCTATATCCTTCTTCATAATTACAAATATACAACTAAACACACGATTATTGTAAAATAACCTTAAAAACACACGATTTCACACGAAATTATTTGGTGTTTTCGAGTGAAAGTAGTACCTTTGCAAATGTCAATCAGTTAGAACAACTGAAAGACAAAAGCAAGGTGGAACGAGTGGAAGCACTCATCCAACGATTAGACACCGCAAAGATACGTGTTTTACCTCGTTTTACCAAGTTTTTTTAGTTAATAATTTAAAACGAGTTAGAAAAAGATTTCTTATGAAAGCTAATAAGGTAACTGCCGAAGATATTAAAAACATCGGAATAGGCGGAAAAATCGAAGTCGAGTTGCCAAACTATCTCGCTTGTGTTGCTGCGAAGGGTGCTGTTACTTATGTAAAGAGAGCATACCCAAGAACGGATGGAAACGTGTATTACACATTCCTCAAAGGCAACACTATTACAATCGGTCTTACAGACCCTCACACAAGAGACGTGATTCTCGGTGAGAATGTAAAGTACCGAAAGCGAGTTAAGGCATAATATTAAAAATGTGTAGAAGATAAAAAATGAACGAACTAACCAGGAAAGAAACAATGACCTCGTTAGAAATAGCTGAGGCGACAGGAATGCGTCATGCTGACGTAATGAGAAGCATTCGAAACATGGAGGAAGCATGGGTGAAAGTATCAGAACGCAATTTTGCGTTGTCATCATACAAGCAACCTCAGCCTAATGGAGGGTACAAAGATGTTCCTTGTTATATTCTCAGTAAAACCGAATGCCTGTACGTTGCCACAAAGTTCAATGACGAGGCGCGAGCAAAGCTTGTGTTGAGGTGGGAAGAGCTTGAAGCGAAAGAGATGAGCCAGTACCATGTTCCGCAATCTTTCTCTGAGGCGCTCATGTTGGCGGCTAAACAACAGGAGCAAATAGAGAGACAACAGAAACAGCTCGAAGCGAGTTCAAAGGAAATCGTTGAACTTAACGGTGCGATAGCTGAGATGCAGCCAAAGGTGACATACGTTGATATCATCCTCTCAAGCAAGGAAACAGTCACAACGACACAGATTGCGCAGGATTATGGTCAGTCTGCAAAGTCATTCAATATCCTGCTTAGGAATTTCGGGCTACAGCGTAAGGTTGGAGGACAGTGGATATTGTACGCAAAATATCTCCCTTACGGATATGTTCAGTCAGAAACTGTTTCTATCACTCATCGTGATGGTAGTGTAGGTTCGGTTATGCACACAAAATGGACACAGAAGGGCCGCTTGTTCCTTTACGAGGAATTAAAGAAACACAAAATATTCCCTCTTATCGAGGGTGGAAAGGAGGCTCAAAATGACACCAAAAAAGAAGACCGTCATCAATAAGGTGGATAAAATATGGCTGTCTGCACAGGAAGCGGCCAACTATATCGGAATGGGCAAGACATATATATCCGATCTACGAAAGAAAGGCATTCTGCCTCATTGCATGATAGGAAATGCAGCCTTCTTTTTGAAGGCGGATATAGATAATATGATGGAAATGCATAGGGTGTTCTAAAAACTAAGAAGTATGGAAAAAGCAACAAATAATGATTAGTTTATAGGTGTTTGAAAGTTAATGTTAGAATGTTGCCCGTGAGGGTAGGTTTAAAATCTTTTATTGTCGGCAGCGGCCGAAACGGGACTGGTAAGTTGCATTGCCAGTCCCCACATGGACACATAGCTCAGCGGAGTAGAGCATTTCCCCCCTAAGGAAAGGGTCGCAGGTTCGATCCCTGCTGTGTCCGCAATGTTTGCTTCGTTGATTTTTAGGTGCAAAGCTAACGTCCTTTAAGCTTATAAAGTAGGTAGCTCGGGCAACTACAACCTTGCATCTTTTTTTAACAATAGCGAACAATAGCTCTTTGAATTAATGGTTGACAACATAGTATGCGTGGAAAAGAAGTAGCCGGATAGCGCAATGAGCGCCGTGACCTGGTGAAAGGACGCACGACATACGAAAATCCAGCTAATATCTGCATTAAGTAGTATGACGAACCGCGTCGGAAAGAAGAATTGTCGATGTAGGCACATACGAAAATAATGCAGTCTGGTGACTATATTATAATGAGTTCACATCACTCGTAGTTCATATATTCAAAGAGGCACGTGGTGTACGAATGTCACGGTTAGACAACCCAATGATACCTTATCTTATCGTCTGACAGGAATTGGTGTAACTCCAATCGCGCCTCCCACTCTTTTGTTTGTTTTAGATATATTCATTATTTTACACCACTTATCTGTGAAGAAAGGTGGTATTTTTTACAGCGGAATAGTAGCAGTTGGTAGCTCGTCAGGCTCATATCCTGAAGGTCGGTGGTTCGAGTCCACCTTCCGCAACGAAAATTATTGCACATGTTAATTTTGCTCGTTAATATCGCCAGGCGTGGCGTTCTTATTTTTTTAAATGAATATTAGTTTAATGGCTCTGCTCTGTCTGTAAAGACAGAGCTCTGTTTTTAAACCTTAAAGCAATTAGGAAATGCGCTTGCGTTACGTGTTATGCAAGAGAAGAAGGCTCGATACCTTCTAAGGTTACGAATAGATCATATTTCTATTTTGTAGTTGTTGGTTATTATTTGAATGGGAACGGAGGTCGTAAAAAAACGCACGGCCTCCTTCCTTTTCCCAAAACAAGAAAAAGAATGAAAGTAATATACACAATAAGAGTTAAGAAAGAGAATATAAACGAACTCTCCAAGCTTGAGGCAGTAGAGAGAATATTCAATAACGAGAAAGGCCGCATGGTAGTTCTTCTCAAACAGGATTTCACTGACGGAAAGAGAGAGGTCGCCGAGAACGACTATATTGTTCAGTGGAAAAGTGGAAAATACCAGAGGTTCGGAGCTGTTGCGTTCGATAATCTTTTCAAAACGCCAAGCGAGGAGGGTAAACAATGGCGATAAAACGGGTAATGAACAGAAAGGTCCACTACGAAGGGCTTGAGTTCGACAGTGGAGAAGAGCTTCGTTACTACATTCTTCTCCTCGATGACAAGAATGTCTCCTGTATTCACAGACAGGTTAGGCTGTGTCTTATCAAACCTCTGTACGTACTCGTGCCAAAGGCTCTCAAGACAAAAGTAAAGTGGGTCAAACGAAGCCTCGTAAAAGGGCATTACTACACGGCAGACTTTGTTTTCTTCGAGAACGGCAAGCTCGTCATCTGCGATGTTAAGTCAGAATATACGTCTAAGCTTCGCGAGTTCTCCATTACGATGAAGAATTGCATATCGCTTATCGTAAAGCATAATCTCAAGCGACATCACGGTGAAGCTAAGGTGATATTCCGAAAGGCGATATACAAAAACAGCAAAACGCTACGTATTGTCGATTATCCTTCGGATGGCGAAAAAGTCATATACGAATAACGTGATTATTTAACCATATACATGACTTTACTTGAATCATTTTTTGACAGTAGCCGCAGTGATGCGCCTGCTGTTTTTTTTATTCATTCAAAAAGCCTATGAAAATTATTATAGCATCATTTCTGCTTACAGTAATCGTGTTTCTGTTCGCAGCTTTTGTGGCAGTTCTTTTTAGAGTCAGCTCTTTTAAAAACGAAGATGATGGAGAAGGAGTTTAGGTTCAACAAGAACAATGTGTGTCTGAACCATAACGTCATCGAGGTCTGGGAGAACAACAAGAACACAAAGACGAGAGGTGTCATACCCGGGTTCTACATAAAGACAGCCGTCTTCAACGGAAAGTGGATATACGGTTACGATATAACCCTGCATAACGGAGGTATTGGAGAGCCATGTATGCAACGGCCATGCAAAAAAGACTGCAACACCGAGCGTGAAGCTGTACTGGAAGCATGTAAGGAGGTTAGAGAATATCTTCTTGAGCACAAACGGGCCTCAAGTCCAGACTACTCTCATCACGAGATAGAAAACTATTCTCCGAAACTCATCAAACTTCTTGACGATCTCATGAGGCCAAAAGCTGTTCAGTTAAGCTTATTTTAAACATTAAAGATATATTTTATGGAGAAGTTAAAATGTAATTCAGGCAATTTCTATGTTGTCGCTGTAGCTGTCGTTGAAGACAAGGATGGCGAAGTGAAAAAGGTGCGTAAGACTATTGTTGTCGAAGCGACCTCTTTTGGTGACGCAGAGCTCAAGGCGTCCGATTCTATGAGCGATTACAGTGTTGGCGATGTTGAGGTACTCAATATCACTCCTGCCGCATTCAGTGAGGTCTACTCTTCCTGTGATAGCGATGACGACAAGTTCTATAAGGGAACCGTCGACTACATCACTGTGAACGAGAATACGGGCAAACCAAAGAAAACCAAGCAGTCGATGCTCATCCAGGCTAACTGCCTCAACAGGGCCACCCGTTATCTTGACGAGATTATGCGTGGGTCGATGGTAGACTACTCTTCTGTTTCTGTTTCCGAAACTCAGATTTTTGACAGTTTCTTTATTCATAAAGTGAAAGCCAATGATCAACAGGGATAGTTTGCAGGCAGTATTCGCTCGCCTCACACCACAGGTAGCAGAGGCCGTAATGCGAAAGAGGAAAGAACATAAGTGTCTTATGAATCTTACGAGAAACAACTCTCTTATGGTTCAACAACAAGCCATCTTTCTTAACTACATAGCAGGAGAGGGCAGACGAAAGTTTGTCATCCCCACTGTTGAGACCGATGCAGACGGAAGACAGAAAGTCGTCGATAAGATTTCGTTCAAATACATTGACCAGAAATGAAACACGCCTGTATGAGCTGCTTCTGGCGAGGTCAGTGCGACGACAAGAAGTCTGGACGCACATGGGAACACACGTGCGAAAGATGGGAGTTTAGATATGAAAGTGATTAATTTTTAAATTATATTGTTAGATATGAGTAATACACAAGTTGCGACACAACAAAACAATATGTCGCTTGGTGAGTTGATGCACTCACCTGCCGTTGTTGGAAAACTCAACGAGGTTTGGAATAGTCCACAAATGGCTAATAGCTTCATGAGTTCGGTTATCAGCGTGGCTAACGGAAATCCACAGCTTCGAAATGCTGAACCTATGAGCATTATCGGTGCTGCTATGGTTGCAGCGACAATGCAGTTGCAGGTTATCCCTACATTAGGTCAGTGCTATATTATTCCTTATGGAAAGAAAGCACAGTTCCAAGTTGGTTACTTAGGATTGCTCCAACTTTGCCAACGAAGCGGTCAGTTTAAGAAAATTCTCGCTGCTCCTGTTCATGAAGGTGAATACGTGTCGGGTGACGAGTTCGATGAAGAGTATATCTTCGATAAGAAACAAAAGAAGTCAGATAAGGTTATCGGTTATATGGCTAAGTTTGAGCTTCTCAACGGATTCACAAAGGTTGCTTATTGGGATATTGACAAGGTGAAGGCTCATGCCACAAAGTTTAGCCAAGCTTTCAGAGCTGGATTCAATTCTCCTTGGAAGTCTGATTTCGATGCTATGGCTCAGAAGACGGTTCTCAAATCAATCTTGAAGTTTGCTCCTAAATCAATCGAAATGCAGAATGCGGTTACTTTCGACCAATCGGTTATCAATACCAATACTTCTGATGTTCAGGATTTGGATATTGATGCTTTTGCTCCAGAGTATGTTGATAACATCGAAAGCGAGAAGAAAGAGAATATTACTGCTATGGCCGCTGATGCTGCCAAGGCTGATGCCGCAAAGAAGGAGGATAAGAAATGATTACCGACAATGTAGAACAGCGCAGCTTAGAATGGCACAGGATGCGATGTGGCTGCATAACTGGTTCTAAGGTTGCCGACATCATGAAGTCTGGTCGCAAGAAAGATGAGGTTTTTTCCGACACGGCAAAAGCGTATCTCTTCCAGGTTGCAGGCGAACGTATGTTTAATCCTGCTTTCTTGAATGATGATGATATTTTTCAAGACTACATCGACCAAGTTTCCGTCAATACTAAGGCTATGCAGTGGGGAACCGACCAGGAGGATGCAGCTAAGGCTCTCTATATGCAGATAAACTTTCCCAAAGGAGAGATGGCGGAACTGTCGTCTTGTAAGCACGACACAATACCTTACTTCGCAGCTTCTCCCGATGGTGCAATATATGTTCGTGATGGCGGAGATATTAAGATTATTGAGGTCAAGTGTCCTAACATCAACACCTACATGAAGTACCGCACACTCATCCACGATGCCGCATCTCTCAAGGAAACCGAGCCAAAATATTATTGGCAAATGATGGCGGAGATGAGTTGTACTGGCGCTAAAGGCGGAGTCTTTATTGTGTATTGTCCTTGGCTGTCAAAGCCCATTCACTGGGCTGAGATTGAAAGAGTTGAGGATGATATTAATCTTATGGAACAGAGGGTAATCCTCGCAAACGATTTTGTTAACAAAATCATAAATAGTTAAATGGATATAACAGGAAAAATTATCGCGGTGTTGCCGACAAGAAGCGGAACATCTGCCAGGGGAACACAATGGAGTTCTCAAACCGCGGTCATTGAAACGCACGAGCAGTACCCTAAGAAGGTCGCTTTTGATGTACTTAACGAAAAAATCGCAGATTTTTACTTACTGGTTGGTGAGGAGGTGACTGTATCACTTGATATCAATGCCCGTGAATCAAATGGAAAATGGTTCAACTCAGTAAATGCTTGGAAGGTTGTTCGCGAGCAGGTTCCTGCACAGGGTGGCTACAATACGAATCCTCAGACTGGGGCACAGGCAGCACAGGCGGCTCAACCGTCAGCTGCGATCGGCGCAGCTAACCCGATGAATCCTCGAAATCCGTTTCCACCAGCACAGCAACCAGGAGCGCCAGCAGGGAAATCCGATGACCTCCCGTTCTGATCTGGAGTCTAAACTAAAACTGTTTAAAGACGCATTTAATGCTGTAATAGTATGATGTACAACACAAGCAACCCTCTTGAGGCACAGAACTTGAGGCTTCGTGTCGACAAGCTGATAGAACACGGAGAGATGGTAGAATTGATAAGCAAGAAGCCACGGTCACTCAAGGCCAATGCTTATCTTCATATCATCCTCTCATACTTCGGCTTGCAGACAGGCAACACGCTCGAAGAAGTCAAAAGTTACTACTTCAAGAGGGTTGTCAATAGCGATCTGTTTGTGAGGCACAAACACGATGATATTCTTGGTGACGACAGAATATATCTTCTGTCTACCACAAAGCTGACACAGGAAGAACTTTCGCTTGCCATAGACCGTTTCCGAAACTGGTCCGCCGACAAGGCTGGTATCTATATTCCGTCATCAGAAGAATATATCGCACTTCTTCACATACAGCACGACATTGACAATGCTAAAAATTATCTCTAAGCAAATGATATTACCCAAAAAGATAAGAAATAAGTCTGACGAGTTGTTCCCCGACAACCATGAGGCTCACAAGGCATTTCTGATGGGAGCCGCAATGGCACTTGGATACGACCTGTCCGACTTTCATAGCGACGAACAGCCCTGCTGTGATGATTATCCCTGCAAGGAAGCTCTCGAAGCATGGCTTGCATACAAGAAAGAAAAACGTCAGACTTACAAGCCACGTGGGTTAGAAGCTCTTAAAAAGAAACTTCTACAGTTATCAAACGGAAATCCTGAATACGCAAAAGTTATCGTTGAGTATTCTATGGGCAACAACTACACTGGGTTGTTCGCTCCTAAAAACAATGGTGTAAACAGCTATGAACAACAGCAACGAACTTTCAACAAGATTAATTCAATCCTTGCCGACTGAATATAGTCAAGCGGTATCAAAATATGGTGAACAATATGCGCTATTCCTTGAGAAATATCCTACTCTGCAAAATCGCACGGACACTATAACTTCCATATACGATTCTGTCGATAGAGGCGGTATGTCCTTTGTTGAAGTTGATAAATACTTCAAAGATGGTGCAAGCGAGTTCTGGATTAAAGTAATGCTCATTGATTTGTTTATGGTTGTTGGAGCTATCGACTCAACTACTTCTTACCAGTTCAAGGCTATGGCGCAGCGCATCAGGCAAGAATACTATCACCTTACACCAAGCGAGCTTACCAGATTCTTCTACGAGTTCTCTATTGGCGAGTATGGTGAAATCTATGTCGGCAAGACCGTGAATCCTCAGAGACTTTTTATAGCTCTCGAAAAGTATATGTGCAAGGTATACGAAAAGAGAGCCGAAATTGACGGACAGAGAAACCGCGACAAACAGAAGATAGAGGATGAGAAGGCTAAGATGAACGCTATATCCTACGAAGAGTATTGTTTGAGGAAAGGTGTTGATCCGAAACAATCACCTCTTGAAAAGCTAAAGCAAAAACTTGAAAAAGAATCAAAACGACACCAAAATGGCAGACGTAAGTAAAATGGCAGAGGAATGGCTCAGTGAGCACCCTGATGCGACAAAGAAAGAAATATGGATGGCTGGTTATTGGCGGTCAACTGATAACTGGTGTAACCAAACCAAGTAATTTTTAGAATTATGACACAGAAAGAACGTATTGAGAACGCAACCACAAAACAAGCGGTAGTGTTCATAGGAATCTACTCTTGGGTTATTGTCAGAAACCTGGGAAGAGCAATCAATAAGGCTGTATACCGACTTCCCTGGCTCTTCATAACACTAACGGTTATCATTTCCTTTATCGTTAGCTTCATTTTTATCTCCAAGGCACGTGCCGAACGTGACAGATACGATAAGGATATGGAGCATATGTCTCAACAACTCGACAGCTACAAGGCTGTTTACGATAAGTAATTTAATCACGCAGAAATGAGAAAATACAAACATACAATCATCATATTACTGATCGTTATTGCAACGGCGATACTCTGCCTCAGCTTCCTCTGCTTCATGGTCCATCATTACATTCTCGCCTCAGTGGCGCTTGTGTGTATTTTTGGGGTGTTCTTTGTCGAAAGGGAGGTCTGATATGCAGTGGAAACCAAACAGATCAAAACCATTAATAGCAGGTATCCCTCTGAAAAGACCATCTCAGGAACAGGTCAACAAGGCTTACATGCTTTTCTACTCCATGATAGGAGGTTTCGCCTCTGTGGTCCAGACACAGATTACTGATGTATACAACTATGCGCGACAGGACAAAAAACTGTTCCGCATGGAGGCAAAAAAGCGGCTTACGGAGGCGAAACGATGTTCTGACGAACTTGTTGAATCTTTCATGTTCTACATGGGCAGGATTGGTATGCAGCAGATATGGCTCGACCTCACAGATGCTATCGAGGAGGATATTAGGCCCGATATACAGAAATGCTTTTATGCTCTCGATAACCAGTTCTTGAAGTTCGGTATTAAGCAGCACAAACTCTACACCCTCATTCTCATGGCCGAGATTTTATCAAGAATGCTTTGTAAGTCTGTGGATGAGTTCTCGTCTGTTATGCAGAAGAACTACGGCATGACAGCATTTACCGTTGGCAGCCGGTTCACTGTGCCGGTCAAGGGTGTTTATGCCAGGATACGCAACGTGATGGAACTTCTTTATCCTGTTTCTATAGACAACAATGTGTTTTCGGAATGCAAAGACAAGTTTAACCTTGGCTTCGAGATTATCGGTCTCAAAATCCTTGATTGCCATCGTGCTGACGAAGCCTTATCCAAGGCATGCAAACTTAACGGAGTTAATATAACACCAGACGGGTCTGAAAAGAAAAATCCGATCGTCAACACCGGCACACCTTGGAATGAGGCTCAGATAAGGGCGCTTACTATAGGGTTCCCGGATTCTCCTACAAAAAAAGTCGCACATATTGTAGGACGCAGCGTTTATGAGGTAAACAAGAAAGCCAAGGAGCTTGGATTGAAAAAATCTCCTAAATACCTCAAAGCAATAAGAACAGCAAACCTTAAAAAGAAAACAAAATGAAAAAGATTCCAAAGTTATACACAAAGAATAATAAAGGTCGCTACGAGGAATACAAGATTCCTGAATGTGACACGTCTGATACATTTTATCAGAAGATAAATGGAAGGTACGAACCCGCATGTATGCTCTTGCATGACTCTCTACCAGAGGGCGTGTGGGTAATCACTCGACATCGTTCTTCTACAGAGTATATCAGCGGGGCATACCTTCGTGAGCGATTCCATCTTGATAAGATCTCTGATATTGAGCGTTTCCCTCTGTCAAAGATGGGACATATAAACAAGGTGTCTGATCGCATCATGAGTGAATTAAAACTAAGTAATACTGATTCTAAGCCTATGACCAATCGCGAACTTGTTGATGCTGTTGTTGGGCTTGTATACAAAATTAACGAGGAGGATAGCTTATGATGTCAGAAAAGCAATATCGAGTAGCCCGAAAGGGTATTGTCGAGCAAATTAAGTTAGCTCAGAAGTTACACTGTACCAATTTAGCTCAGAAGCACAAAGCTGCATTGAAGAAGCTCGAATTGCGCTTTTTACAACCAGATGCAACAGGTTGTTTTGATTGGCGAGCACGAGTATCGAGTAGTTATTATCACATATAATTAGTAAGGTCATGGTAATAGTAAATTTTGAAATTGGGAACAAAGAATTTGAGGTACGTTCTATACGTGAATCAGGTTATCCACCAACGAATAACGAGCGTGGCTCTATGCTGGTTGAGTATGATGTAACGACTTTCATGAATGGTCAGCCAATGACAAAGAAGTTCAATCAAAAGAAACGAGTTTTCTTTGACCTTGAAGGTAATGTTTATAAGGATAAGAAGAGCAACAAGGTGTGGTTCAATTTTTATAAAGCAAGTTAATGATTATGGAAACAAAGTTTAATATAGCGGAAATTCTTAAAGATAAACCGCAAGGAACTAAATTGTACGACTGGTTGTATAATAGAGATGTAGAGTTAGATACAATCAGCACTACAGATACAGAAATAGTAGTTTGGTGTACAAATAAGACCGATAATAATACTACTTGCCATCGTGGTTATTCCGAATTTGGTACAGTAAGAGGATGTCCTGATGGTTTACAGATTCTTCTTCCTTCAAAAGTAATGCGCGACTGGTCTAAGTTAGCCTGGAAGAAGGGCGATGTGTTGGTTAGTAAAGATAACGTGCATATTATCTTTGAAAAGTTTGAGGATAATGCCTACACAAGATTTAAAGGCAAGCATTATCTTTGGAAAGAATGTGATGAAGAAGATTACAGTAAAGAAGAAACCCAAATGCTTACTTATGTATTTAAGAAAGCCAACGATGATGCAGCTCAGACTTACATCAAAACCATTGAGAGAAAATTGGGTGGTAAGTTCAATCGTGAGACCTTGGAAGTAGAGAAACCTTATCCTGAGTTCAAGGATGGAGATATACTTGCCTCTCCGAGTAGCCTTTTTGAAGGAGATTATGTTTTTATTTTCAATGGATATGACAACCAAAATTACCTTGGTTACTATGTTGCGGTTGATAATGATTCAGATAATTTATATTTTTCATATGGTAACGTTTGGTGTTCTAAAGGTGATGCCGTAAGATATGCCACAGAAGAAGAAAAGCAGCGGCTCTTTGAAGCTTTAGCCAATGTAGGCAAGGCTTGGGATGCTGAGAAGAAAGCCGTTGTAGATTTGAAGCCAAAGTGGACTCCAAAGCCATTTGATAGAGTGATAACAAGAGTTAATGACGATGCTATATGGACTGCTAATATTTTCAGTCATATTGACCGACATGGTAAATATGTTACTCTTGGCTGTATAAGTGGTTATGATCATTATCATTGTCTTCCTTACAACGAAGAGACAGCTAAATTGATTGGTACAACAAATAATTGGGAGGGTTAGATATGGGCAAATATGCAGTATATGATTCTCACGAAAGAGAATATCCTTTTTCATCAGATTCTTACAAGGAGTGTGAGAAATGGATAAAAGAACATGGTAATGATATTGATATGTGTGTAATTCCATAGGAGGGTAGATTATGATAGACAACAAGAAGCTTGAACAAGCTGCAAGAGAAACAGCAGACTTATATGAACAAGATTTACCTGTAATGTCTTATTATGAGGACACAGAGGTTGATGGTCAACATCATTTCTGTCAAGAGTTTGGTGCAGAATTATTTAAGGAAGGTGCAAAGTGGGCTATCAATGAGTTCTTGAAGAATTTACGGCATCCTGCTATTGAAAAGCCGAAACGCAGATGCAATTATTTATTGCTTCACTATAAAGACGAAGAAGAAGAATGTTTTGAAGCTGATGTCGTCGATACAAAGGCTTGGGATTGCTACATTAAAGACTCATTAGTAGAATATATCAATATTGATGATTTGTTCCCAAAGAAAGGAGGCAAGCAATGAAAGAGCTTAAAGTTGGAGAAAGAGTTACGATTGAAGCCGTAGAGTCATTTGGGGATAGTGACCAATGTAAAGGTTGCTGTTTTGAAGAACAATTAGGTTGCTATGAAGCTAGATGGTTTCTAGGTCAATGCTGTGGTAAAAACCGTTCAGACGGAAAGGATATAATCTTTAAAGAGGTAAAGGAGCAAAAAAGAAAAATGAAAGAAAATAAACACTCGTTAAAGATAAGCCGTAGTTGTGGTAATATTACCCTTGATGGTTATCCAATAGCTACATATTCGAATGATGAATTGAATATCATAAAGAACCTGATAACAAAGGTTTTGGGTGAAGTAAACGAATATATAAAAGAATAGGAATATGGATAAGTTAGAATACATTCCAGGAGATATGGTGATGACAAACGGAGTACCTTTAGGTACTGCAAAAGATGTCGTTTACAGAGTAACATCATCAGACCCATCAAAAACTTTGGAGTTGGACGATGGAATAGTTCTGAAAGGTGTTGTCTGCTTAGAGAATATCGAAGGTGCGGAATTTGGAGATAAAGGCTATCTCTTAGGTGACTGCTGTGCTTGGGTTAAGGATATTGTTCCGATTCCTATCACTCAGAAAATTCTATGTAAGAATAAATGGGAAGTAAATGCTATTGACTATGATTATAGCATCAATGATAAGCTATACTTTCGTGCGTTCCCAGTAGAAAGGAAAGCAGGCTGTATTGAATTAGAAGCCTATAACAATATTGCTCCATCTGATAGCTATGACGTATGCCAAGATGATTTTTATCTTGGGGCTATTTCATACGTGCATGACTTGCAGCACCTTCTCTTCGGTCTTGGTATTAATCACAAAATGGAGGTGTAGGTATGAAAAGAATAATAGCAATTATAAAGTTTCCTATATACGCAATGGTTGTATTATTGTTTATTCTATCAATACTGACAGCAAAAGGTATATTGTGTATCGTAAGATTAAAGCCTTCTGATTTCGATAATCTTCCTAAGTTCTTGCAAGACAAAGCAAGGAAGCTGTCAAATGTGGTTGAAAATTTAATGAATTGATTGTTTAACCGCCCTTCGGGCATAAAATATAAAGAATATGAATAACAAAGTAATTACATCATACAAGGCTTTCGACAAGAATATGCAATGCCGTGGATTTCAGTATGAAGTAGGCAAAGAGTATGAAATGGACGGAGAAATCAAGTGTTGTAACCGAGGTTTCCACGCTTGCAAGTCTCCTTTGGAAGTATGGGATTACTACGACATGCTAAACTCTCGCTTTGCCGAGGTAGAGCAGTCAGGCAAGATTGACGAAGAAGAAAAGTCAACAAAGGTATGTTCTTCACATATCAAGATTAAGGCTGAGTTGAAGCTGGCAGACATCATTAATATCGGTGTCGAGTGGCTGAAAGATATTACTTCACCGTCAAAGGTTAAAACGGATGGAGCGTTGAACGACAACGGAGACAGAAAAAAACAGATTGGCTCATCGGGCGGCTCTGCTCAGATTGGCTCATCAGGCGACTATGCTCAGATTGGCTCATCAGGCGACTATGCTCAGATTGGCTCATCAGGCGACTCTGCTAAGATTGGCTCATCAGGCTACTAT
>ERZ1035032.55-NODE-55-length-82541-cov-17.781684_pt1 | contig 82541 bp, 62 predicted proteins | sample MGYA00520693_ERZ1035032 | MGnify/ENA primary metagenome ERZ1035032 (study PRJEB33766, sample SAMN09781740) | gut metagenome | biome: gut microbiome | host: Homo sapiens | place: Madagascar | study: EMG produced TPA metagenomics assembly of the PRJNA485056 data set... | reverse complement strand
CACTTTTCAACCCGGTTTTCCTTGACCTGTTTTCAAAATTTGCATTTTTAAGTCACTTTTCAACCCAGTTTTCCTTGACCTGTTTTCAAAATTTGCATTTTCAGGGCATTTTTCAACCCGTTTTTCCTTGACCTACATCATCAATATTGATTTTCAGGTCAATTTCCCAATACAAGCATATCTTTCTCTGCCCTTCTCCGCCCTTCTCATCTTACTGATATGCCCTTTCAGGGCACTTTCCCAATACAAGCGTGCCGATTCTCATCCTTCTTCAGAAAAAGGCTCAGGAAGAATATTCCCAAGCCTTTTCCTGTATCAACAAGTCAGTGACTGCCGGATTGTTTTGTCTCCAGGCTCCGGTCACATCCAAGTGATGATCTTTATTCATTTGCAGCCTTCTTCTTACCAAGCTTTGTCTTCATGAAATACCACAGTGGACCTGTGATACATACTGATGAATAAGCACCTATTACGATACCAGCCATAAGAGTAAGGGCAAATTCCTTAATTGAAGCAACACCCATGATATAAAGCACAAATACCATTACAAATGTTGTAAGGGATGTGTATATGGATCTTGTAAATGTCTGGTTGATAGAAGTATTTACAATCTCCTTATAGCTGTACTGCTTTGTACCCATAAGTGAGATATTCTCTCTTATACGGTCGAATATGATGATGGTTGCATTTATTGAGTAACCTACTATTGTAAGCATACATGCGATACATGTGTTACCAACTGAAAGTCTCAGAAGGATATATACCACGAATACCATTGCAACATCGTGGATAAGTGCCATAACCGCACTGGCGCCAAACTTAACATCCTTAAATCTTATAGCAATGTAGATGAGCATAAGGATTGTTGCAAGAACAACTGACATGATAGCGTTCTTGGTCATGGCACCACTGACAGAACCACTGATGTTATCTGCCTGCTTGATAGTACCATTTACACCGGCAAGGGCTTTCTCAACCTTAGGCATCTGTGAATCATTGCCATTGTCTGTAAGCTCAACCGTCTTGAACACGATCTCATTTGTACCTGCTACTGTCTGTACTGAAATATCAGCCTCGCTTATTCCTGCTGCCTCTGCAATTACAGGAACGATGGTGTGCTCTGCCTCTGAAAGAGTATAGCTCTTGTCAAACTCTGCTGTGATACTTGTACCACCTGCGAAGTCTGTGCTAAGGTTAAGGGCACTTCCCTTAGTCTTTGCAAATACAGGCATCATGCAGAAGCCTGCAATAATAATAACCAAAGATATAATTCCGCAGAACTTGCCGGCCTTAACATAATTGGTCTTTCCTGCCTGCTTCGCCTTACCGAACAGCTTAGGATTGTCTAAGCCGAGAGCAATAAGGGCATTAAGAAGATACTGTGTAACCACAAGGGCTGTGATTACCGAAAGTATGATACCTATTGCAAGAGTCTTGGCAAATCCCTTGATAGTACCTGTACCGAATATAAGAAGTACAACTGCCGCAATAAGTGTTGTTACGTTACCATCTATAATAGCTGAAAGAGCCTTATGGAAGCCCTTGTCTACTGCCTGCTTAACTGTTGCACCTGCCCCAAGCTCCTCCTTTATTCGGGTAAAGATTACGACATTCGCGTCAACCGCCATACCTATTGAAAGTATGATACCCGCAATACCCGGAAGGGTAAGAGTTATATTAAAGTAGTTAAGTGTAAGCATTACAAGTAATGTATAAAGTACAAGTGCCAGTGAAGCAACAACTCCAGGAAGTCTGTATATTACTATCATAATGATGAATACAAGGAATATACCGATTATACCTGCCTTGACAGATGTTGCTATAGCATCTGTACCAAGTGTAGCACCTACTATATTTGAACGAACCTGCTTAAGTGTAAGCGGAAGTGCACCGATACGGATAGTTGTGGCAAGGCTCTCAGCCTCATCATAAGATCCGATCTTGTTGATAACCGCATTTCCGTCAGTGATTGCTGACTGAACTGTAGGAGCACTTACAACCTCATTATCATAAACAATGTATACGACCTTTCCTACATTCGCACTTGTAACGTCGCCGAACTTCTTGGCTCCCTCTGATGTAAATGTAAGAGCAACCTCATTGTCACTACCTGTCTCTGTATCAACGATCTTTGCCTCCGCGCCCTTGATATCGTTTCCGTCAAGAGCTGCCTCATAATCCTTACCCTGTGACCACAGTTTGTAGTTGTCAGGATCAAGGAACTCAAGCTTACCTTCTACGCTTAACTTCTCAAGGATCTCCTCAGCATTTGTAACACCGGGGATCTCACAGGTGATATTACCGTTTCCCTCTTGATAAACTGAGTACTCATTTGAGTATGCGTCAATACGCTTCTCAAGCTTGAACTTGGTATCATCGACATCTGCATCAGAATATTTTTCATCCTGAATTTCGTAGGTAACACTCAGACCACCCTTAAGGTCAAGTCCAAGATTAATGTACTTGATAAGTCCCCTGTCACCTATACCGAAGAATCCGGTGAATACCGCCAGACCCAGCAACAGTATAAATGCAATTATCACAAGTACCGCATTACGCTTTGCTTTCTTCATCTTTGTTCTCCTTTATTCTTAATTATCTTCCTTCTCAGCCTCGTAGTCCGCCATGGCAGCCTTGATCATAATAGCACATTCGATACGCTTCTTCTGAAGCTCACATCCGATATCGTATGCGTCAAGGATATTTCCATGGAATTTGTATGAGTTGGCCGCACATCCGCCACTGCAGTAAAATCTTGCAAAGCAGTCCTTACACTTGTCCTTTGCATAGACATTACACAGCTTGAACTCATCAACGATCTCCTGCTTCTTAATGCCCTCAAATACATTTCCAATGCAGAAATCGTCTTCACCTACGAACTGATGACACGGATAGAGATCCCCCCATGGCGTAACAGCCATATATTCCGTTCCCGAACCGCATCCTGAAAGTCTCTTGGCAACACAAGGACCGCCGGTAAGATCGATCATAAAGTGGAAGAAGTTGAATCCCCTGCCCTCTTTATTTCTCTTGATCATTTCCTTTGCAAGCATGTCATACTGCTCCTTAAGGAATGGGATATCCTCTTCCTTTATCGCATACGGCTCATCCGGAAGTGATACCACCGGCTCAATGGATATCTGATCAAATCCAAGATCCGCCATATGAAGCACATCCTTAGCGAAGTCCAGATTATTATGAGTGTATGTACCTCTCACATAATAACTTCTGTTTCCACGCTTCCTGGCAAATTCCTGAAACTTAGGAAGCAGTATATCATAGCTTCCCTTACCGTTTCTGGTAGGTCTCATGTAATCATGTACCTCTTTTCTTCCATCGATACTTAAGACTACATTTGCCATTTCTTTATTTGCAAATTCCATTATCTCGTCATTTAAAAGTATTCCGTTGGTAGTAAGTGTGAAACGGAACTTCTTGTCGTATTTCTCTTCAAGGCTTCTGCCGTACTCAACGGTCTTCTTCACCACGTCCCAGTTCATGAGAGGCTCACCTCCGAAGAAGTCCACCTCGAGATTTCTTCTGAAACCTGAATTGGCAACCAGGAAATCAAGAGATTTCTTTGCTACCTCAAGGGACATGAGTGCCCTGTCTCCATGATATTCGCCCTCACCTGCGAAGCAATATCTGCAGGCAAGATTACAATCATGGGCTATATGAAGGCACAATGCCTTTACAACTGTCTTTCTCTTCTTAAAATCTATAATATAATCTTTGTATTCATCAGGGGCAAATAATGTGCCGTCTTCCACAAGACCTGTAACCTCATCATAAGCCTCACTTACCTCAGCTCTGTCGTAGCTGCTTAACTTGTCAAGGACCTCTTCCTTAGTATGCCCCTCGTACTCTGCGATGATATCATACACAAGGTCGTCCACTACATGTACAGAACCACTGCATACATCAAGTACTATATTATAACCATTATTTTTGTACTGATGAACCAATATTGTTCTCCTTAATCGTTTTTTATCCCATACACGCCAAAAAGGACTGTCATCAGACGGTCCCCTTTAGCTGTACCTGGTCAGTCTTATTAGTATAATTACTTGTTCTCAACATTCTCACAGCTCTGGTTTCCAACTGTGCATGATGTCTTACAAGCTGACTGGCATGATGTCTGGCATTCGCCACATCCGCCCTTAACCATTGTATTCTTCATTGTCTTATTTGTGAGTGTCTTTATTCTCTGCATGAGTATACCTCTCCTTTTTAATTCATATTGTTTGTATTCTAACACATACTTTATGAAAGTAAAAGTGTTTTTTTATCATGTATCAAATATTATAGCCGTCTTCCCTGATATTTGGCTTTCTTCAGCCCGGCATGTGTCATTCGGTTTTCTTCAACCCAGCATGCCACCCAGAGTTCCTCCCGCCATGCAAAGCAGCAGGGATGTAATGCCGTTTACCGAAAACAGACTCACTCCTCCGTGATTTGCAATTGATACGATAATTATAATGCAGGCATATATCGTACCTATTATCAGCCCCCACAGGAACTTCCTCTCCTTTATGAGCTTTCCTCCGGTGATGCCCCCTGCAAATGCTGACAGCACATATATAAGTATGACAAACAGATCAATGATCCCGGATGAGCAGTTAAACTTATACACGACAAATGCCGATATAAGTAACAGCAGCAGGCTGGCGGCCAGTGCCACACCACAGGATATCATTATATACGAGACCTTCTTCACAATCACCAATTCCTTTCTATTCCATATATCCGGAAGGGAACATTGTTAATTAAGTATATGCGGCATCCCCGGTGTTCATGATATGTCAGATCTTTTTTATTATATATCTGTACTCTGTGCCCTGTTGTGTCTTTCTGTTGTGTTTTTCTGTTATCTGTATATATTTCCGGGAAGTCCCGTATTAAAACAGTTCCAGTATCTCCTGAATGTTGTAACAGGTCTTGTCGGTTCTCTCATTTGTTGTATCGTTTGGCTTTATAAGGTCAACCACCATAACTGTGCAGAGTCCGGCGTCGCTGGCAGAGATAACACCATTTACAGAGTCCTCCACTGCCACTGCCCTGTCAGGAGACACCTTAAGCTTCTCACATGCCTTAAGGTAAATGTCCGGGTGAGGCTTACCCTTCTCTATCTCGTCACCACACACAGTCTCGTCAAAGAAGTCGATGAGTCCTGTTCTGGTAAGCCTGTCCACCGCCTTCTGTCTGTCGGTAGATGTGGCAAGTGCCATTTTCACTCCACGCCTCTTAAGCTCAGTGAGAGTTGATACCACATTCGACTTAAGGTCTATGCCATGCTCATCTATATATTCCTGGAACATATCCATGGTCTTCTTCCTGAATGGGATATAGTCGAAATCCTCTCCAAGATACTCCTTCACCACCAGGGCATTTGTGGCTCTTGTTCCACCTGCAAGCCTGTCGCATACCACCTTCATCTGCTGGGCGGTAAGTCCCTCGCTCATTCCATTCATGGTCCAGCACTGTCTGTACACCTTCTCTGTATCGGTCAGTACACCATCCATATCAAAAACCACCGCATTATATGGGGGATTCATATTGTTCACTGTCTTTTTCCTCCTTTACTTAACATCAGCCCATTTGAAATTTCCCGAAGGCAAAGGGCTGGCACTGCGTGTCATGTTTATATGAAAACTTGCCACGATCATCATATATTAAAACGGGCATACAAAGAATAAATCTTATCCCCCATATGCCCGTTTCATCATTTTATATTATATCCGAAAATCCATCAATCATTATCTGTGGATTTCCTCATTTTGTAAGTTCCGCATTTCTTATCTATGCAGCCTGCTTGTTGTTCTTTCTTCTCATTATAAGGAAGATTATTATTCCAAGGAGAAGGAGAACTGCAACTCCGACGATCACCCATACCACTACAGATACCTTCTTTGCAAGAGTAAATGTAAATACGCTGGTGATATTTCCCTCTTCATCTGCTGCAAATGTTGCACTTACGTTTCCTGCTGCGTCCTCTGCTGTAACATATAATTTGTATGTATCGTATTTGTCAACCTTGTACTCATATACATTATCTGCATAATCCGCTGCCGGGATCTCTGTATCGTTTATCTTAATGGATGTGATCTTATCACTTGGATCCTTAAGGCTTATCTTAAGTGTGAACGGATCGTTTAACTTCTGATTATCCTCCACTGAAGTAATTATCTCAGGAAGAGTACCATCATAAACGAACTCAAATTCATCTGTTGTAACATTGCCAAGAGCATCTGTTACTGTAAGTGTGATCTTATGCTTTCCATCCCTAAGATCTGTGAAGTCTACAAGATCAACGCCATCAAGCTTGGCCTCAGGTGTAAATGGCGATGTATCGTCAACACCCCATAAACCATCATAGCCCTTATCTCTTATTGCATCAAAGTCTGCCTTGTTAAGAACAATCTCTCCGTTGTTTTCCTTCTTCTTGAAGCCTGCCAGAGCGTCTGTATCCTTTATAACAGGTGCAGTATTATCAACTGTAAATGTAATGGTCTGCTCCTCTGATACATTTCCTGCTGCATCCTTTGCTCCGATAGTTACAACATATACTCCATCCTCGGCAAAGTCGATAACCTGACCTGTAATTCCCTTATAGGTCTTAGCCGGCTCATTTGCACCATTCTTCTTAACAGAAACAGTAACCTCGTCGCCTGTATAGAAGGTCTCTTTTACTCCGATAGTAAGCTTAACTTTTTCAGGATTCTGAACATTACCTACTGAACCGTAATTTTCAACAGGCTCTGTAGTGTCGTTCTTTGTTGCCTTAATGGTAAGCTCAGGAGCAACCTTATCTATCTTGAAATTTCTTGTAACTGTATTTGCAACATTTCCTGAAGCGTCCTTGCCTGAGAAGGTAATGCTGTAATCGCCGTCCTCGGTAAATCTGTATCCTGCCGTGTGAGGATTACCGCTGGTGAAGCTTCCGTAATTAAGTGTTGCTACTGTTGTTGCGGCACTGCCGTCAACCTTTTTTGTAATAGTAACTGTTGCCTCAGGGCTCTTGCCATTCACAACACCAAATGCCTCATTCATTGTAAATGTTGCATTCACGTCTGTATTCTGCATATCGTTCATTCCTGAGATTGAAAGCACAGGAGCAGTCTTATCAATTACAAATGTAACAGGCTCTGACTGTGACTTGTTTCCTGCCTTATCGTATGCAACAAGATATACAGTGTAATTTCCTTCTGCGTCAAACGGTATTGAACCTGTTGCACCTGTGCCTGACCATGCTGTCTCTGACATATCCTGGTCATATTCAACATTTCCCGAAGGACCTCTTCTTGTTACATGAGCCACAATCTTGTCACCCATGATGTTATCTGAAAGAGTATATCCTATTGATGTTCCTCTTGTATTTGTCTCGGCAGGTGCTGTAAGTCTTATAACAGGAGCTGTAACATCATATACATACTTTGTATATCTGCTTGTATTATTGCCAAATGCGTCAGTGATCTTTATCTGGAGGTTATACATACCCTCTCTGTTGATTCTGTAATTCTTTGTTCCGCTGGCAGCACTTAAATCAGTGTCCTTATTGAGATAGCTCACATCTGCAGCATGCTCTGTTGCATTGTTGATTATCTGGATCTTATGATATGCACCGATCTCATTTCTGCTGTACTGATCCTTATATGTTACCTGGAAAGGTATCTCCTTGTTGGAATATACATAATCATTGTTCTGCGGCTTAACAGCCACTGACGGAGCAATATTATCAACATAGAACCAGTCAGTCTTCTTATATGCTTTGTTTCCTGCCTCGTCTGTCACACTCACTTCATAGTAATACTTGGTAGCACTCTTGTTTATAACATCATTTGTTGTTGAAGCAACTCCCTGGATACTCTCCTTGAAGCCTGCACCTGATCCGCTGTCCTCAAAGTATTTTCTTGATCCACTGCTTGCCAGTCTTAATTGTACAGTCTTCTCTGAACCACCCTGGACAACATAATGCTTGATGACCTTAACCTTGTTCTTATCATTTAAGTTCACACCATATGTATCATCTACGGTGATATCTGCCTTGCCTGATGTGATAAGCTTCTGTGAAGGTGTTCTTGTTATTGTGATATCAGGCTTTGAGTAATCGATCACAAAGCAGAATTCCTTGCTTGAGAAATTACCTGCCTTATCAGAAGCATATACCGTAAGAATGTACTCGCCCTCGCCATTTGTTCTCTGTACATGAAGATCTCTTGCCATATTGTATCTTCCATTTCCATCTACAGCGCCCTTTGATACATTCCAGTAACCAACCTTCTCTGAATTCTTCTTTAACTGGTAGTTAAAATGATCTATATCACAATTATCCTTTGCTGTTACATCTGTCTTCCTGATTGTTACATCTGAATTAAACCATGTACCTATATCGTTGGCAGTCATCTCCGGAAGTACAGTATCCCAGTAAACCCTTAAGATGTCATTAAGGGTTGTGGTATTGTTATCACTCTTGCCGTCACTCTTACCTGAAAGGTTATCGTTTAAATTAATATTTACAGAATACTCTACATTCTTAAGCACATCATCTGTAAGATCTATTGTTGCAACAGCCTGCTTACCGCCCTCTGTTGTTGTTGACTGGTTCTTAAAAGCCTGAGTCTTGGTACCGAGTATTTCATTTGTCTCAGCATTTACCAGTGTTACATCTATATTGCCAAGCTCCAGATTATCGAAGGCTTCAACCACAAGCTTAGGTGTTGCCTTCTGTCTGTAATATGAAACTCCGCTTATTGTTGTAGGATCACCCGTTCCGACACCGCCCTCAAGAGCATATCTTACTGTATTAGGTGCCTCTGTATCAAAGTAGATCTTAAGGCTCTTATTTGTACCTTCTGCAACAGTATCCTTGTTGGTGTACTTTGTTCCTGAGAAGTCGAAGCTGTATGTTCCGTCTGTCGAAGCGTCAGCCTTCTTCTCAATAACATATTTAACGGTAACCTTACGAAGTCCTGTAGATGGATCCTCAGGTCCTGCAGTAACACTGCAATCTTTATACTCAGCCGGTGTTCCCGGTACGCCAAATGCTCCTGCAAGATATGTTGAAGCATTCTTGACATTTTCATCAGTAACCATGAATGCCTCATAGGTATATATGACCTCAACCTTATCTGCTCCTGTATATATGAAGCTTGAGCTGCTGTCTGAAGCAAGTGTGGTTCCATCTGCGATAACAGATATAGATGCCTTGCTGTAATCAGTAGCTACAGTAACCTTTATGGTCTTTTCTGAGATGTTGCCTGCCTTATCAAGGGCTGTAACCTTTACATTATATACGCCCGGTGTATCAAAACTGTAGGCATTATCTGTAAGTGTGACAGGAGTTCCATTAAGTGTCATCTCTACCTTTTCAATTCCACTGGCATCATCACTGGCAGACACTGTGATAGTCTCATTGTCACTTACATATACTGTATAGCTCTCGTCTGTATCAGTAATCTCTCTTCCAACAGTTGAGCTCCACCACCTGAGCACAGGCTTCTTAGAATCAATATTGAAATCCGCTGAAGCTTCGCCTGTAAGACCGACATCATTCTTAGCTTTGATCTTTATGTTGTATGCCCCATCCCCGCTTACAGGAAATGTGGCACTACCCTTTCCTGAGAGAGTGTTGTCTGTTGCGCTGTAGCTTACTCCGTTGACATTCGGAATACTGGTTACAACATTATTTCCCTGGGCGTCTGTTATCTCTATTGTTATATCTGCAAGATCGGAGTTAACCTCTGTTACATCATAGTCAAATGTAACTTCATTTCCGTATACAACACCTGCCGCCTGATAATCATCAAGGGTTCCGTAGGTCTTTCCGTTTATGCGGATATTCTTGATAGAAACATCCGGAGCAGTTCTGTCTACGAATATAAGATATCCGGCTGCGTCAAATGCATATGACTTGCCGCCCACCTCATCTTCAACGTACATTGTGAGATTACCTCTGCAGTCCTCTCCGTTCACAAGACTTGAAGGAACAGTGATCTTGGCTGTGCCATTCTCGAAATCAACCTGGTTGTTCTCGCTAAGCCTTCCGTTCAGATTAAATGTATAAACCAGCTTAAGAGGAACATCAACTCCATCAGCCTTCTCACTTGCCTTTACTGTTATCTGGAAGAACTCTGTATCTGCAAATCTATTGCCATAATTACTTGGAAGATCTGTGCGTCCTGCTGCCTCTATTGAAGTAACCTTTATCCCCTCGGCGTACTTAAGTGTTACGCTTGATGGATCAGACTCATTTCCGGCTTTATCAACTGATACAAATGAATATGTTCCGGTTGATGTGATAGTTGCCTCATAATAACCGCCCTCGCTGTTATAAGAAAGCTCTTCCGAAGCATCTCCGTTCTTCATATAGACCTTATCAACACCGGAATCGGCATCTCCGGCATATATGTGATATTTCACGGTCTTTCCCTCCTGCACAAGAAGGTAACCGCCCTTATCCTTTATGCCGTCGGTTGATACAAGCTCTTTACTGTCAATAGATGGTTTAACATCATCATATAGGAGTCTTATCATTCCCTTGAACACATATTTTTCGAGATCTGTACCCTTGTCTTCAAGAGTATAAACCTCTACAAATTCCTGCTTATTATCCTTATCAACCTTAACTGCAGGTAATGATGAGGCAGCAACAGGTCTCTTGGCCGCATCTGTATCTGTAGCAAGATTAACATATGTTGCACCGTCATTAACTCTTATGTAATAATTGCCATAGAACTCAAAGTCTGTAGCCTTACCGGTTGCCACCATAGCCTTCTTAAGCTGCTCTGTGATAACCGTACTGCCTGTTTCGCTCACCTGGATATTAGTATCAAATTCTGATTCAAGCTTGGAAATATCAATATTTTCCTGTGCATTTGCCGCATTTGTCCTGAATCTGTTGTCAAACACTGCCAGGGTAATAATCATAACTACCGCCATTGTCAGTGCTATCAGGCGATGTAGATTTGAAATTCTCTTCATATTCTCACCCCTCCTATACCACTTCATCTGTATGTACTACAATCACATCTACTATCATCTTTAACTTCGTATCTTTTCTTACATCAGTCCGCTCTCCATCCTCAAGCCCTGCTGTAAGTACATTGGTTTCGCCCTCATTCTCTTCATAATCCTCTGTAAGGATATCTGTGGCTCCTTCTTCGTAGCTATCTGTAAGGACGTCAGTTGCTCCCTCTTCATAGCTATCTGTAAGAACATCGGTGGCTCCCTCTTCATAACTCTCTGTAAGAACATCGGTGGCTCCCTCTTCATAGCTATCTGTAAGAACATCGGTGGCTCCCTCTTCATAGCTATCTGTAAGGACATCGGTGGCTCCCTCTTCGTAACCTTCTGTAAGGACATCGGTGGCTTCCTCATTGTAGTTCTCACCAAGCACATCAGTTGCCTCATCTTCTTCATATCTTACAGTGTTCACATTCTCTCTGACAGCATTTCTTACAGCCGCCTGATGCTTTGCGCTTGCACTGACGTGATCACCTCTGCTCTCCTGCTTACTGCCGTTGTCGGCCTGCTTCCCCGCAGAAGCGCTTACGGAACGAACCTCAATATGTTCCTTTTTGTCCTTGGATTTAATAGCCTCTTTCTTTGATGCTCCTCCACCCTGGACACTTTCATATCCTTTTTCACGAATCTCCTCGATCTGTTTTCTGGCTGTGGAACCTGTAACTATACCGATTGCCTTAGGTATATCAAGCTTCACAAATAATATAACCGCGACCACTGCACATATTACCGCAAGAGCAATGCCGCCATATAACATTATAGTGTATAAAGTTTCCATGACATCACTCCCTTTTTAATTTGCTATGATCTCTGCTATAACAGAATCATTTATCAACGAGTTCCACTGTGTATTACTCTTACTTCTGAGAGACTCTATCTTATTTCCTGCTTCGTATACTGCCTTGACAGCCTTCTCACCATCCCTGCCCTTCCATGTAGCAGGATTTGTACCATACTCCGACTTATACTTTGTACAGAGGAAATTAAGATGTGCCACATATACTGAAGCTGCATATCCGTCGCTTCCAAGGGTCTGTTCTGCCTTTGAATATACATCAGCCGCCTTTGAATCATTTCCTACCTTGGTATAAGCAGAAGCCTCCTTGTTGCTGTAGCTTGCATAGGCCTTCTTGTCAGAATCCTTTGCACTTCCGTCAATAATGGAGTCCTCTATAGCATAAATGTAATTCTCACACATTATAGCTTCATTTGTATAATCCTCAAGGACCTCATATGCATCTGCAAGAAATCTGTAATACTGACACAGGTAATATTTCTTATTAACCTCATCAAACGCCTTTGGATTATCATTCAGCTCATTTATTGCTCCGTCAATGTTCTCTCCGGCGTCACCTGCAAGCATCTGGATAACTTTATTCGCCAGTTCGGTGTTATCTGTCATGTTATCTACATATATAGAAGCTATATTATAGTAGTTAATATACCTGTTCTTGTTGCCTCTATCCACCTGATTATAATTGTATTTCTCAAATGCAGCTATGCTGTCTGCCTCGTCATCATAGCTGGCATTGGTCTTAAGCTTGTTATCACAGATAGCCGCATAATAGCCTGCAACCTCCGCATCATCACCATCGGAGTTCTTAACCTCCTTGAAGTATGTTGATGCCGTCTTGTAATCCTCCAGATAATTATAATAGGTAAGAGCAAGCTCATATTTAACCTCATCATCAACGGCATCAATGTGACTAAGCACATACTTAGCTCCAAGCTCTGATCCTGCATTTTCATTCTCATCCTCAGTCGGCTTATAATAAATATTGTATTCATCCAGAAGACCAATGTATGCTTCAGACTTGGAATCATCAATATCAACCGCCTGCTTGTAGTAATCTATGGCCTCATTTACATCTGTTGTATTCGCAGCCTGTTTAATAAGATTGTCGTAATTCTTATATTTAAGTGCTCTCTTCTGGAGTCCACCCGTTACGGCAACACCTACAGAAACAAGAGATAATCCTGCGGTCACTGCAAATGCAATGATCTTCCTTTTCGCCTTTGCCTTATATGTATTGTCAAGTTCATTGTAATGGTCAAGGGCATATAAAAGCTCTGAACAGGACTGATATCTGTCATTAGGATTTGGCTGACAGCATTTTATTATGATCTGCTCAAGTCCTGATGATAAAGCCGGATTCCACTGTCTTATAGGCTTGATCTCATAAGGTGGCTCACATGGGTTCTTACCTGTAACCAGATGGTACAGTGTAGCACCCAGATTATATATATCCGTTCTTGCGTCTGTGTTGTAGATACCATGTCCCTGGGCATCACCGAACTGCTCCGGTGCAGCGTAACCTCTTGTTCCAAGAGCTGTTGTATCTGCGTTATTCTCTATTATATATTCCTTTGCAGTACCGAAATCTATGAGCTTTACCGAACCATCCGGCTTAAGCATTACATTGGAAGGCTTCATATCTCTGTAGATTATAGGCGGGTTCATGGAATGAAGGTAATCAAGGGCACTGGCAAGAGCACGCCCCCACTCAATAACATCTCTCTGGCTCTGGGCTCCCTCTGTCTTTAATACATCACTGAGAGGCTTTCCTTCTACAAAATCCATTATTACGTAGATGGTACCATTCTCATTAATAATATCCACTATTCGTGGAAGTACCGGATGATCTACGTTCTTTAATATATTTGCCTCTCTCTCAAGACCTTTAAGCAATGTCTCAGTGCTCTTGGAGCCGTCATTCTTTATCTCCTTTACCGCCCACTGTTTATTCAGACGGTTATCCATAGCAAGATAAACTATAGACATTCCGCCTTTACCAACCTGCTTCAGGATCTCGTATTTTCCGTCTAATACTGTTCCTAATTCTGTCATATTATCTCCCCGCTACACCCGTTTATATCTATGGTGTAGTTCTAATGCATAACACTGTAATATTATCAGTCTCTTTCCTGTACTTATCAAGCTCTGTAAGAAACTGGCAGCCCGTAGTCAGCGCATCATCATCCACATCTGCTGCAGGACCGATCCTCTCTATCATTTCCTCATTGCTTATCTTATGTCTGAAGCCGTCTGAGCACAACATATATACTGCATCTCCCACAACTTCCCCTTTTATAAAGTCAGGCTCAACAACCGGTGAAGCACCGATACACTGGAGAAGGACGCTTCTACGACTGTCCACCTCTGCCTGCTCAGGAGTCATTCTTCCGGCAGCGACCTCCCTGGCAACGAAGGTCTGATCATTTGTCAGCTGCCTGGCTTCCGTGCCGGTTATCTCATACGCCCGGCTGTCTCCCACATGTATGATATAGTAGCTATCCCTGAACATCAGCATCGCTGTAAGGGTTGTACCTATCATTATGCCGTTGTCCTCTCCGTAGGCTTTCAGGATCTCGTTTTCATTCACTGCAATACTATGCCACTGTTTCCTCATCAACTCTTCATCAAACGAATCATTGTCTATCATCTCAGCGAAGCTTTCCTGAAACCAGTCCGAGAAAGCACATATCACTTCCTTACTTGCCACCTCACCCTTGGCAAGTCCGCCCATGCCGTCACATATAACTGCAAATGCAGCCATACCATAAGGTGTATCCGCTATTTTTATTGCAAGGGAATCCTGATTAGTCTTTTTCCTTATGCCCACATCTGTATGGTAGGCAGCCTTATATCTCATATTTTCTCCTCCCGCATTCTTGAACATCAGCCTATTAAAATTTGTCTTTTGGGGATTGCTCCCCCCTATTCATCCGGCAGCACAATTACAATATGCACCCGCGATGCACGGGTACCTCCTACGACAAAGGCCCGACTCCAAAAAATCTATCTGATAAAGAACACAAATTCTTCATCTCCAAGTTTCACCGTTACATTATTTGTAAGGAATCTCTCACCGCCACGATCAAGCTCCTGATCATTTATAAATGTACCATTTGTGGAGTTATTATCCCTTATATAACACACTCCGTTTCTTCTGGATATTATGCAGTGAGCACGGCTTACTGCTGTATTGTCTCTTATTGTATAATCTGCATGGTTAGCAGACTTGCCAATCACAAATTCATCCTTATCAATATATATCTTCTCACCGGTTTTCTTTCTTACAAGATATGGAACAGGTCTCTCCGGCATTGATGGAATATCACTTACGGAGATCTCCTCTTCATTCATCTGAGGTCTCTTAGGAAGTCCCTCTGCATGAGGCATCTGTGGTTCCTGTGGCATTTCCGTAACCCGTGGTGGCTCCGGCATGGCCGGCATGGCCGGTGTCTGTGGTGCAGCCGGCATCGATGGCATCGGTGGCACCGGTGGCACCGGTGCTTCTGATACAGGCGGCATATTTGATGCCACACCAGATGCAAATCCGTTGTTTCCCTGCATAAATCCACCAAATGGTGGGAAGCCGTTATTCTGCATAGGTGGCACATCAGGTGCCTTTGGTGCTTCCGGTATTGGTGGCATTTCAGGTACCTTTGGTGCTTCCGGCATCGGCGGCATTTCAGGTGCCTTTGGTGCTTCCGGTATTGGTGGCATTTCAGGTGCCTTTGGTGCTTCCGGCATCGATGGTACTTCAGGTGCCTTTGGTGCTTCCGGCATCGATGGTACTTCAGGTGCCTTTGGTGCTTCCGGCACTGGTGGCACTTCAGGGCTCTTTGGTGTCGGTATATTTATCAGGTCTTCAAGATCATCTGCTGATATTGTCTTCTGATCATCATCAAATTCCGGCATAGGTGGCATTTCAGGTGCCTTTGGTGCTTCCGGTATTGGTGGCATTTCAGGGACCTTTGGCGCTTCCGGTATTGGTGGCATTTCAGGTGCTTTTGGCGCTTCCGGCATTGATGGTTCTTCCGGTGCCTGGCCGAAGTTATTAAATCCCGGAGCAGGCTGTCCAAAATGACTGAAATCCGGCATTGGCGCCTGACCGAACTGTCCGAAGCCCGGCATTGGTGCCCGGCCAAAGCCCGGCTGTCCCTGTGGCATCGGTGCCGGCTGTCCCTGCGGCATCGGTGCCGGCTGTCCCTGCGGCATCGGTGCCGGCTGTCCAAAGTTTACCGGTCCATTCTGTACCGGTCTGTTCTGGTTCTGCGGCATTGGTGCCGGCTGACTGAACTGTCCGAAGCCTGGCATTGGTACCTGGCCGAAGCCCGGCTGTCCCTGTGGCATCGGTGCCGGCTGTCCAAAGTTTACCGGTCCATTCTGTACCGGTCTGTTCTGGTTCTGTGGCATTGGTGCCGGCTGTCCGAACTGTCCGAAGCCCGGCATTGGTGCCTGGCCGAAGCCCGGCTGTCCCTGTGGCATCGATGCCGGCTGTCCAAAGTTTGCCGATCTGTTCTGGTTCTGTGGCATTGGTGCCGGTCGTCCCTGTGGCATCGGTGCCTGAACATTTTCATTCATCCTCGCATTGTTCATCATTACGCCAAGCCTGCTTACTTTGCCTGCATCTGCATTTGCCTTTTCTGCAGCCTTGATCTGTTCCTGCTTATTTTTATTTATAGCAGCTATATCTATTCCTATCTCAAGAAGCATCTGTTCAACATACTTCTTCATGTCTCCAAGAGAAAATGTTCCCGGTCTGTTTAAAAAGCTTATGAGCTTTGCAACATAGTTGTCCCTGTCCATCTCGAAGTATCTTGCACCTGCAATAATGTCCTTTACCAGTTGTCTGACTTCATTGAGATCTGTAGTTTCCTTATTTACAGGCACCACCACGAATGAAACCTCCTGATTTTCAGGTGTGACATATATGTATTGCACATCCTTTGCCACATAACTGAGAGATACCATGTTAAGTCCGAAATCTTCCAGTCCCGCCAGAAGGTTATAGAGAAGTGTCAGCATCTGTGGCTTATTCACCTCTTTTTTCAAGAACTCCTGAGCAGGCACCTTATCACCTATCTTATATGTGAATATCCTTGCTCCCCCATCCTCTTCCATGTGGCATGGGAACATATGAGGCAGCTTTCCTGTTGTACTCATATCGTATACTCTGGTATCAACCGCATCCTCCACATCAAGATTATACTTAAGGCTATGCTTTCCGTCTTCAACTCTTGAAACAAGTCTGTCTTTTTTCATTCCGTAATCCTCCCCTTATTGATCATCAGCCGATTCATGTCAAAAAAGAACGTCAAATCAGCGTGCAGTATAATAACACCCTCGAGCAGCAGTCATTATAAATATGTCTTCGACACTTGGCGCTTCCTACGACAAAGGTTGCCGCAGCGTAACGATGTCACGGACATCACTACATAACCAAAAGCAGGTATTGCTACCTGCTCCTCCCCTCCATATCAGAGGGTCTTGGTTATTAACTTAATTTAAAAATAAAATCTTCATCTCCAAGAACTATTTCTGAGTCGTTCTTAAGAAGTACCTCCTGGTTCTCCGCAAGCTTCTGTCCATTTACATATGTTGAGTTGGTGGTCTTGTTGTCTTTCAGATAACATCCATCCTCTCTCTGATATATTATGGCATGCACTCTGCTTACCGCACCATTACCGCTGATGGTAAAATCAACCCCTCGGTTTGCCTTGCCAATCTTAAATACCGCCTTATTGATCATAACTCTTTCTCCGGTATTAACCCTCACTATATACGGCATAGCCTTTGGTGCATTTGACGCCTTATTATCCTCCTCTGTATCCGGCACAACGTTCATTCCCGCTGTAAGCTCAACAGTAGAACCTGTCTCATCATCATTTCCTGCTTCCGGAATTGTTGCAGGATCCATATTAGTCTCAGGCTCGGCATCCGCATCAAGTCCTGAAGCAATAATGTTCTCTGTAGGATTTTCTATCTTATCATCCTCAAGCTCGTTTACTGCTCTCTGAATGATCTTAGCTCTGTTTATCTTGATACTCTTCATAACAGGAGGATGATCTATAAGAGCATCTATCTCTGTTGTATCAATGAGAACCGGTTTGTCCTCCGTTTCCGCTACAGGTGCAACCTCTGTAACACCCTCCGCTGTATGGGCAATCTCCTCAACCTTAGGCTGTATCTTAACCGGTTTAATCTCAGGTATTATATCCTCAAGATCAAGCTCAGGCTCTGCTGCCGTCTCTTCCTCCGATGCTACTTCATCATCCGGATATTCCTCAAGGGTATCATCTATCTTAAGCTCCTCAAGGGCACTGTCGTCAAAGGCATCCATGTTGACCGAACCCACACCGGCTGCCACAGGCTCCCCTGATGTAAGGGTCTCTGTCTCGCCGTCGTAAGGCTCCTCAGCGTCAAGATCAAGATCCTTGAATATGGTATTCGCCTCCGTCGGCTCTTCCTCATACATATCGAGCCCATCATCATCTTCCTCATCAAATGCAACGTCCTCAAATTCCGGAAGATCGTCGATTCCGTTTCCCTCATCGACAACCGCATTCGCTGACTGTGAAACTTCTATTCCGCCGTCAAGATCCACAAACGCTTCCTCAACATCCATTCCTGCGGATTCCATAAGCTCTGTAAGTTCACCGGCGAATGCTCTTATGGTGAACTTCTCCACATTTAACAGATTAAGAACCTTCGCAATGTAATTACAGTCCTCTGTTGTATCATACTGGGCATTCACTATAAGATTCTTGGCAAAATGTCTGAACTCTGCATTCATGCTGGCACCCGACTCAACCGGCAGACATATGAGCTTAACATCATATGTAACAGGGTTCACATATGTAAAGCCTCTGTGAAGTATAATGTATGATATTGGTATACCCAGATCTCTGAGGTTCACAATACTGGTTGCAATACCTCTTATAACTCCTAATAATTTCTCTGCATTAACCTTATCCTTAAAAAGGGTATCTACAGTGACTCTATCAGTAATGTTATATGTGAAGTAATCGTTCTCATCGTCCTCCTCATATATAATATCTATAAGTTCCCCAATCTTATTGTCTTCGAGGTAATCCAAAAGCTCTTCATCGAAATCGCAATCGTCATCCAATACATATGATAAGTACTTCTCAGAGCCAATATTTCTTACCTTGAAATTCACTTTCCTCATCAAATATTCCTCCTATCGCACTGCGAACATGCAAGGCGCGGTACACAATCCCGCATTTTGCATACATACTCTATAATTATATATAATTTTATCATTTACCGCAAGCATTTTATATAAAAGAATAAAGAATATACGGCATATTTTCAGCAATTTGTTATATCTTGTCCATACAACTACTGTGTATTTATATGTCCATCATAATCTTCGGAGAAAATGTGGCTTCCGTCATCGGCTTCTTCATTCACATGATAATACAGGTAATTGTTATCATCAGGATAGAGAACCGCCTCAATGGATGCCTCACCGGGATTACATATAGGTCCTATAGGAAGACCATAGTTATTGTATGTATTATATGGTGATACAAGTTCAAGATCATCATATGTAACTTCCGACTTGTCATATATACCCTTCGTCAGCGGATACAATACTGTAGGACACATCTGAAGCATCATTTCTGCATTTAAACGATTGTATATAACTCCCGCGATTATAGAACGTTCTTCGCTGAGCTTTGCCTCACGCTCAACTATGGATGCCATTGTTATAATCTCATAATCTGAATATCCGAGTTCTGCAATCCTTGACTTATCAAGACCCGCGTAAACCTCCTCGAACTTGGCAAGCATCTTGTCAATGAGATCTCCCGGTGTTGTATCTTCGTAGATATCGTAGGTAGCCGGGAACAGGAAGCCCTGAAGCTCATAGTCTCCGGTCTCATGATCTTTGGTATATGAAATTCCATGCTTTCCGCTTGCCACCTCATCCAGGAACTCCTGGGCTGTGAATATGCCCTCTTTCTCACACTTGGCAGCTATCATTTCTATTGTATATCCCTCCGGGACAGTAAGCTTGGCAATAGGCTCCGGTGTTGGTTCAACGTAGCAGAGCTGCTCTATCATCTCCAGAGTACTCATACCGGTATTAAGAGTAAATGTGCCCGGCTGAAGCTTGTCTTTATACTCCGTTCCCTTTATTCTCAGAACAAATGCATACTCATACTTTATAAGTCCTGCTTTGTGAAGTATAGAAGCTACCTTGGCTGAGCTTGCTCCCTTAGGGATCTCAACCTGTACATCCGTACCTGCCACATGCTCGGTTCCTTTATATTCCTTCATGAATTCACTGTAGTTGCTCTTCACAGTGCCTCCGAGAACTGAAATCAAAAGAAGCACTGCCACAAGGGCAATTATCAGCTTCACTCCTTTGTATATTTTCTTTTTATCTTTTCTCGTCATGTCATCTGCTCCTTATAAGATATTTGTTTAATATATTTTTTATTTGCCTGTTCTTAAAAGTAATGATATGATTAGTCACAACAATCAATTATAGAAAGGGTGATTAATTTGGCAAATCCAATCGTTACTATCGCAATGGAAAATGGAGATGTTATAAAGGCTGAGCTTTATCCTGAGATAGCTCCAAACACAGTAAACAACTTCATCTCTCTGGTTAAAAAAGGTTACTACAACGGGCTTACATTCCACAGGATCATCAATGGTTTCATGATCCAGGGCGGATGTCCTGAAGGCACAGGAACAGGTGGTCCGGGCTATCAGATAAAGGGTGAATTCGCACAGAATGGTTTTGAAAACAATCTTGCGCACACACCGGGCGTCCTTTCAATGGCTCGTGCCATGATGCCTGATTCTGCAGGTTCACAGTTCTTCATCATGCACAAGGCAGCTCCACACTTAGATGGTGCATATGCCGCATTCGGCAAGGTCATCGAAGGTATGGATATTGTAGATAAGATTGCTACCGTTGAAACATCATGGGGCGACCGTCCGGTCAAACCTCAGATAATGAAAACAGTAACTGTTGATACTATGGGTGTAGATTATCCGGAACCTGTCCACGCATAATCAGGTTAATTATAACCTATAAATCATTATTTGAAAATAACTATATAAAAAAATAGGGAGTTCATGAATTTTCATCTCATGAACTCCCTTTATTAATTCTGATCAATAAACTCTGATCACAGGTCTTACAATTCTACATTCCAGAAGCCTTCAAGTGTTGCAAAGTAATCCTCCGGTGTCTCTGCACGACGGATGAGCTTCACGCTTCCGTCCTCTCTGAGCAGAATTTCTGCCGACTTAAGCTTACCGTTGTAATTATATCCCATGGCAAATCCATGAGCACCTGTATCGTGTATTACAAGAATGTCTCCCATATCGATCTTCGGTAACATTCTGTCTATAGCAAATTTATCGTTGTTCTCGCAAAGGGAACCTGTCACATCATACATATGGTCACAAGGATCATTTTCCTTTCCAAGTACAGTGATATGATGATATGCACCATACATGGCAGGTCTCATAAGGTTGACCGCACATGCGTCAACACCGATATACTCCTTGTGTGTATGCTTCTCATGTATTGCTGTTGTCACAAGATGTCCGTAAGGTGCAAGCATGTATCTTCCAAGCTCTGTGAAGATTGCTACATTTCCAAGACCTGCAGGTACAAGCACCTCATCATAAACCTTCTTAACGCCCTCACCTATGACAAATATATCATTTGGCTCCTTATCAGGTGTGTAAGGTATTCCGATTCCGCCTGAAAGGTTGATAAACGAAAGCTCAACCCCGGTCTTCTCCTTGATCTCAACTGCCACCTCAAAAAGAATCTTAGCAAGTGTAGGATAATATTCATTTGTCACGGTATTGCTGGCAAGGAATGCATGCATACCGAATCTCTTAACTCCCTTGCTCTTTAATACCCTGTATGCCTCTATGATCTGATCCTTGGTCATACCATACTTAGCATCCCCAGGATTGTCCATTATGGTTGTGGCAATGGCGAACTTGCCGCCCGGATTAAATCTGCATGAGATCTTCTCAGGTATACCGCAGGTCTTCTCCAGGAAATCTATATGTGTAAAATCATCGAGATTTATTGTAGCATTAAGCTTTCTGGCATACTTAAACTCCTCTGCAGGTGTATCGTTTGATGAGAACATGATCTCGTCGCCTGAGAAGCCCATCTTCTCTGACATCATAAGCTCTGTCAGTGATGAACAGTCTGTACCGCAGCCCTCTTCCTTAAGGATCTTAAGGATAGTTGGATTTGGAGTTGCCTTAACTGCGAAATATTCCTTGAAGCCCTTGTTCCATGAAAATGCCTTGTAAAGATTCCTCGCATTTTCTCTTATTCCCTTTTCATCATAAATATGAAATGGTGTAGGATATTGGGCAATTATCTCTTCTGCCTTTTCTTTTGTTAAAAATGGTGTCTTCATTTATAATCTACCTCGTCTTTATCTTTACTTGTCTCTTTCAAGTTATCATTTAAACACATAGATTCCCATTTGTAAACAATCCAGAAACCGGTTTTTGAATATTTTTATTGATTTACTGGATATTTATGCATTATTTTCCGCCGCTACAAGATTTTCACTCTTATAAATCTTACGAAGCTTTGGTTTCTCAATTTTTCCTGTTGCGTTTCTTGGCACCTTAGCAAATATTATCTTCTTAGGTCTCTTGTATCTCGGAAGCTCCTTACAGAAGTCATTTATCTCCTCCTCGGTGCACTCCATGCCTTCCTTCACCTCGATAATAGCTGCTGTTATCTCACCAAGTCTTGAATCAGCAAGACCGATAACAGCAACGTCCATGATCTTAGGATATTTGCTTAAGAAATTCTCGATCTGTACAGGGTAGATATTCTCGCCACCACTTATGATGACGTCCTTCTTCCTGTCTACAAGGTAGATGAATCCGTCCTCATCCTCCATAGCCATATCTCCTGTGTACAGCCAGCCGTCCTTGAGACATTCTGCTGTTGCCTCAGGATTTTTGTAGTAGCAGGTCATAACACCCGGTCCCTTAAGGATAAGCTCACCAACGTCGCCACGCTTAACGGATTTACCGTTTTCATCAACAATATCAGCCTGCCATCCGTATCCCGGAACACCTATTGCACCTACTTTATGTATATTTTCCACACCAAGATGTACTGCACCAGGTCCTATGGATTCTGAAAGTCCGTAGTTGGTATCGTACTGGTGATGAGGGAATATTTCCTTCCATTTCTTTATAAGACTCTGAGGAACAGGCTGCGCACCTATGTGCATAAGTCTCCACTGATCAAGCTTGTAATCGGCGAGATTAACCTCTCCTCTCTCGATAGCCACCAGAATGTCCTGAGCCCATGGCACCAGAAGCCATACGATGGTACACTGCTCGTCGCTTACAGTCTGGAGGATGGTCTTGGCATTTACGCCCTTAAGGAGCACTGCCTTACCGCCTGTTATAAGGCTTCCGAACCAGTGCATTTTGGCACCTGTATGGTAAAGCGGCGGTATGCACAGGAACACGTCATCCTTTGTCTGGCCGTGGTGCTTGCTCTCAACCAGTGCCGCATGCATAAGGCTCTCATGGTTGTGGAGTATGGCCTTAGGGAATCCCGTTGTACCTGATGAGAAGTATATGGCTGCGTCATCTGTATCCTTTATTCCCCTGTCTGCGAATATACTTGAACAGTTTGACGCCAGCTTATCATAATCCTCTGCAAATGTAGGACAGTTTCCACCCACATAGAACAATATCCTCTTCTCTGCGATCTCATCCACAACTGTCTCTATACGACCTATAAATTCCGGTCCGAATACCAGAACATCAACGTCGGCAAGTTCTACGCAATACTTTATCTCCTCTGCGTCATATCTGAAGTTAAACGGCACTGCCAGTGCTCCTGTCTTAAGTATACCGAAGTATATCGGAAGCCACTCAAGGGAGTTCATCATAAGTATTCCTACCTTGTCCCCCTTCTGTATGCCCCTTGCAACCAGTAAATTTGCAAATCTGTTGGCCTTCTCATTAAAGACGCTCCATGTGATCTCTCTTCTGTAACAGCAAGTTGGGTTTGACTCAATAAGCTCATACTCTCTCCATGTTACCCTTCTTGTTTCCTGAACATCAGGATTTATCTCTACCAGAGCAACATCGTCCCCATACTCCCTGGCATTTCTCTCTAAATATTGTGTGATTGGCATTTCTAAAACTCCTTCTCTTTATTTCTTTATTGACCGGTTAATCCCGCATAGTATCAATTATCCAATTTCTTTGAAAGATCATCCCAGACGTCTGAGCATATTTTTATCATGTCAGGTGTTTATCCTCTTCATTCTGCAAATGATTTTCTGCTTTGTAGTTACGTCACTTCAACGCTTTAAATTGCACTAAATTATAGTATAAACTTTTATGAGGATTTTAACAAGAGAAAATTTAAAAGACCATGAAACAGATTTCTTCCCGATATGTATACAAAATTCCCGATACATATTACAGATACTATCCACTCCATGGTCTTTTTTATATTCTGATATATCTCTTTTTTATGATGATCATTCCAAGTCTGATCTACTCGTCACGCTTCTCGTACACGGCTTCATTTGTGAACTGTATACCCAGCTTGTTGAAGGTGTTCATATCAACAGATGAAAGCATTGCTGTTGTATGAAGCTGGCAGCCTGCAAGCTTCGGAAGCTGTTCAAGGGCAAGCTTTGCATTTGGATCTGATACAGCACACATTGAAAGGGCAATAAGCACCTCATCTGTATGAAGTCTTGGATTTTTGCTTCCAAGATAGTTTGTCTTAAGACGCTGTATCGGTTCAATATAATTTCTGGAAATAAGATGTATACTCTTGTCTATATCCCCGAGAACCTTTATGGCGTTAAGCAGTACGGCTGACGCAGGTCCAAGCAGGTCACTTGTTGAGCCGGTGATTATCCTGCCGTCCTCAAGCTCAAGAGCCGCTGCCGCTGCACCGGTCTCCTCAGCCAGAGCCATGGCAACAGGCACAACCTTTCTGTCATTTACAGTGATCTTGGCCTGCTTCATAAGAAGCTCCTGCTTATATACCTCATCCTTTGTTGCCTCATCAAGGACCATTCTGTTCAATGACTGATAGTATCTTCTGATGATCTCCTGTCTTGAAGCCTCCTGGCACGCCTCGTCATCAATGATACAGTTTCCTGCCATATTTACACCCATATCTGTAGGTGACGCATACGGACATGAACCGTATATAGCCTCAAACATTGCAGCAAGTACAGGATATATCTCCACATCTCTGTTGTAATTAACTGTTGTCTCCCCATACGCCTCAAGATGGAACGGATCGATCATATTCACATCATTAAGGTCTGCTGTAGCTGCCTCATAGGCGAGATTTACAGGGTGCTTAAGGGGAATATTCCATATTGGGAAGGTCTCGAACTTGGCATATCCTGCCTTAACTCCACGCTTGTTCTCATGGTAGAGCTGTGACAGACAGGTTGCCATCTTACCGCTTCCGGGTCCCGGTGCAGTAACGATAACCAGTGGTCTTGTGGTCTCCACATAATCATTCTTGCCATAGCCCTCATCACTGACTATTGTGGCTACATTGTTAGGATAACCTTCTATTGAATAGTGGTGGTACACCTTTATACCGATATTTTCCAGCTTCTTCTGGAATGCGTCTGCGGACTTCTGGCCTGCGTATCTTGTAATAACAACGCTGCTCACGTAAAGCCCCTTCTCCCGGTACACACCTATAAGTCTTATTACATCCTGATCGTAGGTTATACCCAGATCGTGTCTTATCTTATTCTTTTCTATATCTGCGGCATTAATGGAAATGATCATCTCTGCCTGATCTGCAAGCTGGAGAAGCATCTGAAGCTTACTGTCAGGGGCGAATCCCGGAAGTACTCTTGACGCATGATAATCATCAAATAGCTTTCCGCCAAACTCAAGATACAGCTTGTCGCCGAACTGTCCTATCCTCTCCCTGATATGCTCAGACTGCATAGACAGATATTTTTCATTGTCAAATCCTATTTTCCTCATATTTGTCTCCTCGTTCCTATTGAACATCATGGTATCGCCCAATGCTACCTCTCACTTAATGATTCTCCGCTCAATAATTTCTATCCGGTACCAATATAAACTTAATAATATTAATCAAAAGCCCAATCAGACTAAATTATATATTAGCTTTTGCCAGATTACAATAAGAAAGTTAATAACTGTAATAACAAAAACAGCCACCGGACGAAATAATCCATCCCGGTGACTGTCCATATGATTTAAGAGAAAAAATGAGACTAATTAAAATCAAAAACCTTATTTACTCTTTGTAATTGCCTGTACGTTAGCTGGCTTTGTTGTCGGCTCTGTTGTCGTCCATGAACCATCTGATAACCAGATCTCTCCATCCTTATCCTTGTAATGTATGTAGCTTACTGTGTATGAGTCATGATCCTTTGATGCAAATGCTTTTGCTGTTCCTACTTCAAGTGTATCAAGATCCTTAACATCTGCCATTGCCCAAATCTCGTCCATATCCGTCTGAGAAACTGTTGTAGCATCCTTAGCATAAAGCTCTGAATACTTAGCCTGCGCAGCTGTGTAGCAGCTCTTTGCATTTAATACGATCTGCTTCTCTTTTGCCTTGTCGATGTAACCAAGTAATGCCGGTACAAGAATTGCAGCAAGAATTGCTAAAATTACAAGTACAACTATCAACTCAACAAGTGTAAAACCTTTGTTATCCTTCTTCATTCTCTTCATAATAATTTTCTCCTCGATGTGTGTGATTATTTTTTCTCTTATTGTGCCGCTATAACCGTAGCAACCACGGTCTCCGGTCTCATTCCGGATCGTTCCTGCCCTTCCGGGACAGTATCTTTCGTTCATCAAGTACACTGTTATTCTACCAATTTCGACGTGCAAAATCAAGAAATTTTTCCTTTGTCGTGAAATGTTTCACAATTTTATTTGTGAATATTGCACAATAAGCATCATTGACATATTTTAATATATATGTTCACTTTGTGCCAGCTTTAAAAGCTGAAAATGACGTTTTTCAGCAGAAAACGACGTAAAATTTCATTTTTTCTTCATTTTCTGTCTTGTGACCGGCTCTTCATGAAAAACTATTTTGATTTCTTGAAATTTTCGCCGGATATTTATTGTGTTTTCGCTATTTGGGGCTCTGAAAAATCGTCATTTTTACCATATACTCATACAGTGTACAGAGTATGGATCTTCAGTCCTTTTATTAGAAAAACTGCTCCAGATCCTTAAGATCATTTGTATACTTCCTTGCGGAATCCATGGTGATCTTTCCTGCACTTACAAGACGACACAGATCTGTATTCAGGGTATGCATACCCACCCTGGCACCTGCCTGCATTGCGGTTGAAAGCTGGTGACATTTGTTCTCTCTTATAAGGTTTGACACAGCGTCTGTTCCCACAAGGATCTCGGTTCCCGGAACTCTGCCGGTACCTGTTGCATTTGGTATAAGGCACTGGGTAACCACACCATTTAACACGCTGGCAAGCTGGGTTCTGATCTGGTTCTGTATATATCCGGGACAGGCGTCGATAATTCTGTCTATGGTCTGGGCTGCACCTGTGGTATGGAGGGTAGACATTACAAGATGTCCGGTTTCTGCCGCCGTGAGGGCTGCCGATATGGTCTCGTAGTCACGCATTTCTCCCACCAGGATTATATCGGGATCCTCACGAAGTGCACTCCTTAATGCAGCAGCGAAGTTCTCCACATCCCTGCCCACTTCTCTCTGGTGGATAAGTGCCATTTTCTTCTCATAGGTATACTCGATAGGGTCCTCAATAGTGATAATGTGATCCGGTCTTGTGGAATTGATATGATCTATCATTGAAGCCAGGGTTGTTGACTTACCTGATCCTGTAGGTCCTGTAACCAGTATCAGTCCTCTCGGCTTCTCAGCCAGAGTATTCAGAACCGGCGGAAGTCCCAGCATGGACAACTCAGGTATAGTGCTGTTTAACAATCTTATAGTTGCCGCAAGCCTGCCCTGCTGCCTGAATATATTCACCCTCTGCCTGTTGCCGTCTGACGTGCGAACAGCAAAATCCACATCCTTGCCGGCTTTAATGTCAGCAAGCTGCTTATCATCCATCATATCCACCAGCATGTCCTCAATGTCTTCGTCCGAATAAGGAACAGGAATTTCCATAAGCCGTCCATTTATCCTGTACATAAGGGGCATACCCACAGATATATGTATGTCCGAGCATTTATTTGCCCTGGCGTCTAAAATAAGTCCATCAATCTTCATATAATCCCTCCATGATAATTATTGGTATTTCTTAAATTTTATAGAACCAGAAGACCCTGCCAAGCTTAAAAAACACAAAATCGCACATACAAGCACCGGAGTCCTGGTTCCAATAACCAATTCTGAATTTACCCCCTGTGCCTTGGACTCATCCATAAATGTAATGCTGCCACTTACCAATACATTTTCGTCCTGCTTCAAATGTGATCTGCTTCCAGGATAATAGTAATGGAAGAAAATTGTTCCCCCATAATAGTATTTAATCAGTATTCGTTTTCCTTTTTTGCCATCACACTGTCACTGACAGCATTATTATATCCACCTAATAGTGTGCATATATTTCCTTCTCCCAAGTCCTCTACATCGACAGTTCGTATACCCTCTTCTCTCAACATCCTGGCAAATATCCCCTGTCCGGAAATCTTCGTCCCGGAGAATGTACCATCGTAAATCTCTTTCATCCCACAACTTGGACTACGGGACTGCAATATTGCAAGATCAACCTGATTTTCCTTCGCAATGGCAAGAGCTTTTTCTGCACCGGAGTGAAATTCTCTGTCCACGTTTATACCTTCTTTGTTCATCACAACGCCTTTTACGATTTCCGATGGACAACGGGGCGTAGACAGACCGCCTAAGACTTCCGGGCACACCGGGAACATTTGATGTTCCTTCGCCAGCTCACAAACTATTTTATTGTAATTGTTACCACCATTGTACTTGCAATTTTTACCCAACAAGCAGGCACTTACCAGAATTTTCATTCTTGCTCCTTATGATTTCTTGCCGTTTTCGTCACCGCTAAAATTGAAAAGCTTCAGCCCATAAATCTTATAACCCACAAACCTTCTAATCATAATATGCTGCCTTCGCCATTTCCTCCACGGTAGTAATGCCCTGCTCTACCAGCTCAAGGGCACTCTGCTTCAAGGTCTTCATGCCAAGGTTATCTATGGCATAGGACTTTATTTCCTCAACACTGGCACCATTTGTCACCATTTTCTTTACCTGCTTATCTATAGGAAGGATCTCATGAATTGATATTCGTCCCTTGTATCCGGACTCATTACACTGCCTGCAGCCCTTGGCGTGCATAACATGCGGAAACCTCTTTCCTGCTATGTATTCTTCTCTTGACGTCATTTCCTCAGATACCGCACAGAAAGGACATACCTTTCTTACCAGTCGCTGTGCAACGATCCCCACCAGTGAGCTTGCGATCATGTACGGCTCAACGCCCATATCCTCAAGACGGGCGATGGATGAAGCTGCGTCGTTTGTATGAAGAGTTGACAGAACCAGATGTCCGGTGATAGCGGCTCTTACTGAGATAGCTGCCGTCTCTGCATCTCTTGTCTCACCAACCATTATTATGTCCGGATCCTGCCTGAGCAATGCCCTAAGCCCCACCTCAAATGTAAGCCCGGCAGTATTATTCACCTGTATCTGACTGAGCTTCGGAAGGTTTTTCTCCACAGGATCCTCGATAGTTGATATGTTCACCTGCCTCTTTGACAGGGACTCAAGCATCATATAAAGAGTTGTGGATTTTCCTGAACCTGTCGGACCTGTTATGTAGATAATTCCACTTGGAGAATTTAACATCTCGCTTACCAGGGCAAATGACTTCTCGTTCATACCAAAGGACGCAGGATAATCAATTTTTCCTGTTCCCGCAAGAAGTCGCAGAACTGCCTTCTCGCCAAATACCGTAGGCACCACCGAAACTCTTATATTAAGGTTATTTCCGTCTACGCTTGTTCTGAAATGTCCATCCTGGGGTATCCTTCGCTCGGCAATATCCAGATCTGCAAGGATCTTAACTCTGGCAATAAGGGAATTGTGGATATTTTTCTGTATAGTCATGAACTCCATGATGACGCCATCAACTCTCATTCGCACAGTGGTCTGGTGCTCAAAGGGTTCAATGTGTATATCTGAAACCCCTGAATTATAGGCTCTCAGAATAATACTGTTAAGAAGGTTTATGATAGGTGTATCATCGTCGCCATCCTCAACATTTATATCTACTATGTTTTCCTCTTCGGTACTGTTCTGGGACGCCTTAACCGCTGCCCTTCTCGCCGACACCTCAGAATAATAATACTGGATCGCCGAGGCAAGAGGTGCCTCCTCACAAAGGGATATCTGAAGATCCATTCCCACGATCTGCCTGATATCTTCAATTCCATAGAAGTTCATTGGATCATTTACCAATATAAGATATCTTCCATCCTTTACCCCATATCCAAGCATGCAATATTTCTCTGCCAGCGCCTCAGGAACCATTTCCACAGCGTCAACATCTATGGACAGATCTGAGACATTTGCCACGCCATATCCAAGTCTCTTGGCAAGAGCCTCAAGCATTTGTTTTTCTGTAATATATCCAAGCTGTATGAGTGCATCGCCGAGACGAACGCCCTTGTTCGCCTGCTTGTACTCCATAGCCTGGGCTATCTGATAATCATTTACATAGCCGAATTCCACAAGAACTTCGCCTATTCGTATATTCCGGTTCATCTCCATATCAAAATCTTCACCCTTCTCACACAATTTCTGCAAATGCGTGATCTCACAATCCACATTCCGCCACAAGCCATTTTATTTCCTGACTTATCAACCTATTTTCTGCAAATATCTTCCCTACTCAGTTTCCTCTACCTCATCCCCGGGATCACTCATATACAGCTCAAGGCTGATATCAAGTACCTTCTCGGTAACAAGATTGTAGGTTCCGTCATTGTTATAATCAAGCTGTCTGCCCTCTGTCCAGGAATATGATACAACTCGTACCTTCTCTCCGCCGGCTACCATATCATCAAGAAATTTCTCAAGATCTGCCCTGTTTCCTCCGAGACGCATATTCACATATGCCACATATATTCCAACCGCTGACATATCCGTAGTTGTACCATCCGAGGCTGACGAAGCATCTCCCGTATCCGTTGATCCGCCTGAGCTTGATCCACTTGACTTTGAACCGCTTGAATATGTATTGTCCAGATAATCTGCTGCATCCACTGCATCTTCCTGGTCGTCTTCAGACGCATCGGCGTCATCATCTTCACCCCTGTCAGAATACTGGTAAGGCGCCAGACTCACCACCGTGTCATTTACATCTATATCAAGATCATAGGAATAAAGATTGTATGAAAGAGCCTTTCCTGTCAGCAGCTTGTCTATGTCAGACGCTGCCATCACCGGATAGAAATCCTTACGCTTCTCGATTATGTCCTCTTCCATCTTTTCATTATCCACCTGAATAACAGTCAGATTAGTAAGCTTAATCTCATTTTCAGACTGAAGAGCCTCCTGTTCCTCTATTTCCTTGTTTATTTCCCTGACACTTTTGACCAGTGGATATATGCCGAGATATCCGATAACAAACACTATCACTATGATTACCAGGGCAAATAACAGTTTCTTGTCTCTTTCTGTCATCTTAGTCTGCATCTGCTTCACCTCCCTGCTTTCCTGCGGATTCCGAAAGTATGCACATAACATGTATGTTCCAGAGTCCCGTGTCCTCCTCAAAAGCATATCCGGTATAATCTATGCTGTTAAATATATCTTCATCCGTAAGACGCTTAATGAACTGGTTTATAAGGTCAACATTTTCAGCCTTTGCAATCATGGTTACAACTCCTGTATCGGAATTAAAGGACTCAATATCAACACCGGCATATCCCTTTGCACATGTGCCTATGATGTTCCTTACCTCTGCACTACAGTATGGATAAGTATCCAGATTGTCCGAGATCTCGTTGATGGCATAATACTGTCCGGAGATATATGTATTTCTGGCAAGGAGTGCATCGTACATGCTGGCCTGACTTATGACCGCCGGTGACTCATTATAATCCTTAAGCTCCGTGAGCTTGTTATTTCTTATCACTTTATATGCAAATGTCCCTCCAAAGCCAAGCAGCATAACTGCCGTAACCGCAGCAACTGCGCCTATCTTCTTCATGGTTCCCGCGTCAGTTTCTTTCCTTGCCTTGTGCATGCCTGAATAATATACAAGGAAGTTCTGTCTCTTCTGGACACAGCCCAATCCCGACACTGCCTGTATGGTCCTCTGGATGTCATAATTTCCGTTGCATTTTATCCTCTTTGTATCTGCAAATACCGACACCGGCGTATTTATTCCGTGACTCTCAATGGCATTTCTGTATAATGGGACATTTCCAGAACTTATACCTGCAAGAACTATCTCCTCCAGCTCATACTCGATCTGATTTGCCTGCATGAACTGTATGATCTGGCTGACGGATTTGCCCACATCAAGGGCATAGCTCTCGGTTCCCGGAACGCTGAAGCATCTGGTACTGTTATAGTAATAGAACCTGCCATTTACCCAGAGTATGGTGGTAAGGTTCATGTTGTCGGCAACCTCCATGACAAACGTCTTTCTTGTGGTGGCTATGGTTGACGCCGTCAGGGATATCAGTGCACCCTCGCCTGAATACATTCCCTTAAGGCCTATACCTGCCAGCTTGAACAGTTCAATATATGTCTCCACGAATTCCTTGGTGGCACTCTCCACATACAGCTTGTTCATTGGAACAATGGTCATCCTGCTGTCCGGCTTGAAGCTTATGCTTCCGTACACTCGCTCTGTTCCTGCTTCTATATCGGCGAATTCCCTTCTGATGAAATCCCGCTCCTTTTTCTCTGACATTGCAGGAATATCAAGGTTCTTACTTATTATCTTGTTACTGTTTACTACCAGATACACATCATTTGCATTTAAAGAATTGGCCTGCCAGAATTCCTTAAGGCAGTCAGCGAGAGAATTAATATCCGTCACCGTACCGTTTATGATACTGCCCTCCGGTGCGTCCAGGATGTAGCAGTCATTTATTGTTATCTTCTTGCTTCCCCTTGTACCGGTTATAATCTGTATACTCTGATTTGATAAATATACTACTGTACTCATTTGTCTCTCACCGCCTTACTGATAACTATTGGCTATTGCCTGGTATGAACCGTAGATCGGCTGGATAATAGCTATCATGATAAATCCAACTGTAACTGCCATAACTACTATCATGGCAGGCTCAACCATTGCAACCAGCTTGTTCATAGCTATCTCAGAATCATAGGACATCTGGTCCGCCGTTGACTTAAGCATGGTATCTAAGGAACCTGTCTCCTCACCCACAAGTATTGATGAAGTAAGCTTCTTCACGAAACCGTCAACACTGTTTATGGCGTCACTCAGGTTGGCGCCTGCCCTTACCATAGCGATAACATTGTCGAACTGCTTCTCTATATACCTGTTGCCGATGGTCTCCTTCGCTATTCCCAGTGCCGTAACTATAGGGATACCTGCAGAATACAAAGACGACAGGGTTCTGGCAAATCTCGCCGTATATATGACCTTGTTTAATTTGCCGAACACAGGCAGCTTAAGCTTTAGCTTATGAAGCACATAGGCCACCGCCGGTATGACTACGATAAGCCTTATTGCCATAACACCGACTATCACTGCAAATATAAGTATGTACCACTTCTTTGACACAAAACCGCTTATTGCCAGCAATATCCTGGTGGCTGCCGGGAGTGTCTCCATCTGTGCAAATAATGACTCAAACTGAGGTATAACAAAACCCATGATGATTATGAGCACCAGAACTATCAACACGCACAGTATCTTAGGGTAGGTAAACGCACTGGACAGCTTCTGACTAAGCTTGTAATCCTTCTCGTAATAATCAGCCATCTGCAATGCCACCTGATCCAGATTACCACTGGATTCCGAGCTTTTTATCATGTTGACAAATAAGGTTGGGAACACTCTCCCCTGCTCAATAAGTGCATCGGACAACGGTATACCTGAACGCACCAGCCTTAAAACATTTGCATATATAGCCCTTTCCTTAGGTGATATGGATTCATCCTCTGATATGATCTTAAGAGCCCGAACCAATGACACGCCGGAGGCAACCAGCTCACCTATATTCCTTGCGAATTCCGCAACCTTGTCGGATTTCAGCTTTCTCGAGGAAGTCTTCCCCTTTATCAGCTCCGCACTTACAAGGAACAGCTCATCCTTTTTCAGTTTTTCGTGAAGATCGTTCTCATCAACGGCCTGCATGACACCCTTAAAGGCTCGTCCGCCGGCGTTTCTTGCCTTATATCTGTAGCTGTCCAATATATTTCTCCTTTGTTATATTATACCTGATCATTGTTATCCTTTACTGTTATTGCCTCTGATCATTTAACAGGTCACCATTCTGCCCCTGTATACCTTACTGGTAGAATGCCACCTTGATAAAATCTATGTATTTGTCCAGTAACTGTGTTCCAACAAATATGGATATGGCCATACCGGCACACAGGAAAGGACCGAATGCGAAATGATCCTTCTTGCCCTTCTTTCTTCTTGCCATAAGGATCACTCCGTATATTCCACCGGCAACCAGGCCTATGAAAAAGCCCATGACGGTCATCTTCCAGCCAAGGAAGAAGCCTGCCGCGAACATAAGCTTTATGTCTCCACCGCCGAAGCCCTCAGGGATAATGAGCACTATCAGGAACAACGGAAGGCTTATACAGAACATTCCGATTATACGATCAAGGATACTGACGCCCCCTACGGTCCATATTGATATGATGCCAAGGATCAACACTGCAATATTCAGCACCGGCGGTATCTCCATGGTATCGTAATCTATGAGGGTTATAATGGTAAATACCGTAAATAACAGGAATATGGTCAGTGCCTTTAATGTTATTCCGTAATATGCTGTAAGTCCCACTGCACATATACCGCCGAATAACTCAACCAACGGATATCTTACGGATATCTTCTCCCCGCAATATCTGCATTTACCTTTAAGTCTGATCCACGAGAATATCGGTATAAGATCCTTCACTGCCAGCTTGTGTCCGCAGGAACGGCACATTGATGAGCCCTTCGTGAAACCCTTCTTCTCCGGAAGACGATATATCACAACATTTGCAAATGAAAATACAGTGATACCGATCAGGAAAAACACCAGATATATAAGTCCCTTTGATAAATAAATTGAAATTGTAAGCCAGTTCATATAACTCTCCTTATCTTGTCATTTTATTGTTTTCTGTTTACTCCGCAAAATCAAACAGCCTGAATATATAATTTACCCGGTAGCTTCCGCCGGTGGTCTTATCATAGGTATATATTACCTGATATGATCCTGTTGTATATATAAACCCTGTTACCACCCTGTTACCGATGTCGTACGACGTGATCTTTATGCTTCCCTTAAGTTCCAGGATTTCATCAATCCTCTCCCGGACTCCTTCACCCATGCCACTCGCCCTGGTATTATCATAGATACTGTCTCCCATGGCATAATATTCAATGGATATCATCTGAAAGGAAAGCTTGATGTTCTTGGCTTCCCTCAGGGCAATCCTCCCATCTGCAGATATCCTGAAATATATGATGACAGGCGTACCAAATACCAGCAGCACCAGCAATACAATGAGTACCACCTTAAGCCGTCCCCGTCTTCGGTTTTTTAGTGTTGTCTCTGCAACTCCCATATTTCATCTCCAATATAATCCTTGATCCTGCTTATTGTATCATTTGTATTCCTCAGATCCAATAACCCCTCCTGCTCAAATCTGATTACGGTCTCATATACTTATAATATATTTTACTTCCGGACAATTCCCGAAATATCAGCGTCCGTGAAATTATAACACTCTATGTACCAGGTGCCGGTGTAATCACCGTATTTGTCACTATGAATAACAAGCTCAAGCCTGATGATATTGCCGCCCACATGGGTGAATGTCATGCTGCTTACCTTGTAGCCCTGATAGGTCTTAGGGTCAAAGGTCCAGTCAACACCTCTGCCGGGCTTCGTCCCGGTACCCCCATCAACCACCACAGGATAGTAGTAAATATCAAGATAATCGTCCACAACACTTATCTTCACATGGCTTCCTGTCCTGTCATAGAAATCAATGTATGAGCCATCATCGCCTATTGCCATATATTCCATGGTACCTCCGGTGATACGGCTATCCACAGTACTTCCAATGCCACTCACCTCGGTATCATTCACATCTGCACCGGTAACGGCTCCCTCAATCTCGCCAACCACCTTGGTAGCCACCATGTCTGCCACCTGCCTTCCGGTGTCAACGCCCTTGGCATGGTAGTATATGCCCATGACCGACGAAATGATAATCATGGCACACACCATGAATATACCAAGAAGTGCAAAACACACAATCAATTCCACCAAAGTAAAGCCGGTGTCCTTATTCAGTTGTCTTTGCTTTCTGCCAATTCTATATCCCATAAATTTCTCCGCAAATACTAACTAAATTTCACAACCTATGATCAGTCACCAACTGTAGCCGACGGCACCTGATCCGTAAACCTGATGACATTTATATCCATTTCATCGTTGTGGAATATCCTTGTATCTGCCCGTCCAAGCCCTATCCTGGTACTATTGTCATCATCCGCAGTCATGGTGTAGGTTATATCATCTCTGTTCGCTGCAGTGATCTGTCCGGTATAAAACTGTTCACTAAAGACTTCCTGTGCCTCTACCATCTGCTCTGACTTCGCAAGGAAATTATAAGACAACATTATCACTCCGGTAAACGCCGTCATTACAATTCCCACCATTGTAAATGCAATTATAATCTCCACTATAGTGGTTCCCCTGTTATCAAATGGTCTGCCGGGAGCTTTCAAATTTATTTTTTTATTTTTCGACAATCTCATCACAACCTTTTTTCTCTGCAAATTCACGATCATGCTTCCTGTATATCTTAATATGTCTTACATTAAATTTCCCCGGCAACTCTTATTCTCTTTCGGAAAATACCCACTGCCACTTTTCGAATTTATATATGCTGTTATTGTAGGGATTTACTCCATTATTTAACATGATGTCCTCTTCTGTTTTGTCTGTAATGTCTGTATATTCTCCTGCCATGAGAGCATACTCCGTCTCTATGGAATAGGACTGGTTGTTCTTGCTACAGGTAACTATAACATGAAGAATAGTGTCTGTCCTCTGGTCCGGGATATCAATACCATCATTCTCCTGTCCGGAGACATCAGGATCTCCATCACCTTTCTCCCAGTAAATGCACACCTTTATGTCCTCAACCATTCCTGCCACATCCTCCGACGGGGTAATGGTGAAATATCTGTAAGCCTTATCCTTTCCATGCCCCTTCTCGGTACTGCTGTAGTAAGGCCACGAGTCCTGCCATATGTTGTAACGTATGTAGAACCAGAGGGAATCCCCACCTGTACCTGTTACACCTTCTTTGGCAGCACGCTGACCTTCATAATCCGCATATTCCGGCTCCGTAAGCTCCGATTGAAGCTCAAAGCTCATGGTCTTACAGGCCTCCTTACATTGGAGTGCCGAATTTTTCTTCAAGGTGGAGGTATATAGTGAATACACCACCAGAAGCAGCGAGAGACAGAACATCATGAGCACCGTCATCACCACCAATGCAACTATCATGGCTGCACCCTTATTGTCCTTCTTTAATCTCATGAGCCGGCCCTCCAGACATTATATACAACCCTATATGTTCCATCATCATTTACAATAACCATGTATCCCGGAACCATACTTTCGGAAGCTGCCGAATACACTTCCCTGGTCTGCTTCTTTATGTTTCCGCCCACAGCTCTGTAACAGTTGGCATCCTTAAGCCGCTTCACCTCATCTGCCGTCAGCTCATCTGCAACCACATACTCATAAGAGGTATAGCCTCCAGCACCTGATGAAAGATATGAGTCTATGGTAATACCGGCATCTTCGTCTATATCCTCAGAAAGATTTCTTATGTAGGAATATGCGGCACTATGTCCTGCAATCCCTACAGCACCTGCACTGTATCCAACCTCAAATCCAAGCTCCTCGTCATAAACTGACAGAATCGAAGTCACATACATTCCGCTGTCACTGTTATTTGTATTTCTGACTTTGTAGCAGAAGTCCTTATTACCTCCTTCAAAGCCTATATTCTCTGATGTAAATACCTTGTCCATATTACCTGCTGCCACAAGCAGAGCTTCCCTGGTAACTGTATCAGACTGTGAGTATCCGTCGGCATAAGCATATGAACTTATGGTGACATTTCCTGTGGTGCCGCACTTCACAAGAGCTGTACTGTACCCCGTCTTGCCATCTATTATAAGTTCCTCACCTGTACCAAGCTTCACATTTATACTACAGCTTTCTATATCGGCATAGTCATAAGCATTCTCAAGTACAGCCACCAGATATCCACCTTCTATCATACGAAGTGTTACCTCCGGTGCAGGAAGTGTCATATCCTCCGGCTCCGATCTCAGATAAGTTACTATACCCTTATCCCATTCCAGGTAGGTGTTCATACGATACTCATTCATAGTAGCAGACCTGGTATTAAGTATCGCCTTAGGTATATCTGTTTTGCTGTCATACCACCTGAATTCATCTGATATGGCATTAAACTTAAGATTCACCATATTGGTTTTATTTGTTCCGTTATATAAATTGTATCTCCGGGCTGAGGCGGAATCATAAAACTGCTCCACACGGAGAAGCCTTGCTCCGTTAGTCTCAACTGCCGGGGTATCCAATGCGGTTACAAAAAAGTTGTTGCCTGAGTAAGAAGACGCCTTACCCGTAGGCACTCCCGAGCTGCCGGCGTCAAAGCATGACCTGATACCTGTAACTTCTTTCCCTGCAATTCCTGCCTTACAGGACACACCATAGTTTCTGCACAGCTCTACATATACCTTTCCATAAGCATTATCTATTATTCCCGCTCCGTTTACTATACCTGTGTTCACACAGTCATTTATATTTGTCTCTATATCAGAGGAGCAATCCTTATAGGAAGCTATCATACCTCCTGAATAGCTGCTGCCGTATATCCTTCCATGATTTATACAGCCCTCAAAGTCCATGGAGCCTGACACTGCACTGTCACACAGAGCAACCATACCGCCGCTGACACTGCCCTTCACATAACCGAAATTGGTTGAATTTTTTAAAGCTATCATCTTATCGCTTACAACCGCCACAATTCCGGCAGCTGCACCGGCAGAGGTGATCTGCCCGTTGTTGATACAATCTGATATGGCAGATGTTGAGGTTTTGTTATTGTTATATGTACCTGTTATTCCGCCAGCATTAGTGTTTTCCGCCGTGATCTCCGCCGAATTGGTAAATCCGCTTATACCACCGGTAAGCTCCATATAGCCTGTAACTCCGCCTACATTCTTTCTTCCCTTTATAGTTCCCTTTATCTCAACATTACCTGAGCTTGCGGTGTTTTTGATACTTCCTGCATTGTATCCGGCTATGCCTCCAACAAGATCCCCTGAAGCTTCAACAGTAATGCTGCCTACATTCTTATCAAATTCCAGGCTGCCGAAGTTCTCCGATACGATACCACCTACATAGGATGTTCCCTTAATAGTTGCATCTGACACAATTGTACCCTTTATGGTTCCCGAAGCCTTATTGAGACCACATATACCGCCTATGTAGCTTGACGCTCCTCCATCTACAGAAGGAACTGTACAGTTAAGTATCCCGCCTTCATTTATCTCGGCAAGTCCACCTGTATAGGTTCCCTTTGAAAGGATCTCCACATCATCTGCATTACTGCAGGCTTCAAGAATCACATTCCTGCTTACCTTTCCTATGATGCCCCCGGTGTAGGAATAAGTATATTCCCTGCCATCCTTATCCTTTCTCACTGTTCCCTTTACTGTCTGTTCGCTGTTGTTCACAACTGCGGCTTCCGCTTCCACAGACGCCCTGTTGGTTACATTTGCAATATGTATCTCTGTGTTTGCTGTGACATATCCCAGCACACCGCCGAGATATACACCACCCTTAAGCTTTAATCCTTCTGAGGCTGTTACTGTAGTACCTGAAACTCCACTTACGGTAAATTCTGCTGCCCCCGGATATGAAACGGTGTCAAGCTTCCTTACGATAGCCGCAAGATCATCTGCATCCACGGCACTCTCTACCTTCCACTGGACAGTTTCTGTCTTCTCTGTCTCACTCATGTTCTCCCTTATGCCAAGAGAGTTGCCATATGTACTGTCTGTAATAAGTATGTATCCTGCAATGCCCCCGGCAAATGCATCAGCCACCACATTCCCTGACATATTGCCATAATTTATAGTTGTACTGATATCCGTATCTGCACTTAATATATTGCCTCCCATAATGGCACCGACAAAATATCGTCCGGTGATGTCTCCATCCGTAACCTTCCAGGTTCCCGATACAGTTCCGTCATTTCCTGTGGTAATAAACTCCGTGGAAAGATTAAGTCCCACATATCCACCGGCGAAATCTCCTGCTGCATACACATAGCCGCCATCAAGGGCATAGTCCTCTATTATGGCATCTGTATCGTTAAAGCCTGTGATACCGCCCACATAACTGCCGCCGGTCACATAAGCCGTCACTGTGATCACACCATGGGCTGCACCTGTACCTGTCTTTCTGCTGCTGTTACTGCCTGAGGTATTCACCGTCCTGTCAGTGTTTCCAATTACGCCATTGTTATATCCCGCTATACCACCCACATGATGGATATCTGTCAGGACATCATTTTCCTTTATCTGCTCAGTCTCATCCATATGGAGACCGCAGCCGAATATCCAGCCTGTATTAAATCCTGCTATACCACCTGTATATCCGTCAGACGCCATTACAATACCGCTGTTAGTCCATCTCGACAGCTTATTATTAAGATCCACTGCTGAGATCGGCACTCTTAATCCATTCTCTATAGTTGTACTTCCGCTCTTTGTTTCTGAGTTACTGCCTGCGATACCGCCCACATAACTATAGCCTGCTACATTCGCCTCATTTACACCTGATCTCACAATAAATTCATCTGCATCCTCGTCATCATGCGGCAGATTAATCTTTATATCCGCATCTGTGCCGTTTTCACCTGCACCGCCTGCCACACCATGGTTCAGACCGATGATACCGCCTACATATTTGTATCCAAATACAAAGCCCGGCTTATCCTCCTCAGCCTCGGTACTGCAGCCCACAACAGCACCGTAATAATTGTATCCCACGATGCCACCCACATAACAGCCGTACAGCTTACCCTTAATACCTGTTCCTGCGGCAAATCCGGCAGTGGTGATATCTTTGTATTGTGGTGAGCTTATGCAGTTGTAGATGATAAGATTATCCGGTGTCTCAGTCTCATTATATGCACATCCCGTTATGCCGCCTATGTATGAAGCATCATAAGGTCTGCTTACATTTCTCACATTTGTATCTGAATATACTGCACCATAATTTCTGCAGTACTTAATAACCGTTCTGCTGTAATCATCCTTCTCAAGGAATATCTGTCCCACGATACCGCCCACATAAGTCTTTCCACGGACGGACGCCCTGTTTGTGAGATCCTTTATGACCACTATATGGTCCCGGTATTCTCCCGCCTTTGTTCTCTGACTGCCGGTTATACCTGCCACATTAGTTTCACCGGATATGAGACTCTCATCATCTGTATTAACCGTCTCAAGCTTCTTAAGAGTTCCTGCGTTTATGCCGCAGAAGGCACCTACGCTGTCAGTTCCTTCAACCTTTATCTTATCAAGCTTAAGGCTTTCTATCGTGCCGTTATTTGTCACAAATAATCCTGCAGGCTTAACATCCTGTCCCTCATATATTCCGTATAAAGCGTTGGAGCTTTCTTTAATGGTAAGACCTGTTATCACATGATCATTTCCATTTATCACGTCGTCGACAAAAAGATTTCTGAAGGATGGGAATTCACTGTCTGCCACCTCTCCGGAGCCTCCGGAATTCTTCAGATATCCTGCCGCAGCAAATGCCTCCCAGTCAATATCCTCCTTAATATTAAAGGTATAGGCACCTGTGTACTCAAGATCTCTGTAATCCTCTATATATCTTATGTTATAGAGATGCCTGCCGTTGCTTACATCTATGGCGGTATCTCCGCTTTCTTCATCCCTTGTAACAGCAGCAAACATCGGACATTCTGTGTTGCTCTGTCTTATGGCTGTGGTCTTATAGCCTGCTCCCGAACCCTGGACGGTACAATATATGCTGTCAGCATCCAGACCGAACCTCATAAAGCTCATTGTTCCTGCAAATTCCGTATCACCTGCAGACACTGTGCCAAGCTTCGCCATATCTTTCTTATAAAGCAGAGTCGTAGCCTGTATATCCGCCCCATCAAGGACTATGTTCACAGTCCTGTCCCTGTTCACCCATGCAAGAATGTCGAAGGTTCCGAGTAATGTCTCATTTCCATCCTCATCATACTTTGCTATTTTGCATGGTACCACATCAGCATGTTCATGATTCTTTAATTTGGAGCCATCAAGGACAAATGCCAACCGCTTTCTGCCGCTTTCTGCGTCATAAAGACCCACGTCATAATTCAGTCTCTGAATGGCTGTATCCGATTTTTTTAGTTTAAATGAAAGATTGAGGGTCTCCCCGTTATTGAGTTTCAGATCTGTTATAGACGGCTTCTCTCCTCTGCCATTTGCAGCCTTTGACATGGTATCCACACCATAGAAGCCGATCATCCTTTCCTTTCTCGCCTTCTGTGTCCTGTCGCATATGCTTACGGCGTCTCCTGAGTCGCTGATGTCATAAGTAAACTTATTATTCCTGTTGCTGTATGAAACTGCAAATATCTGTCCGTCATCAACAGAAAATTCCACACTTATAGCTGCATTCAATATAGAAGTATCATATACATAATTCTCAAGCATTTCAAAGAGGAGCTGTGTGTGCTCAGGAAGTCTTCTGTCAACGGCAGCCTTGTCCTTATCTGCCATGTATATCTTATAATCCCCTTTATTGCACGACAAATAACAGATAGTGCCTTTGTATTCCTCACCGTCTGTTGCCACTGTCTTCCAGATTGTATCGGGATTGTAGTTACTGCCCTCTTCATCCTTCATGGATCTCAGCTTATCTGCCGTAAGCTCTGTACTGAGACTTCCGTCGCTGCTGCTTAAAGCCTCCTTTATGACCGGAAGCTTTCCTCCCGCACTGTATTCCGTCATCTGATTCTGTGCATTCACAAATATGGTCTGGGCATACTCATTCTGCTTCTTAAACTCTGTCCATTCTGTCCATGCCATTATTCCTACAACAGACACTGAAAGAAGTATTATGAGCACCACGAGGGTAACTATGAGCTCCACAAGAGTGAAACCCCTGTTATCTCTGGTTTTTTTATGCTGTTTTTCCTTTTTTATATTACTTTTACCTGCCATATCATCACCATGATAATGTATTGTTTTCCTGGAAAAAGGCGCACTTATCCATGTTTCTACAATTATGACAAGTATACTTCAAAACATTTTTTTCGTCAATTTTCTCCGACAAATTGCATATTTCTTTTTGTAAATTTTTCCTAAATTCTTCCCACTGCGTCAATAGGCTTAAGTCTTGACGCCCACCTGGCAGGAAAATACCCGGCAAGTATACCGAGAACTGCCGATCCGGCAATGGCACCAAGCCACAGCCACCATGGCATAACGGCAATATCCACACCGGCAGATACGGAGAACGCCCACACCGCCACCTTATTTATGAGAGTCTTGACGAAGACGGATACCAACACTCCTGCCACTCCTCCAAGAAGTCCTAAAAGCCCCGCTTCAAAAAGGAATACCTGTCTCAGTTCATCAGGATCACAGCCAAGGAACTTCAATATACCGATCTCATTTACCCTGTCGAATACTGATGTAGTCATGGTATTACTTATACCGATGACTGCAACCACAAGAGCAATCATCCCAACCACACCCAGCAATATCTGTATCATCTTTACGTTCTTCTTTATCATGTCCAGATATTCCTTGGAGTTCTGTGTCTGGAAGCCCATATCCTGAAGCCGCTTCACCACAGCGTCCACGTTATCAATACTGTCAACTGTGACCACTGCACTGCTGTATATGAAATCCTTGTAAGCATTGCCGTCGGCGTCCACAGGCTGTCCGGCAATCTTGCCATCACTGCTGTTCCTCTTTAACATCCTTATTAAAGTATCGATATTACAGTATATCTGCTGGGAGCTTTCATCATAATCTCCGCCATCTGTAACTGCCGCCACCTTAAGCCTTGCACTTACATTCTCCTCAGAATCCACAAATACAGTCTTCATCCTCTCCCCGATAAATGCATCTGCCTTCTTTCCCTCTATATCGGCAAATGTTTCTCCTGTATTCTGATCAAAAAACATTGAAGCCATATTGCCGCCGAATATCAGATCCGGCTTAACGCCTGAGGCACTGCCAGTAATATCCCCACTCTTAAGCTTAAGGGCATCTAACTTCTCCTCCGGTATTCCTGTTACATAACCCCAGTACACATACCTGCCGTACTCCATATTGACAAATGCCTCGTAACAGCCATAGCAATCCGCCACATTGCTGAATTCCGATATCCTTTCTATGGTGGAATCCGTAAGCATTTTCTCTTTATTCCTGCCGTAATTCTCACCGGTTATAGTTATCTTATTGACAGACTCGCTGGCAAGCATTGAACCTATCAGCTCCTTCTTGACACCAATTCCTATGGCAAGAAGGGATACAAGAGATACAACGCCTATGGCAGCTCCAAGTACCGTAAGAACTGTTCTTACCTTACGCCTCTTCATATTCATAAAACAAAGATGTATCTTCCAGTTCATGAAATCTCCCTTCCTTATCCCCATCATACCGGTGTTGGTATCGCCCCCTCACATTCGTTCGGCGGCATTTCGTCGGAACCATGCTAAATTATGCCTTCGTCATAATGGTTCCTCCTCTTGGTATCGCCCTATATGTTCTCTTCAAGAATTTTTCTTTTCCTTACACGTTTCCGAGCTCCCATAACTATAAAGATCACAACCACAACAGCCACCACCGCTGCACATATCACTACCCTGCTGTCAACCTTAGACTGCTCCTCCTTTATCTTCTCCACATTGCTGTACACCGGCTCCTGTACCTGTATGGATATCCGGTGTTCCTCATACTTCACCTTGCCCCGCTGATCCTCATAGGACACCTTCATCTTAATATCTCCGTCTGCGTTGCCGGGAGTTGATCTTACTGCCTTTGAGATCAGATCAACGGAACCGCTCTTACCCGGCTCAATATTCCCCACGTAGCTGGTCTGCGGCTCCACATAATCACTCTCTATCTCAACAGACACATTGTAGAGCTTGCCTGTGCCCTGGTTGTTTATGCTTCCTGTAATCTCTATAGCTTCTCCAAGAACCGCACCGCCACTTACATACATGTCGGTAACTGACACTCTCTGAGTCAGCACCACCGGAATATACAGAGTATCAGTAACTGTGTACGCCTGGCTGTATCTGTCCTCATACTCGTTCTTCACCATAAGCTTGTAGGTCTTCTCCTCCAGCCCTGTTATGGACTTCATGGCAAATGTCAGTGTCTCCTCACTGTCAGCCTTAAGCTCCTTGATATACACTGTTCCGGCACCCTCCTCCGGTATAAACTCACCATTTTCAGCGTATACAGATACCTTCATATTGCTTACTGCCTTTGTGGCTGTATTCTTGATGGTCACACTCAATTCAAAGTTCTCTCCGGCAGTTACACTGTCACTGCTTATACTATAGTCTGTCACCATGACCTTAGGCTCTGCCGCATAGGTCTTAAAGGTTGTTCCGCCCACAGCTCCTGCCACAGCATATATTGCACATGCAAATAACGCGATAATGCTCCACAATCTTCTCTTACGCATCTTTACCTTATATGTATCCGGCTTATGAAATCCGAATAATCCCTTCATGATCAATCTCCTATCCCTTTGAACATCAGACAAATGCTCTGATTGTTTCTCTATTCCACTATCTTGCCGTCAGCGATCTTAATTATCCTGTCTGCCTCTCTTGCCAGGTCAATGTTGTGAGTTATGATCACAAGAGTCTGGTCAAGCTTTCTTACAGAATCCTGAAGCAAGGTCATAACCTCATTTCCATTCTTGGAGTCGAGAGCTCCGGTAGGCTCATCGGCAAGTATAAGTGCAGGTCTGTTGGCAAGTGCCCTGGCTATGGCAACTCTCTGCTGCTGTCCACCGGACAACTGGCTTGGCAGATGTTTCTTCCTGTCCTTTATTCCCAACATCTCTATAACATGATCTATGTACTTCCTGTCCGGTTTTCTGTGATCTAAGAGTATCGGCATGTTGATATTCTCCTCCACGGTAAGAACCGGTATCAGGTGATAGGACTGGAATACAAAGCCTATCTTGCGTCTTCTGAACACCGACATCTCTTCATCTGAAAGAGTTGTTATGTCTCTGCCGTCAACTATGACATTTCCACTGTTAGGTGTGTCCACACCTCCCATCACATGCAGAAGTGTTGACTTTCCTGAACCTGAAGCTCCCACGATGGATACGATCTCACCCTTGTCTATGGTAAGGCTCACATCATCCAGTCCCCATACTCTTGTGTCGCCCTCTCCGTATATTTTTGTTACATGCTCAAGCTTTACTATTTCCATGATTATTTCCACCTTTCTTAATGGCCCTTATATAACCTGCCTGTATTTTATATCTGCAATTTATAGCTGTTCCTTTATATCTCGCTCTCCACCATAAGATCCTCTGCCATACCCTTAGGCAGTCTCCTAAGTGGTACATATATGCTTCCGAATATCAGCAGGCAGGACACAAGCAGTGCCACCAGCATGGATCCGTAGGACAGTGTGAACCTCAGCTCAACTATCATGTTCATATAGCTGTAGAGCCCCCTGTATATAAGACTTCCCAGTATATCGCCTATGATATTGGCTATTACAACAACCATGACACCCTCAAGCATCACCGTCTTCATAAGCCTCTTTCTTGACATTCCTATAACCCTCAGCTGGGCAAATTCCTTACGTCTCATCTGCAGATTTCCTGCTGTGGAATTAATGATGTTCACCGCACTTAAGCTGAATACGAAGATCACCGCCAGAACCAGTCCCTTAAGCACCTTTGTGAATGAATTTAATTCGCTTAACAGTACCATGTAGCTGTTTGTTCCGGAATATATCATGTCATAATCCCCGGTACTGAGGTTTGAAGGATCTATCTTGTATTTCATGCCTGATATATCATTCTCATCATAACCGGTCTCACGAAAATATGTATCAAGCGGAACATATACAACTGTGCCGGTCATAATACGGTCTCCCATATCCACAATACCCTTGATGGTATAGGTGGTTGTTCTGCCCTCTTCTATCATGTCGTTGTATATATCCTCAAGAGCATTCATTGTATCGGCATTTTTCTCCACATTTTCACTATCACTGCCATCCTTATGAAACAGCTCATCAACTCTCTGTTCATATTCCTTACTGTTTACTATGGTGATAGTGTCCCCCACCTTGTAACCGTACATATCAAAATGCACCATAGGATCGTACAATGTGGTTTCCTCGTATTCCCCGGCAATATAATCAGAGCCGCCTGCCACAAGTACAACTCCGTCAGAGCCTGTATCTATTGTACCGTCTACCAGCTTGTCTTCAAGGAGCTTCATGTCATCCTCATCAAGGCCTTCCATCTCGATCCCGGAATTGAACACGCTTGACACCAGCTTCGCATAAGCACTTCCTGTCATGGAATTTTCCTTATAATCATCTGTCTGATGGCTGCGCAGCTCCTCCGGATCTGTCACATAGACCTGAGCTCTGTATACCTTCTTGGCTTCTGTTACACATTTCTTAGCTGCAAATTCCTCAAACTGTTCAACCATAGGAAGTTCTCCTCTTGAACTGTCAATGTCATATCCGTATGCCACCCCAGGTACTGAAACGATCTCCGCCGGATAATCACCATACCTGCTGTTTAACCTTTCCTCCGCTGTATCCAGTCCGGCTCTTATGCTGAACACCGCAACCATTGCCGTAATGCTTATGGTTATTCCTGAAACTGTCTTGAGAAATCTTCTTCTGTTCCTTAATACATTCTTTCTTGCATACTCGCCTTCGACTCCGAACACACGTCCCATAAGTCCGGCAGATCTTCTCTTTATGCTCTCCTTCTTTATCTTGAACTGACCTCTTACTGCATTTATCGGGGACATTCCCGTGATCAGCTTACAGTTCTCTCTTATTACGAAATACAGATCTCCAAAATATGCGATCAATACAGGTATCACCGGGATCAGATGAAATCCTGAATTACCTATTCCGGCAGCAGATCCGATCACCATGGATGTTACACCGCCGAGCAATATACCTGCGATTATTCCGCTTCCCTCAAGCATAACTCCCATTAAAGCGATCACATTCTTAAGCTGACGTTTGGTAGCTCCCACACATCTGAGTATTCCGTAATCCTTGACCTGCTCCATGGTGAACATCTGGATGGTGTTCCTTATTATTCCCACTGCAAATATGGCGAATATATAGGATACCAGCAACACGATCAGCAGCAGTATCACTATGCTGTTCCCCTCATCTGCGTCTCCCTGGAAGTAAAGGCTGAATATCATATTATTCATATCTGCTGTAACTCCGTAGGTTGCCTCCATGTCAAGCATGATACTGTTCATTCTGTATGGCTGTTTCACACAGACAAACAATGCATTGTCGTACACAGTTTCAGTCTCCCCTGTGCCTTCCTCATCTTCACTACTGACCATGCTGCCTACATTTCCATTGACCGTATCATCATTTTCTACATCGTCAACATACTCGCCATCCGTTGAATACATATCGGAATACCAATCCACATATGTGTATGTACCAACGTATGCCCGCTCTATACGGTCATCTTCTGCTATGCTTTCTGCCTGCGCCCTGCTCTCAGTCAGCAGAACGAAATCATAATCCGCTTCCTTTCTGGTGGACTCTCTCTGATTTAACAGTGTGGCATAAGCCAGATTTAATCCTGCATAGAGCACCACAACTGTTATGACCACTCCAATGATGGTTATAATGCTCCTCTTCCTGTTGGACTTTAAATACTTTCTACATATTCCCAGATAATTTGTCATCCTGCCTCTCCCCTTTTAAAATGGCACGGCTCACGAAGTGATGGTGTGCTTTTCTCTTTTTGTATGTCATTGGACACTTTCTTAATCAATATAAACTACTTGAACTTTATACATTGGAGTTTACCCTCTTAATCTTACGGCTCCGTGACCCGGAAGCAGATTTATTCTTACAAAATTGTAAGATACGGGGGCTGCACAGCGACAAAAAACGCAGCGACACGTCCGTTCGCTGCGTTACTTTTTATTTTTGATAATGTATTTTTATATGGGGGGTAATACAATTTTGCTCTAATACTCTACTTCATGAGTAAGGTCTATCACGCTTCCATCCATGGCATTTATTACCACAAGCTGGAATGGATACATGTCTTTATCACCGGTACCAACAAAAGCTGCGTCTCCATTCTTCCCTGCATCTGTACATATAAATGCCCAGGCAGGTATGATCTTATATCCCTTGACAACCTCTTTGCCATTCTCATCGGTAGCTGTGTCTTTAATCCGGTAATAAGTAAGCTTAACCTCATCAAATGTTATATCAAGATATCCTGTCTTACGATCAAGGTTTCCGTAATACTCCGGTATAGCTGTTTTCGCTGCCTCAAGTATCTCATCCCATGAAAGCAGGCTTACATCACTTTCCTCACCCTTATTTTCAAATCCCATGGTAATGTTGGCACGGACCACCTGTCCATCATACACATACACCTTAAAGGTCTCGTTAGTAACCAGATATCCTATGTCTCCTGAAGTGTCGAAATAATCTATATTCAGAAGATATGGACTATAAAGCTCTACTCCGTTTACAGTTCTGTTCATGCTGATCACATAACCATCTGCCTCTTCTGCAATGATGTCATTCTTATAATCGTAATAACACCAGAACATATCTGTACAACTCGATAACTTCACATCTGATAGTCCAAGGCTGTCAAAATAATCATATGCTACAGCCTGTGCCTCTTCGGCTGTCATCTCTGATTTATTATCAACTCCTGTTTCTTCATCACCACTATCATAAAATGTCACATCCATAACTCCCAGATCATCCTCTATTGGTCTTAAACTATACAATCTCTGTTGCGGATACACATCCATATCGGCATCTACTCCAAAGCTTGAGGAATTATCTCCGGTAAATGAAAATGAATAGAGCTCGTCACCTCTGTATCCAACAATATCTGATCTTATATCAATGTCATTATAGTCTGTAAGAGGAGTCCTGTCTGATACTACGTTCTGAGCATCACTCCTGTACTCTGCAAGAGCATCACTATAACTTGAAGCCCGTTCTGTATCGCCTGCAGCCATAGCAGCATCATACCCTCTTTCATACTCCTCTATCTGAAGATCAAGATCATCTTTGTACACATGTTTGTGATCTTCTATGTAGATTCCCTTATCTGTGTCAAAACAGCTTTCAAGTATGTTCTTCTTAAAATCTGCTCCTCCATCAACCTTATCACAATACATAACCGACATCGTGGATGCGTCAGGAATTTCTATCTTATCTGCCTTAATTGTTATACTTTTAAGTCCTGAATCACCAACAGGTATCTCGCCTTCGTATGAATCCGGTGCATTGACCTTAGTCCTTAACTCACCACTTTCACCGGAGGCGTTATCGCCGGAGGAAGCATCCTTTTCCGCCAGGGAATCACTTCCTGTTGCAGTTCCATTCCCTATATTGTAATCAACCTTTTCCTTACCACAGCCCGAACATAACATGAGCCCCATGGTAACAAGTCCTGCCGCTATAAGTCCTTGTTTTATCTTACTCATTCTTAAGCACATCCTTTCTTCTTATAAAAACAGCACCTGCTATAAAAAACACAATAACAGCTATAAGCAGATACCATCTGCCCACATCAAATGATAACTGTACATGCACACTATTACCCTCTGCGACTCCATATCTTACATTCATGGCATATCCGTAAAATCCCCAGCTTCCCGGATAGTAGACTGAAAGCACCACCGCCGCAAGCACCACCGAGAGTGCCGGTCCCGTATCCACATAAAGACTCAATATCATCTGTATAAGGCTTTGTATCACTCCCACAAGAAACGGCATGATAAATGCCATAGCCAGAAGTCTGTCGTATGTAATAAGTTCATCCAGCTGTGTACCAAATGCATTAGGAAACAGATAATAGCTCTTGTCAAAGGAAACATTACCATACCTTATCCATTCATAGGACATTATAGTAATGAATATAAAGCATATGTATGATGCCGTAACAAACACAGCCCATATACACTTTGCTATCCACCATCTTATACGATTCCCTGATCTTACAAAAAGCTGCAATCCAAAACCTTCAGTACTGTCTTTTATGTGTCCTCCTATCAGAAGTGCAAGACATACATACACCATTATCCAGTTCATGGGGAATGAAAATACAGACGAGGTATCTGCATGATAGTCAAATGGAAATGCCCCACCAAACAGATTATACATCTGTTCCACTGCCGACGCCCGTTCACCACTCATGTAGTAGGTAAATACATTGTCAGCATCAAATTTTATACATGACACCAGAACAAAGGGAACTATGAACAGATATCTGAACATATATTTAAGCGTCCCCTCATTTATATCATACTTCAACAGTCTGAGAGTCTTCATACATTATCACCCTTTACGATCTTTCCATCCTTCATATATATGATCTCATCTGCCATATACTCCATCTCTTCCTTATCATGACAGGCTATTATTATTATCCTGTCCTCATCCGAAAGACTTCTTATAAGATCCCTTATCTCCGAGACTCCATCCTCATCTATGGCATTGATGGGTTCATCAAGGAGTATCACATCAGGCTTTCCCATTATAGCTGCGGCAATCCCAAGCCTCTGTCTCATTCCAAGGGAGAACTTGTAATACTTTCTGCTATCATGGGGATCAAGCCCCACACTCTTTATAAGACTTAAGATTTCTTCCTTATCCAGCCTGTTACCGCCGACTCCGTTAAGCATCCTGAGGTTCTCATATGCTGTATACTCCTCCAAAAAAGCAGGATTTTCTATAAGTAATCCTATGCTCTTTGGAAATGAACAATCCTTTCCAAGGATTTTGCCGTCTATGACCACTTCCCCCTCCGTAGGATATATAAGTCCTGATATAAGTCTCATGAGCATGGTCTTTCCACAACCGTTCTTACCACTTAAACCATATATCTTTCCACCTTCAAAGGTTATATCCACGTTATCTATTACCTTGGTCTTCTTTATCACCTTTGTCACATTTCTTATCTCTATCTTCATATCCGTCTCCTGTAAACCTTGAACATCAGCCTATTAAAAATCAAACTGTTTGATATCATGCCATTAAGATATGCATTTTATCAATTAATCGCTTCACGCCGTATATTTAAGGCTGCATACAATAAATATTCTCCTATGAGCAGTCCTGCGGTGATCACCAGAAAAGGCACAAGCCTGAGACAGTTCTCGCCACCCTGGTTCGGATCTATAAAATATGCGAAGTTGTACGTCCTAAGCCATGTATCAGCCCTTGACAATTGTCCTATCCCATAATCTAAGAAGTACACCAGGATTGCCGGAAATGTCATAGCTGTAAACCAGTTCTTTACAAATCTTGAAACCAGCATTGCCATACAGGCAAGGATCCCGCCATAGATAAAATCTATGAATGTATAAAGGAGCACATACATCACCGGATGATATGTATATACATAACCAAACATGTCAGACGTAGACACCACAGACTGCAGAGCCAGCGGGTCTATCTCTATTATCGGCATGTAGCACATGGACACTATCATACTCACAAGCAGCGGCACAGCGATCACAAGTCCTCCGCTTACGAATACCGTCACAAACTTTACATTCATATACTTCCTCCGCCCGCATCTTGTTATCATCTGGGATGCATAACCACTCTTCCATTCTTTAAACTGGCTCATAGCAAATGGTATAGCTGCCAAAAGAGGCATTAAAAGATAAAGCATCACGTTATAGGGTGTATAGCTTTCACAACCTATCCAGCCCTCTATAAAGCTGTTCTCAAAGAAGCTCATTTCAGTATGTTCATATCTGCCGCTTATGACATCATCATAGGTGTTATTCACACTTTTTCTCTGGGTAACGCAAAAACTGTAAGTCTGTGCTCCAACAATAAGAAGCGTTGCCAGTATCACAAGCTTCAGGGTAAGCTTCTTAAACATCTTTGACATTTCTATCTTTAATACGTTCATACTACTTTCCTCCCTGCTCCTTACCGGCATCAGAAGCCCTATACCAGGATACGGTCCCTACATCAAGACTTGCCCTTACAGGATATCCGCTGTACACAATTTCATAATCCATACGGAGTTCCTTTATCCTTTTCCAGTCCTTTGCTGCGTAATTCTCCTTATAAAGGCAGAATACATAATTAAGCGATCCTCCAGACCTGAAGGTACCATCTGCCAGTGAGGGATTGAACACAGCAAAATTATCATTATCTACCATAGACAGTACATCCACAGACTCCAGATAATTATCCGGCACATTAAAGGTATTTGTATCACCAACTACATCCAGCCTTATCCTGACCACGAGGATAAGAAGGTCATCATCTGTCCTTCCACTCATATATTTTCTGCCATCGTTATATACCTTTTCAAAATCTGACATATGATACAGTGTTGCATCCTCTACCGCATAGGAAAAGCCATCCTTTTCAATGCTTTCTCCCCTTGCATAGACCTTATATTCAGGAAGACGTGCATGTTTATTTACATAGATTATCCTGAGTGAAACGCCTATACATGCGGCTACTACAAGCAGTATTATGATCAGTTTCTTTTTACCTGTTTTCTTCATGTCTTACTTCCTTTAGTATTTGGCACTTTAATATTATCAAGATCCAATTTTACATTTTCTGTGATTATCAGTACTCCAACCGATAGATACAGAATCAGAAAAATCATTATCAATAATTTCAAATTCATCAGACCCTTCATCAAACATCCACAGTTATTCAATCAAAACATAGAGCTGCGTTTCTATTCAATAATTTCTGGATCACACTCCACATACAATTCATACTTATCATTTTCAACATCATAAGGGACATTAGACTTTACTTCTCCATTAGGGTCACTCATGCCACCTGCAATAGATATATAATAATTAAGATGATCAAACTTATCATATGGGTGCATCTGGTCATGAATATAATTCATCTGAGTGTTCTCGCCTATCTCTGAAAGCCATATATATTCAGTAAACATGATCGAAAAGTTTATCTCTTCCCCAGCTTGAAGAGTTATCTTGTCAGCATCCCATCTGTCCATAGTATCTCCTTCACTTTTTACGACCTCCGGATATAAAATGTTGCCCATAAAGTACCAGATTTTACCTCCGGTTTCCGGTGTATTGTATTTACTGTCCGCATATCCATGTATACCATCATCATTCAAGGTTAATAGTCCCATACATGTGGCATTAAATTCCACCTTGTACTTGCTGGTATTCTTTAACTTCACATCAGCCACCATATAGATACTGCAGTCCCTGGTTCCGAAACCATCATCAGCCCCTATCTCGTTTCCACTGAAATCCTCGCTGTCCCTGTATGCCTGATAGCTCTTATATAACCTCACATCATTCACAGTATATTCATACCCCGTCCAGTCCATGGTCTCATACTGATGTCTGAGGCTTCCCTGCTCGGTCTGCTCCTTCTGATTCTTGACAATATCTCCCTCATACTTTGCCGCCTCTTCACTGTTTAGGTCTTCCACAGCCTTCGCTTCTTCTGTACCGGCGGTTGTCTCCTCCTGCGAGACACTATTATTATTTTTATCCCTTGCATCTCTTAAAAAATACCCGGTTCCTATGACCGCAATAATTATTACTGCGAATACTATTATTGCAATATGTTTCTTCTTCATATACATCTGTCCCCCTTATACTACAATTGTTTTTCCTTTCTTTAATTAATTCATAATTTTTTTGACCTGGCTAAGAACTCTTCATGTCCATCCGGTTCTTCCGGCTGATACCAATTTCCTCTGCAACACATCGGTGATACACTTGCCATAACCACCGCCAAAGCACATAATCTTGTACCATTGTTGATAAGTACTTTTGTAATGAATTTCTTCAAAACACATTTCTCCATCTTTAGAATCATGAGTCGAGCTCCAACTCGTGCTCATGATACCACCGAAAAGGATAATAATTTCAAATCCGGTGGCAAACGGTAAAATTTGAGGGGCGAAATGCATTTTTTGTTTTCTTTTGCATTTCGCCCTGTGTTTTTTACCATTTGCCGCAGATAACGAAGATATAGTAGTTCTGTGACTTATAATGTATTTAGTAATAAGAAGGGAGATAACAACTATGAGATTATCTGACCACACCAGCCGAAAGCTGACATCTTTTCTGGCTGAGAATAATGTTATAGAACCATCCACCAGAGAGCTTTATTCCTATTGTTTTGATTTTGTTTTAGATATACTGTTTTTCAATCTCAGCGTCATACTGATCGGATGTTTGCTTAGAAAACCACTGCCTGCATTAATATACATTATTACAATGACTCCCATGAAGATGATGGCAGGAGGTGCTCATGCCCGTTCCATAGAAATGTGTAGTGTTATATCCTATGCAGTTGCCATCGGCTCTATATTGCTTTCATCAAACATTCATCTTTCAGTGAGAAACACCGAATACGAATTAATAGTATTTTTTGTGTGTCTTATAAGCATAATCGCACTTGCTCCTGTGGACACACCAAACAAGAGGTTTGATACACTTAAACGCCGTCGCCTGAAAGTATGCTGCCTGATATATTCTATGATCCTGGCAGTATTATACATGGTGTTTTATATTCAAAATATCACAGTCTGCTACAGTATAATGACAATATGTGTTATAATCATTGCAATAAACCAATACATAGGCATATGTGTGAATATGCTGCGGCAGCAATGAAAAGAAGAAGGGAGAAAGAATATTGAAACTTAACATTGCAATCTGCGATGATGATGAAAAAGATATAGAGAAACTCCGTGGCTTTCTTACAAGCTATTATATTGCCCGGGATACAGATTTGGAGATTGATTCCTTTACCAGTGGGGAGGACTTATTCAAGTCCTACACCAGGGCAAACGACTACCAGATATTGCTTCTGGATGTGGAGATGCCCTCAATGAATGGCCTTGAAGTTGCTGATATGGTACGCACAAACATCGACAAGCACACGATCATTGTATTCATAAGCAGTTATCCAAAGTATATGCAGGACAGCTTCCGCGTGCATCCGTTTTACTACCTTACAAAACCTGTATCACTGGAAAATATATATGATCTTATGGATAATATCGTAGCCGAGATAAATGACAGCCATATTATCTTTTCTCTGATCGGCACTGATGAAAAGTCCACCACCATCAATATCCGGGATGTTCTGTATATTGAGACTGAGAACAGCAAAAACGGTATACTGAATTTTCATTTTAAAGACAGTAATATTATTACCAAGGGCACCCTATCCCATTGGTACAATCAACTTAAAGACTATAATTTCTACCAGTGTTACAAAAGTATTTTGCTTAACATGGCACACATACATTATTTCAACAAACACTCCGTAACACTTGATAATGGTGAAGAGCTGCCCCTTGGCAGAAAAAGTGAGAAGGAATTGAGGGAGCTTTACTTAAACCGTGCAGTGAAACTGGTGAACCTGTAGCTGGTGTCATATAAGATTATTTAAGGAGACAATATGTACAACATACTCACACTTATTACATATATATTTGATTTATTCATACTCTACACATTCTTAAATCAAATACTGGTCAATAAAAAGGAAAATATTAATCCTCGCATATTTTGGGGTTGCTTCATTCTTGTGGAGGTTCTGATATTTACAAATGAGATTGCTACAAGTGGGCTTTCCAATAATGCTGCTGCATTGATAACAAATCTTCTGAGCCTGTTCACAACCTTTGGCTTGACCCTCCTTTATAATGCAAGCATGAAGCACAGGATATTTGTAAGCTTATCCTTTCAGGTATTTGCCACTCTGGGAGAATCTCTGTTCACATTTATGGTAAGAGCCATAAATCCTTCCATATTCGAAGCCGATAAATACAAATTGATCACTATTATGAACTTCGGATCAAAGATAGTTCTTTATCTGTTTGTTCTGATCTGTACTTTATTCTGGAAGAAGCGTATCAGAAAGCTCAATACCCTTCCGTACAATATACTGCTATTCACGACCCCTTTTATAAGTCTTGTTATAATCATTTACTATCCTTTAAGGAATATTCTGGACTCCGGAGGTGTATCCTTCTTTGTGATTGTCTACATAGCCTTGACTATGCTGAATATCGTAAACTATATCCTGTTAGAGCGTGTCTTCAACATGATGGAGTATAAGGTTAAATGCAACACTCTCGAACAGCAGATACAATATCAGCAGGACAAGTATACCCAGTTGGGAACGGCATACCGAAGCAACCGGAGCATCATACATGATATGAAGAAACATTACTTCGCCATTTCGGAATATATAAAAAACAAGGAATACGACAAGCTGCTGAGCTACATGGATATTGCCATAAATAATCTGGAAGCGGACTATGCAAGCATTAATACCGGCAATCTTGTAATAGATTCATTTGTCAGCAACTTCAAGAAAATAGCAGAGTATAACCATATAGTCTTTACAGAGAACATTTCTGTAGATGCCAACAAGATTCCTATAACAGACTATGATCTGTGTGTCATTCTGGGAAATCTTCTTGATAACTCCTTTAATGCCTGCAGCAGATCATCTGCCCCTGACAGGCAGATACATCTGGACATTTATTCAAATACCAATGATACATTTTTGATCCATACCAGTAATTCATACACTCCTATGCCTCCCGGTAGTGGAAGTTACATTTCTACTCTGGATCACGGATACGGCATGGAGAATATCAGAAATATCGTAGAGGCAAATCATGGTGTATTCCAGTTTAGTGAAAAGGATTTATTCGAAGTGGCATTAGTAATTCCTGTACTTGACGCGAAGAAGCGTATGCACCCTCCTGCAAAGCTGAACAAATATTGATATTTATAAAAACCGGGGTTTTAGACTTCCCCGGTTTTTATTTGCCTGATTTTTATTTGTCTGATCTTATTTTCCTTAACTTTTTGCCCGGTGCTTTATTTACTATATATATCCCTGCACATACAAGCACAAGTGCAATGATAGCGTTGATACCGAGGGAGCTGTCTTCCCTTAAAAGAACTGCCGACAGCAGCACCCCGAAGACCGGATTCATAAACCCGAATACCGACACCTTAGATACGGGATTATACTTAAGCAGAATCCCCCACAGAGAATAGGCAACAGCCGATACAAGAGCAAGATAAATAAGCATAGCCACGGAAGCTGCACCAGCAAGCTTAATGTGTCCTCCAAGGATAAGCCCGGCGGCGGTCATTATCACTCCACCTATGATGAACTGATATCCGCTTAACATTACCGGATCATATTTCTTTGAATAGCGTTTTAACAGCACGGATGAAAATGCATATGCTACTGTGGACAGCAATATGAAGCCCTCTCCGTTTAAGTGCATGTTCATATCTATTCCCGAGCCTGTTATATTTACCAGTACTACCCCGGCAAATCCTATGATACATCCAATGATCTTCCCTGCTCCTACATGCTCCATCTTAAGCAGCACTCCCGATACGAATACCACAACAAACACGTTCATTCCCTCTATTATGGATGCTTTTACACCGGTAGTATGGGCAAGTCCTATGTAGAAGAACATATACTGTAACACAGTCTGAAACAAGGAAAGGCTGAGCACCTTAGGAACAGCCTCTGCCTGAGGGTATATGAACTTTCTCTTCATTATGCTGCCTATGGTTATGGCAGCAACCCCAGCCAGGGTAAATCTCATGCCTGCATATAATATCTGTGACGCGGTGTCACCTGCGGCTATTTCTGAGAATCCATATCCAAGCTTTATACAGGGAAATGCACTTCCCCACAGCAGGCAGCACACCAACGCCCCAAGCCATACGACTACTGTCTTCTGCATTTTCTCTTCTATATTCTGTTTCTGTTGGCTGTTATTTTGTGATAATATTTTATTTGTCATGATGTGTGTCTTTCTTTGCTATGATTAAGTCAAATGTTCATAATCTATATCATATTTATTCTAATCTATCCTTTTACCGTACAAATGTCAGGGCGAAGCAGGTATACTCTCCTTCCACGCTCCGTACGGATATACTGCCACCCATACCCTCTACTATAGATTTAGTGAGGGACAGCCCTATTCCTACGCTGTTTGGATTTACTTCTTTATGTACACGATAAAAACGCTTAAAGACATTTGCAAGCTCCTTCTCAGGAATACCCATGCCCTGATCACGCACATGTATTCTGGTAAAAAGATCGTTGTTTTCCACTTCAATAGTTATACTTGTATTCTCAGGAGAGTAATCCGAGGCGTTTTTAAGAAGATTGATCAATGCTTCTGTAAGCCATTCTCCGTCACACACCAATTCTGCGTCATCATCACAGATCACATTTACGTTCTGGTTCCGCTTATCTGTAAGATACCTTACACTTTCAGCCGCCTGATCACATATAAGCTTCACATTTCCCGGAGTCCGCTCGAATTGTATCGCCCCTGCCTCTATTCTGGCAAGCTTAAGGAGGGACAGCACCATCCACTCCATTCTGTCAAGCTGGTTCTTGGACTCCTTAAGCATCTGCTTTCTCTTCTCAGGTTCGGCAACCTTGTCATCAAGGAGCAAGTCAACAAATACATTCAGGGAAGCCAGCGGAGTCTTCAACTGGTGGGATATATCCGAGATTATGTCCCTTAAGAATATTTTCTCATCCATTTCCCGCTGCTTGCTCTCTCTGAGATAGGAAACCATCTTATAGAAATTGGTGTAGAGTATTCCGGTAGTGCCCTGACAGTACTCTTCCTCTGCCAGTTCACCACCACCCTCAACCACATCTATCATTTCTCCCGATACTTTCTCCATGTCGTTGTAAGCACGGTCAAGCATTTTGTACCCGAATATCACTATAGCCACAAGTCCCACCAATATAACGACCATCACCGCAAGGGTTTCCCACCATCCATATCCTATCACTATACGCATTACGATCAGGCACACTAAAAGAAGGCTTATGGAAATAAGCCCGCTTCCGATGATGTATTGTTTTCTTTCGTATAAACTCTTCATATGGTTAATCCTGTGGTACAGCCAATATTAAAAGCTTCACCCTTTCACAAACCTATAGCCTACACCCCTGACAGTCTCTATACACGCTGCGTCCTCTCCCAGCTTGGTGCGGAGTCTTTTCATGTATACCGACAGGGTATTATCATCTATAAATGCACCGTCTATATCATACAGTCTGTCCAACAGTGCCCGCCTGGTGAGGACAATGCCCTCATTCGACACCAGCTCCTTGAGGAGTCTCAGCTCACTCTTGGTGCACTCTATCTGTTCATCCCCAAGATAAAGTCTGAACTCGTCCACTGCAAATCTATGTCTGCCTATATAGTAAACTGCCGGCTTCTTCTCTCTTGTCATGTCGTAGCGTCTGAGGTTTGCCGCGATCCTGGACATAAGCTCCTTAACTCTGTAGGGCTTTGCTATATAATCATCCGCCCCAAGCTCCAGTCCCTGAACTATATTGACCTCCTCCGACATGGCGGTAAGAAATATTATGGGAACTCTCACCCCCCTGCCACGAAGGGTTTTACAGAATTCGTATCCGGTTCCGTCAGGCAACATTACATCAAGAAGGATAAGGGATACGTCATCAGAGAACATTTCTCCGGCTTTCTTTATAGTATCTGCATGTCTTACCTCATATCCCTCCGCAGACAAAGCATATTCAGTTCCCATAGCCAGTGCGAAATCATCCTCCACCAGCAATATTGTCCTCTTCTCCATACAACTCCCCTTCAATCTGCGTCTTAAACGTACGGCTAAAGTTTCTTATACTTTATCAAAAACTTATAAAAGCTTTCATAACAATATATAAGTCCAGATGGTAGTAACATTTTTCGTCATGAGCTTTTGCCTTAGCTACCGGCACCAAGCCAACTGTTTGAGCATGGATACACTTTATTGTATTCATGCGAGTTTTGGCGGCTGCCGGTTAATAAGCGGGCAAAGCGAATAGAAAAATTTACGTATCTGGCTATATATTCGTTATGTAAGCGATATGTTTTTGCAATGAACATAGGAAACTTTAGCTACATATCTATGACCTCATTATACACATCCCGCTTTGGCACGCCCCTGTCCACAGCAGCCTGCTTGATGGCCTCCTTCTTGGACATACCCTTATCCATATACATCTTCACATGCTCCACCACAGAGATTTCGTCATACTGCTTCTTTTCTGCTTCGGCAAGCGCCTCCGGATCTATACCTTCAACTACTATGACATATTCACCCCTTGGATCATTTTCCCTGTAATAGTCTATTGCCTCTGCAAGTGTAGTAGGCTCCACGGTCTCATGCTTCTTTGTAAGCTCCCTGCATAAGGTTATCCGTCTGTCACCCAAAGCGTCATAGAGATCCGCCAGGGTCTTCTTTAATTTGTGGGGTGCCTCATATATTATCATTGTCCTTGTTTCGTCCTGAAGCTCCTTAAGTATCCTCTCCCTCTCCTTCTTGTCATAAGGGAGAAATGCCTCAAAGGCAAATCTTCTCGTCTTCTGCCCGGATATTATAAGTGCTGTGATACACGCACAGGCTCCCGGCACAGAAGTGACCGTGATTCCCGCCTCAAGGCTCTGTCTCACCAGCTCTTCTCCGGGATCCGATATACCCGGTGTTCCGGCGTCTGTTATGACCGCAATATTCTCCCCGGCAAGCAGCTTCTCCACCAGATATGCCGCTTTGTCGTATTTGTTGAACTCATGGTAGCTGGTCATTGGTGTCTTTATCTCAAAATGATTAAGAAGTTTTATGCTGTTTCTGGTATCCTCCGCAGCTATCAGGTCTGCTTCATTAAGTATCCTTACTGCCCGATAGGTCATGTCCTCAAGATTTCCGATTGGCGTAGCAACCAGATAAAGTGTTCCACTCATTCTTCTAATTCTCCATATTTATCAATTTCATGCCTTCATAGTTAAGGCTGCTCTGCTGGCATTTTTACAAAGCCGGTCAATGCTTCGCCTGTCCCTCATATGTGGCCAGCAGCTGCTCTGTGTAGCTGCCATCCCTGTTATACACTATCATAGGTGGTGCGATCTTTATCATGGAACCGCCGTTTTTCACCGCCTCTATAAGCACCATATTAGGTTCCTTGTCTATATACGGGTGTACAAGCTGCATTCTCTTGGGCTCCAGCTTCGCCGCCGATAACTCTGCAAATATCTCTGCAAGCCTGAATGGCTTATGCACCATATAAAAGCTTCCACCCGGTTTAAGCAGATGTGCCGCAGCCGCCACAACATCCTTAAGGGTCACCAGTACCTCATGTCTTGCGATATTTTTTGCTTCATAGGGATTGTCAAGACCATGATCTCCCTTTATATATGGTGGATTTGATGTTACAACGTCAAAGGAGGCCTTGCTGTAATTACAGCCGACCTCCTTTATATCTCCATTATCTATCCGGACAACATGTGCCACGTCATTTAGAAGTACACTTCTTGACGCCATCTCCGCACATTCCTTCTGAATCTCAACACCGATAAAACGAGGATCACCTGTAACTGTACCATCACTGCCCGGAGCATATCCGTCCTTGGCCGCCAGAAGGAGCGGTATAACTCCTGTTCCGGTTCCCAGATCAATATATCTCGCACCAGGCTTATGTCTGACAAAATTTGCAAGTAAAACTGCGTCCATTCCGAAACAGAACATCTTTCCGTTCTGTATTATCCTGTAGCCGTTGCACTGCAGATCATCTATCCGTTCGTCGGTCTTTAGATTAATCATCGAACTTTGATTTTCCTCCCTTGTCCTCAAGAGCCTCAAGAGCCTTATACTCTGCATCGCTCAGTCTCTCTGAGTTCTTCTTTCTCCTAGGCTTGAACTTAAGCTCCTCTATCGGATATGTTACTACTTCCTTGTTGTCATCCTGATCAGTGATTATGACATCAACCTTCTGTCTCAGGACATTTACAGAGCGAACCTCTCCCTTGACTCCATCCATGGTTCTTACGGTATCACCCACATTAGGAAGCTTGCCGTTCAGATACTCGTAGGTATCCTGCTCGTGCTTAAGGCAGCACATGAGTCTTCCGCACACACCTGATATCTTGGTAGGATTTAAGGACAGATTCTGCTCCTTTGCCATCTTGATAGATACCGGCACGAACTCTGACAAATGCTTGTTACAGCAGAGTTCTCTTCCACATATTCCTATTCCGCCCACGATCTTGGTCTCATCTCTGACGCCGATCTGACGAAGCTCTATTCTTGTTTTGAATACTGACGCAAGATCCTTTACCAGCTCTCGGAAGTCAATCCTGCCGTCTGCTGTAAAGTAAAAAAGAACCTTATTATTGTCAAATGTATATTCTGCCTCAATAAGCTTCATGTTAAGCTTATGCTTGGCGATCTTCTCAAGGCAGATGTTAAATGCCTTTTTGCTCTTTTCTTTGTTTTCCTCGTACTTTACCTTATCCTCAGGTGTAGCGATCCTTATTACAGGCTTGATATTTGAAGAGAACTTAGTCTCATCAAGCTCTCTTCTCCCAAGTACAACCTTTCCGTATTCTACACCTCTTGCGGTCTCAACTATAACGAAATCAGACACCTCAACCTTCTTATCCTCAGGGTCAAAGAAATATATCTTGCCGTTAGGTCTGAAACGTACACCTATTATTTCCTTCATTATTTGTTCTCCTTCATTGTAAGAAGCATAAGTTCCATGGCTATATCAAAGTTGACATTTGCCTCAAGTCTGATCTTTGCCTTGTCCATGGCTTTTATTACATTTTCAATGCCCTCATATGAGATATGTGATGACTGCTTCTTGATATCACCCACATATTCCTTAAACATAAGTCTGCCCGGATTTCCTGTTACCTTGAGCATAAGGATATCCCTGTACCACATCATCATCAGGTCTATGTAATCTCCAACCTTAAGCTTATTGTGATTCATATTTTTTATGGCAAATATCACGTCGTCCACAGACATCTCGTTAAGCTTTCTCATTACACGGACAACGTCTTCCTTTATCTCCCTATAATCCTCGCTGCTGGCAAGTCTTATTGCCTTTCCCAGATTGCCCTGGGCAAAATCCATGCAAAATCTTGCTCTTTCGTTGTCCAGGTGTAACACTGTCTCCAGATATTCCATAATGTCATTCTCACGCACAGGCTTTATGTTCAGCACTATACATCTTGATACTATGGTCGGAAGCAGCTTCTCCATATTCTCTGTAAGAAGGATTATTATGGCATATGCCGGCGGCTCCTCTATGGTCTTAAGTAATGCATTCTGTGCCTCAGGTCTCATAAGATGAGCGTCATTTATAACATATATCTTGTATCTGCTGCTGTACGGCTTTATATCAATATCATTGATAAGCTGCTCTCTTATCTCGTCTACGGATATAAAATTAGGCTTATCATGGGTAATCCATACCACATCCGGCTGATTGCCCGTCTCGCTCTGAAGACATGATTTGCAATGGTTGCAAGGCTCTGTGCCACCCTCTTCGCACTGAAGAGTCTTGGCAAGGGCTCTGGTAAGAGTCTTCTTTCCGCTTCCGTTCTCACCATTTATGATATATGTCTGGGAAACCTGCCCCAGCTCTATACTTTTCTTGAAATGTTTGATTATGTCCTCATGCCCTATTATCTCTGTAAAATCTATCATGGCACACACCTCTTTTCTGTCAAATCCGCTGTATGCTATTCTAAGCCCAGCTTCTTCTCAATATTAGCTACTATTATATCATGAATTTCCTGTACCTGCAAAGCTGCATCCACCTTGAGTATCCTCTCCGGATATCTGTCTGCCAGATCTCTGTATCCGGCCACTACTTTCTTATGAAAATCAACGCTTTCTCTCTCCATTCTGTCAAGCTCTGCCTGATTTTTCTTTCTGGCAAGGCCCACTTCTGCGTCAAGATCCATAAGGATAGTCATATCCGGCATGATCCCCTGAAGTGCAAATTCATTTACCTTGTACACTGTATCTATTCCAAGGCCTCTTCCGATGCCCTGATATACGGCAGATGAATCCACAAAACGGTCTGCGATCACTGCGGTTCCCGCCTCAAGTGCCGGCTTGATATTTTCCTTAACAAGCTGTGCCCTGGCTGACGCATAAAGCAACAGCTCCGTCATATATCCCATTTCTGTGAAGTCCTTGTTTAATATGATCCCCCTTATGGCTTCACTGATATCATTTCCCCCCGGGTCTCTGGTCAGGAGGATGTTGTATCCCTTATCTTCAAGGTATTTCTTAAGTAAATCTATCTGGGTGGATTTGCCTGCTCCGTCAGGTCCCTCCATGGTAATAAATATTCCCTTTTTTGCTGTCATGTCCGTGTATTTCTCCTAATTAGAATGTGCACATGCACTCCATATCTTATCATAATATTGTTTACGTTTCATTGTAACAAATATTGCTGTGTAATACCAGTGGTAAGTGAGGGGGAATTTCCTTTGCACATTCCAGGTATATCTCCGGCTCTTTCCCGGCGAAATGTACTCCGGTCATATTTAACCCTGCATCAACCATTTCCTGTATCCGGGATATTACATCCTCACATATCACCTCTCCCGGCACCACCACAGGTATCCCCGGCGGATAAGCGAATACATATTCCATGGCAATCATTCCCGCTGCCTCCGAAAGCCTTACAAGCTCTGCATTATCTGCAGATTTCTCCGCCTCAGAAGGTGACCACTTCATATCAGGAACAGAAAGTTTGCCTCTTACTTTATTTCTCTCAGGTTTTTCCTCATCCCCTGCGGGCTTTTCTTCATGGTCAATTTCCTTTAACGCGGCAAATAATCTATCGAAATCCTTCTCTTCATCCATAACCGAAGTTATAAGTATCACATATGAGCCTGCTGCCATCTCCACCACAAGTCCATATCTGTCATCAAGTATCTGCTCAAGCTTCCTGCCACCCATGTCTGTGAAGATAACCAGTCTGGTGTCATCATAAATCCCTTCAAATGGTTCAAACAATTTCAGGTTCTTAAGCCCTGACATTTTATTCCGGAACTCTTTGATATTCTCCCTGTACTGTACCCATGTCTGCGGATTACAAAGTGCATAGCCCACCGCCTTTTCTATGCTCTGGACAAATAAGTATGACGGTGATGAGCTCTGGAATATCTTAAGATATTTCTCCAGCCTATCCACATATTTTTCATTATTTACGTGGATGAGTCCGGTCTGTGTAAGTGCCGGCAGTGTCTTGTGAGTACTTTCAATATATATATCCGCTTGATTTCTGCCAGCCACATCTAATTTATCTCCGGAAACCACATCAGTACATACATCCTCTTTATCTCTGTCCGACTCATCAATCCTGTTACAGAACCTATTATAGAACGGAAGATGTGCCCCATGGGCTCCATCAACGATCAAAGGAATGTCCGGAACTTCACTATCATTTTCCGAATCTGGCGGAATTGTTTTCATCATCAGTCCACAAGCCGACTTTATGGCTGCTTTTATGGCGGAAATATCTGAAATAATTCCCTCATATGTAGGTGAGGTTATCACCACTGCCTTAGGGACAATACCTGCTTTGAGCAGTCCGGACACCTCCGCCTTAACAGCCTCAGGATCTACAGCCATGCATATGCCATGGCTTTCCACATCAGAAACTATATAATGAGGTATAAGTCCGTTGATGGTAATGGCGTTATATACTGATTTGTGGCAATTCCTTGCTACTATTATATGATCCCCGTAATTCGTACAGGCATATATGGCGGCAAGAACACCTCCGGTGGAACCATTTACCATCATGTATGTTGCCTTCGTGCCATAAAGCTCCGTCAACTCCCTTAGGGTCTCCTTCATGAACAGCTCAGGATCGTGCATGTCATCAAGCCCTCTCGCCTCAGTGAAGTCCCTCATCATCATGTTGTCGAAGAAATCATCACCTATGGACTTCCTTTTGTGCCCCGGCATATGCCACGGATATTTGCCGTTTTCTGTATACTGTTTTAATGCTTCATTTATGTATTCCTTCATAACTGTTCCTTCTGCTCCGTTTCAGCAGATCATTCCATGGGATACTTTATTCCCCACGCTGCCCTAAGCTTATCCATGGTAGTCATAAGCTCAAGGGTATCTTTGTGAGGCATTTCAACCGGCTCAATATAGCCATGCTCTATGGCAGCTTGGGCACTCTTAAACTCGTACTCATAGCCGGATATCTGGTTCGGTGCCGCGTCAAAATGCTGCACCAGCTCGTTATCCTTGCTGTACACATCTATCGCCACCGGGCAGGTGAACTCCGTCACCTTTATATATCCCGACTCGCAAAACAGCGTAGCAGTGCGGTCTGTGCCGTACATCGTAGTTGCCGTAGCATAGGCAGACACACCATTCTTAAACATGCAGATCATAGTATCAAAGGCGTCCACTCCTGTCGCAAATTTTCCTGCTGCCGAAACTATCTGCGGAACATTTTCACCACATATATACCCGGCAAATGCCAGCGGATATATACCTATATCAAGAAGTGCACCACCTGCAAGCTCAGGCTCCACTATCCTCTCGTTTTTCTTTATGTCGTACCCGATATTTACAGTTATATTTGTTAATTTGCCCAGGAACCTCTGGTCTATAAGCTGCTTTATGAGCAGCCATGAAGGGTTGTATCTTGACCACAGGGCTTCACCGCAGAACACCTTCTTCTCCCGGGCAAGATCAAGAACCTCCTTCGCAGTGGCTCTGTTATATGAAAATGCCTTCTCCACCAGACACGGCTTGCCTTCGTTTATACAGAGTTTAGCGTGCTCCGCATGGTGAGAATGAGGTGTGGATATGTATATCAGATCCACATCCGGGTCGGAAGCCAATTCCACATAATCGGTATATATCTTCACTGCATGATATTTCTTTGCAAATTCTCCTGCACGCTCTTCACTTCTTGAGGCAACCGCATACACCTGAAAATCCTCAAGCTTCATAATAGTTTCCGCAACCTTTGACGCGATAGTTCCCGCTCCTAAAAAACCTATTTTAAACATATAAATCTCCTCCCGGCAATCATATTTTTCTTTTGAATTATCTTCAATTATCATCTTTGACAATAAAACCACAAACAATCAAACTGTCAAACAACCAAACTGTCAAACAACCAGGCCATGTTTATTTAAACCCCATTCATTTAAGCCATACTTGCTATGCAGCTCCTTTTTTATCCTGCTCAAGGTTGTAAGCCCACTTCGCCAGGGCACTTCCTATGATGATGACATAACCTATGACGCTGTACACATCCGGTATCTGATCAAGGAATATAAATCCAAGTAACGCTGCAAATATCACCTGGCTGTAGTCAAATACCGAGATCTCCTTAGCCGGTGCCTGCTTGTAGGCCGCAGTTATGCTGAACTGTCCGCCGGCGGCAGACATACCTGCACAAATCAGATATACAATCTGCATGACCGTCATTGGCTTATGATCAAAAATAATAAAGGGCAGTGTGACAATACATGAAAATACCGAAAAACACATGACTATCACCGGTCCACGTTCTCCCTGCTTTCCAAGCTTCCTTACAAATGTATATGCAATACCTGCTCCAAGACCGCCTGCCACACCTACCATGGCATACAGGAAATCCATGTGAAATGAAGGCTTCACCACAAACAATGCACCGACAAATGCCAATACCACAGTGCCCCACTCGAATTTATTTGCCTTTTCCTTAAGAATAAAATAGGACGCAATGATAGCAAAAAATGGTGACAGCTTGTTTAAAATATTTGCATCGGCAATATTAAGCTTGTCTACTGCATAGAAATTGCAGATAAGTCCTATGGTCCCGCATATGCTTCTGGCGGCGATACCCGGCCAGCTGGTCCTCTTTATCTTGAACTTCTCCTCCGTCTGCAAAAGCAGGATAACCGCCACAACCGCAGCCACCGCATTCCTGAAGAATGCCTTCTGCATGGTCGGAAGATCCCCTGACAGCCTTACAAAAAAGGTCATGAGTGAAAAGAAAAATCCCGCCAGTATAATAAACAGTATTCCCTTGTATTTATCTCTAATATGTATCCTTGACGCCACTTCGCCACTTCCTTTAATATTCATAATTCGTATCTGACATCCCGACACACTCACACATATAGAATTTTATTTTCTGTGTTATCTGCAAGATAATATGTCTTTTACATTTTTCTCCACTGAAAATTATATATTAAATGCCCCCGCACTTCAACCTCGGACCATCCCTAGATTAATTGTATCACTGCTCAGTAAGATCAAAAGGGCTATATAGTCTGCAGTAACCATAGCGAATGCGTGTTACTAAGACTATATAGCCCTGATCTTACGTCCCGTGTATAAACAGTAATGCAGCCTGTAGCGTTTACCGTCCACAGATAATATGATGTATCATCTCAAGCTGGCTCCTTAGTGCCTCCACGTCGATCTGTCCCGGTGCGGAAGGTATTCCCGCTGTGGCGAATGATACCGCATTTCCGTACATTTCTCCGGCAGTTCTTGTTTCAACGCCAAGAGCTCCCATGGATATTACTATGAGAGGAGTTTCATTTCCACACTCCTGAAGCTCCTTGGCAGCCTGCATCATGTCAACAACCTGACTTCCATCCTCAGGCATCATGGCAATCTTTGCTATGTCCGCTCCGGTATTTATCATATCCTTAAATCTGTCAACTATACGTTCCATAGGGATCGTGGTCTTGAAATCATGATTTGACACAACCACATAAACATTATTTGCATGGGCATATTCGATTATCTCAGGAACAAATTCCATGTCAGCGAAATATTCCACATCCAGAAGATCTATGCAGCCTGTATCAATGACATGTTTAAGAAGCTCCTTATACATGGATATTGTAGCCTCCATGCTGCCACCCTCACCCTTTGTTCTGAAGGTGAACACGATAGGTATCTCTGTAAATTCCTTAGCAAGCTTTTCAAGAACCTTATCAAGAGAAGCATAATCAAAACAGTTATCATAACAATCTGCACGGAACTCCATAATATCTGTTTTGGATTTTTTTATTGTACGGATCTGTGCATTTACATCATAATCTGTAGCCGCCACCATAGGAACACATACCTTTGTCATTCCTGAGCCTATGCTTACATTCTTTACATTAACTGTCTTCATCTTCTCTCTCCTTTTCATTGAACATCAGCCCATTAAAATCTTCCTGTTTGGTATCGCCATTCTAAATGTGCCTTCGACACTTGGTGCTTTCTTTTTATATATGTTTTCAACCCCCGGTCACTGCCTATTTGCTTATAACCACCACGTCATCCGACATGAACTTATCAACTATATCCTGAAGAAGATCTGCACTCTTCCAGCTTGTTACAGTTACTGTATAGTACTCATCGCCTTCAAGATTAACATAGAAATCATAATAGTATATCATGCTTCCATACATTGCTATTGATGTGATCTGGTACTGGGCAGTCTTGCCATTTGCAAGCTTGACAGATCCATTTTCGATTACCTTAACGCTGTCACTGCCATATGTATCAACCCTTGAATCGAAATCTGTCTTCATGTCGTCCTCAATACTGCTGTATGTGTCCCAGCCATAATAAACATCTGACAGATCATTGTCATAATTATACAGATCTATTGTATATTCGCTGGCATATGATCTTGAATAACCTGCCGGCTCCTTTATATCAATGCTGTAACCGGATGATGTCTTCATGGCTATCCCCTGATATTCCGTATCATCAAAATCCTCATCGCCAGTCTCTGCGTCTGCCGTATCTTCCTCATAATCATCAGAAGACGTAGAATCAGAATCCCCCAGAAGTCCGTTCTCAACTATATTTCCTCTAAAAGATGAAGGAGCAAATTCCTTATCCCACTTGTCAATTATGTCCTCAAGCTTACCCTTATCCAGTTCATTAGGATCAAATTCCACTGCATTCGGGTCAGCTTCAATGGTCTTTCCGAGATCTCCCACCTTGCTGGTTCCTGATATGGATAAAGCAACCTCGCCATCGACATCTGTCATGCTGAATTTGTTCAAGTTGAATGTGTATGACTTTCCCTTATTTATATCGCTGTAATTACCGTCCAGTTCAAATACGATCCCATCGTCTGTTGATGTTGAAGTAACCTTACCTGTATAGGTTAAATCATTTGTGCTGCTGTCAAATACCTGCTCAGACTCAAATGACATTGATTCAGCCTCTGTATCCGGGTCATCATCAAGAACCATTGTTGCCTTATCATTTACTGTCCACTTTCCATCCTTTGTTTCTGAGGTTCTGTCATAGATATAGGTAACTGAGGTTTCACTGTCATCCCCACCTGCACTCATGGCAAGCTCCCCATGAACGTCGTTTGTCACGAACTTATCACCCATGAAATCAACGTCAAGTGTGATCTGGAACTGGGTAAATCCTGATACCTTATATGAGCTTGAAAGCTTTACGATCTTGCCGTCTGCAATATAGTAATCAACAACAATATCCTTTGTTATCAACATTCCGAAGTATGCAGGAACCATATTTGCAATCTGCTCAAAGTTTTCCTTTGTTATGCCAAGCTCATCCCACTGCTCATCTGTTACATTTTCATCTGCATAATCAACTACTGCCGTAACGTACTCATTGACATATTCCTTTATTGAGTTCTTAGGAATTGTCATTGTATATTTCTTGGTCTTTACTGACTTGCCGTTGTTAAGAGTGATACTCTCACTGCCGACTCTTTCATATGTGATCTTGTCATTGAAATTCTTCTTGGCGGTCTCTGAAACCTCTTTGAATTTCTTATAAAGCTCTGAATAATCAATATCTGATCCGGTCACTGCACTTCCGTCATAAGATGAAGCTGCGTCCTGTATGATAGCCACAAGGTCATCTGCTGTAAGCTTGAAGGTCTTATCTGACAATTCAGGTATTGTGTAATAAAGCACTGAATCTACGAACTTTATGTCTGTACTCAGGCTCTCGCCGGCGATCTCAAGGCTTCCGCCCATGGCTGCCTTAACGTCATCCTCATCTGTAGCGTCAACAGATGCATAGCCCGTCATTCCTATACCCTTATACTCAGGTACAATGCATTCATCCACTGTGAAGGTTACCTCTGAGTCTGCCTTTTCTGTGGAGAACTCAGACAATCCAAGAGTATCATTCAACAGGGAATATCCCTTTTCCCGGGTCTCTGCAAATGTATCCTTCATAGCATTCTTAACTATTTCCTCAGGTGTCTTTCTAAGAATAAAATATAAGCCTGTGACAAGTGCTGCGATAACAACCACTGCTGCCACTGAGATCCCGATAATGAGACCCTTTTTGCTCTTCTTTTCCATGATCTCATATCCACCTGAGATATCATCACCATAAATATTGAAATTATCATTCTGTGGTGCCATACCGCCGTCAAATCCAAAATCCGTATTCCGGGCTGCTCCACCATTAAATCCGGTATCTGTACTCTGGGCTGCCCCGCCATTAAATCCAATATCTGTATTCTGGGCTGCTCCGCCGTTAAATCCAAAATCTGTATTCTGGGCTGCTCCGCCGTTAAATCCGGTGTCTGTGTTCTGAACCTGCCCGCTGCCTGTCACATTGTCTGCAGGTGTCACGTCATTTGCCGGATCTTGTGAGAAAGAATCAAACTGATTCATATTGTTTTCGTCCATTTTTCTCCTCCTTTAATACATACATATACTTAATCAAGTCCCAGTTGTCCAAGAATTGCCTTTGGAACATAGGCCTCAACAAATATTCCGTCTTCAAGATACTCTTCTGTAATAAGCTCACCATATTTCCTTATGATCCCCGGCTTTCCCGCCTCAGTATACGGAAATGTGTGTCTTATATAGGATTTACTGTTTCTGAGGATCTCCTCAATAACATCAAACAGTTCCTCCACACCCCAGCCGGTCTTAGCCGATATATACACGGTCCTGTCAGAGATAAGGTCCTTTATGCTGTACAGCTCATCCTTATTTTCTATCATATCTGTCTTGTTAAAAACAGTAATGATGGTCTTCTCCGTCTCCTCGTCTATCTTAAGCTGTCTCAGGGTGTCGTACACGGTCTCCATGTTCTTATCCCTGTTCTCATCGGAAGCGTCCACCACATGAAGGATTATATCACTGTATTTCGCTTCCTCAAGGGTTGATTTAAAGGCTTCAACCAGATGATGAGGCAGTTTTCTTATGAAACCTACCGTATCCGTGAGAAGTATCTGCTGTCCGCTCTTAAGACCGTAATTCCTGGTTGTGGGATCAAGAGTTGCAAATAACTTATCCTCCTCAAGGACACCGGCTCCTGTTACATAGTTTAAGAGTGTTGACTTGCCGGCATTTGTATATCCCACAATGCTCACAACAGGAATGTGTGAACGGCTTCTCTGCTTTCGCTGCTCGTCACGCCTGGATACCACTTCCCTAAGCTCCGCCTTAAGTCTTGATATCCTGTCTCTTATAACTCGTCTGTCTATCTCCAGCTTCTTCTCTCCGGGACCTCTGGTACCTATTCCGCCGCCAAGCCTTGAAAGAGAGCTTCTCATTCCCACAAGTCTTGTGGCTCTGAACTTAAGCTGTGCCAGCTCTACCTGTAATTTGCCCTCATAGCTTCCTGCATGAGCTGCAAATATATCAAGGATGACCATTGTTCTGTCCATAACCTTTATGTCCAGTGCATCCGTCAGATTCATAAGCTGCGCCGGCGAAAGCTCATCATCACAGCATACGCCGGTGGCTCCTGTCTCACAGATAAGCTCTCTCAATTCCTCGATCTTACCCTTTCCAAGATACAGCCCGTGATCCGGATACTCTCTCGGCTGGATCAGCCTTCCACAGGTCTCTGCTCCCGCAGTCTTTAACAGCTCCGTCATTTCATCCAGGGACGCTTCCACATCCTGAAGCTCGCTGTCACCCACTGCCACGGCAAACACTATTACTTTTTCTTTCTTTCCGTCTAATTCGTTATCGTACAATATATATGCCTTATATACCTTTCATGATCACTTATAATTGCCTCTGTTTTTTTATTTTCTTATATTATGGGATTTTTTGCAACCCATTTTTATCCATCGCCAATTTTTTAGGCTGTTAACTCTTGTAAGAGGGTATTTTACACACATTATAACTTATAATTTGAACACTTTTTACAAACTTTTTTTATTTGCGTTTTGCCTATTGACTTGTTTTCCCATCCGTTATAGATTGGACTTCGAAACTATTTGTGAAATCGTTTTCACGCCGGAAATTATACTGTTTGTTATTAAACTAATATGCACAATGTATTTTTATTATCCGGTCAGGCATTTTCTTTTTTTACTGATGTGGATTTTGTATTTATATTTTTTAGAAGCTTTATCGTTATGATTTATTTTATTATGATTTATTTTTAAGAAAGGATGTTTTTATATGAAAGATTTGACCACAGGAAAACCAATGAAGGTTATATGGTTATTCGCTATTCCTATGATCATCGGCCAATTGTCCCAGCAGTTGTACAACTTCGCCGATTCAGCCATTGTGGGAAATTATGTAAGCTCGGACGCACTGGCTGCCGTAGGTGCCACAAGTGTTGTGTCCAATATGCTTATGGGCTTCCTGATCAGCGGAACCCTGGGACTTGCAATACCTATCGCCAGGAATTACGGAGCAAAGGATTACGAGAAGCTCAGAAGAACTGTTGCCGTATCCACCATACTTACGGCTCTGGCAACCATTTTCCTCATTGTCTTAGGACTGGTATTCATCTCCCCGGTACTAAGGCTCCTTGGCACTCCTGTGGAGATCCTTGGCATGGCTGATGACTATGTAAGGATCATCATTGTAGGACTGGTGTTCATAGCCCTCTATAATCTTTCTGCCAATATATTAAGAGCCGTAGGTGACAGTAAGACGCCTCTTTATTTCCTCGGTGTATCCGTTGTCTTAAACATCGGTCTCGACCTGCTGTTCATAAGAGTCTTTAACATGGCAGTGGTAGGTGCCGCTGTTGCCACCGTAATCTCCCAGGCAGTATCCGCCATCGGATGTACGGCATACCTCTTATTCAAGTGCAAATGGTTACTTCCTAAGAAGGGTGAGTACTCCGTATCCCATGTGGATTTCACCGATCTGTGCATGTCCGCCCTGTCCATGGGCTTCATGAGCTGTATTGTAAATATCGGTACCATCGTATTACAGAGTGCTATCAACAAGCTGGGTACAGATATAATCACTGCCCACACTGCTGCCAGAAGGGTATTCGATATCCTGACGGTAATGCTCTACATAGTGGGAAATGCCGTAACCACCTTCGTAAGCCAGAATATGGGTGCCGGAAGGATAGACCGTGTGAAAGAGGGCATAAAGGCCGGCATAATGATAAATATGATAATTACCACCGTTCTGGTGATACTGGATATGTTGCTGGCTTCTCCACTTATCAGACTGGTTACGGGAACCACCAAGGCTGCCATTGTAGATCCGGCAGTCACTTACCTGAAGATAAGTGTGCCATGCTTCTATGTTCTGGGACCTCTCTTTGTTCTCAGATGTTCAATGCAGGGAATGGGAAGAAAGATCGTGCCTATAGCCTCAAGTACTCTTGAGATGATATTCAAGATCCTGTCAGTTATATTCCTGGCACCTCATCTTGGTTATCTTGGAATTACCATTACAGAGCCTATCATCTGGGCATCCTGTACACTTATGCTCTCCATAATGTACTTCACCTATCCTCCTGAGAAGGTATTCGAAACCTACAAAGCTAAAGCATCTCAGAGTAACCAGTAAAAAACCGGGCCATGTGCCCGGTTTTTTCTATATCTATCCCATTATCTTCTTTAACATGCCCACTCTGTTGAATGGGAAGGAGAAATAGTATCCATCAGCGAAGTCTTCCGTTGCAGCCATTATGTCCTTTGCAAGGGCTACGCCCACAGCTTCTCCCTCTTCCCTGCTGCCATCTTCAGGATATCTGTTTACCACCTCATCAGGAATGTTGATACCACTCATCTCACTCTTCATGAACATGGCATTTCTCCTGCTCACCAAAGGCATGACACCCACCAGTATCACCGCACCGGTCTGCTCCTTTATCCCCTTTAATATCTCAGCCTGCCCGGCAGAGAACACCGGCTGGCTTAAGAAGAATGTAGCACCTGCCTTCATTTTCTTTTTAACACGTTCTATCTCTATGTTAAGATTTATCCTGTTATGATTTATGGCTCCCCCATAGCTTACCCTGTGGGATTTAAGAATCTCCTCATTCATGTCAGAGATTATGTTCATCATTCCTATGGAATCGAAGTTGAACACACTCTTTGTGGTCTGTCTTATCATAACCGGCACAGGATCCCCGGTTATGACCAGGAAATCCTCTATTCCGTTAAGCCTTGCTCCTAGTATGGTCGCTCTTATGGCTATGGCATTCTTATCACGACAGCAGATATGGGGCATGACCCTAAGTCCTGTCTCATTCTTAACCTTTTCCGCCATGAGCACTGCGTCTGCCCTGGTTCTTCCTGATGGAGAATCCGGAAATGTAACCACATCAGCTCCGGCATTCTTTAAGATATTTGCAGCGTCAAGAAGCTTCTCATCATCCGCATTGACAGGAGGTACCAGCTCCACTGCAATTATCTTGTGAGTCGGATCATTCTTTCTTACGGAGAGAAGCCCGGTGTCACAAGAGTCGAAAGCCTCATGGGTCTGATCTGCCACGGTCTTAACCTTATCATTATGCTGTAAAGAAACTGTTCTCCGTATATCTTCAATATTGGCAGGGTCGGTTCCACAGCAGCCACCTATAATGTCCGCTCCCATCCGGGCGAACACTCCCGCCTTCTCAGAGAAATATCCTATATTGTTTGAAAATGTAAGTCTGTTCATGAACAGCTTCGGATAGCCGGCATTTGGAAGCACTGATACGAATTTGCCGCAGTCAAGGTTCACGGTCTTAAGTATCTTCTCCATGTGGGCAGGACCTATTCCACAGTTTAAGCCTATTCCGTCTATATCATCATCTGCTGCCGCCAGCTCCCACAGCTTCCTTGCCGAAAGTCCTGCATTACTGTATCCGAACTGGTTCACGGAGAACTGTACCCACACCGGCATGTCACTTACTTCCTTTATGTGATGTATAACCGGAAGTATGTCCGAAAGCTCCGCCTGGGTCTCAAAAAGTATAATGTCCAACTTCTCTTCTATAAAAATATCAGCTATGGCCATATATTCATTTACGATCTGGCTGTGATCCGCACCGGAATCCTTCGGTATGGGTCCTATGTCTCCGGCTATGAACACTTTATCTCTTACAAAGCTTTCCCTTACCGCCGTCCTGGCTGCTGCCACCGCATTTCTTACATTTGCCAGAACCTCCATGAAATTCATCCCCAGGGATATTGTGTTACTTGCAAACGTATTCGTCCTTATAAGTCTCGCCCCTGCTGCAATATAATCCTTATGTATGGCAACAACCTTGGATCGGTCCGTAAGGTTCGCCCGCTCCGGAGCAACATTGTCATTATCACCATATTTGCTCTGAAAATAAGTTCCAAATGCGCCGTCAGCTATTATCTTATGCTCTCTTAATATGTTAAGTAATTCAGACATCTATGTATTCCATTCCCTATTATGTTTTTTCACTCAAGTCCACAGATACTACCGGGTTCAATCTGCCCTTGTATACTCACGTTCCGCATACTATCACAGATTTCAACTATCTTTATGACAGTAATGAATACTGCTCAAGATTCCATATGTCCTTCACCAGTCCTTCGTAGAACTCAGGCTCATGGCATACCAGAAGTATGGAACCCTTGTATGCCTTTAAGGCACGCTTAAGCTCATCCTTCGCATCCACATCAAGATGATTGGTAGGCTCATCTAAAAGAAGGACATTTGTTTCGGTATTGATAAGCTTGCACAGTCTTACCTTGGCCTGCTCTCCACCGGACAGCACCTTCACCTTGCTCTCTATGTGCTTTGTGGTGAGACCGCACTTGGCAAGGGCACTTCTTACCTCATACTGGGTATATCCCGGAAACTCCTGCCAGATCTCTTCAAGACAGGTATTCTCGCCCATGCTGCACTCCTGCTCGAAATACCCCTTGTACAGATAATCTCCCAGATTTGCCTTTCCCGATATAACCGGGATAAGCCCCAGAACGCTCTTTAGGAAGGTTGTCTTTCCAATACCGTTTGTTCCCACAATAGCAATCTTGTCTCCCCGCTCCATTCTCAGGTTCATAGGTCTGGACAACGGCTTATCCTTGTCATAGCCTATAACAAGATCTGTGGTTTCAAATATAACCTTACCTGAGGTTCTCGCCTCCTTGAAGTTAAATTCCGGCTTCGGTCTCTCTCTCTCAAGCTCTATGATCTCCATTTTGTCAAGCTTCTTCTGCCTTGACATCGCCATGTTCCTGGTAGCAACCCTTGCCTTGTTTCTGGCAACGAAATCCTTAAGCTCAGATATCTCCTGCTGCTGCTTCCTGTAAGCCGCCTCAAGCTGGTTCTTTCTCACCTCGTACACCTCAAGGAACTTATCATAATCTCCCACATATCTTGTGAGCTTACAGTTCTCCATGTGGTAGATGATATTAATAACCGAATTTAAAAATGGTATGTCATGGGAGATGAGTATAAATGCATTCTCATAATCCCTGAGATACCTTTTAAGCCACTCTATATGATTGGCGTCCAGATAGTTGGTCGGCTCGTCAAGTAAGAGTATCTCAGGCTTTGAAAGCAGAAGCTTCGCCAGCAGTACCTTAGTCCTCTGTCCTCCGGACAGGTCCGTTACATCCTTATCAAGTCCCAGAGGCAACAGATCAAATGCTCTTGCTACCTCCTCTACCTTTGAATCTATATTATAGAAATCATGGCTGTCTAAAAGATCCTGAAGGCTTCCCATCTCATCAAGAAGGGCGTTCATCTCGTCCTCATCAGTGACCTCTCCCAGCTTGTCACATATTTCATTTATACGTGCTTCCATTTCAAACAATCTTGAGAAAGCACTCTTTAACACCTCACCGATGGTCATGCCCTTAGTAAGGACTGTATGCTGGTCAAGGTATCCTACTGTTACGTTCTTCGCCCATGTTACCTTTCCTGCGTCAGGCATGAGACTTCCTGTAACTATGTTCATGAAGGTAGACTTCCCCTCACCATTTGCCCCTACAAGGCCTATATGCTCGCCCTTCAACAGTCTGAAGGACACATCTTCAAATATTGCTCTGTCACCAAATCCGTGGCTTAAATTACTTACATCTAAAATCATTCTTAATCCTCCGGTCTTAAATATAATGCAGACAAGGGCTTCAGGTCAAATCCAAAATCACCTTTATCACCATATATTGTCTTCTCGCTGTCCGGTGTGGAGCCGCCGTACTTATTCCAGTCACTGTTTATGATCACCTTCATGGCATTGCCGAAGCCATATCTGAAATGGTAATTGTAGTAGGTCATTCCCGAAAGGTTAAGAACGACTATGATCTTCTCCTCCTCAACTACTCTCTGGAAGATATATACCACATCCTGCTCCTTGCCGCAGAGTATCCAGTCGAAGCCATGAGGATCATCATCCCATGCCCACAGAGCCTTCTCCTTCATATATATCTTGTTGAGATCCTTGATATAGGTATTGAAGGCTGAATGAAGAGGATACTTTAATATTTCGTAATCCTGTTGTCTCTTCTCATCCCACTCTCTTAACTGGCCAAGCTCATTTCCCATGAAATTAAGCTTCTTGCCGGGATGGGCATACATGTAAGCATAGAGCGCTCTGGCCTGTGGAAACTTCTCCTCATATGGTCCCGCCATCTTCTGAAGGATGGTGGCCTTGCCGTGTACCACCTCATCGTGGGACAGTGGCAGCATATATCTTTCATTATAGTAATACATCATTGAGAATGTCAGCTTGTGGTAGTGCTCTGCCCTGCAGAACGGAAGGGTTCTGAAGAAATCAAGGGTGTCATTCATCCAGCCCATATCCCACTTGTAATCAAAACCCAGTCCTCCGTACTGAACCTCCTTAGTGGTTCCCTTGTAATCTGTGGAGTCCTCGGCACAGAGCATGGCACTTGGGTGTCTCTCCTTAAGTCCCTTGTTCATGGTACGGATAAATTCTACCGCACGCTCATTCACCCCTCTGTCAGGATCTCCCATCCAGTAGATGATACGGCTTATGGCGTCCATTCTGAGGCCATCAAAATGATACTTCTCAAGCCAGTAGTTAGCTGCACTCTGTAAGAAGCTTGACACCTCACCTTTTGAATGGATGAAGTTCATGCTTCCCCACTCGCTGTAGCCAACATCATTTGTAGGGTGCTCGTAGAGAGGCGTTCCGTCATACCTTGCAAGTCCGTAACCATCCAGAGCAAAATGCACCGGAACAAAATCCATGATAACTCCGATATTGTTCTGATGGAGCACATCCACTAGCTCCATCAGCTCTGCCGCTGTTCCGTATCTTGAGGTAGGACTGAAAAAGCCTGTATTCTGGTATCCCCAGGACTGGTCACTTGGGTGCTCTGACAATGGCATAAACTCCACATAGTTGTAATTGTGTGCCTTCACATATTCCACAAGAAGCGGAGCAAGCTCTTTATATGTATACCAGCTCTCATGTACTCTGCCTTCCTCTGCCACCTGCTCAGGTGTCAGCTCATTTCCATTTTCATCATACACAGGCTTGGTCTTAAAGGAACCGAGATGAACCTCGAATATATTCAAAGGTGAGCCCTGTCTTACACTTCTGGTCTTCATCCACCTGCTGTCTTTGAACTTATACTCATCCAGATCTCTTATGATAGAGGCATATGCCGGACGAAGCTCCATGCCGAAGCCGTAAGGGTCGCAGTGCTCCATGCTGCTGCCATCCCTGTGATATATCTTATACTTGTACATCATTCCCGGGCGGGCGCCGGCCACTGTCACCTCATAGAAGCCGCCGCCATAGCACCTGGTCATCTCTGTTTCGCCCCAGCTGTTAAAATCTCCCATAAGGCTTACTCCTGCTGCGTTGGGTGCATAGGTTACAAATCTAACACCCTTTACCTCTGTATCCTTTGCCTTTGCAGTCCCTGTCTTTTTATTTGCCCCGGTCTTGCCGGCTTTTTTTTCTCTTATAAGATGTGCTCCTAATTCCTCATATGCCTCGAAACATTTGCCTGAATAAAATTCATATATATCCATAACCTTCTCCTTTGTTCCCTGATGTATTTTCTGCAATCCCGTAAAACGTCTAATATCACGCCACAGAATTGTATTCTTGACTGTAGTCATATTTTCCATTATTATAAGACACAGGAAAGTCCATTACTATAAGCAATAATTTATCTCAGTCAATTATTTGACTGTAGTCTAAAAGTGTAAATAATATTAGGAATTTGAAGTTATATTCACATAGAATTGATATAAGGAAAGATAAGCCATATGGATTTAAGAATAACAAGAACAAGAAATAGTATATTCAGTGCGTTTCTGGAGCTTCGCTCTAAGAAAGCTCTGGAGAGGATAACCGTGAAGGAGCTTACTGAGAAAGCCGGCATAAGCAAGCAGACCTTCTACCTGCACTTCAAGGATATATATGACCTTGCGGATTATCTGGAGAACGATGCCATAGAAAAGCTCATATCGGACATCCCAAATCCGGAGCTGTTCATAAGCAACCCGGCTGAGGCTGCTGCCCAGCTTTGCTACGCTTTCATAAACCAGGGACACATGTTTAACATCCTTTTCCCTGCAAATGACAAAAACTACGGGTTGCTCACTTCCAAGCTTGAAGCAAAGATCAAGGAGACAATATTCAAGGAGCATCCTGAGTTAAATGACCTGTCATACAATGTAAAGGTTACCATGCTGATACAGGGCTGCTCAAACGCCCTTCTCCAGTACAAGAATGAAAATCCCGACCTGGTAATTCAGGTTATCGCAGACACCATGTCAAACCTTTCGGGAAAGTAATGTCTATAAAACAGTATTTCAGGGAAGCGATTGCTCCGAAACGGACATTTCAAGAAGACTGTCATATGTGCCCGGATTTTCTTTCTTCATGTGATGTGTTATGACTCGGTTTTTGAAAGGGTCTTGCGTTCTGCCTCAAGGCATAACCGGCAACACTTCATCATAGCATAGGCAATGCCAACCAAAACAGTACCCTTGATAAGTCTGAGACAACTTTTTAAAAATAATTTCATAATAAAAACCTCCATGCTGTTCAGTAATATTTGTATCCATTTATTACTTATTAGTATGGAGGTTTTATTTTTTA
>ERZ1035032.52-NODE-52-length-83906-cov-56.942612_pt1 | contig 83906 bp, 71 predicted proteins | sample MGYA00520693_ERZ1035032 | MGnify/ENA primary metagenome ERZ1035032 (study PRJEB33766, sample SAMN09781740) | gut metagenome | biome: gut microbiome | host: Homo sapiens | place: Madagascar | study: EMG produced TPA metagenomics assembly of the PRJNA485056 data set... | reverse complement strand
CCTGAATTTAACTGCATATTCTCATTTCATTGCGAATATGCTAAAAAAGTCAAATCGAAAATTGAAATTTTCTCATTGACTTTTTTTGGAGGGTGTAATAAAAACTTTGCCTGAAATGGCGTCAAAGTTTTTATTCACAAGTTTGCGTTGCAAACTTCTTGAATTTAACTGCATATTCTCATTTCATTGCGAATATGCTAAAAAAGTCAAATCGAAAATTGAAATTTTCTCATTGACTTTTTTTGGAGGAAAAATGAAAAAGATTCTTACAATCGCGGTGAGTGTTCTGCTTATCGCCACATCAGCGTTTGCCGCCGGAAAGAAGAAGGATTCCAAGAAGTCGAATCTCAGGGTCGGAATGGTTACGGACTCCGGAACAATCGACGACAAGTCCTTCAATCAGGGAACTTGGGAAGGAATTCTCCGCGCCCAGAAGGACATGGGAATAAAGACAAAGTACCTCAAGCCTGCCGGAACAACCGAGGCGGACTATCTCAAGGAAATCGGAAACCTTGCGGATGCCGGCTATCAGATGATTATCTGTCCGGGATTCAAATTCGAGACGGCCGTTTATGCCGCTCAGAAAAAATATCCGAACGTTCTTTTTGTTCTTCTTGACGGAAAACCTCACACTGCCGACTACAGCACTTTCGAGACTGCGAAGAACACTGTCGCCGTCTCATGGCTTGAGCAGGAGTCGGGATTTGTGGCAGGAGTTGCCGCGGCGGTTCAGATTAAGGAAGGAAAATTCGGATTCATCGGCGGAATGGAGATTCCTGCGGTTCAGAAATTCAACTGGGGATGGCAGCAGGGAATCGCCTATGCGAACGCCAACTACGGAACAAAGATTTCGATTGACGCGGAGAACGTTGTCTATCAGGGAACTTTCTCTGATGTCGCTGCGGGACAGCAGCTTGCGGCCTCAATGTACGACAAGGGCGTGAAGGTTGTGTTCGCGGCTGCAGGCGGTGTGGGAGTCGGAGTCATCAACGAGGCAAAGACACGCCGCTCAACCGGAAAGGATGTGTGGATGGTCGGAGTTGACGTTGACCAGTACAACGACGGAATCTACGCAAAGGGAAAGAGCGCGGTTCTCACTTCCGCACAGAAATTCCTTGACCGCGCGTCCTACGACATGATTGAGGCCCGGCTTGCAGGAAAATTCCCGGGAGGACAGGAGCTTGAGCTTTCCGCTGCGAACGACGGAATCGGAATTCCTGTGAAGAATCCGAACCTTTCCGCGGATGCACAGAAAAAGGCCGACGAGGTTCTTGCCCTCATAAAATCAGGCAAAATCAAAGTCGCGGCTTCCGCTGACGGACTCATAAAATAAGACTTCAATTTCAGTTTGAAGGGCCTCCGGCATAAACCCCGGGGGCTTTTTTTTTTTTTGCACGGAATCCGTTTGCTGTGATATAATTTCATGTTGAAAGTTGAGATTGGAGTAAAAATGGGCGCAGACAACTACGTGATTGAGATGCTCAATATCAGGAAGGAGTTTCCGGGTATTGTTGCGAACGACGATATTACGCTTAGGGTGCGGGACGGCGAGGTCCATGCGATTCTGGGCGAGAACGGGGCGGGAAAATCCACGCTGATGAGCATCCTCTTCGGGCTTTATCATGCGGACAGGGGAACGGTGAAAATCCGCGGAAAGGAAGTTTCAATAAAGAATCCGAATGACGCGGCCCGGCTTGGAATCGGAATGGTCCACCAGCACTTTCAGCTTGTGGGCAATTTTACGGTTACGGAGAACATCATTCTTGGAAAGGAAGGCGGATTCGTCCTGCACAGAAAGGAGGCATCCGCGAGAATCAAGGCGCTGAGCGGGAAGTACGGACTGAACATTGATCCCGACATGAAGATTGAGGACATTTCCGTGGGAATGCAGCAGCGTGTCGAGATTCTGAAAATGCTTTACTGCGACGCCGGCATCCTGATTTTTGACGAGCCGACGGCGGTTCTGACTCCGCAGGAAATTGACGACCTCATGCGGATTATCAGGAATCTTGTGAAGGAAGGAAAATCCGTCTTGATAATCACGCACAAGCTGAACGAGATAAAGGCCGTGGCCGACCGCTGCACGATTATCCGCCGCGGAAAGCTGATTGACGTTGTGGATGTGGCTTCGACTGATACCGCGCTTATGGCCGCAAAAATGGTAGGCCGTCCTGTGAATTTCAAGGTTGAGAAGAGCGCGCCCAAAACCGGCCGTCCTGTCCTTGAGGTGAGGAATCTCTGCGTGATGAATGCGAAGAAAGTTCTGGGCGTGAAGAATTTCAGCCTTACGGTTCATGCCGGCGAGATTGTGGGGCTTGCGGGCGTTGACGGAAACGGGCAGACTGAGCTTGTCGAGGCGGTCTGCGGACTTCTTCCTGCGGAAAGCGGCTCTGTCATTATTGACGGAACTGACGCGACGGATCTGACCGTGCGCAGAAGAAATGAGCTTGGACTTGGCCATATTCCAGAGGACAGAATCAAGCGCGGACTTATCGCCTCAATGCGGATTGCCGGGAACATGGTGATGAAGTCGTATTACAAGAGACCTTTCAGCAGAAACGGAATCCTGAATTTCCCGGAAATCAACTCATATTCAGAAGATGTCGTGCGGAAATTCGACGTGCGGTCCGGCGAGGGAATAAATTCTCCTGCGGGGAAGCTTTCAGGCGGAAACCAGCAGAAGCTGATTGTCGGCCGCGAGATTTCCATGAATCCGAAGCTTCTGATTGCGGTTCAGCCTACGCGCGGTCTTGACGTGGGCGCGATTGAATATATCCACAAACAGATTGTGGCGCACCGGGACAAGGGAAACGCCGTGCTTCTTGTGTCGCTTGAGCTTGACGAGATTTTCAACCTTTCGGACAGAATCGCCGTCATTTCCGGCGGAGAGCTGATGGACATTGTGGACACGGCTTCGACCGACGAGCATTCCGTGGGACTTATGATGGCCGGCGTGAGGAAAGACAAATGGTTATAAAAAAAATATTTTCAGCAGAAACAAAGAAAGAGGAGAGAAAGAGCGGACCGTTTCTGATTGCGCTGAGCGCGGTTTTGCTTGGACTTGCCGCGGGCGGACTTCTCATGCTTTTTATCGGGGAAAATCCGTTTGAGGCCTACGCCTATATTCTCAGGGGCGCGCTGATGAACCGCGAGAGAATCGGAAACACTTTCGCCACCGCCACTCCTCTTATGTTCACCGGACTTTCGTTTGCGTTCGCGTACAAGACCGGGCTTTTCAATATCGGAGCTTCAGGGCAGATGCTTGTGGGCGGACTTTTCGCCACGGTTGTCGGGCATTTTGTTTTTCTTCCGCGTCCGCTTTATCTTGTCGTGCTCGTCATTTCCGCGCTTGCAGGAGGCTCACTGTGGGGCGCGCTCGTCGGATTTCTCAAGGCGAAGTTCAATGTGCATGAGGTCGTCTCCTCAATCATGCTGAACTGGACGGCGTACTGGAGCATCTACTATTTTATTCCGGCGTATCTGAAAGGCCCTTCACTTGAGACTGAAAGCTCCTCCCTTGCCGTTACGCAGTCGCTCAGAAGCCACTGGCTTTCCGCAGTCTTCTTAGGTTCGGAATACATCAACCTGGGAATAATTTTTGCCGTCGCCTCGGTTTTTCTTGTGCGTTGGTGCCTGAACCGAACCACAGTAGGGTATGAACTTAAAGCTGTGGGCGCGAACAGATTCTGCGCGGAATACGCCGGAATCAACGTGAACCGGAGCATCGTGCTTTCCATGGCGATTTCCGGCGGACTTTCGGGGCTTGCAGGACTTTCGTATTATGCCGGTTACGCGCTGAATATGCAGATCGGTGTGATGCCTGCCCAGGGGTTTGATGGAATCGCGGTTTCCCTGCTTGGAGCTTCAACACCGGTCGGTGTTCTGTTCGCATCCCTTTTCTTCGGAATCCTTCAGTCGGGAAAGGGGTTCATGAACGCGCTCACCGATGTTCCGCCCGAAATCGCAGACACGATTATTTCCGTAATCATCTATTTTACTGCGACGAGCGTGCTTTTTGAGAAACTGTGGAACGGACTTTTCCATAAGCTTCACGAAAAGAAGCTTGCGGGACTTTCTGAAAATTCAAATCAACCGGGAGCTGAAAAATGAATTTGCTTTATCAGGTTTTTCCTTATGTAATCGCATACACGATGCCGATGCTCATAACTTCTTTGGGCGGACTTTACAGCGAACGTTCCGGCGTCACGAACCTCGGACTTGAGGGGCTTATGCTTTCAGGGTATTTCGGAAGCGCGTTCGCAATCAGGCTGCTTGAGAATTCCGCGGGACACACGCAGGTCATAATAATCGGACTTGCCGTCGGCGCTCTGTTCGGAGCTGTCTTCGCGCTGCTTCATGCGTTCGCCTCGATAACGCTCAAGGCGGATCAGGTCATCTCAGGAACTGCAATCAATATGCTTGCCGCCGCAATCACGATTTACATCGCGCGTCAGGTTACGGGCAGCGGAAACATTCCGATTATGATGGGAATAATTCCGATGGACTACGCCGGGCTTTCAGGAATTCCTCTTCTTGGAAAACTGATTTTCTCGCGCGTCTACTGGTCAACCTGGCTTGTGCTCGGAATCTGGGGATTCTCGTTCTGGCTGCTTTACAAAACCTCATTCGGTCTGCGCCTCCGTGCCTGCGGTGAGCATCCTTCAGCAGTTGCGAGCGCCGGAGTGAACGTGCATTTAATGCGATACGTCGCGGTTCTTGTGAGCGGCGCCTTGTCGGGTCTTGGCGGTGCTGTCATGCTTGTGACTTATTCCGGCGAATTCAACGGAAGCGTCGCGGGACTCGGATTTCTTTCGATTGCCGCGCTGATTTTCGGGCAGTGGAAGCCTCTTGGAATTCTAGGCGCGACATTCTTCTTCGGATTCTTCACCACGCTTGCGAATGTCTCACAGGTCATTCCCGCCCTCGCCGTGATTCCGACAGTAATCTTCAAGGTGTTCCCTTATGCGGTAACACTTGTCGCGCTCGTCTTCTCGTCAAAGAAAATGGCTGCCCCCGCCGCGAACGGAATTCCGTATTAGAAATGTAACGGAGAGTTAGTATGGTTGTAACATTGAAAAATGAAAATTTTGAGCTTGATGTGAATACTCACGGAACTGAAATCAACAGGTTTGTCCGCCCTGAAACTTGACGTGATATTATTTGGTGCGGAGATTCGTCCGTTTGGAAATTTCATGTGCCGGTTCTTTTTCCTCACTGCGGAAAGATAAAAGATGCTTTTGTTCTAATTGATGGAAAATCGTTTCCGTATGTGATGATTTGGCTGAACGCAGGCGCTTCTGAATTTGTCTGCATAGAACCTTGGTTCGGACTTTCCGATGCCGACAACACAAACCATTAATGGGAACACAAGCCCGGACTTGAAATTCTTGAACCGCAAAAAACTTTCACCGCCGACCAAAGTATAACTGTTGAGTGAAGGGAATGTGATTCGCCTATGGAAAAAAAAAGGACATATTTATGTTTTGGAGTCAAATAATTGTGATTGCATAAAAATTGGCGGAACAAATTATCCACCAGCAAAAAGATTGCAAGAAATTAATAACACTGAACCATATAAAAGTTTAGGACCTTGGCATATATTTGATTTTAGGGAAGTTTTTGATTGGAGAAAAATAGAGCATAACCTACATTATCAATTCAGAGATTTTCAAAATAATGAAATAAAAAATCAAAAAGAATTATTTCATATAAGTAAATTTCAAGCAAAAGAAGCTCTCAATGCAATAGTAAAATGACTCTTTCAGCTTTTCACTGCGGAAGGCATTGATAGTTCTGAAGTCCGGTTTCTGGAATCCTGTTAGCCACATCACGTTTACATTCTCGCGGCACTGTCTTGCAATCTGTCTTGAAGAATATATTCCTGTCATGTAGCAGTAAATCATTACTTTCAGGAGCATGACCGGATTGTATCTGCTTGCTCCGCCGCCTTTTGTATTTCGTGCAAATGCTTCTTCAATTTCGAGTTCATCTACTGTTTTACTGACAATTCTTGCAAAATGATTTTGTGGAACCAGTTCGTCCAGACTTGGTGGCAGGAGCCACTGCCCGCCCTGGTTATATGGTTTGTATGTGATTTTATCGCTTACGCCTCTGCTCATATTTAAATTTTAGCAGATTTGAATTTGCTTGTAAATTTAAAATAATTAGGGCTGCCCATTTCTTTTTGGACAGCCCCTCTCTGCTAGTTTCTAAGTCTGTACATAACGCCGCCTGTAAATGCGGCTCCCAGAATAACGGCAAACTCGCACAGAGCTGTTTTTCTCCAGAATGAGCGGCTTTTTAGAATGCGCCTGTTTTCTTTCTCAAACTGCGCCTTAAGTCCCTCCTGCTGCAAAAACAAGGCTTCATCAACCGTTTCTTCAAGAATTCTTTCAAGTTCAGCTGCAAGGGTTTCATTGCCCAGAGTCTGATCCGGCGGCAAGTCCTGCGTTTTTAACTGCGCTTCTGATTCTGCTTTTTCCGTCAGAAACAATTTTTCTGCACTCGCCGGAAAAACCATGTTTACCGCCAGAACCACGGCGGCTATTTTTTGCATTATATGAGAATGGCTCATTTTCTTTACCTCCTACATCCATAGATGAATCCATAGCGGCATAGCTTCCCAAAGCTTTTGGCAGAACCGCCCCGCAAAGAGCAGAAATCACAACAGAAGCCCAGGCCGCATCCCCTATATATCCAAGCCTAAGAAGCACTGTCGCAATTAAAACTGCAAATCCCTTGTACCCTGCAAGTTTTCCTGCAAGAAGAAGCAGCCTTTTTAATACATTCTGAAAAAGCTCTGCATAAGTAAAATGAATACTTTCAATCTTTGTCATACAGCAAACCCCCTTTTTACCATCCTTAAATGATAATACATCAGCTTCATCTCACTTTCACTGCGGAATGCGCCGCATTTATTTTCCTCCAGCCGGGAAACATTTACATAGCAAGCTCCGCACCAGCCCGCCACATGAACAGCCCTGCCCTGCGCGTCAAGAAAGAATGCCGCGTACAGGAAATTTGAGTTGCAAAAGCTTTTTACATTTTCTGTAAAAAATCTTCTATACAATTCATCTGCTGTAACACGAAGCCTTATTCCAAGAGAATGGCTTACAGCGGAGCATACAGAGCCAGAGCAGTCGCTTCCGCTTGGAGAAGAGCCTCCCCACACATAAGGCGCGCCCTCAAATTTTCTCAGTTCCTCAAAGTATTTTTGCTGAATGCTCATGCCGCGCCTCCCAAGAATGCTTTTAGCACAGCGAATCCTGCAGAAGCAAGGGCAACCGCTCCCGTACCAATAGAAACAATCTGGCAAATCCTAGCCGCCTTTTCTGCGGAAGATTTTTTAAGGCTTGTTTCCAGAGCCCCCAGACGCTCAAGAGTTCTGTTCTTGAACTCGCACATTTCTCCACGCATAGAGCAGAACTCACCGTAGAGCTTTGTAAGCAACTCATTTTCCATAGCCGCCTCCTTGTAAAAATATTGGCTTGCGCAGTTAATGCGAAAGTCTTTTCCAAGAGGATAAAGCCAAACGATGAGCCAAAAATGATAGCTTTTACGCTCATAAAACAGCGCGTAAATGTTATCAATTCAAGGGCGTTGCCAAGCTGTATATTGTACACAACGAACGGCAGACAAAACATCCGCGTTGCGGACTTCTGCCTCAAAAAACAAAATGCCGGGCAAGCAAGGCGCCTGCAAGTCCGGCGGGAGAAAATTATGTTAAAGATTTCATTAAGAGAGAACAAGACAGCCAATGCAAAGTCCCCTTACCATTTCTATTCAGAAAATTCAGGAGTGCTCACATTTGACGAGCTCATCGACGAGATGGCAAAAAACAACACGACTATAACAAAGGCCGACATTGCAGGAGCAATGAATGTGTACAAGGAAGTTGTTATTCGCTATGTGCAGCTTGGCTACAAAGTATACTGCCCGTTTGGACAGGTCTATATCTGCGCAAAAGGAACTGCAAATGACAAGCTTGCTTCTTTTGAGCCGCACCTTTCCGGCAACGACCACGATCTAAACCTAAAGCTCACTGTGGACAGCTCCGTAGCAAAGACAGTGCTTGCAAACACAAAAACAGAGCGTGTGTCAGGAAGATATAAGATGATTCCGTCAATAGAAGAAATCCAGAACGTAAATGGAATTGCATTAAAAGAAGCAAAGCCAGGAAATGTAATCAGGATAATCGGCGAGTACCTTAAGCTTGACGAAAATGACAGCGAGCAAGGAATTTTCCTTACAAAGGGAGATGTTTCAATAAGGCTTGAAAACTACATCTGGAACAAAAACAAGCGGATTGACGCAATGCTTCCGGCAGACATTGAAAGCGGCTCATACAAGGTCAGCATAAGGGCAAAGCCAAACACAATCCTGTACAATGGCAGCTTTATTAAAGAAATTACAATAAGCTAAAAGAGACTCTGAAAAGAAGTCTCTGCGGCATGTCTAAACGGCATGCCGTTTTTTTGTTTATTGCAATAAACTTAAGACCAAAGGAATACTTTCTAAGACCTGAAGAGATACTTCCTAAGAGGCTAAGGAATACTTCCTAAGACCTGAAGAGATACTTCCTAAGAGCCTTAGGAATACTTACTTAGGGCTTTAGGAATATTCACTCAGGGTCTTAGGAATACTTACTTAAGGCTTTAGGAATACTCTCTTTAGAAATTCTAACATAAACAAATATTCTCATCTTGAAAGACATTAATGTAATCACTATTATTTTAATAGACATTATATTAACATAGGTTACAATAAGATGAAAAAATTTTATGACAGAAAAAATGAGTTAAAAATTCTCGAGCAAATAGAAAAGAACTCTTACTCAAATGCGGCTTTCACTATAATCACAGGCCGAAGACGAATTGGAAAAACTGCGCTATTAAAGAAATTCATATCTACAAAAAAATGCTGCTACCTTTTTACCACCAGAAGCTCCGAGCCCATTTTATGCCAGCAATGGCAAAAAGAACTGGAGCAATCAATCGACCTTAAAATTTTTGGAAGCATAACAACACTAAAGGAACTTTTTGAGCAGATAATAGAGTATTCAAAACAGGAGCACTTTATATTAATCATAGATGAATTTCAGGAGCTTCAAAATATAAATTCTTCATTCTTCAGCCATCTGCAGAATATATGGGACAACTGCAAAGATAATTCAAAAATCAACTTTATTGCCTGTGGGTCAGTTTATTCCATGATGATAAAAATTTTTGAAGGCGCAAAAGAACCGCTATTTGGACGCGCCACTGCAAAAATCCATCTAAAACCTTTTACACCTTCTGTATGCAAAGAGATTTTAAAAGACTTTAACCCGCAATACACAAACGAGGACTTGCTCTGCCTATATATGCTCAGCGGAGGGGTTGCAAAATATATTTTTCTTCTAATGGAAAGCGGAAGCATTACGCACACAAAAATGATAAATTATGTAACAGGAATTTCCTCTCCATTTTTAATAGACGGAAAAGATTTGCTTATAAGTGAAATCGGAAAAGACTATGGAATCTATTTTTCAATTCTTTCGCTCATTTCCAGCGGGATGACGGTCCAAAGCGAAATTGATTCTATAATTCAAAAAAATACAGGCTCCTACCTTTCAAATCTTAATAAAACGTTCAATGTTATAAAACCTGTCAGGCCGATTTTTTCAAAGCCAGAAAGCCGCAATGTGCGCTGGCAAATTACAGACAGCTACTTAAGATTCTATTTTAGGTTCATTTACTCCAATCAAAATTTAATTGAACTTGGGCAGTACGATTTACTAAAGAAACTGATTTTGCGCAACTATAAGACTTTTACAGGCAAAACGCTTGAGCAGTATTTTACAGAAAAAATTAATGAAGAGATGCATCTGACATCTATTGGCGGATGGTGGGATAAAAAATCTCAAAATGAAATTGACATTGTTGCAGTAAATGAACTGGATAAAACGTGTCATATTTTTGAAGTAAAAAGAAATGCCAAAAAAATTGACTATAAAGCACTGGAAGAAAAAATAAATGCACTAAGATCAAATATTTCTGGATTTGAAATCAACATGAAAGGCTTAAGTATGGACGATATGTAAAAAGCTTAATGCCCTGCAAAAGTAACGAAAATCTTGTCTTTTTTTCTCTTTCATGGGATAATCCAAAGTAGCAGTTTGGATTATCCCACGAAAAACTTGATTTTGGAAGAAAATATGGCTTTTATAGAGCGTCATGCAGAAAAAACAATAGAACGGATGTCTCAGTCGTTTCCGGCAGTGCTTGTTACAGGCGCAAGGCAGACCGGAAAGACAACTCTTTTGAAAAACGTAACTGACAAAAAATCTGTTGGCTATCTTACATTTGATGACCCGATGGAAGAGCAGTCTGCAAAAAACGATCCTCAGTCGTTTATTGATTTTCATCCAAGCCCGTTCTTGTTTGATGAAGTTCAGTATGTTCCAGAACTGTTTCGCTATCTAAAAATCGAAATTGATAAGAACCGGCACAACGGAATGTATTATCTTACAGGAAGCCAGCAGTTCAGGCTTATGGAAAAAGCGACAGAGAGCCTTTCTGGAAGAATAGGAATTGTGCAGCTTTATTCGCTTTCCGCACGTGAAAAACGTGGCGACAGTTTTGACCGGCCATTTATTCCGTCAAAAGACTACATTTTGCAGAGAAACAGCGAATTTTCTGGAAAGGATCTTTCTGCCGCAGAGACATGGAATTCAATTTTTACAGGCGGCTATCCGGAAGTTGCAAAGGGCAATGTCTCGCCGAACGATTTTTACTCAAGCTATCTAAAAACTTACATCGAACGTGATATTCGAAGCCTGGCGCAGGTTGCAGATGAGATGCAGTTTCTCCAGTTTATTGCGGTTGTCGCGGCGCGAACTGCGCAACTTGTTAATTACGGAGACATTGCAAACGAGGTTGGAATAAGCGAGGTTACGGCGAAAAAATGGCTTTCGCTTCTTGTAACTTCCGGGCTTGTTTACCTGCTTCCGCCGTTTTCGGTGAATGTTGAAAAACGGGTTGTAAAAACTCCCAAGCTTTACTTTGTCGATACAGGACTTGCCTCATATCTTACAAGATGGACGGATTCAGAAGTGCTGCGTTCTGGAGCCATGTCGGGGGGGCGTTTTTTGAAACATATATTGTTGGCGAAGTACTTAAATCATTCTGCAATGCTGGAATTGAGCCGCCGCTTTATTTTTACAAGGACAAGGATAAAATTGAAATCGACCTTATTATTTTTTTGAACAACACTGTCTATCCGGTTGAAATAAAAAAGACCGCCACTCCAAAAGCAGACGATGCGAAGAATTTTTTTATTACAGGCAGAATCAAGAATGTGGAAATCGCGCCTCCGTGCATTATCTGCAACTGCGGAAAGCCGGTTTCTGTTGCAAAAGGCGTGATGGCGATTCCGGCGGAATATGTGTAGTTAGTCCGATAATAATATATGAGCAAATTATATATTGTTAATTTTTCAAGGTCGGAGTATGCAATGCATATTCCTGTGTTCAGGGCTCTTTGTCCGTCTTACGCTTCTGAGTATCTTAAAAGCCATGAAGTTCAGGGCAAGGAAATCAAGGAAACTGATCACGTGCTTATTGGATGCACGGCGGATGAAAGAAAGGCTCTTGAAGCTCTTCTTATTCTAAGAGAAAAAAAGCTTCATATAACGCTGTATTCAGAGAGGCCTCCAACCGCTCTTTTTTTATGCATTGTCCGCAAGCTGGATAACGTTTCACTTCTTTTCTGCCCGGAAAGCATGGAAGACATTGCCCATTGCGCAGAGTTTTACACAAAAGGAAAAAGATTTGTATCAAAGGCGGCCCAAAGAAAAAATGAAACTGAGCTTTTGGGAAGATTCATAAACCTTGAATCTCTAAGCGAAACAAACAGGCTGCTTGTCTTTGCAATTGCGGAAGGATTGTCTTTAAAAGAAATGCAGTCACTTACAGGACGTAAGGAAAGGTACATACAGACTTGCCTTCATAGGCTCAAAGAAAGATTCAATGTGCTTGAAAGGCGGGAACTTTTTAGCGCGCTCTTAAAATGGCTTTCTCTGGACGTTCAAGAGTTTCAGGCAGGATAAACAACAGACGCGAACAATTTTTCTTTTTGTTTACAGACCGGAACAAGCACGCGAGTATTCTTCAGGGCTTTTTTATACAAAACCGGCAGCAGGCTTGAGAACACTTCCACTTTGTGAGTTCTAGACTTGGATTTTACAGTAAGAAGACAGCCGAGCTCTTTCTCTTCATTAAGAATCGGCTCTGCATCTTTTTCAAGTATTCCCAAAAGCATAATGTTTTCTTTTGTTTCCATGTACTATATATATGCTTTTTTTTACAGAAAATGACTGGAAAAGAAAAAACATTGAGTCCAATGGATCTCATATACTATTGTCACAACTGATACGGAGAAATTATGTTAGGTTGATGGCGCACTGCGCCAAAGAGTGGTGTCCTAAATGTAAAGCATATTATCCAACTGGTACACATAATTGCACAAAGAAATAAGCTTTGAATAAAAAATCTAGTTAAGTGAAATTTGTATGGATTTTCATTTGACAAATGTAATCACCTTAGTATATACTTGTTTTAGGAGGAATCCAAAATGATGTATACTAAGGTTTTTACTAGTGGCAATAGCCAGGCTGTCCGCATCCCAAAAGAATTCTCTTTGTCAGAAGGAGAGATGTGCATTCAAAGAGTTGGAAGTACGATTATACTATTTCCAAAGGAAAATCCATGGGAAGCATTTGACAGAAGCTTTTCTGAATTCTCAGATGACTTTATGGCAGACGGAAGAAATCAACCGGAAATGCAAGTTCGGGAAGAGCTTTAATGTATTTGCTGGATTCGAATATTTGCATTTTTCTGATTAGAAATAAGTCTCCCCTGTTGCGAGAAAGAATAAAAATGTATTCTCCGTCGTTATTGCATTTGTCAGTGATTACGGTTGCAGAATTAGAATACGGAGCTGCAAAAAGCCAAAATCCTGTAAAAGAACATCAGGCAGTATTGGATTTTGTTTCTCCATTCAAGATTATAAATTTTAAGCCAAGTGATGCAGAAAATTTTGGATTGATTAAAGCCTATCTTGAAAAGAAAGGAACTCCTATTGGACTATATGATATGGAAATAGCAGCACAGGCAATGACAAACGATTTGATTGTAGTTACAAACAATGTTGGTGAATTTGCGAGGGTTCCTTGGATAAAAGTAGAAGATTGGACTAAGGAATAAATAAACCTAACATGGTTTTCAAAGCGGACACAGGCTCAAGGCCTGTGCCGTTTAAAACGCTAGTTATGACGACAGGCGCACTGGCCTGCTTTTTGAGGAGTAAAAAATGGGAGAAAAAAAATAGCTCACTTACAAGAGTTCAACCAGTTTTTGATTATATTAATCTTGATATACAAAAACTAAATCAGTTTTTGTCTTTATTTGATAAAAAAGTTTCTATTACATCAAAAATTCTTTTTTGTAAATATGGTGAAAATGAGGCATCTATAAAACCTCCTTTTTTATAGGCAGAATTTTCCATATATAGTTACAACTGAAATATCTTTATCAACAAAATTGTCTACCTCATCAAAGCCTCCAAACTCCTTGAATTTTAAGTTAGCATAAGAAAGTCCAAATCCATACTTAAATTTATCTTCATGATTAAATATAACTTCCACACCACCTTGTAGTTTTAGAGGTATATAGGTATTCTCTCCTTGTGTAGTAAATCCAGCTTCAGCTTTGCCGTATGGATTAATATAAAATTTAGTAAAATTTAGTGGAATACGGACAGTCGGTCCAAAACTAATTAAATTTAATTTATCTTTGAAAAAATGAATATAGCTCACACCCACACCACAAAAAGAAGAAGGATAAACTGCAATTCCTGCATCAACTCCAATTACCAAGTATCCAGTTTCAGTTGTCTTTGAAGGAATCAGAAGTGGTCCACCTGAATTTCCTCTATCAACTTCTGCGGAATGTTGTATTAAACTTGAAATATCTGGGTTCATCAATTCTTTTATACGAGCAGAAGAATTTGTTACAATTCCTTTTCCTAATTGCCATAAAGGTGTATTACCTAATCCTGGAAATCCTGCTGAATAAACATCTATTCCATCTTCTACATTATCTGAAGAAAAAACTAGTCCCTTTTTAAACGGCTCTTCATTATCTTTAAATTGCAAAACTGCAATATCAATTTTATCATCAATAGCCTTAATAGAAAGATTTTCATATTTTGTTACAGTTCCTGTTTTAGGATCCTCAAACTCAATTGATGCTGATGTTCCATAATCAATTACATGCTGATTTGTAATAACAAAGTTTTTACCTTCTGAATTAACATAAACAAATCCAGAACCAAATCTGCCTTTCAAATAGCCATCAATATAATTGGCATAAGCGTTATAACCTTTTGCCTTTAACTCATTTTGAAAAGCCTTAAGAAAAGAAACTGTTTCTGAATTATATTCAGGTCTTACAATACCTATATATTTTCTAATTTGAGCATAAAATGGTAAATGAAAAAAAACATACCAACAAGAAGCAAACTGAAAAATTTTTTTTTCATATTCGTAAATGTATCATACCGCACAATATATAATTCAAGGCATAAAATTATAAATACACTCAATTATTTGAGGAAAGATGCTAGCAGTACCTTAATATCATTTCTTTATTTTTCTGCTCTTTTCATAAAGATATTCAGGACAAACATCAATTTCATCATTCCACATATAAGAAAGCGGTGCAATACGTCGCAACTCCATCTTCTTTAATGCAAACTCCCAGTTTTGCAAGAGTTCATCCTTTGCTGATAATTACAGAACGCTATGCCTGATAATGGCACGGCGCAATGTAATTCCAGCATAGACTAAATGTCATTACAGAAGATTAAAACTTTCAGTCAGAAATCTTTTTTCCGCTAAGCTCGCCGGGAACAGAAATCGGATATTCGCCGGTAAAGCAGCCTTTGCAGAATCCATACTGCTCCGGATTGCATTCACGGCAGGCCTCCAGCATTCCTTCCGCGCTTATAAAAGCCAGGCTGTCTGCTCCTATTTCCTTGCAGATTTCCTCTTCGCTGTGAATGCTTGAAATCAGCTCGCCTCTAGTTGGTGTGTTTATTCCAAAGTAGCAAGGAAATTTTACAGGAGGACTTGAAATTCTAAAGTGAACTTCTTTTGCTCCAGCGCGTCTTAAAATCTGGACAAGGCGGCGGCTTGTTGTTCCACGCACAATGGAGTCGTCGATTACAACAACTCTTTTTCCGTTCACAACAGACTTTACAGCATTGAGCTTTACAAAAACCATGTTCTCGCGCTCACGCTGAGTCGGCGCAATAAAGGTGCGTCCAATATATTTGTTCTTTATGATTCCGCTTGCATAGGGAATTCCAGCTTCCTTTGCATATCCCTGGGCTGCTCCAATTCCAGAATCAGGAACTCCAATAACGACATCCGCAGGAACTCCGCTTTCACGTGCAAGGCAGGCTCCCATTTTTTCACGTGCTTCTGTAACTGGGATTCCGTCAATTATGCTGTCCGGGCGCGCAAAGTAAACGTATTCAAAAACGCAAGTCCGTTTGGAAGTGCGCTCTCCAAATTCAAATGAAAGAACTCCGTCTTCATTTATTATTACAATTTCGCCAGGCTGAATGTCGCGAACATAAGTTCCGTTCACAGAGTCAATTGCGCAGGTTTCGCTTGCAAGAATCCAGCCGTTTTCAACTTTTCCAAGGCAGAGCGGACGGATTCCGTTTGGGTCTCTTGCGCCGATAAGACATTTTTCTGTTGAAACAATAAGCGCAAAAGAGCCTTTTATCATCTGTATTGTATCGGTCAGCGCGCGCTCAAGGCCTTTTTTGTAAGACTTTGCAATAAGCTTTAAAATGACTTCCGTGTCGCTTGTAGAAGAAAATGTGCTTCCTGAATCTTCAAGCATTTCGCGGAGCTGCTCATAGTTTACAAGCTGTCCGTTGTGGGCTACTGCAACCGCGCCGAGCTTTGACTTTAAAAGAAGCGGCTGGGCGTTTTCCAAAGACGCGCTTCCTGCTGTTGCATAACGGACGTGTCCGCAGGCAATGTTTCCTTTTAAGGCTTCAAGATTTTCCGGCTTAAAGACTTCCGCAGTTGTTCCCATTGCCTTGTGAATGGAAATATCTTCGCCGTTGCTTACTGCAATTCCAACACTGTCCTGCCCGCGGTGCTGCAACGCATAAAGCGCATAATAAGCCTGAGTCGCGGCATTAAAATCGCTGGCAGAATAAGCCACATATTCTTTTTTTTCTGGTTCACCTTGCTTAGGTGGATTCAAATAAATTCCGACAACACCGCATTCATCGCGCAGCTTGTCTTCCTCTTCTTCAACAAGAAATTCACAGCACTTCATTTTTTTTCCATTAGATATTTATATAGATTATCTGATCAAGCCCGATAATGACACAGCCCTGCACTGACAATGGCACCAGAAATTACAGTTCTATTCCTGAACCGCCGTTTGTTTCTGCATCAGCAGTCATCTTTGCGCGGAATTCTATAAGCTTTGTTTTTATTTCAGGATATTTGATTCCAAGGATTTCGAGCGCGAGATAAGCGGCGTTTTTTGCATTTCCGATTCCGACCGTTGCAACAGGAATTTGCGGCGGCATCTGAACAATAGAAAGGAGAGAGTCCATTCCTGCCAGTCCATTTGATTTTCCCGGATTAATGCATTCAAGAGGAACGCCTACAACAGGAAGAACTGTGCGGCTGGCAATAACACCTGGAAGAGCCGCGCTAAGTCCTGCTCCAGCAATAATTACATCGCATCCTTCTTTTTCTACAGAAGCAATAGTTTTTACAAGCAAGTCTCCGGCTCTGTGCGCGGAAATAACATAAGCCTTGTATTCAACGCCAAATTCTTTTAGAACATCGGCGGATTTTTTCATTGTATCCAAATCAGACTTGGAACCTAAAAAGATAGCAACTTTCATACTGTAAAATATCACAATGAATAAAAGAAATCAACACAGCCCGTATTTTATTCCAGGGCAAACGCATTATAAATAATTTAAGTAAAGTTTGCGCGAAGGAACGGTTTCTGGGGCAAAAACACTCTGATTGCTGCGACCGCGTGAGCGGGCAATTCTATAGTTACTTTGCAACAATCAGAGGATGTCCAATAAGTTCTGAATGTCATTGCTGAACAATTTCTAAATGATTGTAATATATGCATTTAGAATTTCGGGTCAAGTCTATAAAAGCCTATGAATGACAAAAAAGATACTTATTGGACATCCCCATTATTGCGCGATTTTGAACCAGGAAACCGTGTCTGGGAGCCAGTTTTATGCTGAATACATTTATAATGCGTTTGCCCTGTATTTTATTCGCCGGAATACGGAAGCAGAATTTCTGACATTCTGTTTATTTCCGCAGAAAGCAAAGTTGAAATCTGCTCATCCTGAATATAATTTACAAGCTCCTTTAAACATAAAATAACTTTTAAAAGAAGCTTTATGCCTGTTTCGTTTTCTTGAACAGAAGACACAAAACCAGAGCCTTTTCTTGCATTTTCCGCAGAAGCAAAAAGACCTTTATTTCCGGACAGGCGCGAAATTATATATTCAAGCTGAAGATTTGTTTTGCTTTCTAGGAAACTCTTTTTCTGCTGCTCAGGAAGATAACGGCACAAAGACTTTAATTTCTTAAAAAGCCGCATTTGGGAATTTTCCAAATTGCCTATTTGCTCTTCTACAGTTTCTGGCATTTTTTCATCACTTAATTCAGAAGACTCTATTTCTTCTTCAGCCTGAACTGACGCTGAAGTTTTTTCAGGCTCGTCGCTTTCCATAAAGAATTCCTGAGCCGCAAGGTCTTTTTCCTCCTCGGAAAAATCATCATCTTCAAAATTCAAGTTTTCATCTTCAAACAAGTCTGCGGAATCTTCAGTTGAACTATCAGTCTGTTCAGACAAGTCAAAAACATCATCTTTGGAAAAATCTTCATCATCAATAAGTTCTTCCGGTTCAGAAATTTCTTCTTCTGGCGCAGGAGTTTCAGGTTCTGTTTTTTGCGGCGCAGGAATTTTTTCTTCCGGCATTTTATATTCACGCTTAGGAAGTTCTTTCTTTTCAATTTTTTCTTCAGGCGGAATTGATATTACATCAGGCTTTTCTTCTTCCAAGTCAAAACTTTCTGTTTCAAAATCAGGCTCAAAAGAATTTTCTTTAGGCGCAGAAGATTTGTCGCCAGATGAAAATGGATTCTGCGCAAAAAAATCTTCCGCACTAGTCTCGTCCTCTTCAAGTCCGCCAACATCTTCGTCTTGATATTCTTCTGGAACTAAATTGTCAAGACCATGAGAATATTTTTCCTTGTCATTGTCTTCCGATTCAGCGTCAAGTTTTCCGTCTGAAAAAACTTCCTCAACAGCGACTTCTTCGTTTTGAAGATTTTCAAAGTCATGCTCTGGTTCACCGGTAGATTCTGGTTCAGTTTCTATTTCAGTTGGAGCAGAAGGCTGCATTTCATTTTCAGAATAAGAAATCTCCGGTGATTCAGTTTTTTCACCAAGTCCAATTTCAAAGTTTTCATCCGCATCGCCGAATTCATCTTCAATAGAAGATTCTGCATTTGCAAAAATATTTGTAGAGTCAAGAAGCCTTTTGTTTATCCGTTCAATGCCGTTTTTCCAAGCTTTGCTTTCAGAATCGAATTTTTCAATCTGCCTGTAAGTGGACATTGCCTGCGTAAGATTTCCTTGCGCTTCATAGTTTTTTGCAATGGAATGAAGACCGTCAACATTTTCTGGATTTTGAGCAATATATCGAAGATAAAATTCCTCGGCTTTTTTTAGATCACCCTTTTGAGAATAGCGCATTCCGCCTTCACGGTAAAAATCAGAGTAGCCAGGATTCATCGCCTTTATCTTTTTAAAGCAGCCGGAAGCCTTGCGCTCGTCTCCAATGCAAATGTAATACTGTCCAAGAAGATTCAGCACATGGAGATCATCCGGATTTTTTTCGTAGGCGCACTGAATTTTTTTTCCGGCTTCTTCAATCCTGTCTGCGCTCAAAAGAATATGCGCATACTGACAAAGCATAGATGAATCTTCTGGAGACGCATTTTCCATGCGACCCATTATTTCAAGCGCGTCTTCATTCCTTCCTGTTGACTCATAAGCAGATGCAAGTCCAGAAAGTGCCTTTGGAAATTCCGGGCGGATTTTTAATGCCTCATTGTATTCAACTTCCGCATTGTCAAAGTCGCTTTGCTTTGTGTAGACATCTCCAAGCTTTGTGTGCATGGCTGCGTCTTTTGGATTTAAGTTCAAAGCGTGTCTTACAAGCTCTCCAGCATTGCGTGTCTTGTTTTTTTTCAAAAGCAAGTCGGCGTAATTTTCTATAGCCTCAAGCCAGCCTGGTTTTGTTTTTAGTGCGGCTTCATATTCAGACTGTGCTTTTTCAAATTCTCCAAGAGCATCATAGCTTTTGGCAAGGTTCAAATGAAGAATCGGATGATTAGGGTCAATTTTAAGTCCGCGCAGATAAGAAGACACTGCGTCCTTATTCTGATTTTTCAGTGCGTAAATTGAGCCTATATGGTTGAACGCAAGAACGTCTTCCGGATTTTCTTCGACAACTCTGTTAAAGCAATTAAGGGCATCGTCATATTTCCCCATCAGCTTGAATGTAAAGCCCAAGTTGTAAAACGACTGGACGTTTGATTCATCTGAAATTACTGCCTGCTCAAGAACAGAAATAGAATCATCATATTTTTTAAGACGTCGGTAAATTCCTCCAAGCGAATTCAAGGCTTCAACATTTTTTGGATCAATGCGGATAATTTCACTAAAATATGCAAGTGCTTTTTCATCATCGCCGCTTTTTACATAGAGATTTCCCAATGAACTAAGAAGCTCAATGTTCTGCGGATCGCTTTTTAAAAGTCCTTTATAAATGCGGGCTGCCTGCTCAAAATCCCTGGAAAGAATCGCGGCGTTTGCCCTGTCCAAAATTCCATTGTTTCGCTTGCTTTCATTATCCATAATTTCTTCCTATTTTTTTGAAGGCCGGGCAAAAACTTCTTTGGAAAGCTCGCCCATAATTCTTGAGTCATATTTTGAGTAAGAGGCTATTGCAAAGTAATAAATTTTTCCGTTCTTCAAGCCGTTTAATTTTATAGAAACAGAATTTCCTGCGTCAATAGGAGACTGACCTTCCAAGGCATCTCTGCCTAGATACTCTCCCGGCCGTTCTCCATAAAAAATATAGTAGCCGCCAACGCTGTCATCAACTGAATAAGGCCATGTCAAAACAACAGAGCCGTCCATTGGAACAGCCGTCAACTTGAACGGAGCAAGAGGAGAGGGAATTTCTTTGTAGTTTATACTTAGCTGTGTAACAGAAGGAGTACGTGAGCCTTTTCCATCTGGATATAATTCCGCTGCAATTTGAAAATAAAGACCGGAAACATTTTCAATTTTTTCTCCAGGCCTTACAGGAATCCATTCAGGAAAATCCTCTGTCCAGTTGTAAAAGTTGTCTCCGCTGCGGATAAAAAATTCAACTCCGGTTTCTGACGGCTTTTCCACAATCGCATTAAGGCTTACAACGCTTGAACCTTGGCTTAAAAGAATTGGTTCAGTCTCAAATCTTCCGCCTGAAATTTTATAGTTGTCAATTCCAAGGTCTTCTGAAACTTCGCTTTTTGATGTGCGCTGAATTCTAAAGTCGTCAATCAGGCCTGTATATTGCGGACAAATGTCAATGTCGGCAGGAACTCCCATAATCGGAGAGTAAACAGAGCCGCCAGCTTCATGCCCGGAAGTTGTAACGTATTTTAAATCTTCAAGTTTGCCGTTGATTCTGTATTCAAATGCGCCTGTGTTCTGATCAAAGTGAATCGCATGGTGCATCCAAATTTCCGGAATTATAGTTGTGTAGCTTGAAAGCGTTATTTCACCGCCGTTTTTTACATAGCCATTGAAAACATTCGTAAACGACCATTCAAGATGATTTCCAAAGAAACTTGCCGTTATCATCTGATAAAGCGGATAGCCTGCGACTGTTCTTGATGAACGCCAAGAAAAAACAATTTCTCCGTTTTCTGCAATTGAAGGTTTGAGCCAGAATTCAATTGTGATTGAGCCGCCCTGCCCTTGCTTTCCGAAAATCGTATCTTTTCCGCCGCGCAAACGTACTCCGCCAGTTCCGCGTGAAAGACCTGAATATTTTCCCATAAATGATTTTTCCGCAGAAACCAGAGAATTGCTTGTAACAGAATAATTTCCAGAAATGTCTTTTACTTCATTGTTTTCAAAATTAATAAGAAGATCCGTGTCTTTATCTAAAGGTCTGCTGTTGGTGGCAAGAACCATCGCGTCATAGCCGAACCTGCCCTTTCCCTGAACAATTCCATCCATTTTTGAAAGTGCCGGCCAGCCATCTTTTCCGCCAAGCACAATGGATTTTTCCTGAGCAAAGGCAGTATTCAAAAGCGCGAAAAAAAATGCTATAATTGCAGTCAAAATATTTTTATTCATAATATGAACGACCATAAAATAAATTCTACGCAAAAACTTTCACATAGAGAGATTCTTCATCAAACCGCGCTAAAAGCACCGTTAAAAAGCGGAGTTTATCTTTGGCGGAATGAAGAACAAACCGTAATCTATGTAGGCAAAGCAAAAAATTTAAAAAACAGACTCACTTCGTATTTCAGCGGAAACAAGGACATAAAGACAAGACTGCTTATAAGCCGCGCCCGCTCTATTGAGTATATTACAACCGACAATGAATATGAAGCTTTTCTACTCGAAAACAACCTCATAAAAAAATATTCACCGCGCTATAATATCAGCCTGAAGGACGGAAAATCTTATCCTGTAATAAAAGTTACAAAAGAAAAATTTCCGCGTCTTTTTAAAACAAGAAACATAACGCATGACGGCTCTATTTATTTCGGACCATTTCCTGACGCCTCGGCATTGGATTCATTTTTAGAAACGCTCTATGAAATCTATCCGCTGCGAAGGTGCAAAAAATTCCGCGAAAAAAATTTTCCGTGCATGTATTATCATATAGGAAGATGCAAAGCCCCGTGCTGCAAAAAAACAAACGAATCCACCTATAATGAATTTATCGAAGAAATTTGCTCGCTACTTGAGGGCAAAGGCGAAGAAACTGTAAAAAAACTTCAAGGCCAGATGAAGGAAGCGGCAAAAAACTTGAACTTTGAAAAAGCCGCAAGATTGCGCGATGGAATCAAAGCTTTGGAAATTCTTCAGCACAGAAACATTGTTGAAAGTTTTGAAGGTACAGACAAAGACTATATTGCTCCTTGGCGCGAAGGAGAGCTTGTAAGCTTTACAGTTCTAAAAATGCGCGGCGGAAAACTGCTTGGCAGAGACAACTACAGAACTGCAAGCCTAAACGAGGATTCAGAACTTATCCCGGAATTCATGGCTTCATATTACAATGAAAAAGAGCTTATTCCTCCGCAGATTTATATAATGCAAAGCGACGGAACTGAATTTATGAAGCGGTGGATTTTTGAAACCTACGGAATCAAAACTGAAATAATTGCAGTAAATGAAAATTCACCAGCCGTCCACAAAGCCGCAATAGGAATGGCGCAACAAAATGCAAAAGAAGACATAGTGCGCAGAATGAGAGAGCGCGGAGACTTTCCGGCAATGGAAGAGCTTAAAAAAGAACTGTCGCTTCCAAATCTTCCTGCAAGAATTGAAGGTTTTGATATTGCGCATATCGGAGGAAAATTTCCAGTCGCCAGCTTAATCAGTTTTTACAACGGAAATCCAGACAAGAAGAACTACAGATATTTCAGGCTGAAAACAACGGACGGAATAATAGACGACTTTGCCTCAATGAAAGAGGCGGTTTCAAGAAGGTACACAAGGCTTGTAAACGAAAAAAAAGAATTGCCGGATCTGATTTTAATTGACGGCGGAATCGGACAAGTAAATGCAGTTGATTCCATTTTAAAATCGCTTGACCTTGACATTCCAATTGCAGGTCTTGCAAAACGCGACGAAGAAATTTACCGCCCTGGAAACAGCATGCCAATCCGCCTTCCAAAACGAAGCGATGCGCTTAGATTGCTTCAGCGTGTGCGCGACGAAACACATAGATTCGCAACAAGCAGGAACCAAGAACTTAGGACAAAGGAAAACACAGTTTCGCCTTTTACAAAAATCCGCGGAATAGGTCCAAAACGTGATACTCTTTTAATGAAGAAATTCGGCACGCTAAAAAGCCTTGCAGAATCAAATGAAAATGAAATTTCAGAGACTTTAAAAGTACCAGAAGAAGCCGCGCAGGAAATTTTAGTTTCAGCAAAAAAACTTTTTCAAGAGCAAAACGCTTTGCTTCAAAAACAAAGGCTTTCAATTGGAGCTGCAGGAACAACAAAAGAAAAGGCCGCACGAAGCAAGCTTAATGAAAACTTAGCATCGGCAGCCCTTGAAGTTGCAAGTCCGGATGATTTTTCCTAGAAAGGTTTTACAGTAACACCCAACGCAAGCATTACAACATCCTTTGAAAGTTCCATTGTGTATCCTGCTATTTTGTAATCCTCGCTGAAATATTTGCAGTACATCGCAGAGCCGGAAATTGTAACAAGTTTTACAGGCGAATATTCAACACCAGCACCAATAACAAAGTTGTCAAGAACCGGGCTGAACACATTGTTTACATCAGACTTTGCGCCTTGCTTTCCATAAGAAAATCCAGTTCCAAAGCTAAGCTGCTCATTCAATCTGTAGTCCGCTCCAAGAGCAATTTCCCAAGAATCATCGTAGTCATATTCAGAGCGGTCAATCGGACTTTCAATTGTAGCCTGCTTGTTGAAATAATAGTTGAAACTCATGCTGGCATTCAGTTTGTCAAAGAAAGTGTAGCCTACGCCAAGGTTTAAAACTGCCGGCAAATCATTTTTAAAGTTGTCGCCTTCATCTGCGTTAAGGAAAGAAGACGCATAGGCACCAGTCAAGTCATCGTATTTGTACTTGAGTTTTGTAATTGTCTGATACTGAATTCCAACATCGAGAGTATTCCAGGGCTTGATATGAACTCCGAAAATTCCGCCAAAGCCATATCCGTTTGACTCATAGCCGATTTTTGAGCTTCCGCCGTTAACTGACTTCAAGCCGTCGCATTTAAGTGTAATGTTCTGCTCACCGTGCATAAATCTTCCTGCCGCCGCAACAGAAACCATGTCGTTGATTTTATATGAAGCGCCAAGGATTTCTCCAAGCTGAACTGAATAAACTTCAAGAGAATGTGAAGAAAGCTGCTCCAAAAGTTTTTGGATATAAGCCTTAGACTGTGCAAGCGGAGGTTTTCCAGCCATAACCGCCGCAGTAACTTGCGCTGTTACAGCAGATGCCATTCCCTGTTTAAGCGCCAATGAAGTAAGTCCGGTTCCGTCGCTGTAGTCAAGAGTTCCGCCGCCGCCAAAAACGCCAAAGCCAAAGAACGCCGCCCAATTGTCTTTCTTGTAGACAACCTCAGCATTTGGATAAAAGTAAACGTTTTCATCGTCTTCAAATTTCTGTCCGTCAAGTTTGTCAGCGTAATTCTTTAAAACAAACTGGTTTCCAAGCTCAAAGTAAAGCCCGTCATTCATAAATGCTGTTCCGCCGATATTGTAGAAAACAGCTTCCGGACGCAAAGTTTCTGTATTGCGGCTAGGATTTCTCATATAGCCCTGATTTAAATTTGTTTTGTTATCCACACCGCCTGCAAAAGCAAAGCCAAGACCAGCAGCAAAAGCCAGCAAAGCAATTTTTTTCATAATAATTACTCCAATAAACATAAAGTTTAACTGGAGAAAAGACTAACACGGATAAGAGACTTAATCAAGACATATTTGTAAAAAATGTCATAATGACATAAAATAACTTCATGTCATTAAAAACTATTTCTTGTCTTGCTTCAAATTTGGAATCACTTCCGCTAAAACTATCGCGCAGAAAATCAAGGCGCAGCCGACGAACATTTTTAACGTAAGGCGTTCACCAAGAAAAATACAGCTGCAAAGAACTCCAAAAACGCTTTCCAACGAAAGGAAAAGAGATGCCAGTGCGGAAGGAACATATTTCAATCCGACATTCTGAAGCACGAAGCAAACCATCGAACTGAAAATTCCAAGGTAAAGCATGGAAACAACAACGGTTGAATTTTTTATAAGTGAAACGTCAAAGTTTCCGTCTAAAAAAGGCGCTGTTAAAAAGCCCAGAACACCGCTCGCCGCAAACTGAAAAAATGTAAGCAGAATCACATCTTCTTTCTTTACAAAAAACGAGCCTGCAATTATGTGAAGCGCAAAGAAAATTCCACAGATTAAGGTAAGAACATCTCCGCGGTTCATAATGTACCAGGCGCCATCTCCGTCAAGGGCAAGCAAGCCTATTCCTGTAAGAGCCACAGCCGCCGCAACCCAGACATACCAGCCCGGCTTTTTCTTAAACACAGGCCAGCCGATAAGCGGAACAAGAATTACATAGAAAGTTGTAAGGAAAGCGTTTTTTCCGGCAGTTGTAAAATTGCAGCCAATCGTCTGAGTAAGGTAACCCAAAAACAGAAGAACTCCCAAAAAGCATCCGTGAAAAAAAATGTCTTTATTTAAATGCTGAAAACGTTTTATGAAAATCAAGCCAAAGCAGACAGCGGCAATTGTAAACCGGATTGCAACCATCCAGGTAGGTCCAACAAAATCCAAGCTGTCTTTTACAACAACAAAAGCAAATCCCCAGATTGCGGCAGTAAGAACCAGTCCCGCTCCAAAAATAATAGAAAGTTCACTTTTTTCCATAGCGGATAAGATAATAAGTTTTCAGTCTACAGGTCAATACGGCTTGGATAAAGCCTAAATGAAAAAAAACTCCGTGCAGAAAAATCCACACGGAGTAAGAGATGGTCTATCCCAAAAGTATCTTTTGTGCCATTTTCAGGCTTTTCCCGAAAATCTTACTATATATGTAGAGATTGTCGTACCAAGCCAAGTACGACAATGGCATTTTAAACTTATCGGACAATCCAAATATCAAAAGTTATTTTACAGCTACTTTCTTCAAGTGCCAGATGTCTTTTACGTAGTCTTCAATTGTGCGGTCGCTTGAGAATTTTCCACTGTTTGCAATGTTGATTAAAGTTTTTCTTGCCCAGGCTTTTTTGTCAGCATATTCAGCGGCAAGTTTTTCGTGAGCCTTAACATAAGAATCAAAGTCAGCAAGAATAAAGTAAACGTCAGGCTGCTGTCCTTCAACACCGTAAACAATAGAATCGTGAATCTCCTTGAACAAAAGTCCGCTTGGATCGTAAGTTCCGTCAACAAGCTGATTTACAACTTTTGCAAGAGATGGATTTCTGTCAAGATATTTTGTAGGATTGTAAGAATGCTCCTGCTTCATCTTGACAATTTCGTCCGCCTTAAGACCGAAGATAAATGCATTGTCTTCTCCAGCCTCTTCAACGATTTCAATGTTTGCACCGTCCAAAGTACCGATTGTGAGTGCGCCGTTCATCATAAACTTCATGTTTGAAGTTCCAGAAGCCTCAAATCCTGCTGTTGAAATCTGCTCGGAAACATCAGAAGCCGGAATGATTTTTTCCGCAACTGAAACGCGATAGTTTTCAACAAACACAACACGTAGCTTGCCACGAACGCGGCGGTCATTGTTGACTCTTTCTGCAACAGTGTTGATAAGCTTGATAATTGCCTTTGCACGGCGGTAACCAGAAGCTGCCTTTGCGCCAAAGATAAATGTGCGTGCAGGAGGATTATAGCTTGGATCTTCAACAATCTTGTTGTAAAGATACATGATATGGAACACGTTCAAAAGCTGTCTCTTGTATTCATGCAGACGCTTTACCTGTGTGTCGAAAATGCTTTCCGGGTCAAGGAATTCATTCTGGCTGTGCTTTAAGTATTCAGCAAGCTTTTCCTTGTTGTGGCGTTTGATTGCAATAAGCTCTTCCAAAGAAGCGTCATCATCAACGTATTTTTCAAGACCTTTGAGAAGAGAAAGTTCTTTTTCCCAGCCGTGTCCGATTCTCTTTGTGATGAAATCAGAAAGCTCAGGGTTTGCAAACAAAAGCCATCTTCTCTGTGTAACGCCGTTTGTCTTGTTGTTGAATTTCTCTGGATAAATTTTGTACCAGTCCTTAAGTTCCTGCTCCTTAAGAATTTTTGTATGAAGGGCAGCAACACCGTTTACACTGAAACCTGCATGGATTGCAAGCCATGCCATATAAACTTTTCCGTCATGGATAATCGCCATGTGGTTCTGCTTCTCATAGTCGTTAGGGAACTGCTGGCGAAGCTCAATTACAAAGCGGCGGTTGATTTCTTCAACAATCTGATAAATACGTGGAAGAAGTTTCTGGAAAACTTCGATTGTCCACTTTTCCAAGGCCTCAGAAAGAATTGTGTGGTTTGTATAAGCAAAAGTTTTCTGAACAACGCTCCAAGCATCGTCCCAGCCAACATTGTATTCATCAATGAGAATTCTCATAAGCTCAGGAATCGCAACTACAGGATGTGTATCGTTAAGCTGGATAACATGATATTCAGGGAACTTTGAGAAATCAGCTCCGTAAGTATTTACAAAGTGATGAACCAAATCCTGAAGAGATGCAGAAGTGAAGAAATACTGCTGGCGCAAACGAAGTTCTTTTCCCATTGGACCGTTGTCATTTGGATAAAGAACACGGCTGATATTCTCGGCATCGTTCTGGCGTTCAACCGCGCGATGATACTGCATATCGTTGAAAAGCTGAAGGTCAAATCCATTAGGACTTGAAGCTTGCCACAAGCGCAATGTGTTTACAGTGTTTGAGCCGTAAGCAACAATCGGCATATCGTAAGGAGTTGCTGTAATTTCCTCTGCGTTTTCAAGATAGAATCTGTCCTGTCCGTCAGGAGTTTTTCCATATTTAATCTGTCCGCCGAATTTTACAGTTACAGCAAGGTCGCTTCTTTTTACTTCCCAAGGATCACGGTGCTTAAGCCAGTTGTCAGGGAATTCAACCTGTTCGCCGTTTATAATGTGCTGTTCGAACATTCCGTATTCATAGCGGATTCCGTAGCCGTGTCCCGGATATTCAAGAGTTGCAAGGGAATCAAGGAAGCAAGCCGCAAGACGACCAAGACCGCCGTTTCCAAGACCAGCATCAGGCTCTTCATCTTCAATAAAATCGTAGCTGATGTTCATGTCTTTAAGAACATCTTTTACCTGCTCCATAATGCCAGAATTAATCAGGTTGTTTCCCAGCGCGCGTCCCATCAAAAACTCTGCGCTCAAATAGTAAAGCTGCTTTGTAGGTTTAGCTTCATACTCTTTGCGGGTATTCATCCAGTTTGGCATTATAATTTCGAGCGCACTTGCGCTTACTGCATCAAACAAGTCGTGCTTATTTGCCTGTGTGATGTCTTTTCCATACTGGCGGCGCAGACGGGCTGTGAGATTTTCCTTAAACTGCTCTGCATCAAAAGTCATTTTTATATTCCTCCAATCAGCCTGTTAAGCTAAAAAGCAAAACGGCATTATGTTTACCTAGTATAATATGGAAACGTTTCCTTATTCAAGTTCCCGCATGATTTTATTTTGCAACCAGAATCAGCATAGAGCTGGCAGGAAGCACATAGCGGTCTTGCGAAATTAAAGTTTCAGCATTTTCCACGGAAAGAAGCGACGTTTCATCTTCAATAGAAGTGTCTGCGATTCTGTACCATTTGCGCGAATCCGTAATCGCAGGAATTCTAAGCATTATATCCTGACGGTCTGTGTTTGCGGCGATAAAGAAATCGTTATCAGAAATTTTTCCTGCCCCGGAATTAAATGTTCCCAAAAGCCTGAATGCAAGGAATCTTGAAATTTTGCTCCAGTCGGGATTGCTTCCGTCTGCGGCATACCATTGGATGTCCGGCTTCTTTCCTGCCATGCTGCCTTTAAAGAATTCAGTTCGGCGGAAAACTGGATGATCTTTTCTTAGCCTGATTGCTTTTCTTGTAAACGAGACAAGCGCGGAATTCAAACTGCAGTTTTCCCAGTCAAACCAGCTGATGTCATTGTCCTGACAATAAGCATTATTGTTTCCTTGCTGACCTCTGCGGAATTCATCACCGCCCAAAAGCATCGGTGTTCCCTGCGAAATCAAAAGAGTAAGTATATAGTTGCGCATTTGGCGGTTGCGCATTTTTTCAATTACAGGATTTAGCGTAGGACCTTCATATCCGTGGTTGTAGCTCCAGTTTGAGTCAGAGCCGTCGCGGTTGCCTTCGCCATTTTCATCGTTGTGTTTTCCGTTGTAACTTACCAAGTCGTTCATTGTAAATCCGTCATGGCAGCAAACGTAATTTATGCTGTGATATGGAGCGCGTCCGGAAATTGTAAACAAGTCGCTTGAGCCGCTGATTCTTGTAGCCGCATTTGTAGAAACATATTCGTCTCCACGCCAAAATCTTCTTATGTCATCACGGAAGCGGTCGTTCCATTCAGCCCATCTTCTTCCGCCTGGGAATCCTCCAAGCTGATAAGCTCCGCCAGCATCCCAAGGCTCTGCAATTATTTTTGTCTTGCCAAGAACAGGGTCTTCCGCAATCGCATTTGTAAGCGGCGGAAATTTCAAAAGCTCGCCTTCCTGTCCTCTGCTCAAAATCGAAGCAAGGTCGAACCTGAATCCGTCAACATGATAGTTCAAAACCCAGTAACGCAAGCTGTCGATTATAAAATTTCTTACAATAGGATGATTGCAGTTCATGGTATTTCCGCAGCCTGAAAAATTCATGTAGTATTCTTTGTGGCTGCCAACTAGAGTATAGTAAACGCTGTTTTCAAATCCACGGAAATTCAAAGCGACTCCGTGCTCGTTTCCTTCCGCAGTATGATTGAAAACAACATCAAGAATAACTTCGATTCCAGCTTTGTGAAGTTCCCGCACCAAAGTCTTAAATTCATTTACGCAGCCGCCAGGAGTCTTGTCCGCCGCAAAAGAAGCTTTCGGTGAAAAGAAATTTATTGTGCTGTAGCCCCAGTAATTTTTCATCCGCTCGCCAGTACGCGGGTTCACATTTGAATTTTCAAATTCGTCAAATTCAAAAATAGGAAGAAGCTCAACCGCAGTAATTCCCAAATCTTTAAGATAAGGAATTTTTTCAATGAAGCCGGCGTAAGTTCCAGGGCAAGAAACTCCGGCATTTTTTCCGGCGGTGAAGCCTTTTAAATGAACTTCATAAATTACGCTTTCCGACAAAGGTCTGTTAATCGGCCTGTCTCCCTGCCAGTCAAAATTTTCATTGTCAATTACAACGCACTTCGGAAAAACTTTTGCGCACTGATTTTTTCCATGCTCAATGTCGTTCTTGTCAAGCGGCGCAGAATAGTCAGGCGGAAGATTATAAAAAACAGAAACCGGAGTGATTGTCTTTGCATAAGGGTCAAAAAGACGTTGATGCACATCAAATCTATGGCCTTTTGAAGGTTCGAACGGTCCGTCTACCCTAAAAAGATAAAGAGAGCCGGGCTTTATTCCTGGCACAAACGCATGCCAAATATCACCGGTTCTATTTTCAGAAGGACTAAATTCAACTTGAGCATAAGGCTCGCTGTCCTCGCTGGCAGAATAAAATTCCAAAAATACCTTTGTGGCATTCCGGCTAAAAACTGAAAAATTAACGCCGCCTTCAGCAACAGAAGCTCCAAGTGGAAGTGGTGTTCCGGGTAGAGAGTTCAAAATTTCCATGCCAAGATTATATCAGTTTTTCATTGGATTTTCCACTTTTTAATGAAAAAATCCATATTTGTTCCAACAAAAGCCGCACAATACATAATTATACTAAACGCAAAAAAAAGCGACAAAGGAAAAATAAAAAATTCCGCGGAAGCAAAAAACGCAAGCATTTCAAAAAGAACCACACACAAAACCAAAGTCGCGCCGGCCACAAGCCACTGCCGCATTGAAACACGCTCTTTCTGCAAATTATACATTTCATAAGCTGAGTCAAGGCGGCGCATTATTTCAACAACATTTCTTGAGTCGCATGAAATTTTTTTCATGTTTTCCTTGGAACATTTTTTTTCCAGCAGTGAAAATTTTCTTACGAAGTTTCTGCAGTTTCTGCAAAAGAAAAGATGAACAGTAAGACTTGCAGGAAGCCTCTCGTTTTTGTCCAAGGCGAAAAATTTATCCATATAAAAGTCGCAGTTTTTTTTCATCTATAATCCTCCAGTTTTTTTCCAAGAATTTTTTTTGCGCGGAAAATATGCGACTTGATTGTGTTCACGGGAATTCCTGTGGCTTTTGAAATTTCCTCATGGCTCATTCCGTTGAAAAAATAAAGCCGTACACATTCAGCGTAACGTTCAGGCAAAATTTCAAGAGAGCCTTTTACGGCTTCAACAGTCGCAGAATAAATCAGCTCTTCCTCAGGCGTTTTTATCTTTCCTGGAATCAAATTTTCATCAGAAAGAGTTTCCGCATCGTGGCTTCTTTCCTTCTGATTCATCGCAGTTGTAAAGGCAATTCTTGTAAGCCAGGTTGAAAAAAGACTTTCGCCTTTAAAGCTTGAAAGTTTTTCATAAGCCTTCAAAAAAACATTCTGCGCAAAATCTTCAGCGTCAGCCTGATTATGAAAAAACCGCATTCCAATTGCAAAAATACGCTTATAGTAAAAACCCGTCAGTTTGGAAAACGCGCGGGAAGAACCGTTCAAAGTTTCCTGCACATAATAAAAATCACGTTTTCGAATAACAAGATTTTCCAACGACGAAGAAATTGTTTTTTTCATAGACAAAAACTAAAACTAAAAAATTACTTTGAAATCCTGTGGAAAAGCAAAAGCATTAAGCCGACTGCAAGCGGAATCAGTCCGCCTAAAAGTCCCCAGGAAAGATGCTTTAAAAGCAAGAACATCAATGAAAGAACAATTCCAACACCGACAAGACAAAGCCCTAAAAGCAAAGAAAAATTCCGCAAGTCGATTTTAGGCGGATTGTACAAATCTTTTTGAATCAGCATTACATTTTCGTGGTGCTTCCATAGCAAGGCGAAAAAAATAATTGATGCCGCAAAACAAATTCCAACAATCGGAATAATAGAAACAATAACCTGTGCAGCAGGCGAAACAATTTGGTTCATATAATCTGTAACCTCTTAAAATATAAGACACAATTTTATAAAAAAAGTTGCAAGAAAAAAAAGGCATGATGCAAAACACACCATGCCTCTAAAAGTAAAAATCAATACAGCATTAAAGCGCCGGTTTTCTGTCGAAATACGTCTTTGTCTCCTTTGCCACAATGCCGCTCAAAACAATAAGCGAGATGCAGTTCGGGATTGACATGAGCGCGTTCGTGATGTCGGCTATTGTCCAGACTGCGGAAATCGTCATGTAAGGTCCGATTGCAACGGCAAGGATGTAGATCCACCTGTAGACTTTTACGACCGCCATGTTTCCGTTTGAAAGATACTCAAGGCATTTTTCAGAATAGTAATCCCAGCCGAGGATTGTCGTGAATGCGAAGAACACAAGACAGAGCATGAGCAGGAACTGAACCGAATGCTGGTCGCCGCCAAGAACTTTTGAGAACGCGGCAGAAGTGAGAGCCGCTCCGGAAAGTCCGCTGTTCCATACGTCTCCGCCTGCGATTACGATTGAAAGTCCTGTCATCGTGCAGATAATCAGAGTGTCTATGATTGTTCCGGTCATATTGACCATTCCCTGCTCGACCGGCTCGTTTGTCTGAACCGCCGAAGCCGCAATAGGAGCGGAACCGAGACCTGCCTCATTGGAGAAGATACCGCGGGCGATTCCCTTCTGCATTGCCATTCTGATGATTGTTCCGGCTGTCGCACCTGCAAGAGCCTGCATTCCAGTGTCAGCTCCGAACGCGCCATTGAAGATGAGCGCGAAAGCTCCGGGGATTTTTGTCGCGTTCATGATAAGAACTGAAAGTCCGAGGAACACGTAGATTATAGCCATCGCCGGAACAATTTTTTCCGCGACCATGGCAATCCGTTTAAGTCCGCCGATTACGACAAGAGCAACAGAAATTGTGATTACCGCGCCACCGATTACGGTTGCCCAGGAATATGAATTTCCGCCGATTGAGAATGCGACCGCAGCCTTGTCCGGATCAAAAGCGTTCTGAACCGCGCCGCAGATTCCGTTCACCTGAGTGAAAGTTCCGATTCCGAAAAGTCCTACCATAGTTCCGAAAACCGCGAAAAGAACCGCAAGCCATTTCCAGTTCTTGCCCATTCCCTTTTCAATCACGTAGAAAGGTCCGCCAAGAACGTGTCCGTCCTTCTTGACCTCGCGGTACTTGATTGAAAGCATACATTCCGAGTACTTTGTGGCAGTTCCAAGAATCGCCATGAACCACATCCAGAAAAGGGCTCCCGGACCGCCTGCAAGAATAGCGGTTGCTACACCGACAATGTTTCCGGTTCCGATTGTAGCGGAAAGAGCCGTGCAGAGCGCGCCGAAGCCTGAAAGCTCGCCGTGACCTTCATTCTCCCTGAAAATCGTCTTGAACGCGCGTCCGAATTTCGTGAACTGGATTCCGCGGGTACGGATTGTCAGCAGGAGACCTGTGACAAAAATCAGGATGATGGTGGGAAGTCCCCATACGACATCATCAATTTTGTTGAGGATTGCTTCAAAAGACATTTTAGTGTCCTCGCAAGAAAAAAAATAAGAGCCGCCCAGTTTTACCTGAACAGGCTCTCCAAAGAGTGATGAACGGACATTTTTTATGCTCTGTCCACTTTGCCTGAGATGTCGGCTTGAATAGCCTTAACCCTTCGGCGCTCCACAAGGATTTATGGAGACTCTCCAGAGAATCAAAAAATCAACAACGCTGTTTTCTTGACGATTCAAACTATCATTTTTCTTCAATTTAATCAACAGAAAAGATTTCTATTTGCAATGGCATTTTTTACAAGTGGCGGCTCCAGGACATCCTATGCAGATGTGATTTCCGCTTAGACGAGCATTTCTTTTCTGCTTTATTATATAAACAGCAACAGCAACAAGCCATACCGCAAGCACGAGAATTCCTACAATGTTTCCAATCATAATCAGCCTCTGAAAAAAAATAAATAAACTTTATAAAAAAGAACAAGACTCTCCAAGAAAAATTTCTTAGAAAGCCTTATTCAGTTTAAGAACAAAACTTTCTCAAGCTTCATCCTTTTTTTGTTTATGCTTTTTTATTTTTTCTATGATTGTGATTACCGCGACACACAGAACATAAAGAACTGCGAGCACGGCAATCATTATTCCCATAGAAAATTTACCTATGGATCCGCCCATGTTTTTTACGATGCGCTCTTTGAATCAAAGTACTGTCCCTTGTAAGGATCTTTTCTGAACAAAGCGAAAATAATTCCCGCAAGGAAAATAAAGGCGAATACAGTTCCTATGCCAAAGTGTCCGTGAACAAAAAGCATTCCAAGCTGGTAAACAATCAATGTCAAAACATAAGCAAAAACATTCTGGAACAAGATTGCAAACCAGAACCATTTGCGGCTCTTAAGCTCGTTTGCCATTGTAGCAATTGCCGCAAGACAAGGAGAATCAAGCAAGTTGAACATAAGAAATGCAAAGGCTGCCAACGCTGTAGCAAACCATCCGCTGATAGCTTCAGCAACAACTGCATCATCCTCAACATTTTCTTCATCAACATTTGCAAGAACGCCCATTGTAGAAACAATTGCTTCTTTTGCGCTGAATCCAGACAAGCTAGCTGCCGCGCTCTGCCATCCGCCAACTTTCTCACCGAATCCAAGCGGCTTGAATACGTAGCGGATAACATTTCCGACATCGGCAAGCAAAGATTCATCTGCATCAACAAGACCGAATCCGCCTTCAACTGACTCTTCAACAACTTCGCCGTTTTCTACAACCTCATCTTTTGGAGAAGCGAATCCGTAAGAAGAAAGAAACCAGATTACAAGACAAGCAACAAAAAGAATTGTTCCGGCTTTTACAATGAATCCTCTAAGGCGTTCCCAAGTGTGCATGAGAACTGTCTTAAGCTGTGGAAGGTGATACTGCGGAAGCTCCATAACGAAAGGCGCGGCTTTTCCGTGGAAAGGCTTTGTTTTCTTGAGCATAATCGCAGCCATTACAACAGCTCCGATTCCTATTACATACATCAAAAGTGTAAGAGAACCGCCGTCCCATCCAGTGAGCTTTGCACCGATAACACCAGAGATAAGCGCAATTACAGGAAGTTTTGCCCCACAAGGAACCCAAGTAGTAGTAAAGATTGTAAGACGTCTGTCGTTGTCATTTTCGATTGTGCGGCTTGCCATAATTCCAGGAACGCCACAGCCAGAACCTACAAGAAGCGGAATAAATGATTTTCCAGAAAGACCAAACTTGCGGAAAATGCGATCCATAACGAATGCGATGCGAACCATGTATCCGCAGTCTTCAATCAAAGAAAGAAGAAGGAACAAAACAGCCATCTGAGGAACAAATCCAAGAACAGCTCCAACACCGCCAATAACACCGTTGACAATGCAGTCAATAAGAACTTCATTTGCGCCGGCATTTGTAAGAGCCTCTTCCACGGAAGCCGAAATTCCAGGAATAGCAAGTCCTTCAATTCCAAGGAAGTTCCATCCATCTCCAAAGAGTCCGTCATTTGCCCAGTCAGTCAAAACTGTTCCAAGAGAAGAAACCGCAATGTAATAAACAACCCACATTACAGCAAGGAAAATTGGAATTCCAAGCCAGCGGTTTGTAACAATGCGGTCGATTTTGTCTGAGCGAGTCATTTTCTGTCCAGACTTTCTTACGCATCGGCTTACAATTCCCTGAATGTAAACGTATCGTTCATTTGTTATGATTGACTCAACGTCATCATCTTTTGCCTTTTCCAACGCCTTTGAAATTTCTTCAGCCTTTGCAGAATCCGCAGAAGAAAGAGCAAGCTGGGCAAGCACAACAGAATCGCGTTCAAGAAGCTTTATCGCATACCATCTTTTCAATTCTGATTTTACAGTTGAAGGAACAACAGCTTCCATTTTTGAAATATATTCTTCAACATCTTTTGAGAAAACAGCAGTCGGAATAAAAGCTTTTCCAGACTCAGCGGCTTTCTTTGCAGCGGCGGCAGCTTCCTTTACGCCAGTTCCTTTGAGCGCGCTTGTTTCAATTACAGTGCAGCCAAGTTCAGCCTGAAGTTTTTCTGTATCAACAGAATCGCCTGACTTCTTAAGAACATCAATCATATTCAAGGCAATTACTGTAGGCTTTCCAAGCTCAAGAAGCTGAGTTGTAAGATAAAGGTTTCTTTCAATATTTGTAGCATCAACCAAGTCAAGGATTGCGTCCGGATTGTCCTTGATAAGATAATCACGGGAAACAACTTCCTCCGAAGTATAAGGCGAAAGTGAATAAATTCCAGGCAAGTCCGTTACAACAACATCCTTCATGCCCTTCATTTTTCCTTCTTTCTTTTCAACAGTAACTCCAGGCCAGTTTCCTACGTACTGGTTTGAGCCTGTAAGGTTGTTGAACATTGTGGTTTTTCCGCAGTTTGGATTTCCTGCAAGAGCAATTCTGATTTCTGACATTTTATTCTACCTCAATATTTTCAGCGTCATCTTTGCGAACGCTAAGCTCGTATCCACGAATTGTAACTTCAACAGGATCGCCAAGCGGTGCGACTTTGCGGACATAAACTTCGCATCCGTTTGTAAATCCCATGTCCATAAGACGTCTTTTTAAAGCGCCTTCACCGTTCAACTTTTTTACTCTTACAGTTGAACCAACCTGTGCTTCACGCAATGTACCCATTTATTTTTACTCCTATAAAAAGACAATGTGAAAACCTTAAATTTTGATTTTAGTTTTAGAAAATCAGACAATGATTTTGGACGCCAAGCTGCTGTCCAATGCGACACGGGCTTCCTTGACTTTTACAATCAAACCACTCTTTACTTTCTGAACAATCGTGACTAAAGAGCCAACATTGAATCCAAGCTCATTCAGATGCTGCTTTACCTGCGGATTTCCATTCACACCAGAAATTTTTACTTCATCTCCAGGATTTGCAAATAATAATGGCATAAGAACCTCCCAGTAAGTTAATAAAGAGTAACAATAATTACCCAAAACAAATAAAAATTAACCTACTCTAATCTTCGTTATCTTACACTAACCAAAATAATATGTCAATAAACCTTTAATTGCTGAAAAAAGGAATTTGCTTTTTAGAATGGAAATAAAAAAAACTTCCAGCCTAAAAAGAAACCGGAAGTCTTGCAAAGTTCAAATAAAAAATTTACTTATTAAATTTTTGGCTTTACAAATGCCGCCCAGACACGGTCAGCTTTTGCAATGTGATTCAAAATCCAGCCAACCATGTAAGAATAAAATCTTACTCCGTCATTTTTGCGGTCAGAAGAAAGCTGCTTAATCTGATGGTTAACTTCATTTATAAAGTTGTCATGCGCAGTCTTGTGAATGTCAACGCCAGAATATCCGTACTTGCGCATAAATTCTTCTTCATTTGAAAAATGGTAAACCGTGTAGTCTGTAAGCTTTTTCAGAACCTTCGCCATATTAAGACCATAAGCTTCATCAGTGCCGGTAGCCGCAGCGTAAAGTTCATTTGCAATCTGAATCAGCTTCTTGTGCTGATTGTCAATTTCAGGAATTCCCAAAAGATAAGAGTCGCTCCATTCAATTTTCTCAACCATCTTTTTACCTCCAATGGCAAATTTATAAAAGCTAAAATCAGCTGAAATTTTTCAGTCCTTCAAAATCCAATGTGGCAAAATAATCTTCGATTGTTTCACGGCGGCGGATTTCTTTTACAGTTCCGTCTGAACGCAAAAGCAGTTCCCCGGCACGAAGTTTTCCATTGTAGTTAAAGCCCATCGCTCTTCCGTGCGCGCCTGCATCGTGGATAATCAAAAGGTCTCCCGTTTCAATTTTTGGAAGATTTCTCTGAACCGCAAACTTGTCGCAGTTTTCACACAAACTTCCGGAAACATCGTAAACATAATCTTTAGGAGCGTTTTCTTTTCCGCTGACAGTAACTTCATGGTAAGCCCCGTACATTCCAGGGCGCATCAAATCCGCCATGCTCGCGTCAACTCCAATGTAATTTCTGTAAATATTTTTTTCGTGAATCGCCTTTGTAACAAGCCAGCCGTAAGGACCTGTAATAGGGCGTCCGCATTCAAAGCAGAGCTTTAAAGGATCAAGTCCAGCAGGAACAATCATTTTATCGTAAAGAACTTTTATTCCTTTTGCCACATAATCAAGATCAACTTTTTTTTGTCCTGGCCTGTAAGGAATTCCGACTCCGCCGCCAAGATCCGCAAATTCAATGTTAACACCGCATTCTTTCTGCACTTCAAGGATAAGCTCAAAAACTATGCGCGCAGTGTCAACAAAGAAATCAGGATTCAGCTCGTTGGAAGCAACCATAGTATGAATTCCAAAATGCTTTACGCCTTCCGCCTTGCAAATTTTATAAGCATGAATCATCTGCTCTTTAGTAAGCCCGTACTTTGCTTCTTCTGGCTTTCCGATTATAGAATTTCCGCCTTCCTTTAAAGGTCCAGGATTATATCTAAAGCAGATTGTATCTGGAAGTTTTCCGCCGAGAGCATTTTTCAGAAAGTCAATATGAGTAATGTCATCAAGGTTTATAATTGCTCCAAGTTTCTGCGCATAAACAAATTCCTGGGCGGGAGTGTCGTTGCTTGTAAACATTATTCTGCGCCCGGTTATTCCAGATTTTTCGCAAAGCATAAGTTCCGGCAAGCTAGAACAGTCTCCGCCGCAGCCTTCACTTTCAAGAACTTTTAGAATGTAAGGATTGGGAAGCGCCTTGACCGCAAAATATTCCGTAAACGAAGGAAAAATGCTGAATGCTTTATAAAAATATTTTACATTTTCGCGGATTGCTTTTTCATCATAAATATAGAAAGGAGTCGGAAATTTCTTTGCAAGCTCAACAAGCTGGCTATGGCTCAACGGAAAATCTGAACTCATAAAATCCTCCAAAACAGGCTAACAATTTTACGTTAGTATTACACTTTTTTGGAGGGAAGACAAGCCACCTTTTACGCAGTTTGGCGAATTGACGCGCTTTTTTTGCCGCATATTAAGTTGCTTCCATATTTTTTTCAAGAGAATTATTTTGCAAGGATTTCAGACAAAAGAGAAAGAAGAGACTTTATGTCAAATGGCTTGGAAACAAAATAATCCATTCCAGATTTCAAAGCCTGCTCCTTGTCCTCTTCAAAAGCATTCGCAGTCATCGCCACAATTGGAATAGAAGACTTATTGCTTTTCATTTCGCGTATTTTCATAGAAGCCTCGTATCCATCCATAACAGGCATCATCACATCCATAAGGACAACTTTGTAATATCCGTCAGGGCTGGCGGAAAGCATTTCCAGCGCAATTTTTCCGTTTTCAGCTTCATCAATTATAAAACCCGCGCCCTTTAAAAGTTCCTTTGCAATATCGCGGTTAAGGCTGTTGTCTTCCACCAAAAGAATTCTAGCTCCTTTCAAGTCGACTGTTTTTTCCGCGGAAGCAGAAATTTCCTTTTTGCCGGATTCTGTTTCAGGGGCATTCTCAAAGTCAAAGCATATAAGGAATTCGGTTCCAACATCTTTTTTACTTTTTAAGAAAATCGATCCGTCCATTTTTTCAACAAGATTTTTTGAAATTGAAAGTCCAAGTCCCGTTCCCTGAACATGAAAGTTTTCAATATTTTCATCCCGCTCAAACGGATTAAAAACTTTCTTCTGAAATTCTTCCGACATTCCAATTCCGTTGTCCTTGATTCTAAACTGATACGAAGAATATCCGTCTGAGACAGAAGGAGTTTCCGCCGCGGTGAATTTGATTGAACCGTTTTCTCCAGTATATTTTACAGAGTTTCCGAGAATGTTTATAAGAATCTGCTTGAGCCTGAGTTTGTCGCAAAAAACTTTACGACTTAAGTTTCCATGGCGCAAAACTGAGTAATTAAGTTTCTTAGATTGAAGCTGCGGCTGAATAACGCTGTCAACTTCCGCAAGAATATCTTCAATTGTATTCGATGTGAACTTTATTTTTATTTTTCCGCTTTCAATTCGGGACATATCAAGCACATCATTTATAAGGCAAAGCAAATAGCTTGAGTTTGTCTTTATGCGCGCAAGATCTGATTTTATAAGCTCAGGATTTCCGATGTGTTTTTCCGCAAGCGAAGTGTAGCCGATAATTGCGTTCATCGGAGTTCTGATGTCGTGGCTCATATTGGAAAGAAAACGCGATTTTGCATGGCTTGCAAGTTCCGCCATGGACAACGCTTCCTGCAACGCTTTCCGCTGTTTCATCTCGTGTTCAGTTTCCGTGTCAACATTCATAAAACCCATAAGGACATTTCCTGTCTCGCGGATATTTCCAATTCTAACAACAGTAAGTTTCATGTATGAAATTTTGTTGTTTATATACGAGCGGAAATTTACGTAATAACTTTCACGCTTGGAAAGCTGCTTTAAAACATTTTCACGCGAAAAAGCCCGCTTAATCATGTCGCGGTCATCTTCATAAACTGAAACGCTGGCATAAAAATCAAGCACATCATCATAAGGAAGCCCTTCCAAAGATTCATTGTAAAAAGAACTTATTCTGTCGTTGATTCTTACAATGCGGATTATTCCAGACATTACATTTATCATAAAAACATTACTGTATTCAATCGTAAGCGCATTGATGATTTCCAGCTGATAAAGTTTTTCTTCTTTTTGCCGGTAGCCGCTTGTAATATTTTTTACAACGGCAAGTCCCATTATGTCGCCTGAGTTTTCGTCTTTTGTAAGAATTATTGTTGTGCGTGTCCAGAAAGATTCGCCGTTGTAAGTTGATCTGCTTGAGTCAAACTGAATTTCATATTTTTCCATTATAAACGAATCCAAGAGACAGTAGACATTCATCTTTTCGAGGAATCGTTTTTTTTCTTCGTCTGACAAGTCCCAGCAAAGCGCATCAATAAAATCAGTGTAAGAACAGTTTTCAGGAAGTCCCATAGCAGGCTTAAGCTGAACAATCCGGTCGCTCATTCTTTGCACAGGATTTCCTACAATCAAATCTTTTGAAAGATTGAATTCGTAAAGAATCATTGCGTCGGCAGCTATTGCCTTTTTATACTGATTTGTTCTTGTATCGCCGCTATCCAAAATGTAGCCGCTCACACTTTTTTTTATCTGGGAAAACCCATGTTCATTGTCATCTGAAAAAATAGAAATATTTTGCATTTTCTTAATTGTAATCCCAAATAAAAGGAAACACAAATAAAAACAAAAAAGCAGAATTTAAATAAAAAAATAAGCCGCCTGCAAAAAACATTTCAGCTCAATGCAAACGACCTTAAATCTTTTATGTAAAAATGAAGCTAGATGCGCTCTACAACAAGCTTGCCCATTTCTTTTGTACCGACAAGTTTTCCAGAAGACTTAAGTTCATCGAGATGACTTCCGGCAATGTCGCCTGTTCTGTAGCCTTCATCAAGGACTGAATTAACGGAATCTTCAATAACCTTTGCTTCTTTTTCAAGTCCGAAGCTGTAGCGCAAAAGCATCGCGGCAGAAAGAATTGTCGCAAGAGGATTTGCAAGATTTTTTCCGGCAATGTCAGGAGCAGAACCGTGAATCGGCTCGTAAAGTCCAGGGCCTCCATCTCCCAATGAAGCTGAAGCAAGCATTCCGATTGAGCCTGTAATCTGGCTTGCTTCGTCGGAAAGAATGTCGCCAAACATATTGCTTGTTGCAATTACGTCAAACTGGCGCGGATTGCGAACAAGCTGCATAGAAGCATTGTCAATATAAAGGTAAGAAAGCGCAACATCAGGATAATCTTCTTTTACAGATTCTGTAACTTTTCTCCAGAGCTGGCTTGAATTCAAGATGTTCGCCTTGTCAACTACGCAAAGACGTTTCTGGCGTTTCTGTGCGAATTCAAATCCCATGCGGACAATGCGCTCAATTTCACTCCAAGTATACTTTTCTGTGTCCCAGGCAGATTTTCCGTCAGCGGCAGTTCCTCTGTCCCCAAAGTAAATTCCGGAAATCAGCTCGCGGACAATGAGAATGTTAAGTCCATCGCCGACAATTTCATCTTTTAAAGGACAAGCATCTTTAAGCTGCTTCCACATTACAGCCGGACGAAGATTTGCAAAAACTTTCATTCCTCCGCGAAGACCAAGCAATGCTTTTTCAGGACGAAGTTCAGACGGAAGGTTGTCCCACTTTGGACCGCCCACAGCGCCAAGAAGAACAGCATCGCTTTTAAGGCACTTGTCAAGTTCTTCCTGCGGCAATGGCTTTCCGAACTTATCGATTGCGCATCCGCCGGCAGTAACAGTTTCATAATTAAATTTATGACCGAATTTTGAAGCAACTGTGTTCAAGACATTTACAGCTTCAGCAACAACATCAGGACCAATTCCATCTCCAGGAATCAAAGCAATATTTTTTTCCATAATCAAACTCCTATAAAAAGTCAACGAAAACTTTACTAATACTAAAGTTTATAAAGTATTTATAAAATACTCCAAAGCAACATTTATGTAAAGGACATTAAATGAATTTGTGGTATTTTTTTTCAATATCCTTAATCAGTTTGTATTCAAAAGAATCAACCAAGGCAAGCCAGGAAGCTTCAATAACGTCGCAGCTCACGCCAATTGTAGTCCAGATATCTGTTCCGTCTGTAGACTCAATCAAAACACGGACACTTGCGGCTGTAGCTGATTTTCCGTCGAGAACACGGACTTTATAATCTGTAAGGTGAATATCCTCCACGCTCGGATAAAAAGACTTGAGCGCAGTACGCAACGCAAAGTCAAGAGCGTTGACAGGACCGTTTCCTTCACCGGCGGCAATTTCCTCATGACCGTCAACTTCAATTTTAAGCTGGGCAAAAGAATAAAGTCCTTTCTCAATAAGCGGAGACTCATCGGAAGTTTTATAATAGCGCAATTTAAAGAACGGCTGATATTTTCCAATAGACTTGCGGACCAAAAGTTCAAAACTTCCGTCTGCGCCTTCAAACTGGTAGCCCTGATGCTCAAGCTCTTTTACCTTCGCCATGATTTCTGAAACAACCGGACTTGACTTTGTAATCGACGGATCAAACTTTCTGATTTTTTCAATGACCATGCTTCTTCCGGCAACTTCGCTCATAAGGAAAACACGGGAATTTCCAACAGATTCTGGCTCGATGTGCTCGTATGCAAACGGATTTTTCAAGACCGCATCTATATGCATTCCGGCTTTGTGCGCAAAAGCATTCTGTCCAACATACGGAAGCCCAGGGTCAAGAGTTATGTTTGTAATTTCCGCAACACGCTTGCAAATCGGAGTGAGCTGCTTTATGTTTTCCTCTGGAATGCACTTGCAGTTCATTTTAAGCTGAAGGTTCGAAATTATTGTAGAAAGATTTGCGTTTCCTGTGCGCTCACCGAATCCAAGAAGAACACCCTGAACATGAGTTGCGCCGGCTTCAACTGCGACAAGAGAATTTGCAACAGCAAGCCCTGAATCATTGTGAGTGTGAATTCCAATCACCGCTCCCGCCCCGAATTTTTCAACAGCGGCACGGACACCTTCACGGCACTCTTCAATCATTGCGCCGCCTTTTGTCTCGCAAAGTGAAAGAACGCTTGCGCCTCCTTCAATCGCAGCCCCCAAAGCCTTTAAAGCGTAATCCTTGTTCGCCTTGAATCCTGTAAAAAAATGCTCGGCATCAAAAATAACATTGCGTCCGCGCTGATTTAAATATGAGCAAGTGTCTCTTATCATTTCAAGATTTTCTTCAAGGGAAGCGTGAAGTATTTCCGTAGCCTGAAAATCCCAAGTCTTTCCGAAGATAACAACAGTTTCTGTTTCCGCAGAAAGAAGACTTTGCAAATTGACATCTTCCGCGCATGAAGAATCTTTTCTTCTTGTTGAGCCGAACGCAACAATCTGTGAATTTTTCAGCTTAAGGTTTTTTGCACGCTGAAAGAATTCCATGTCCTTTGGATTAGAACCTGGGTTTCCAGCTTCAATATATTTTATGCCCAAGTCGTCCAAAGCCTGCACAATATGAATTTTATCCTGAACAGAATAGCTTATTCCTTCTCCCTGCGAACCGTCGCGCAAAGTAGAATCAAGTATCTCAATATTTCTTTCCATAGCGGAAAATATATCAGAAATATGTTTTTTTTAATAGCGTTCTTTTTGAAAATTGCACAATGATTCCGATTCTGATAAAATAAGGCAAAATTTATTCGGAGAAAACTATGTACATTACATGCTTAGATTTAGAGGGCGTTCTTGTTCCTGAAATTTGGATTGCATTCGCAAAGGCTTCCGGGATTCCAGAGCTTACACGTACAACACGCGACGAGCCGGACTACAACAAGCTCATGAACTGGAGAATCGGGATTTTAAAGGAACACAAGCTTGGGCTCAAGGAAATTCAGGAAGTAATTGAAAAAATAGATCCGCTTCCAGGCGCAAAAGAATTTCTTGACGAGCTTAGGTCAATCTGCCAGACAATAATAATCAGCGACACATTCACGCAGTTCGCTTCCCCGCTGATGAAAAAACTCGGACAGCCTACAATTTTCTGCAACTCACTTGAAGTTTCTGATTCCGGGGAAATCACAGGATTTAAAATGCGCATCGAAAATTCCAAGCTAACAACAGTAAAAGCTCTTCAGGCAATCGGATACGATACAATCGCTTCTGGAGACAGCTACAACGACCTTGGAATGATTAAGGCAAGTAAGGCGGGATTTTTATTTAAAAGCACAGACAAAATAAAGTCGGAAAATCCAGAACTTCCGGCGTTTGAAGAATACAATGAGCTTCTTGACGCAATAAAAATCCAGCTTAAGAAATAATAATTTTTGCAAAAAGCATACTCTGGATTTTTTCCAAAGTATGCTTTTTTTATTTAGGGTTTATCAAAACCTTAAAAACGGCTGAGTTAAGGTTTTGAGCGTAAGCGTGCCTTGACCAGAAGTATTAAAACAGTCCTGAAATTATTCCATCATCATCAACGTCTATATTAAGAGCGGCAGGAGCTTTTGGAAGTCCCGGCATATCAACGATGTCGCCTGCAAACGCAACCACAAATCCCGCTCCGGAATAAAGCTGAACATCACGGATTGGGAACACATAATCTTTTGGCGCACCCTGCAAAGATTTGTCGTGACTTATTGAGTTCTGGGTTTTTGCCATGCAGATTGGAAGCGAGCCAAATCCCTGCTCTTCAAACTGATTGAGTTTTTTCAAAGCCTTTCCTTCAAATTCAACAGAAGAAGCCCTGTAAATTTCCTTTGCAAGAATTTCAATTTTTTCTTTAAGCGGAATATCAAGCGGATAAATATTTTTGAACTCAGAAGTCAAGTCGCAGAGTTCAACAACTTTGTGCGCAAGGTCAATAGCTCCGGCTCCACCTTTTTCCCAGCCTTCGCAGACCACGGCACTGCATCCGCTTTCCGCACAAAGCTTCTGCACAAGCGCAATTTCTGAATCAGTGTCTGTAATAAATTTATTAATTGCAACCGCGACAGGCACTCCGAATTTTTTCATGTTCTCAATGTGAGCCTTGAGATTTGCAAATCCGATTTCAACAGCCGGAATATTTTCCGCGGAAAGTTCAGCTTTTGCAACACCGCCGTGCATTTTTAGAGCGCGAACTGTTGCAACAATTACAGCGGCATTTGGAACAAGCCCATTCATGCGGCATTTTATGTCAAAGAATTTTTCTGCTCCAAGATCGGCAGCAAAACCAGCTTCGGTAACAACGTAGTCTCCAAGGGCAAGCGCACAAAGCGTGGCATTGATTGAATTGCATCCGTGGGCAATATTCGCGAAAGGTCCGCCATGTATAAACGCAGGATTTTTTTCAAGCGTCTGAACCAAGTTCGGGCGGATTGCATCTTTTAAAAGCGCAACGACAGCTCCAGTGCAGCCAAGACTTCCGAAAGTAACAGGATTTTTGCTGTAGTCTGCACCGATTGTAATTTTTGAAATGCGCTCTTTCAATTCTGAAATTGTCTTTGACAGGCAGACAATCGCCATTATTTCGCTTGCAACTGAAATCTGAAAATGGCTTTCACGCGGAACGCCATCGATTTTTCCGCCAAGTCCGACAATCACATTTCTAAGTGAACGGTCATTCAAGTCCACACATCTTTTCCAAGAAATTGTGCGAGGATCGATGTTCAAAGAATTTCCCTGCTGAATATGATTGTCAATAAGAGCCGCCATAAGATTGTTTGCAGCAGTGATTGCATGAATGTCGCCAGTAAAGTGAAGATTGATGTCTTCCATTGGAACAACCTGCGCATATCCGCCACCGCAAGCTCCGCCTTTTATTCCAAAGCAAGGGCCAAGTGAGGGCTCACGCAAAGCAATTACAGATTTTCTTCCGATTTTTCTAAGACCGTCTCCAAGCGCAATTGTTACAGTTGATTTTCCTTCGCCGGCAGCAGTCGGAGTCATCGCGGTAACCAAGACAAGTTTTCCGCGTGAAGAAGAGTCAAGCGCTTTTTTCTGCAAGGCATTGAGTTTTTCAAAGGAAATTTTCGCTTTGTAGTTTCCGTAAAGCTCCAAAGATTCCCGGTCAATTCCAATTTTTTCCGCGATTTTTTCAACCGGCTCCATTACATTTTTCTGGGCAATTTCAATGTCAGTCATTTTTTTCCTCTACGTCTAAAAGTCTTATCTCTTCCTTTGTGAGCGGTCTGTAGCTTCCTTCTTTCAAAGTTTCGTCCAAAAAAAGATTATTGATTCTTATTCTTTTTAAGTAAACAACTTCGTTTCCAAGGGCTTTGAAAATCCGCTTTACCTCGTGGAATTTTCCTTCCGTAACAGTAAGGCAGCAAACTTCCGAAGGATTTTCGCTAGTTTTGGTATGATACTGATTTTTTTCTTTCCATTCAATTACGGCAGGGCGACAGTCAGCCTCTCCGTCTTTTCCTTCCGCTTCGATATGAACTCCGGCTGCAAGTTTTTTTTCATAGCTGAGTTTTTCTGAATCGTCAACTGAATCGCGCAAATAGACAAGATATGTTTTTGGAACTTCATACTTTGGAAATGTAACCCGGTGAATTAAATTTCCGTCGCTTGTAATGATAAGAAGTCCTTCTGTATCTGCGTCAAGCCTTCCAACTGTGCTAAGATTTCCACCTGGATATTTTCTGTTGTCTTCCGAGAAAATATATTCAAAAACAGTTTTTCTTCTGTCGGATTTTGTGGAGCAAACCGCGCCGCTTGCCTTGTTCATCATAAAGTAGGCATTCTGTTCAACGGTAAGAGGTTTTCCATCCACAAGAATTTCATCAGAGCTTCCATCAACGTGAAATTCCGGTTCTCTTACAATAATCCCATTTACAGAAATTTTTCCGCTTCTTATAAGACGCTTTACATCCCTACGCGTTCCAATTCCATTGTTTGAAAGAATTTTATCAAGGCGTTCCGTGTTTTTTAAATCAGACATTTTTTCAACCTAATTTTTAACTATGAAAAAAAACAATGCAGCGCAAACAACAAAAAATGCCACCGCACTGCAAAAGAAATAAAATTTTATTTTAAATTACTTTTTAGTTTTGGGATTTACAGGCTCTCCAAAAATAATTCTGTCGCCAGTTTTTATTTTTAGTCCACCACCAAAGGCAAGATTTGACAAAACATATTTTCCGTCATCGTTCAAAGAAATTTCGCCAATCGCAATTTTGTCTTTTCCGCGCCAAAGTGAACAAGGAAAAATAAAATCACGGTATTCAGGATTAGTGAAAATATTACGGCTGAATTCGGCAATGTAAATTTCTGTGCCGGAAAAACTGTCTTGCTTTGCAATAATTCCATTCGCTGAAGTTTTTCCAAAAGGCTCTGAACAAATCGTTTCAAGGAAATTATTGTAATCCGAAGAAACACGCTCATAGTTATTTTCCACAGAATTTTTTTCCGCAATCAGCCTGTTGACTTCTGAAACACTTGCAACTGAAATTTGATTTCCGGCAGTGTAAGCATAACGCTTCATCGAGCGAACAAACGAAGCAACCGCATTTTCATCTTTAAACGGAAGCTGATCCAAAAGCTCTGAAATTTTTTCAATTGAATCGTATAAATCTCTTTGAATTTCAAACACATCCTTAAAGTCTTCGGACGCATCTTCGGAAACAGGAATTTCAATATCCTCGTAAACAGGTCCTGTGTATTCATCAGTGAAATTTTCTGCAACTTTTACAAGAGTCTTTGCATCCGCACTGTCTTTTGGAATCGGCGGATCATACTGATTTATTGTAAACGCAAGAAGTTCTTCCTGCCGCTTTAAATCTTCAGCCTGAGTCTGCTTTAAAAGATTTCTTGAATCTTCAAGGCGGGCTTCATAATCATTGATTATTTTTTCTTTTTCCTTTTCATGCAAAAAACGCTCACTGTTTATAATCGCCTTTTGCTTTTCCGCTTCCTGAACTCTTGTCGCATCAAATTCATTCCGCTGTTCCGTGTACATTTTTAAATCTTCGTTGTAGTTTGCGATGAACTTGTTGTATTTTTCCACAGAAGCCAAATCAGCTTTGTAAGTCTGCTCAATCTGCTGTTCCTGCTGAAGCCGCCGGGTTTTATTTTTAATATTCAACGCGGCAAGTGATTTCAATGCGGCTGCACGGATTCCTTCGATTCGCTCGATTTCCGCATTGCGCTGCTCTTCAATTGCTTTTTTAGCATTTTCAATCTCGTGGATTTTCTGGTCAATATCGTTTACTTTGTTCAGCAAGCTTGCAAGATTCAAACTTTTAAATTCGCTTACTTCAACTTTTATTTCTCTGTTTGAATTTGAAACAAAAAGCACAAGGAAAACTGTAATCGCAAAAACAACTCCAAAGCAAATAAGAAGTCTAAGCCACATATTTTGCCACATGAATGAAAAGCTGTTTTTCTTTGTCTTTGAAAATTCATCTTCTATGCTGAAAGATTCACGCTTGTTGTCCATTGCAATTCTGTTGAGTTCATTTTCAAGAAGAAGCGCAACTTCCTTGTGAACATTTGCAGCCGCAGGAACCATTGAATTTATTTTGTTGTCATTGTCCATATTCCACTCCAGTTTTCTGGTGAAGATTTCATTCCGATTCTTTCAAGGAAAACTTTTGCAACATCCAGGCCGGATTTTTTAAATTCAGCTCTTGCAGTTTTCCAGTCGCCGTCATAATAAGCTTTTAGTCCGCATTCGAAAATTTTAAATTTCTCGTCAAGGTATTCAAACTTCCATTCTTTAAGAGAACATTCTTTGTCAAGCGGGAAATAAATTTTCACGCCTTCAGTTTTTCCTTTGACTTGAACTGTATCAATCTCGTAAAATTTATAGCGTGAGGCAGCCTCATTGTTGCTAAGAGTTTCTTCCATAATATACGAACTTACAATCACTGGAACTTTGTAAATTCTTGTAAGCCCTTCCAGTCTTGAAGCGGAGTTTACATTGTCGCCAATTACGGTGTTTGCCATTCGCTTTGAAGAACCGATGTTTCCGTAGAAAACATTTCCGCCGTCAATTCCAACGCCAACATCAAGCATTACAGCCTGATAAACGCGATCCTCGCTTTCTGTAAGCGGACGTTCCTTTTCAAGAATAGCGCGGCGGTCTGACATTTTCTTTCTGAGTTCCGAAGTGGCAGCCGTAATTTCCCATGCGGTTTTTATTGCATCATAAGATTTGTTTGTTTCAACGTGCTCTTCAATTCCGTAGCTTGCAAGAATCGCGTCTCCAATAATCGAGCCGATAATTCCATTGTTTTCGCTGACTTTCCTGATAACCGAATCATAATGAACGTTCAAGAGCCCGATGATATCGTTTCCCAAAACTTCAGTTCGGTAAGTAAAACTTTTTATATCGCTGAAAAGAATTGTAAGCTCGCGCTGGCTTCCTTCCAAACGGATAAACTGCTCTTCATGCGCCTTACGCACAACATTCTCAGGAACAAACTTTTGGAAAATCTGAAGAAGATTTGTTATTGTAGAAGAAAGCGAATTGAAGTTTGCGGCAAGATAAGTAATGTCGTCGTTCGGAGATTCTGAAATGTCAATAAGATTAAGTTTCTTATCCTGCTGCATTTTGTAAAGCTGAGTTGAAAATTTATTGATATTTGAAAGAAGCCCGTCAAGAATTTTTGTTCCCATAAGAATGAAAAACGCTGACATTATAAGAACAAGCACAACTGTAATCCACAAAACCTGATACATCGCGCGGTTCGTGTCGGAGCGGCGGTTCGCACGGATTATATAAGTGAGCCAGTCCGGATGATATTTGTAGACTCCAAAATATTCATCGCCATCAGGAGAAATAAAAGAAACGGAACCTTCGTGTGTTTCAGAATTTTCCATCATCCCGATGCAGTCTTTGTCTGTAAAGCGTTCCCATTTTAATTCTTCATTTGGAGTCGCAAAAAATAAAAGAGAACCATCTGGATTCACGCCGAGCGCAACGCTGTTTTTTTCATCTTTCGCAAAACCGTTTTTCGCGCTTTGAGCAATTGAATCAATTGAAGTTTGCGTGTCCTGCGAATAAGCTTCAATTTGCTTCTGGCTGTTTGCAACATTGTAAAGTTCCGTAAGTTTATCAACAAGCACAATATTTGAAAGCTGAATTGTTTTTCTTTGTGAAAGCATAATCGCAACAAGATTTGTTGAAAAAGTGGAAAGCAAAAGCATTGCCACAAAGAAAATAATTATTTTCAATTTTGTAGGAACAATCGGAGTATCGCCAACATATTGAAAAAACTTTAAATGACGTTTTCCAGTCTTCAAAATTTTCCTCCCGTTGCTCTCCTTTAAAAATAATCCTTTACTAATTGCTTTATTTTATCAAGCGGATTATTCTATATATTATATGTCTACTTCTCAAAAAAATAAAGAAAAAAATGCGCAAAATTCACTTTTAGCAAAAGGAATTTCACTTTCAATGCTTACATTGGTTTCAAGAGTGCTTGGACTCGCAAGGGAAATGACAAAAGCACGCTTTTTAGGAACTTCAGCTTTTTCAGACGCATTTGGAATTGCCTTTATGATTCCGAATCTTTTCCGCAGGCTTTTTGCTGAAAATTCAATTTCCGTGGCGTTTATTCCGACTTTCAAAAATCATCTTGAAGAATGCGGAACTTCAGAAGGAAAACAAAAAACGCAGGATTTTATAAGCGCAACTTTTACGCTGGTTGTTTTCCTGACATCAATTTTTGTAATCGCCGGAATTATTTTTGCGCCGCTCATTCTGCGGATTTTTTATGCTGATAAAAATTCAATGGAAGAAGCAGTTGTTTTGACAAGGATAATGTTTCCGTATCTTTTTGTAATTTCCGTGGCGGCTTTTTTTCAGGGAATTTTAAACGGACTTAAAATATTTTCGCCGTCAGGATTCACTCCGATTCTTTTCAATATGATTGTAATTTCATCAACATTCATTCTTTCGCGCTTTACGGCAAATCCTGCAAGAGCAATGGCAATCGGCGTAATTTCCGGTGGAACAATTCAGGCTCTTTTTCAGCTTCCGTTCGTTTTAAAAAACAACTGGAAAATAACTTTTGTAAATTTAAAAAAAGCATTTTCAAATGAAGGAAGCAAAAAAGTTTTTGCGCTGATTGGTCCGACGATAATCGGAATGGCGGGCTACCAGATAAACGACATTGTGTCTTCGGCACTGGCGGCGCGCGCAGGAGAAGGAATCGTTTCAAGCCTTCAATATTCGCTTAGGCTTCAGGAATTGATTTTGGGAATTTGCGCTGTAACAATCGGAACTGTAATTCTTCCGGATTTGACTGGTTTTGCAAAAAAAAATCTGTGGGAAAATTTCAACTCGCTTTTGATTCAGTCAATAAAAATCATGGCGCTGATTGCAATTCCGGTAACATTTTATTCACTTGCGATGGGCGAAAATATTATCACGCTGATTTTTGCAGGCGGAAAATTCAATTCTGAATCAACCAAGATGACTGTTGAAGTTTTTAACTTTCACATCGCGGGACTTTTTTTTATTGCCGTAAACAGAATTGTTTCCCCGGCATTTTACGCTCAGCAAAACACAAAAAGCCCCACAATCGCAGGACTTATAAATTTCGCCGTGAACATTGCGCTGGCTTCAATTCTTTCAATTAAATTTAAAGGAAAAGGAATTGCGCTGGCTCTCACAATTGCAAGCGCGGCAAATACATTGATGCTTTTTATATTTTTAAGAAAAACAAAATCAATTCACGTTGGAAACATTTTAAAACTTGCAGTTTTGTATGCAATAAAAATCGCAGCATTTTCTGTAATTGCAGTTGTTCCTGTCGTTTTGACAAAAAATTATTTCTTTAAATTTTTCAGCAGAAATCCAAGAATCATTTCACAAGGAATTCCTATTTTTATAACTGCGGCAATTTTCGGAGCAATAGGACTTGCGCTCCTTTTTATTTCAAAAGATTCACTTTTAAAAACAGCATTTGAAAAAATTTCAAAGCAAAAATAAAATCTCAGGGAAGGAAAAATGAATTTTAATTTAAAACAAATTTATGAAGACAGGCGGAAAAAAGTCAGCGAGTATTTAAAGAAAAACAATATCAAGGCGGCAATTTTTGAAGATTCTGAACAACGAAGAGATGTTGCCGTGCGTTATCTTTGCGGACATCCAAGCGACGCATCTTTAATTATTTTGGACAGCGGAAAATCTTTTTTAATTCCGTGGGATGAAAATTTAGCAAAAGACAAAGCATTCGCAGATGAAATAATCCCTTCTGAAAAATTTAAAAGAAGCTATATAAATGCCTCAAAAGAAATTTTAACTTCATCCATTTCTGAAAAAAAATCAAAAGTCTGCATTTCTCCAGAAACACCATACATTCAGTTTAAAAAATATTCAGAAAAACTTGAAAACTTTAAAATCTGCGCTGAAGAAAATTCTGCGCATGACTTTGTAAAATCACTTCGCGCCATAAAAGACAACTATGAAATTTCCTGCACAAAAAAAGCCGCCGCAATTACAGATGAAATGACAAAAATCATCGTGGAAAATTTGCGCCAAGGAAAAATAAAAACTGAAACTGATGTTGCGCTTTTTGCAGAACTAGAACTAAGAATAAAAGGCGCAGAACGCACAAGTTTTGACACGCTCGCCGCAGGACCAGAGCGAAGCTTTGCAATTCACGCTTTTCCGGGATACACGCAAGGAAACTGGGGAACTCAGGGATTGTCAATTTTGGACTATGGAGTTTGCTATGAGGGCTACGCAAGCGACTGCACAATCACAATTGCAAAAAGTCCGCTTTCAAAGGAACAAGAAGAGCTTTTAAAAGCCGTGCAAGAAGCCGCGGATGAATGTAAAAAACTTTATATACCGAACGAAAAAATTTCACGCGCAGTAAAAAAGGCTGATGAAATTTTCGCAAAAATAAACAGAGTTATGCCGCACGGACTTGGACACGGAACAGGCCTTGAAATTCACGAAGAGCCGTTTGTAAGCATGAGAGCAAATGAAAATGATGTTTTTAAGGCTGGAAATATCATAACACTTGAACCTGGGCTTTACGACAAAACGCTTGGCGGAACTCGTCTTGAAAATGACATTCTAATAACAGAAACTGACAATGAAGTTTTAACGCACTCAGAAATTTTTAGAATTTAAATTTCATTTTGCCAAACTTTGCAAAGCCGGCTGTCAATTTGAGAAATAAAATTTTCTTTTTTCAGCCGGATTTTTGTTTCTGTCAATTTTGAAAAATAAGACATGACATTAAAAAAAAACTTTCCGACTCTGCCATGAAAAAAAATATTTTTTGAAATTACAAACTGCGATATAAAAACAAAGCCGCAAAGCCGACCTGCTTTTGCAAGTCCCAAATTCAAAGCTCCCAAAGTTATATTTAATTTCCCAAAAGAAAATAGAATTTTTCCATGCGGAGAAAACAAAGAAAAAAATACAATAAAAAAAATCAAAAGAACAGACGGAAAAATTTTCAAAGTTCTTTTTTTTATAAAACCTAAAAAGACAAAAAGCACAACAACAAAATAAATTTCAAAAACTGAATTTCTAAAAGTCAAAACAGAAAAACCAATTGCAGAAAGAAAAACATAAAAAAAATTCACCTTTTCAATTTCTGAAAATGTTGAGTCAATTTTCACCGGACTTTTAAGAACAAGTTCATTAAACCAAACTGATTTCCTGCAAAAATTTTCTGCAAAACTTCCCAAAGCCAACGAAGTGAAAAACGAAGCACAAAGCATTGGAGGCGCAATAAATTTCACATTCGAGCCAAACATAAAAATGCCAGCTAAAAAAATCTGAGCAACATTATTTGCAAGTCCGCCACAAACGGAAATTCCAATGAAAGAAATTTTGCTTCTAAAAATAAAATACGCAAGCATCATGAAAAGTCCGGAAGCAACAGAACCTGCAAAAGAGAAAACAAAGACATAAGAAAACAAAGTTCCGCTTATAACTGCCTGCAAGAAAATTTTTAGAAAAACAAGAAGCATTGTTTCTTTTTTTTTCAGTACTGAAAGGCTTATCAAAATTGGAAGATTTGCAAATCCAATTTTAAAGAAAGGCAACGGCTTTGGAACTGCATATTCCAAAGCGGAAAGAAAAAAGCAGAGAGCAGAAAAAAAAGCGATTTTGTTCCAGTCGATTTTTTCCATTAACGAAGATAAACCATCAAAAGCATTATGTCGCTGTTCCTGATTCCGCTTATTCTTGAAGCCTGTCCTAAAGTCAGCGGCCGGATTTTTTCAAGCTTTGCGCGGCTTTCAGAAGACAATGCGACAATTTTTGAATAATCAAAATCAGCCGGGATTCTTGCGTTTTCCATACGATGCATTTTTGCAACTCTTGAATCCTGCTTTTCAATATAATAGCGGTATTTAAAATCTTCTTGCGCCAAAGTCCATTCAAGGCTGTTAAAGTTTCCTGGATTTTCAGCATCCGGATGCTTGCTTAAAAATTCAAGCGCTTCGTCAACTTTCTGATATTTCAAATTCATCTGCTCAAACTGCGCTTTTGAAATAAGTCCTACATCAAAGCCTTTTTTCCTCAATCGTCTGTCAGCAGTGTCATGCCTAAGTTTAAGCCTGTACTCAGCGCGGGCAGTAAACATTCTGTACGGCTCTTTTGTTCCAAGTGTAACAAGGTCATCAATAAGAACTCCAATGTAAGCTTCATCGCGTCCAAGAACAAGCGGCTCGTAAGACGGAATTTTTTCAAACGAATCAAAGCCAAATTCCTTTTGCGTTTCCTTTAATTTTTTGGACAAGGCTTCTGTTTCCCGCGCGGAAATTTCAGAAAAATTTTTAAGCTCATCAGACTTGAAAACTGGCTTGGGCATAAATTTCCCCGGCTCTGAACTTGCAGGAGAAGAACCGAATGATGAGTCTGAAGCGCAAATCGGTCCGCATAATTTTTTATGTTCCCTTGCATAAAGCGCGGCATTTATTCCGGCAACAAGTCCCTGTCCTGCCGCTTCTTCATAGCCTGAAGTTCCATTGATTTGCCCGGCATTAAAAAGACCAGCAACACGTTTTGTCTCAAGAGAAGGAAAAAGCTGTGTCGGCTCAACATAGTCATATTCAACAGCATACCCCGGACGGCTTACAACACAATTTTCAAATCCTGGCATAGTTCTCAAAAAAGCATCCTGGACTTCTTCTGGCAAACTGGAGCTTAATCCATTCAGATAAATCTCATCAGTTTCAAGTCCTTCTGGCTCAACAAAAAGCTGATGCCTGTTCCGTTCAGCAAAACGCATAACTTTGTCTTCTATGCTCGGACAATAACGAGGACCAACCCCGCTGATTTTTCCAGAATACAAAGGCGAGCGGTTTATATTTTCTCTGATTATTTTATGAGTTTCTTCATTTGTATAGACCAAATGGCACGGCACCATCGGGCGTTCAATTTTTTCGTCATCAAAACTAAACGGAAGGATTTCCTTGTCGCCTTCCTGAAGTTCAAATCTTGAAAAATCAACTGTGTGCTTTAAAATCCGCGGAGGAGTTCCTGTCTTCAATCTGCCTGTTGTAAATCCAAGGCGGCTCAAACTTTCTGTCAAACCAAATACACCAGACTCTCCCAAACGTCCACAGGGAGCATCGTATTCTCCGATAAAAATTCTTCCGCCCAAAAAAGTTCCCGTTGTAAGAACTGCGGCGCGGCAAGGAATAATTCTTCCACGCTCCGTAACAACGCCGATAATTTTTTGTCTCATTCCGCTGCGGCAAGCTTGTGTTGCAAAAGCGTATGAAGAGCCTGAACGTTTTTCTCCTGGAATCGAACCTGACTCCAAAGAACCAGAACTGTCTTTTGGCAACGGCACATCCGAGGCTACAGTCAAAACATCAACAACAGTGTCCATCAATGTTGAAAGATTTTCCGTAGTTTCCACAACATGGCGCGCAAGAGATGAATAAACAATTTTGTCGGCTTGGGAACGAGGAGCTTGAACTGCAGGACCGCGGCTTTTGTTCAGCATTCTAAACTGAATCATCGAGCGGTCAATCAGCCTTCCCATTTCTCCGCCAAGCGCATCAATTTCCCGGACAATATTTCCTTTTGCAATTCCGCCGATTGAAGGATTGCAGCTCATTCTTCCAATTGAGTCAATCGACTGCGTAATTAAAATTGTCTTTAATCCCATTCTGGCGCAAGCAAGGGAAGCCTCTATGCCGGCATGACCTCCGCCGCAAACTGCTACATCGAATGAATCATAAAAAGCCATAGTTCCTCTATTTAAAAAAGCGGGAAGTTTTTAAAGCAAAATTTTTCAGCGAAAAACAAAAACTCAAAAGCCCGGATCTTCAATTTTCTAAATGCACAAAGTATACCAAATTTCAAACTTAAATGGAAGAAACATATTTTGCAAGCGACATTCCTAATCAACTTGTCTTATGCGAAAACATTTTGTATCTTTTATTATGACAGAAAAATGCACCAGAATTAAAAACATGATTCATTCAATTTATTTGGAGGAAATATGAAAATAACTGAAAATCCAAATTCTGAAATTGCGCGAACTGTAAAAGAAGGCTTAAAGCAAAAAAACGGCTACTGTCCGTGCAGAGTTGAAAAAACTCCAGACACAAAATGTATGTGCAAAGAATTCAGAGACCAGATAAAAGATCCTGACTTTGAAGGATTTTGTCATTGCATGCTTTATTATAAATCAAAATAATTTTGGAGGAAATTATGGAAGTAAAAATCAATGAATCAAATTTCAAAGAAGAAGTTTTAAATTCAACCAAGCCGGTGCTCGTGGACTTTTGGGCAACTTGGTGCGGTCCTTGCAGAATGCTGTCGCCTATAATTGAAGAAATTGCGGCGGAAAAATCAGAAACCTTAAAAGTTGGAAAAGTAAATGTTGATGAAGAGCCAGCCCTCGCAACACAATTTGGAATTGCAAGCATTCCGATGCTTGTGCTTTTCAAAAACGGCAAAGTGGTAAGAACAAGCGTCGGATATCAGCCAAAAGAAGAAATTCTAAAGTTGATAGAATAGCATTTTCAAAATCCGCCTGAAGATTTTTTATCGTTAGACGGATTTTTTTAGTGCTTCAACGGAACAATTCCCTGCGGAATAAATTCTCCGCTCAAAGCTCCAAACAAAGCCGCAAACGAATAACCTGAGTAGCTGTATCCGCAGAGAATCGTGTCCGCCCAGTCAAAATCATCTAGAACAAAAACCGGCGACATAATCGAAAGAATGACAACACGCTTGTCCATGTACCGCAAACGTTTAGCAATATTCGCCGTGTGCTTGTCATAAACACAAATAATAATTGTGTCATAGCTATCAGCCACGGAAACCAAAGAGGCTGCATTCCAATTATCAAAATTGCTGTTGTCGTTTTTCAGTTCATAACTAAAGTGAAAAGTTGAAACATTTGGATAACGCTTTCGGCCTTCACTATAAAGCGCAAGAAAAGGTCCTGCTATTAAAACCCGCTCACCTTCAGCAGGCTTCAATGGAAAAGCAGAGCCTTGCTTGTAAACGCTCACGGAACGGCAAGCTTGCTCAAGGAAAAATTTCTGACCGTTCTTATCAGGAATGTGCTCAAAAATTGAATTCTCATCAGGATAAAGCGGCGCATGGTTTTCACTTTTAAAATAATTCAGCTTGGCAAAAATAACGCGACGGGCGGCATCTTTTACACGTTCTTTAAATTCTGAATTTGTTCTCATCCGCTCAAGATTGCGCGTCCACATATTGTCATAAAGTCCGGCAGTCGTGGAAGAAATTATAATGTCGTTTCCAGCCTCGATCGCCATCATCACGGCACGATGAAACGAGCCGGCAAACAAAGTAGCTCCGTTCATCATCATGTCATCAGTAATTATAAGACCATCGTAATTCATCTGGCGGCGCAAAATATCAGTTAGAAATTTTTTTGAAAGGCTTGCAGGAGTTCCATCGCTTTCAATCTGCGGAAATGAAAGATGCCCGCTCATTATTGCAGGAATTTTCGCCTTTATCAAATATTCAAACGGAACAAGCTCACGGTTCACCAAAGTCCGAGCATCAATTTCAATCTGCGGAAGCCTTCCGTGGCTGTCAAGGCTTGTATCTCCATGTCCCGGAAAATGTTTTGCAGTCGGAATAACACCAGCGTCCATAGAGCCTGCCGCAAAAGCTTCACCCAAAATTCCAGAATCAACAGGATCAGAGCCAAAAGAGCGCGGACCGATTACGCTTGAATTCAAATTTGTATATAAATCCACAGTCGGAGCAAAATTCATGTTAATTCCAAGCGCGCGGATTTCGCGGTTTATATAAAAGCCGGAATAATAAGCATCCAAAGGATAACCGGAAGCTCCAATCGCAAGATTCCCCGGGGTATCAGAGGTTTCACCTTTTACATGGCGAATCCAGCCTCCTTCTTGGTCTGTAGCAACAAACAGCGGAATTTTTAAAGACCTGCTTGCAGCTTCCTGCTGAAGAATCCGCACTGACTTTGCCACTTTCTGAATATTGTCAGTATTCCAGCCAAAAACTTTTACACTTCCAAGCCCGCGCTGAATCACCCAGGAATTCAGCAAGTCGCTAGGCTCTGCCCCTGCCCATCCGAACATAAGAATCTGCGCAAGAAGCTCTTCATCGCCCATGGATTCAACAAGCTTTTTAGAAAGAGGCTCAGGCGGAATGTCGCTCCAAAAATCTATTTTTGCAGAATCAGCAAAGGCAACTGTAAAAATTACTGAACAGAAAAAAAATGCTACAACTTTTAATTTCATTGAAAAAATATTTTAACTTAAACAGACAAAAAATGCAATTTTATAAAAAAAATGCCACCCGAAGGCAGCAATATATAAAATCGGATTCCAGCTTAGCTTGTAAAATCCGTAAGCGCAAAAAAAAGATGCCTTAAAAAAAAGACATCTTCAATTGCGAAAGGCGTCAATCGGAATCGAACCGATGCATAGTGGTTTTGCAGACCAGTCCCTTACCACTTGGGTATGACGCCATAACGTGGAAGTACTATAGCAAGAAAAAAGATTCTTGTCTAGTGGAATTTACAATTTTTCAAAACGTTCTTTTAAAACAAGATAAGAACCAAAAATTCCGCACAGGCACACAATTACAATCACGTAAGTTTTTAGCGGAATCAAAATCGGAAGAACCTCAACAAGAGCGCAAAGAAGCAAACTGCTTACAAACGATGCGCTGGCTTTTTGAATTTTCTTGTCTTCTTTTTTCATGGCATTTTTTTTTGCTGAAATTTTCATGCAGTAAAAAAACAAAACGCAAAGATAAGCTGCAATTCCTGCAATACAAATAAAAAAACTAGCGCGCATTTTTTATCTCCAGATATTTTAAAAGAGCTTTTTTTGCAGATTCAAATGCCAATGGAATTTTTTCTATATCCGCCAAAGATTCAACCTTCACCCATTCAAGTGAAATGACCTCACTTTTTTGAGTTTTGAATTCAAAACCAGAAGGCAGGGACGCTGAATAAAACATATCGCAGGTTTTATAAATTATTTTTTTGTAAACATAAGTATTTGGAAATGCTCCGACAAATTTTATTTTTTCCGGCACAACTCCAATTTCCTCAGAACATTCACGCATCACGCTTTTTTCAGGCTCTTCATCAGGTTCGCAAAATCCTCCTGGAAATGCAAGAAAATTTTTTCTAGGTTCCTTTGCCCGGCGTTCAAAAAGAATTTCATGTTTTTCATTTTCAAGAATCACGCCAACCGCAGAAGCAACATTGTTAAAAAGCTCAAGCCCGCAGTCAGGGCAGAACCATTGCCTTCCGTTCAAAAGAGTCTGGATTTTTTTTGAGCCGCATTCAGGACAAAAATTAAATCTATTATTTTCCATAAAAATATTATAGCACAAAATAGACACAATTAAAAACTGCTATTTTATTTTTCAAAAATTAAATGTATATTTACTTCATGGATAACATTCAAAAATTTTTTTCAGATATTCAAAAAATCAAAAAGCATTATCGTTCAGAAAATCCAGTTTACGATGGAAAAAAAGTCTGCGTTCAAATTCAGAATTTATTTTCAAACTCAAATAGAAATTTAAAGTCGCTTGCGGACGCTTTTTCTGATTACTGGATGAACAAATATATTTTGAATTCAAACCAGCCAGAGAATGAGCCGACAGAAGAGCACATAAAAATTCTTGGAGCAATGCAGGCTCTCATAGAAAATGATATTTTTTCAACAGAAGCATTGAGCAAAGACGACTGGAAAGAACTTTGCCAAATTACAAATTGCGAGGCAGAAGAAATTCCAATTGAAACTTTAAACAGCATGATGATGATTTTTTTAGACAAACAGGCAATGTAATAATATGGAAAAAAATTTTTACCAGAACTGCATTCAGTGTCCAAGAAAATGCCAGTCAGACAGAAATAGCGGAAAAACTGGATTCTGTGGAGAAACAGAAAATTTGAAAATCGCTTCTGCAGGATTGCATTTTGGCGAAGAACCGCTCATTACAGTTTTCGGCGGAAGCGGAACAATTTTTTTTACGGGCTGCACTTTAAAATGCTCGTTCTGCCAAAATTATCAGATAAGCCAGCAAGGAATGGGCGCAAATGTAGATGAAAAGGAATTTGTAAAAATCTGCATCACGCTTCAAGAGCTTGGAGCTGAAAATATAAATTTAGTTACTGGAAGCCATCACATTCCAAAAATCGCGCAGTTCATAAAAGCAGCAAAAAATTCAGGGCTTGAAATTCCGGTTGCCTGGAATTCCAGCGCTTATGAATCAGTTGAAAGTCTTGAGCTTTTAAAAAATGTTGTCGATATATGGCTTCCGGATTTTAAAACAATCAGCAGCAAGGCAAGCAAAAAACTTTTTATGGCAGAAGATTATCCGCTTGTTGCAAAAAAAAGCATCAGCTGGATGATAAAAAAATTTCCACTTAAAATAGAAGAAGTTTCAAAAAACGGTGAAAAGAAAGAAAAAATAAAACGCGGTGTTATAATAAGACATCTTGCTTTACCTGGAAAAATTGATGACACAATTCTTGCGCTTGAATGGCTGAAAAAAAATGCGGACGGAAAAAGCTGCATTTCACTCATGTCGCAGTACACGCCTGTTCCTTTTAAGTCAAAAACTGAAGCTGAAAAAAACTGGAGAGAAAATTCTCTTAACGCTTTTGAAAACCGCTTGATTAACAAAGACGAAGATGAAACTTTGCGCGACATTATTGAAGCCTACGACTTTGAATATTTGTTTTACCAAGATTTGAGCGACGACACAAGCTGGCTTCCTGACTTTAACAGAACGCAACCTTTCAGCAACGCGCTTGCAAAACCTATTTGGCATTGGAAAGAAAAATTTTTAACAAATTGATTTTTAAATCATTTTTTCCAAAACTCAATATGCTCACTGCCAATTAAAAGCGAATATAAAATTTCTTTTTCAACAGGCGATTTATGACGCGCAATTACAACTGCGATTCTACTTGCAGAGCTTGAAGGACATTCAGGAACAAAGTCTCCATTGTGCTTGTAAATGATTTTTTTTCCAGAAAGAAGCTTATAGTTGTCATTGAAAATTTTTCCGCTTTTTGTAGGAAGATAATTGAACTGCGAAAGATATTTTTCATCCAAAGGCAAAATGTTGTTTTCATTTTGATTAAAAATATTCAGCACAGCATCCGCATAGACATTTTTTTTGCAGCACTTTAAAAGCTCTTCAATTCCGCCGCCAATTCTAGGCGCAAAATCAATCGGAACAAAATCGCCATCACGGTCTTCAATAAAATCAAACTGCCCGAATGAAATATTTTCTTTTTCAAATAAAGCATTGCACCATTTTTCAAGAACTGACTTTATTTCCGCGGTAGGATTCAAAAGCTGATAAACCGCAGTGCACGGAGTTCCATGAATAAAGACAATTTCTTTTTTGCAAAGCCGGACTAAAGAAATTTTTCCTTTAAAATAAAAAATATCCGCGCTGTATTCTTTTCCAAAAATATATTCTGTAACAAGCGCATTGTTGTTTTTAATTTCAAAAAGTTTTAGCGCGCGGTTATTCACATTGCGGGCATTAAAAATAAATTTTTCAACTTCATCAATATTTTCTTTGTTTGAAATTTTTATTCCATAGCCAGAAAAAAGTCCGTCGGGTTTTACAATTATACTTTTTCCAGTTTGATTGACAAAATTTTTTGCCTGCTGAATCGAATCAAAATTTTTTGGAACTTTAAAAATGCTCAGCAAACTATAAAGTTTTTTTTTCGAGCGCGAAGCCAGCAATGCGTTTTTTGAAATCCTGCAATTATTACTTTTTATACATTCAGAAATCCAATATTCAGACAGCGGAACAACAATTTTATTTTCTGAAATTTTTTCAGTAAATTCTATTTTTTCTTTTTCTGAAATTTTTTGATACTTGAGCATATAGGGAACTTCCGCAAAAGAAGATTCAATTCCAATACTCAAAAATGCCTCTCTTATTTCGTCCAAGCCAAAAACAAAAGAAGCACCCGCTAAAACTATTTGCTCCATTGCAGTGCAATCCTTTCACAGGCATTTTCACCGTCCATTGCAGAACTTACAATGCCGCCGGAATATCCGCTTCCTTCTCCAGCCGGAAAAAGATTCCTCAAACCAATGCATTCAAAACTTTCCTTGCCACGAAGAATTCTTACAGGAGTGCTTGTGCGTGTTTCCGAAGCAATCAAAAGCGCGTCATCGCAGACAAAGCCTTTCATTGACTTGTTGAATTCCACAAAAGCTTTTTCAAGGCGATTTGAAATTTGAGCGGGAAGCCATTCATCCAAACGGCTTGCGACAATTCCGGGAGCGTAGCTTGCAGGCGGAAGGCTTTCACTTGACTTGCGATTCAGAAAATCCACAAGACGTTGAGCCGGAGCTTTTTGTCCTATTCCATTTTTAAAAGTTTTCTGCTCAATAAATTTTCTAAAAAGAAGCCCCGCAATTTTTTCAGTTCCAATTGACTTTGCTTTTTCAACAAATTCATTAGGAATATCTTCCGGGCGAGTTTCTACAACAATCGCTGAATTGCTCCACTTGCTATTGCGTCCCGCGGCAGACATTCCATTCACGACAATTTCAGATGGACCGGTGCTGCTTGGAACAACAAAACCTCCCGGGCACATACAAAAACTGTAAACACCACGCCCGTCAATTTGCGAAGTAAGTCTGTATTCTGCAGCTCCTAGTTCCTGTTTTTTTTCTCCATGAAACTGAATTAAGTCAATCAAAGTTCTTGGATGCTCAACACGAACACCCATTGCAAAAGTTTTTGCTTCAAGAGATTCCGGGGAATTTTTTGCAAGCAAAGTATAAATACTGTCAGCTGAATGCCCTGTTGCCAGAAGAACAGCATCCGCAAAAATACTTTTTATTTCGCCATGATTTTTTACAACAACGCCTTTTACAATTTTTTCACTGCCGGATTTTTCTAAAATGAAATCAACACATTCAGTATCAAAAAGAAATTCGCCGCCCTGTTGCAAAATAAAATTCCGAATATTGTTTATAATTGCCGGAAGTTTGTCTGTGCCGATATGAGGATGAGCGTCCGTAAGAATTTTTTTGTCCGCCCCGAAATGCTCAAAGATTTTTAAAATGCCATTTATGTTTCCGCGCTTGTTGCTGCGTGTGTAAAGTTTTCCATCGCTGAAAGTTCCAGCTCCTCCTTCACCAAAACAGTAATTTGAATTTTCATCGACAATTCCAGTTGTGCTTATCATGGCAATGTCGCGTTTACGCTTTGAAGTTTCGTTGCCACGCTCAATTACGACAGGCCTAACTCCATGCTCCAAAAGTTTCAGTGCTCCAAAGAGTCCTGCAGGTCCAGAACCGATTATAGCGACAGTTCTTTTTCCATCCGCAGTTTTCCATTCAGGCAAAGCAAATTCATCAGAAGGATTTTCCCCGATGTAAACTTTATAGCGCAAGAAAAGCTTTATATTTCTATGGCGCGCGTCAATCGATTTTTTTACAAATACAGTTGAAATGTCTTTTTCTTCAAAGCTGATTCCTTGTTTTTTTAATGCAAGGCGGATTTCTTTTTGTATGAAATTTTCATCCTTTTCTTTTTCAGGCTGAATCACAATGGAAACTTCTTTTATCATGCAGACAGTCTATATAGAAAAGAAAGAGGAATCAACAGCCAAAGTTCTCCGGGGCAAGACAGAAGATGACATTTTTTTGCCAGAATATGACAAGTTTATTTTACCTGTCATACTCCGGCTTGCTTGGAGTATCACGTGTCTCCTGTCATTACAGTGCTTGACACGGCAATTTCAAAGGCTAAAAATCCAATGCAAGAGAACCGTCTGCGCCTGCCGTCCATCTCTTGAGTCCGGAATCAGAACTTGCGGAAACATAAGCGTTCAGCATTTGAATCAGAGTGCCGCTGTATGCAAGTGTCTGCGCGCTCTTACATTCTGACGTAGTTCCAGCGGTAACAGAAGCGGACGGACTGTTTGTGTCAAAGTAGCCGCAGCCGGTGATTTTTGACGGATCTGGAATACAGATTTTTCCATAGCCTCCGCTTTCCTTGTTTATATATGCAATCCGATTTACAGCAGTTCCACCCTCGTCTATGTTGTCTTTAAGCCAGTAGCAGTTTGCTATTGAGCCTTCTGTATATGCGGAAATCGCGCCTGAGATATTGCTCAAAAACGTTTCATCGTCTCTAACTTCTTCAGTCGTGATTTTTCCTGTATAGACACAGTTTTCTATTGAGCCGCTGTTCACCGCGGCGATTCCAGAAGATTTGCCATAATCACCTGCCCAATTCGCAGCGGCGACATCACAGTTCATTGTAATATTGCCCGTAGCAAGACAGTTTACGATTTTTCCAGAAGAGGAATTTTCACGTGCTATGCCCGAAATTTCCGCCACAGACCAAGAAGTTACATCCACATTGACAATACAGTTTTTTATGGTTCCGTTGTTCACAGAGCAGATGACACCGCCTCTGCTCAGATTCAAAGCCTGCGTAGAGCCGACCTGACCGGTGGAAGAATACTGCATTATAGTTAAATTCATTATCGTTCCGTCATTCTGCCAGAAAAGTCCCATCGGCTGCGGATCTGTCGGTGTGATTGCAAGGGTCATCGAATGCCCGGCCCCATCGAAGACGCCTTTAAATGCGTTTCCTTGTATATCTCCAGTGCTATCAGCTTTAGTCACGCCCATGCAGTCAAAATCAGCACAGCCGGTCAGATCCAAATCATCCGCAAGCGTAATCGTAATTCCTTCCAGATCGCTTCCGGACTTTATCCATTCACCAAGTTTTACCATGTCAGCAGAAGAAGCAACTGCAAGATATTTATATTTAGAACTAGAAGGAACGGAATCAAATGTAGAAATACATTTTGTAAGAGCCAAAGCCAATGCGCAGTCCGTGCTCTCTCCAGCATTTACTGTTGCGCTAGAAGTTCCCCAGCCAACAACAAGATCGCCTTCATTCGAATCAAAGGCTTTAGCTTCTATTGTATAGTCTCCGGGATTAAGTTCGTCAAATTCTATTACCCCCCCCGAAAACCCAGTCTTTGTGTCAACAAGTTTAGAGCCCAAACTTATAGTTACAACAAATTTATCTGCCTTGTCCTGACTAAAAGAATAGCGCGCGCTTCCCGGCAAAACAACACGCACCGAGCCGCCTTCACCAGAAGAGCCGGACATATTCATGCATGAAGCGAACACAAATAAAAACGCAAATAAAGCAGGAAAAATAAATTTCTTCATAAAATACCTCCAGTAAATTAACGCATATTTTATATTATGATTCAGTTCATTTGCGAATGTCAACTTTTTACAAAAGAAATTCAATTTTTTAATAAACTGTCATTACCGTGCCTGACGATTATAGGGTCAAGTCCGATAATGACAGCAAAACATATTGAAATTATCTGCAATTTTTTTATAATAGCTAATGCACGGGGAGCTTGCGCAAAGCTTGCTGAGAGTAGGATGTGTTCCTTGACCCGCAACCTGATTTGGATAATGCCAACGTAGGGACTTGTAAAAACAAACCTCTTTAATTTCAACGCGGAATTATTCAAATCATAATTTTTAAAGAGGCCGATATGTTTAAAGAATGTCTTGATTCAGTAAAAGAAAATTCTCCGCTCATCCACAACATCACAAATTATGTAACAGTCAACGATGTTGCAAACGCAATTCTCGCAGTGGGCGCAAGTCCGATTATGGCAGATGAAAAAAAAGAAGCTGCAGAAATCACTTCAATTTGCAATGGCTTGAACATAAACATTGGAACGCTCAACCGCAACACAATAAGAGCCATGTTTGCAGCCGGAAAAAAAGCACAGAGCCTGAACCACAAGATTTTGTTAGATCCAGTCGGTGCCGGAGCAAGCACTCTTAGAACAAAGACCGCGCTTGCACTTATAAGCAAAATCAAATTTGATGTAATCCGCGGAAATATTTCAGAAATAAAAACTCTCGCAACCGGAAGCGGAAAAACAAAAGGTGTGGACGCAAACATTGAAGACGCAGTTTCAGAAAGCAACCTTGAATCCGCAATTGCATTTGCAAAAAATTTCGCGGAAAAACAAAACTGCGTTGTCGCAATCACAGGTGCAATCGATTTAGTTTCAGACGGAAAAAAATGCTTTGTCATCAGAAACGGCAAACCGCAGATGGGACGCATAACGGGAACTGGATGCCAGCTAAGCGGAATTATGACAGCTTTTATCTGCGCAGGAAAAAACACATTGGAATCTAGCGCAGCGGCAGTTTGCGCAATGGGACTTGCCGGTGAAATCGCCTGGCAAAAAATGCAGGAAGGCGACGGAAATTCAACTTACAGAAACAGAATCATAGACGCGCTTTTCAACATGACAGGAACAGAACTTGAAGCAGGCGCAAAATATGAAATCCGTTGAACTAAAAACTTCCCTTTTGCTTTATGCCGTTACCGACAGAGCTTGGCTTGGGAAAAAATTCTGCTGCGAAACTTTAAGCGACGCGGTTTTTCAGGCGATTGAAGGCGGCGCAACTTTGATTCAGCTTAGGGAAAAAGAACTTTCAGAAAAAGAATTTTTAGACGAAGCATTCAGCATAAAAGAAATTTGCGCCTCAAAAAAAATTCCTTTAATCATAAATGACAATGTGAAAATCGCAAAAGAAACAGACGTTTGCGGAGTTCACATCGGGCAAAGCGACATGGAATTAAAGGAAGCAAGAAAAATCTTGGGTGCGGATAAAATCATCGGAGTTTCTTGCCAGACAGTTGAGCAGGCTTTGCAGGCAGAAAAAAACGGAGCTGACTATCTTGGAGTTGGAGCAGTTTTTTCAACATCCACAAAAACGGATGCGGACAATGTTCCGCTTTCAACTTTAAAGGAAATTTGCAGCTCTGTAAAAATTCCTGTTGTAGCAATCGGAGGAATTTCTTTGCAAAACATGAGCCAGCTTAAAGGCAGCGGCATTGCAGGAGTTTCAGTTATAAGCGCGATTTTCGCACAGCAAGATATACGCAATTCAACAAAGAAACTCAAGTCTTCCGCAGAAAAACTTTTTCTGTCATTTATAGATTGTTAACCGAATTTGCTATGCAAACATCGCAGTATCAAGTACGACAATGACATTAAATTATAAAACTCGAATTTCTAAAACAAAGCAGCAACTGGGAGCACCACTTTTGCCGCTATAAAAAATAATGATTGTTTTCAAGCCAAGGAGGTAAAAATGAAAACTGCATTAACAATCGCTGGATCTGATTCTAGCGGAGGCGCCGGAATTCAAGCAGACATCAAGACAATGACAGCGAACGGAGTTTACGCAATGAGCGCTGTTACTGCCCTGACTGCCCAAAACACAACTGGCGTAAAATCAATTTTGGAGTCCACGCCCGAATTTCTAAAAGATCAGCTGGACTGCGTGTTCACGGACATTTTTCCGGATGCTGTAAAAACCGGAATGGTTTCTTCTGTTCCGCTCATCAAGGTAATTGCAGACCGCCTGAAATTCTACAAAGCAAAAAACATCGTGATTGATCCAGTCATGGTTTCAACAAGCGGATTCAAGCTGATTTCAGATGACGCTGTAAAAACATTGTGCGAAGAGCTTTTTCCGCTGGCAACTGTAATCACTCCGAATATCCCGGAAGCTGAAATTCTTTGCGGCAAAAAAATTTCTTCAGAAGAGCAGATGGAAGAAGCCGCAAAATCAATTAGCGAAAAATTCAATGTCGCAGTTTTACTAAAAGGCGGACACAACTTGAACGATGCAAACGACTTGCTCTTTCAGGCTGGAAAAGCAAAATGGTTCAAGGGCAAAAAAATAAACAACAGCAACACTCACGGAACTGGCTGTACACTTTCAAGTGCAATAGCTTCAAATCTTGCAAAGGGAAAAAGCCTTGAGATTTCAGTTGAAAAAGCAAAGGACTACATTTCAGGCTGTCTTGGAGCAATGCTAGACCTTGGCAAAGGAAGCGGTCCGATGAATCACGCATTCAAAATAAACGGAGAATATTAAAAATGAACATAAAGTCAAAAGAAGTAAACATGGCATTGATTTGGTTTGGAGCCGGAGTTTCAATCGCTGAAATTATAACAGGAACATATTTTGCGCCATTGGGATTTTCAAAAGGAATACTTGCAATTTTGGCGGGACACATCATCGGATGCGCGCTTTTGTTTCTTGCCGGAAGCATAGGCTCGTTTTCAAAAAGAAGCTCAATGGAAACAACAAAGGGAAGCTTTGGAATTCTTGGAAGCAAATTTTTCGCGTTGCTGAATATACTTCAGCTTACAGGCTGGACTGGAATTATGATTTACGACGGCGCGCTTTCTATAAACGGAATTTTTAAAAACGGAGCGTGGTTCTGGGCAATCGTAATCGGACTTTTAATAGCCGCCTGGATTTTGATTGGAATAAAAAATGTAAGCAAGCTGAACGTCGCATCCTTGTCTGCCCTTTTTATTCTTACACTCGTTTTGTGCAAAATAATTTTTTTCAACGGAGACAATTCAGTTGTAAGCTCCACTCAAGAAGAAGCGATGAGTTTTGGAGCGGCAGTAGAACTTGCGGCAGCAATGCCGTTGTCATGGCTTCCGTTAATCAGCGACTACACAAAAGAAAGCAACAAGCCTGTCATGTCCTCGCTTTTGAGCAGCCTTGTCTACGGAGCAACCAGCTGCTGGATGTACCTGATTGGAATGGGTGCGGCAATCTTCACTTCGGAAACAGACATTTCACTCATTCTCTTAAAGTCAGGACTTGGCTGGGCGGCTCTTGTAATCGTGATTCTTTCAACTGTAACAACAACTTTCCTTGACGCGTTCTCAGCTGGAATTTCTTTTGAAACAATTTCTTCAAAGCCAAGCGGAAAGACTGTCGCGCTGATTGTAACTGCGCTAGGCACAATAGGAGCAGTCTTTCTTCCGATGGACAACATCACGGACTTTTTGTACTTAATCGGCTCGGTCTTTGCCCCGATGATTTCAATTCAAATTGCAGATTTCTTTGTCCTGAAGAATGACAGTTCAGCAAAAAGCATTGACCTGCAAAAAGCCGTAATCTGGATTCTAGGATTCGCGCTTTACAGAATTTCATTAAGCTGGAATTTCATCCTCGGAAACACACTACCTGTAATGCTCATAATTTTTGCCGTAACAGTCGCCGCCCAAAAAATTCTAGGCAAGAAAAAATAACGCAAACTGAAAGTATGTAATTTCCACAAACGTTAAAATAACGCAATAGGAAATTACGTGCTTTCTTCAAACGTTAAAATAACACAAGCTGAAATCACGTACTTTATACAAACGTTATAATGACGCAACCAAAAATTGCGCACTTTCTTCAAACGTTAAAATAACACAATCTGAAATCACGTACTTTCCGCAAACATTAAAATAACACAAGCTGAAATCATACACTTTCCGCAGATATTAAAACAACACAAGCAAAATAATGCACAAGACGCAACACAAACTTGCTAATATTGCACTTTACGCATTTTATATTCAGTATTAAAATCAAGTCATTATCTTAATTTAGACTTTTTACAGGAGATTTTTATGGGAAACAATTATTTCAATTCAATTCCGTGGCGCGAGGCCCGTTTGCAGCTCGGTCACTGCCGCTCAATGGCAAAAGAAGAATTCGCTGACGGAGTAAACGCTCTCAAAGGCAAAAAAATCGTAATCGTTGGATGCGGCGCTCAGGGCTTGAACCAGGGTTTGTGCTTGCGCGACTCAGGTCTTGATGTTTCTTACGCTCTCCGCGAGTCTGCAATCGCCGAAAAACGCCAGTCTTGGAAAAACGCGACAGAAAACGGCTTCAAAGTTGGAACTTACGACGAATTGATTCCTACTGCCGACCTTGTCGGAAACCTTACTCCGGACAAGCAGCATACAGCCGTTATCACAGAAGTTATGAAGAGAATGAAGAAAGGCTCGGCTCTGTGGTACTCACACGGATTCAACATGATTGAAGAGGGAATGCAGATTCGTCCGGACATCACAGTTGTAATGTGCGCTCCAAAAGGACCGGGAACAGAAGTATGGCACGAATTCCAGAGAGGATTCGGTGTTCCTGACCTTATCGCCGTTCACCCTGTAAACGACCCTGAAAAGAAAGGCTGGGCTTATGCAAAGGCCTTGGCTGTAGGAATGGGCGGAAGCAAGGCAGGTGTTCTTGAATCTTCTTTCGTTGCGGAAGTTAAATCTGATCTTATGGGCGAACAGACAATTTTGTGCGGAATGCTTCAGGCCGGAACAATCGTCTGCTTTGACAAGATGGTAAGCGAGGGAATCGCTCCTGAATATGCCACAAAACTTTTGATGCACGGCTGGAACGTAATTTCTGAAGCTCTCAAATGGGGCGGAATCACAAACATGATGGACCGTCTTTCTAACCCTGCAAAAATCCGCGCTAACGAGCTTTCAAAGGAAATCAAAAAACTTTTGACACCGCTCTACCAGAAGCACATGGACGACATCATCAGCGGAAAATTCTCTAGCACAATGATGCAGGACTGGGCAAACAAAGACCACGACTTGCTCACCTGGCGCGAAGAGACTGGAAAACTTCCGTTTGAGTCAACTCCAGAATCAAAAGAAGAAATCACAGAACAGGAATATTTCGACAAGGGAATTCTGCTTGTAGCAATGGTAAAAGCCGGCTGCGAACTTGCATTCGAGACAATGGTTGACGCGGGAATCAAACCGGAAAGCGCTTACTACGAATCATTGCACGAAGTTCCGCTCATCGCAAACCTGATTGACCGCAAACGCCTCTACGAGATGAACCGCGTAATTTCCGACACAGCAGAATACGGATGCTACCTTTTCAGCCGCGTTGCAGCTCCGATGATGGCAAAAGACCTTATGCCGAAACTCCACACAGACGTTATCGGAAAAGGCCTTGAGCTCAAGGATACAAGCGTAAACAACACACAGCTCGTAGAAGTAAACGCCGAAATCCGCAACCACCCGATTGAAGTTGTAGGCCGCAAATTACGTGCTTATATGACAGCAATGAAACCAGTTTTGTAATTTATTACAAAACTGTCAGGCACGGACAAATAAATGAAAGTTTCAAAAGAATTTTCCATCCGTGCCGTATGACCGCAATGAAAGCAGTAATTTAATCATAGATTAAATTACTGTGTCTAGTTTCGGCAAAGCCGAAACTAGCGGTTGTGTGATTTTATTATAAAACAGGCAGGCACGGACAAATAAATGAAAGTTTCAAAAGAATTTTCCGTCCGTGCCGTATGACAAGTATGAAAGCAGTAATTTATTTTATTCGATTTTAAGGACTGTCCGGATTTTATTGAGGCAGTTTTTTTTACAATCCTTCCGTTAAAGCCCTTTTAAGCTGCTCTTCTCCTATCGTGCTTTTCTCTCCGTTTTTCAGGACTGTAATCTGCCATTGTGATTTGTCCAGAACTGGAAGATAGAAAATGTGATTCGTTTTTCTTGAACATTCAAGATAGCAGCTTATCAATGCGTTCACTTTTTTTGCGTATTCAGCTTCGTCGATGTTCAGCTGGGCGGATTTGTTCACGCTTTTTACTTCAAAAATATGAATCCGACCTTTTTTGTCTTTCATCACAAAATCCGGGTAAGATGAGTGAATGTTTCCGTCAAGATAATATTCGAATTTTATTTCCGAATTGAACGGAAAATTCTTTCCCCAAAGAAATTTGTTGCCGAACAGTTCGCTTGTTGTCTGCTGAATTGAAGCGGAGCGTATGTCTTTCAAGAGTTCCGCCCATTTTCTTTCGGCTTCGCTGTCAAATGAAAAATCGCTTTCATTGTCTTTTCTGCGCCAAACCCAGTCGTTCAAAGTCAGTGTTCTTTCGCTTTCGTTGTAGCAGCTGAAAGACGGAAAACTGACATTGCCGCAGGCGTACATGCTTTTTGAATAGTTCGAAATATATTCGCTGCGTTTTGTTTTTATCGAGCTTAGGTTTTCTGCAAAAATTCTCCACTCAGAATAATTTTTTGCGTACTCATAGCACATTGCCTGAATGTCGCCGCCGCATTTCTGCAAATCCTGATACATATCAAAAATGCTTTTGTGCGTGATTTTGTCGTCTTTTAAGTTTTTGACATATTCTTCAAAGTCTAAGTTTTTCGCCTCATTTATTGGCTTCAGTTTGGTCGGCGTGATTCTGATTTCGTTTTCAATGTTGTATCCGCTGTAAAGATTCACGTTCCGGGCGGCGTTTTCAGTTTTCGGCATTATTCCCCAAATCCAGGAAGTGCAGGCAAGTTTCCGCGCTTCTTTTGAGAGCGTTTCAAAATCAAGAAGATGAGGGTTTCTGCGTACGCGTCCCATAACCTGCTCGTCAAGCTGCTTGCTTTTTGAGTCGCGGATTTGATAAAGCATGCACGCGCGCGGAATGTCCCAGCCTTCAGAAATCACCATTTTGAAAATAATCACGGAAATTGAGGAAGTTTTTTCTTTCATATAGTCTTTCCATTTTGAAACAGAAAGTTTTTTCAAGCCCGAATCGTTTGTGTCGCACTCCTTTTCTTTTCCTGAAATGTAAACCCATTTTAAATTCTGGAACTTTTCTTTTTGAAGCGTTGGAAAAATATTTTTCTCAAGCTCCTCTTCCGCCTTGTCCTTGTTTGAAATCTGGACTATAAAGCACGGATTTACCGAAAGCAGGTTTGTGTATTCGCCCTTTACTTTTTCAAACTTGTCAAGCGCGTTTTCCAGAGTATCGGTCTCGCTTCCTTGCTCCACGGTTTTTATGAGCTTTGCGTTTTCGGCTTCCTCGTTTGTGATTTCAACATCTGGAGTCTGGCTTCGGCTTAGCTTTGGCGTCGCGGAAAAATTTATCACTACGGAAAAACAGTCTTTAAGCTCGTCCAGGTTGCTTGTGGCGATGTGGCACTCGTCTTTTATCACAAAAATCCGCTTTTTTTGAGGCGAAGAAAAACTGCCTTTTATTGACAGAAGAAAATTCTTGAAGATTCCTGTGTCCTTTAGCTTTGACTTGTCCTTGTACAAATCGCGCGGAAGAACATAGACGTTGTAGTCCAGAGGAATGAAAATATTTCCCTCGCCGTTGGAGTCAGAATTTATCAGGAACGGATTCAGGCGGCTGAAAGTTCCGTTTTCCGACAATGCTTTGAACGATTTATAATTCTGCTCGGCAAGGCTGCTTTTTGAAAGCGTTGAGACAAGAAAAATCACGTCCGGGTTCGCGCAGATTATGCGGTTCATAAAGTCCGCCATCATATAAGTTTTGCCGCTTCCCGTAGGAGATTTGAACGTGTATTCGCTTTTTTCTTTTTGTCCGACAACATTCACAAGTTTTGAGACCGCCGAATTCTGTAAGTCCTTTGCTTCCTGTAACATATTTTATTTTCCCATGGTCATTGAGATTGCCGAAATGACTGAAATGCGTGGCTTCGACAGGCTCAGCAACAGTTATAATTTTGTCTGTGTCTTGTCGAAATTCTGGCAGACCCATTCGATTTTTTCTTTTACTGTCTGGAATTTTTCCTTGCCGTACAAAGTCTCGTCAATCACGTCGAACGGAGTTTTGCCTTCGGTTGATTCAGAATTAAAAATTTCTTCTATTTCGTAGACATCAAGATTTCCGCCGTAAGGCTCGTTGTCCTGTAACCACGGAAAATCCTTTGAGCCGTCGTAACACTCGCCTGTCATGATCCGCTTGAGCCGCTTTGAGGTTACATCGTATGCGATTCCGTCGGGATTTGCGTCCGTTTTCTCGTTCAGCTGGCAGAGAATGAAAATCCTGTTTCCGCCGTCCGATTTGTTCAGGTCAAGAACCGCGTGTCCTGTTGTGCCGCTGCCTGCGAAGAAGTCGAGAATTATGGAATTTTGATTTGAAGAGATTTTTATAAGGAAATTTATAAGTTTTACAGATTTCGGATAGCCGAATGATTTTTCTCCTAAAATATTTGAAATTTCTTTTGTTCCGTCTTGAGACATTCCAACGTAATCTGGTAATTTGGTGGAAACTGCGATTTTTCCAAAATCATCTTTGGCTTTTTTCTCATCTTCATCTTTCCAATAACGCAATACAGGTTTTGAAATTTTTAAAAAATCATAATCGTCAGGGAAAATAATTCTATTTTCTTTTAAATATTCTGGAAAACCTTCTTTTGTAATGCGCCAAACTGCTTGTGGGTTTACAGGATATGTTTCATTGTTTTTTGGATTTATAATTGTAAAATTTGAGTTTGGCCTTTCTAAAGAAGTTCTTTGTGTTGTCATATCATGAAATCGCCAAGGTCTGTTTGGAAAATCCGGCGTTTCAAAATATTTTCTGTTTCCGCCTTCTATGCTGGCTTTGAAAACTTCGCTTTTTGCAAAAACAAGAATGTATTCGTAATCCTGCGATATTCCAAAAGGAACATCACTTTTAGCTGTTCGTTTTCTCCATGGAAAAATTCCTGCAAAATTTGTTTCCCCGAAAATCTCATCAAAAAGGCATTTCACGTAAGCCTGATTCTTGTCGTCTATGCTGCAGAAAATCACGCCCCCGTCAGAAAGAAGCTGCCGTGCCAGTACAAGCCGCGGATAAAGCATAGAAAGAAGATTGTCTCTTGTTATGGCGTTGTTGTAATTCGTCTTTGCGAACTCGCCCATGCTGTCTTTTCCGTAGGGCGGATCAATATAAATCACGTCGATTTTGTCTCTGTATTGAATCAGAAGGTTTTGCAGAGCCTGATAGTTGTCGCCGATAATCAGCTTGGCAACGTAGATTGGATTAGTTCGGATAAAAGTAGGTACAAACGGTATTTTAACCGCCAGATACTTAGAAAATAACCCAAAATTCTCGATTTTTCAAGGGTTTTGTTGGTGTCTGGAGTAATTCGGCTATAAGGTGCAATATTTTTTACTTAAAGTGAGTACTTTAAGTAGGTGTCGGTTGCTAAAATGGCGATAGGTCGAGGAAGGAATCTCGTATCTGCATATATAGAAAGAAGATGAAATATTTCCTAAACAAATCTCTAAAAAGTGTCAATTTTGTGCTATAATTATTTAAATTTAGTGTCGAAGAATTTTTTATAGTGTCATTCTTTGGCATGTCTATAGTGTAAAATGGTTTTTGATGAATAAAATGGAAAACGGAACGGAGAAAATAAATCGTATACTAACAAGTCTTGCAAATACTCAGGAAGACATGTTAGCTCTTAAGGATTATATCTGGCAGAATCTGGATCATTCAAGTGTTGAAGAAGTTCAGACTGCGGCTTCATTTCAAGTAAAATATCTTGAACTTTTAGACCAATTTGCCCTGAACTCTCAGGAAATTTCTGCGTTAATATCTCAGTTTACGGGAATCAAAGTAGAAGACACTCCTAAGGAAGTTGAGCAGACTTCATCAGAAAACCAGAGAATTATTAAAGAACTAAATAAGGATACTCCTCATAAAGTTACAGAGGATTTTACTTTTAAGCGTCCTACGGCATTTATCTTTGATGGCTACGCATATCCAGATATGAATTGCTGGTCTCAGTTATATGTTCAGTTTGTTGCATGTTTGGGAAAGAAAGATTTGTCAAAATTGAAATCATTGGCTGATAATCCTGACTTTATTTCAAAGCAAAATAAAAAGTACTACTCAGCTTCTGCAAAAGAACTTCGTAAACCGTGTAAGGTTTTAGATGGCTTCTATGTTGAAACAAATAGAAGCGCAAATGATTTAATGAAGCTTGCAATTGATTTGCTTAACTTCTTTGAAATACCACTTGATAACATGACAATCTTTCTTAGACAAGATAGGAATGCATAAATGTTTGGAAATACACTTGTAGACAATTCACCTAAACTTAAGCTTGTGGATACATTGAATGAAATTATTTCAATGCCTGAAATAAATGAAATCTGTATTGCTACAGGATATTGGGATTTAAAGGGAACTTCCCTTGTTACAGATTCTCTTATTAGTTTCTTGTCTCGTAATAACACAAAACTTAGGCTTCTGATTGGTAAAGATCCAAATGTGTTCAAAAAAGATTTGACTGCGGATGCTTATAAAAATGCGAAGCTTTATCCTCAGGATTATTTGAAAATTGATTTACAGAACGTCGAAATGAATGATGAACAATATCAGAAGGCCGCAAAAATGCTTATTGATAATTGTTCTGGTGATAATCCTAAAATTCAAGTTCATATTTTTGAAATGAATGAAGATGATGAAAATCAGTTTTTTCATTCAAAATGTTACATCTTCATGAGTACACAAGGAAAAACTTGTGGAATCATTGGAAGTAGCAACTTTACAAAGATGGGACTGGAAGGTAATTCAGAACTTAACTTCTTGGATATAGACTCTTCTCATATCACGGCAAAACCAGATGAGTATAGTCCATTTAAAGGTCACTATTACTGGTTCAATGAAAAATGGAATCTGTCTAAGGATTGGACAAAAGAATTTGTAATTGAAGTAGGAAATTCTCCTGTTGGAGCAAAAGCAAAAACTAATCCAAAGATAACTCCTGTTCCTGTAACTCCAGAAAAACTTACTCCTTATGAAAACTACATAAAATTACTACAAGATAAATTTGGCATGATTACGGATGCTAATTTTAAATCTATTTTAACTGGCTATTTACCAGAAGATATAAAACCGCTTGAATATCAGCTTAATGCCGTTCAGCAGTGTTATTCATATATGATTCAACACGGTGGTTTTGCTCTGGGTGATGTTGTAGGTTTGGGAAAAACTGTAGTTGGTATTTTACTAATCAAATATTATATTGATGTTTCCGCATCTTTGGGTAAATCTGACAAAGTATTGATTATTGTTCCTCCTGCAATTAAGTCTTCATGGGTCGATACAATTAGGAAGTTCGATAAGAATCAGACAGACAAAATAGAAGAACATGTAAAATTTTTAACTACAGGCAGTCTTAATCATCTTTCGGATGATTTTTCAGAGGAAGAGTTAAGCGAAGCAGAGGATGCTATCGAGGAAGAAGAATTTACATTATCTTATGACGATAAAAAACAGGCAGTCAAGGAAATGACTCCTGATATGAAAACTTTCTCAACAGATGCAGAAAACTATGGTCTAGTAATCATTGATGAAAGTCATAAATTCCGCAATGCTGGAACTGAAATGTACATTGCACTTACTGAGTATCTTGAAAGTGTAAATGCAAGGACTGGATATTATCCTTTCATTGGTTTGCTTTCTGCTACAATGCAAAATAACAGTCCACGTGATATACAGAACCAGCTTTATCTGTTTGAACATGAACCAAAAAACTCCTCATTTGAAAAGGTTGAAGGCCGTGATTTGGAGCATTTCTTTGCAGATGTAAATAGACAATATGCCTTGCTTATTCATTCAAAAAAGCAAGGTCTGGGAATTGAGCAATCTTCATTTACCTCTGACCCGAATACTAAAAAACAATTGATAGAGCTTTCAAAAGAAGTTCGCGAGAAGGTTTTAAGTGATATTCTTGTCAGACGAACAAGAACAGATATAAAAAAGCATTATTCTGATGATTTAAAATTTCCGACTGTTCATGGCCCTGAAAATCTGTATTACACAATGGACAAAAAACTTGCTCAGCTTTTTTCTGATACAATGAACATGATTGCTCCAAAAGTTGAAGAAGGAGAAATGTTTGCGACAGAAGGTCTTGGCTATTATCGATACAGAGCGACAATGTTTCTCGACAGTAAATACGATAAGGTTTATTCAGGAAGAAACATGACGGCTCAACGTTCATCTAATCAGCTTGCCCGCATTATGCAGATTCTTCTTGTAAAGCGTCTCGAAAGTAGTTTTGAAGCCTTCAAGGAATCTTTGAGAAACTTCCAAAGATATACTCAAAACATGATAACAATGTGGGAAAATGACACAATTTTTATTTGCCCTCAGATTGATGTGAATAAGGAATTGAACATTAAAGAAAAACAAGAAAAAAATCCTGATAAAGTAATAACACTTGAAACTTGTTTTGACGACATAAGGGCAAGAATAGAAAAACTAAATAAAGAAGGCAAAAACGAAAAGAATCAGAATGCCGAATATAATTGTGCAGATTTTAAGACCTTTGGTTCTGATAAGAAAACATACATTGACTATCTAAAAACGGATTTAGAAAAAATCAATGACCTTGTAGACCGTTGGAATGAAAATGATTATGATCCGAAATTTGACAGATTCAAGTCAGCTCTTAGAGAAAGTTCTGGCCTTTTCTGTAAAGAAAGAAATATTCCGCACAAACTCGTTATTTTCTCGGAAGCAATCAGTACTGTAAAATCTTTAAGCCGTGCAGTTGAAAATATTACAGGAAAAGAACCTCTTGTAATTACTGCGGCTAATCGTGATGAAAAAGAGCCAGTTATTAAAGAGAATTTTGATGCTAATTACGATAAAGCAAAACAGAAAAATGATTATGACGTAATCATTACAACAGAAGTTCTTGCCGAAGGTATCAACTTGCATAGAGCAAATTCAATTTTAAACTATGATACACCATGGAATTCTACAAGGCTTATTCAGAGAATCGGTCGTGTAAACCGTATCGGAAGTGAAAACGAAAATATCTATGTTTATAACTTCTATCCTTCTAGTCAGGGCGATGAACAGATTAATCTTGTACAGAATGCCTACACTAAATTGCAGTCTTTCCACACAATGTTTGGTGAAGATGCAAAGATATTCAGTCAGGAAGAAGAGCTTTCAGAAGGTAATTTTGAAGCAATTGTTGATGGAGAAGAAAGCCCTCAAGAAAAATATATTTCCGAATTAAAACAATATAGAGATATAAACCCTGAGCGGTATGATTTTATCCAGAAGCTTGAAAATGCGGAAGAAAAAGGCTTTAGTCCTGTTCTGCAAGATGAAAAAGGAAATACCTATTTTGCAATAAAAGTTAAAAACAAATATGGCTGTGTTTATGTAAAGGTTGCAAATGATTTACAGGCTCAGGTTATAAATTACATGGATATGTTTGATTCATGTAAATGTAAAACTGATACAGTTGCAAATGATTTTACTTCAATTCCAGATATTGAAGCTAAAAGAAAAGCCGCTCTGGATGCTTATAATGTATTTGAAAGTAAATTAAGCAAAGCTAAAAATGCAAAGGTTAATGTTACAAATGTACTTGTAAAAGCAAATAAATGGATTACAAGCGGAAAACTTTCTAAAGAATCCATGAGTTTAATAGGCCAGGCCTTGAAATCCATCAAGGTGGGAAATATAAGTCTTGCAAAGCGATTGGATAAGTTCCTTACAGAACTAGGCGAACCTGATAAACTGCTCATTCCTGTAACTGATAAAGATATTGTAAATATGATACAACAGGAGCTTGGAAACATTACTACTGTTAATACGCAGAAGCATGGCGAGGCTTATATTTTTGCCGGATTTTATTACTAGCTGGGGAAGAAGATGGAAAATAACACAAGTCTTATAATGTATACCACTGAGGATGGTATAACAAAAATTCAAGCCACTTTTGATAATGATACGGTCTGGCTTTCAATAGACCAGATGGCCGAGCTTTTCCAGAGAGATAAATCTACGATTTCCCGTCATATAAAAAATATATTTGAAGAAGGGGAATATATTAGTGAATCAGTTGTTGCAAAATTTGCAACAACTGCCGCTGACGGGAAAACCTATCAGGTAGAATATTATAATCTTGATGTAATTATTTCTGTTGGCTATCGTGTAAAATCATTGCGAGGAACTCAATTCAGAATCTGGGCAATGAAGATTCTAAAAGAGTATATGCAGAAAGGCTTTGCTCTTGATGATCAGCGGTTAAAAGAACTTGGTGGTGGAAACTACTTTGATGAACTTTTGGCTAGAATCAGGGATATTCGCTCAAGTGAAAAAGTATTCTGGCGCAAAGTTCTTGATATTTACGCTACAAGCATAGATTATAATCCAAGTGCCGAAAGTTCAATTGCCTTTTTTAAACAAGTTCAAAACAAAATGCATTGGGCGGCTCATAAACATACTGCCGCAGAAATCATTTATGAACGTGCCGATAGTGAAAAACAGAATATGGGGCTTACTAGCTGGAGCGGAAAAGAAATAAAAAAAACAGATGTTGAAGTTGCAAAAAACTATCTTTCTGAATCTGAACTGGATGCCTTAAATAAAATTGTTACAGCTTATTTGGACATTGCGGAAGTTAGAGCATTAGACCATGAACCAATGTATATGAAAGACTGGCTTGAAACAATCGATGATTATCTTAAAATGACACGCCGTGAAATCCTTTCTACTGCTGGTCGTATTTCACATACCAAGGCATTGGATAAAGCTCATGATGAATATAAAAAATACAAGCAGAAAGAAAAAGACAGGCTTTCTCTTGTAGAAAAACATTTTTTGGAAAGTATTGGCGAATTAGATAAACTTGAGGAGAAATCAAAATGACAAACTTTAGACCGATTTTTGAAAACGACTGGTGTGGAATTGAAACCTTCCTTAAAGATATATTATCTCCTGTTTTTGGCGATTATGAACAAGGGTATGATGTCCTTACCAATGAACCTGAAGTTCGCGAAAAAGCAAAAAATGCAAACATTACAGAAATTCGCCATGCCGCAACTTTTGATTTTTTTGGAAGCGAACTTAAAGTTTTTGATATTACCGTGGGAGATAATAAAAAACTTGAAAATAACAAGGTAGGAATTCAGGCTATTGTCCGCCAGTATATAAATCAGTTTGAAGGTGCATTGATAATTTTTCATCACCAGAAAGTTGAAAATCAGGAATGGCGTTTTTCTTACGTAGAAAAAAGGGTTAATGCTAAGGATTCTACTTCTGCAAAGCGATATACGTATATTCTTGGAAAACATTTGCCTGCCAGAACTATTTCTGATAGATTTACTTACCTTGAAGACCATAAAGATATTCTCACCTTGAAAGATTTAACAGATGCTTTCAGTGTAGAGGTACTTACAAAACAGTTCTATGATGAACTTTTCAACTGGTATGAATGGGCATGTGAGAATGTTACATTTCCTATTGGTGATACAACAAAAGATAAAAATGGCAAGTACAATGTTAAGCAGACAAAAGAAAAAAATGAACTTAATCTTATTCGTCTTATCACTCGCTTAATGTTTGTTTGGTTTATTAAACAAAAAGACTTGATTCCTTTATGGGTATTCGATGAATCTGAACTTAATAAGGTTTTGACAGAGTTTAAGCCTGAGAGCAAAAAAGATGGAAATTACTATAATGCCGTTTTACAAAATCTTTTCTTCGCTACACTGAATAAGAAAATAGAAGAACGTGCTTTTGCTGATGATAAGAGTATTTCGAAGAATAAACAATTTGGCGTAAAGAATTTTTATCGGGACAATAAGGAAAAGACCTTCTTCAAGGAAAGCAATTCACAAATAATTGAACGATTTAAAACTGTACCTTTCTTAAATGGCGGCTTATTTGAGTGTCTTGATAAACTTGTAGATGATAAAGACAATAAAAAGAATATTGAAGTCTTTACAGATGGCTTTAGCCGTGAACCAAATTGGATGGCCTTTATTCCAAATAATTTATTCTGGCAAAAAGAAGATGGTGAGCATGAAGGTGTAATTCATCTGTTGAGCCGCTATAATTTCACTGTCGAAGAAAATAGTCCAAGTGATGTTCAGGTCGCTCTTGATCCAGAGCTTTTGGGTAAGGTATTTGAAAATCTACTTGGTACATATAACCCAGAAACAAGTGAAACTGCCCGTAAAGATTCTGGTTCTTTCTATACTCCACGTGAAATTGTGAGTTTTATGGTGGATGAGTCTATAAAAGATTATCTCTCTAAAACTGTAAAGAATTTGACTTCTGAAAATATACAGATTCTTTTTAATGACAATGTTGAATGTTATAATTCAGATAAGAAAGCTGAGATTGTAAACGCATTAAAGAGTATGAAAATTCTGGATCCAGCTTGTGGTTCTGGTGCTTTCCCAATGGGAGCTTTGCAAAGAATCGTTCATCTTATTCAAAAATGTAATGGAGTTACATCAGATAAAAATTCTCTTTACAGTTTGAAATTAGATTTAATTGAAAAATGCCTCTATGGTGTTGATATTCAACCTATTGCAGTACAGATTTGTAAACTTAGATTCTTTATCAGTCTTATTTGTGAGCAAGATAAAACAGATAGCATTTCTGATAATTACGGTTTTAATCCGCTACCAAACTTGGAAACAAAATTTGTTGCCGCCAATAGTTTGATTGGCATGGAAAGAAAATCTCAAAATGATTTATTTTCAGATCCTGATGGTAAAATTGAGAAAAAGAAATTGGAGATTCAGGAAAAAAGACATGAACATTTCAAAGCTCCAACTGCAGAAGCAAAAGCAAAATGCCGTGAAGATGATAGAAAATTAAGAGCTGAGCTTGCTAACCTTTTAGAACAAAATAAAATGTTTGCGCCAAAAGATGCGGAGCAACTTGCAGAATGGAATCCTTATGACCAGAATGCAGTATCTCCATTTTTTGATGCAGAATGGATGTTTAATACTGCAGAAGGTTTTGACATTGTGATTGGAAATCCACCATATATCCAGCTACAGAAAGATAGTGGAAAACTTGCTAATCTATATGAAGCTCAAAACTACAAGAGTTTTGCAAAAACAGGGGATATTTACTGTTTGTTCTACGAAAAAGGTTGTAATTTGCTTAATTCTACAGGACGGCTTTGTTTTATAACTTCAAATAAATGGATGCGTGCTGGATATGGCGAGAAATTGCGTGATTATTTTGCAAAAAATGTAAATCCAAAATTACTTGTTGACTTTGCTGGGGTTAAAGTATTTGAGAGTGCAACCGTAGATACTAATATCCTTCTTTTTGAAAAAGGAAAAAATGAAGGCAAAACACTTTCTTGTACTACTACAACCCTTACAAAAGATGGCTTATCAAATTTGAGCGATTTTGTGAAGCAGAATTCTTGT
>ERZ1035032.49-NODE-49-length-85578-cov-41.191446_pt1 | contig 85578 bp, 98 predicted proteins | sample MGYA00520693_ERZ1035032 | MGnify/ENA primary metagenome ERZ1035032 (study PRJEB33766, sample SAMN09781740) | gut metagenome | biome: gut microbiome | host: Homo sapiens | place: Madagascar | study: EMG produced TPA metagenomics assembly of the PRJNA485056 data set... | reverse complement strand
TGAAGTTTTGAAGGTACATACTTATTAAATATGAATTATTTAAGACATCCAATGAGATGTCTTTTTTTTATGAAAAAATAATAAAAAAATAATGAAATAATAATTAAAAACTGCTATAATGTTTTCAGTTACTTATCGAAAACATTAATTTATTAAGGAGGTTGTTATGGAACAAAAGAAACAGGAGCCAATTCGTGATGCGAGACAGCTTGGAACGGCCAAGATGCTTATCCTTGGTTTGCAGCATATGTTTGCTATGTTCGGCGCAACAATTCTTGTGCCTATTCTTGTATCAGGATATTTTCAGAAGGCTTGTGGGGAGCCGCTTACCAGAGGTCTTTCTGTATCGGTTACCCTATTTTGTGCAGGCTTTGGCACGCTTATATTTCATCTGTGTACAAAGTTTAAGGTACCGGCTTTTTTGGGTTCGTCATTTGCTTTTTTAGGAGGCTTTTATACTGTTGCAAACCTTGACAGTGGTATGTATGCAGATATGGCTGTCAATGATAAGGCCGCGTATGCGTGTGGTGGCATATTTGTTGCAGGTATGCTTTATTTCGTACTTGCACTTATCATTAAGCTGGTTGGAATTAAGCGTGTAATGCGCTTTCTTCCACCTGTAGTGACAGGACCTATTATCATATGCATTGGTCTTTCACTTGCTGGCTCAGCTATAAATAATGCTTCAACAAACTGGGTTCTTGCAATTATTGCACTTGGAGTTATAATTGTTTTCAATATATGGGGAAAGGGCTTATTTAAGATCATTCCTATTCTAATGGGAGTAATTATTTCCTATGTAGTGGCTCTTATTATGAATGCTGCTGGAATTACTAATCCTGATGGTTCAGCAATTCTTGATTTTACATCAATTGCATCATCTGCGTGGGTCGGAATACCTAAATTTCAGTTCATGAAGTTTGATATTACGTCCATTCTTGTTATGGCGCCTATCGCTGTTGCGACTATGATGGAGCACATTGGCGACATGTCTGCTATTTCTGCTACAGTAGAGCAGAACTTTATTGCTGATCCGGGTCTTCACAGGACACTTATAGGTGATGGAATTGCAACTGCATTCGCAGGAGCTATCGGAGGACCGGCTAATACAACATATGGTGAGAATACTGGAGTGCTTGAGCTGTCTAAGGTATATGATCCGAGAGTTATCCGTATTGCGGCTGTTTTTGCTATTGCACTTTCGTTTATTCCAAAGTTTTCGGCTGTAATATCTACTATGCCATCAGCGATTATAGGTGGAGTTTCATTTATGCTTTATGGAATGATTTCAGCAATAGGAGTTAGAAATGTTGTTGAAAACAAGGTAGATCTGACTAAATCAAGAAATCTGATTATTGCAGGTGTTATTTTTGTATGTGGTCTTGGCTTTGGAGATGGACTGACATTTACTGTAGCAGGAACATCAATTACACTGACAGCTTTGGCAATTGCAGCAATCGCAGGAATTTTCTTAAATGCTATTCTGCCGGGAAATGATTATGAGTTTGGAAAGAATCCTGATGGAGATGCAAGCAGGGGTGTGTATATGATGAACACTGACAATGATGAGGAAGAGGAATCATAGAAGTTAATTTGTATTTAGACGGATTTGTTAGTTGTAACAGTAAATAATTTAACAAACGTTAAAAAGATATTAATAATATTTTACTTGATAAAGTTATATATATTCTCTACAATAAACTGGTATGGTGTATTTTCATAATTCACTTTACCAGTTTTTTTAAGGGGATTAGATTTAATGGACAGAAAAAAGATATTTTGGGCGATAGCTTCTGTTTTTATAGCTATCTTAAGCATATGGACTGTTGTATCACAGAGCAAGCATTTTTCGTTTGAAATTCTTATGAATTTTATCATAAATGCAAATAAAGGCTGGCTTTTTATGAGTTTTGTTTGTACGTTTGGGTTTATTTGGTTTGAAGGCTTTGCTCTGGTACGCATGGCAAGACACTTTGGGTATAAAACCAGTGCGATTGATGGTACTGTGTATGGTGGAGCCGATGTGTATTTTTCGGCTATTACACCATCGGCATCGGGAGGACAGCCTGCCAGTGCATATTTCATGATAAGGGATGGAATTCCGGGCTACGCTGCTACAGTGGCACTGCTGATAAATCTTGTTATGTATACACTTTCACTTTTAACAATTGGTTTACTATGTATGATTTTTAAGTATCCATTGCTGAAAAATTTCTCAGGTATTTCCCGGATATTTATATATTTGGGAATAGTAGTGCTGATTTTTCTGGCTCTTGTATTTTATATGTTGTTAAGGAAGGGCGGCATACTATACTCAATTTGTGATGTTCTTATCCGCCTTCTCGAGAAAATACATATAATACGACATGGTGACAGGCTTCGAATGAAGCTTAAACATACTATGAAAGAATATCAGGAGTGTTCAAACAGTATCACAGGGCAGACTGGGCTTCTCATCGAGATTTTCTTTTGGAATATAATGCAGAGAGTTTCACAGCTTTTGGTATCGTTTATGATTTTTATGGCAGTCGGCGAAGGCGTAAATAAGGCAGTTGATGTGAGTGTGATACAGTGTTTTGTGGCGATGGGCTCCAATTGTGTGCCGATACCAGGTGCTATGGGCGTGGCTGATTATATTATGATTGATGGATTTAAACAGCTTGTTGGTAGTAATGCAGCAAATATGGAGCTTTTGTGCAGGGGAATGACATTTTATGGAAGTGTCATAATAAGTGCTGTTATTATTCTTATTGGATATATAATCAGAAAAAAAAGAGCAAAATAGTCTAGTACTTTTGCACAATAATATATTGTTTTATTAGCTAAAATGTGTTATTATTCTATAGTAATATATTAGATATTTTTTATGAAGGTACTGGACAATGGGTAGCAATGATAGTACTGCTAAGGAGCAGAGCTTTCTATTTAATGTAAACAAAATATTTCTTGTCATCCATCTGCTGATGCTATTTATGTTTTCATCATTAGGTGTAGACTTGATGGCAGGAGTCAATCTGATCAGCATATGCTTTTATTTCCTTGCATTCAGTCTGACAAAATCTGAAAAACTGAGCATATATGTTTATAGTGTGGCTGTTGAGATATTGCTTCATATGATACTTGCGGTGGTTTGTCTCGGAATTCAATGTAATTTCCAGCTTTTTTTGATCGATGCAATGTTTTTTCTTTTTGCCATGGATTATGTGGTCCTCAGGAAGAAAAAAAAGAATCATGTCGCCATTCTGATTTGCTGTGTATATGCTATTGCTCTGATTATTCTTTATATGCTTGATGGCTTTTATACACCTTTATATAAGTTGAATTCTGTTGTTATTAAGAGTATTTCTATTGCTATGATTTCTTGTGTAGTTTTCTTGATAATAATATGTATGATGTGCCTTTTGCATTTTATGTCTTCCGAGGAGGGGGCAATGGAAAAGCAGGCACAGTTTGATGCGCTGACGGAGCTTCCAAATCGTTTCTATATGATGGCGAAGCTTAAGAATCTTTTTGAGGCTGAGAAGCAGGGGGAATATTTCCTTGCGATGATTGATATTGATGATTTTAAGAAAATTAACGATTCATTCGGACATAATGTAGGAGATGATGCACTTAAGATACTCGCTCGTACTATCGTAAGCAAGGCTCGAGGTGTTGAGCTTAGCTATTGCAGATGGGGAGGAGAGGAGTTTTTACTTCTTGGCAAATGTGTCGACGGAGAGGTGCCTAAGAATTTTCTCGATGAGCTTCGTGTGGAGATTAATTCAAAATCCTTCTGGACATCTAAGGGCAGCGGAAGGATGACAGTGACTATAGGTGCAGGGAAATATAAAGTGGGGCAGGATTACAAGGAATGGATTAATTTTGTTGACAAACAGCTTTATGTCGGAAAATGCACCGGTAAGAATAAGGTTGTATGCTGAGATATTTATAATGAAATTACAAATTTTAGTTGCATGAAGTCAATAACTGTGATAGAATATTGTCTGTTCGTAAGACGCCGGCATGTCGGAATGGCAGACGATGCAGACTCAAAATCTGTTGGGCGCAAGCCCGTGTGGGTTCAAGTCCCACTGCCGGCACTATTTGCAAAACCCCGTAAATCCAAGGAAACCCAGTGTTTTCAAGGCTTTGCGGGGTTTTTCTTTGCCCTAAAACTTTCAAAAAAATAAAGAAATTTGGGCATTTTTAAGAAAAAAGGTACCCAAAAAGGTACCCAAGATTTTAGCTCAAAGCTTGTATGTATTGGCTGGCAAATTTCATCATGTCTCTCTCCTTATCTGCCTGAGCATGACGGTATACTCTCTTCATGACATTGTCAGAACTCCAGCCACCGGCACGCATAATATAGCTGTCCGGTATGCCAAGTGAGTGAGCCATCGAAGCGTAGTAGTGACGCAGGTCGTGAAATCTAAAATGAGGCAAGTCTATACGCTTCTGCAAGGCCGATAGATTATCCCACAGGTTAGTTGGATATCCTGCATAGCCTTTGCCTTGAATACGGAGCAGATCGGCCGTGTAATCGTCTATGTATATCTTCCGTGTAGACTCATCCGTTTTAGCGAAATTCTTAAGCACAAGCTTGTTATCTTTATTCTTAACAAGTGACTTGTTAATATTGAGCATATTTCCTTCGAGGTCATCAGCGGTCACAGCACATACTTCAGATCGCCTCATGCCATATACACCTAGGCGCAGAGCCAGCTCATACGATGTGCCCTTGGAAGCTTCGAGTATCTTCTTAATGTCGTCGTCAGTCGGCTCATACGGCACATAGCGCTCGCCAAGAGGTAAAGTAGTAGTGAGCTTAAGGTCTGGGCGGTACATGGCCACAATAGGCGCTATAAAGCCGTGGTAATTCTTCACTGTCTTAGCTTTTCTTTTCAGGGCTATCCTGTTAATTTCCGCCTGGACATCAGCAGATGACAGAGTTTTCATAGGAATCCTTAAAAAAATATCACTCATTGAACGCACCATAGCATTATATGAGCGCACAGTGGACGGAGAGAGGACGTTTTCCTTGATAGCTATATATTGTAAGGCACAGTCCTTGAAAGTGCCCTGTACAGCGTTTGACGGATTATTAGCGTATAGCTCAGACACAGCCTCATCGACTTCTCGCTTGCTTGGGACATGGTCGAATGTGAGGTGATAGAGCTTCTTGTCAATTTTCTTTCTGACACGGTAGACATTTCCTCTTTTTTCAATGTTCATAATTGGCCCTCCTTTTGTATTTATTCTCTGAAACGCATAAAATTTTGTGATATAATATTAATGAGTTAAGAATTGAGTTTGACTCGTTCTCAACTCCTGTTTTAATCTTGACTCCTTATCAAGTTAAAACCCTTTAAATCCTTTCTCATACAAAAAACGCACCGGCAGCCTCCTCTGTCAGTGCGTTTTTTTGTATCTAATAACACCTCTTACAGGGAGTAAGCCCCATTTTCTTGGCATCATCTAAAGATATTTGTTTCGGATTTTCCATATTGCTACAATTTGAATTTCTGTGGTATTTGCTTCCACCATCTACATACCACACCATATCAGCCTTATTGTTATCAGATTGCACATTACTGTTGTCAGCTTGTGCATTACTGTTGTCAGATTGTGCATTACCATTACCAACTTGGGCATTATCTGCACTCTCAGGAGCTGTTTGCAATGATGGCAGCGCATCATTACTCGGCTGGGCCTGCTGCTCAACATCTGATTTAGCTGTCTTTTGCTTGTATTTATCTTGCGCGCTTCCAATCCAATGCCATAGTCCGATGCAGATTATAATAATTACAATGAGCATTATTAGGTTCGTGTGGTCTTTCTTAACCTTGACCGGCTGAGGCGGTATGTATTGGGGCGGTATGTATTGGGGTGGTGCTGTATACCTTGGCGGTGCAGCTTGCCTTACCGGCTCCGATAGTGGCTGACCGCATACAGGACAGAATGCTTCGTGCTTAGAGTTTACAGCCCCACAGCAAGGACATGTGTCAGAGATTATCTGCCTAGTCCGTGTAGTCTGTTGACGATTAGAACCGGAACTGCTGCCACCGGAAACACTTTGATAATATAATCCGGTACCAGGAGCACCAACTGAGGTTGTGCGCCTACCGGAAGAATTAACTGTATAATGCACGCCTTTACTGCCAAAGGTCATGCCAACACTCTTCTTATTGACATTAAACTTTACACCAGGAGCAATCTTGAAGCTCTTTCTAAATCTCATTCCCATATCAAGTATGCCTCCTTAGAAATTACGAATTAGTTGAATTACTTTGCCTAATATTCTGACTGGCACTGTGTCTATCTCTGACTGACTGAATCTCATTGGCTCATAAGCTGGATTAGTCGGGATAAGTGCAAGCCCCTCGGCATATCGTTGTAATCGCTTGCAAGTGGCATCAGAGCCATTAACTAAGGCGATAACTAAATCCCCGGTATCAGCTTCGTCAGTTTTTTGAACGACGACTGTATCGCCATCTCTTAGCTCAGGTACCATACTGTCACCTTTAATTAAGAGAGCGAATAGCTCACCTCTGCGTTTGAGCGCAGGTGATACTTCAATACTACCGATTATTTCCTCAACAGCTTCTTTATCGTAGCCTGCTGCCACACGGCCAAGAACTGGAATACTATAGGTTAAGTCAAGGTGTGTAGGCTCTATTCCGTCAAAGCCCAATAGCTCGCCCGGAGTCGTGCGCAGTGCCTTAGCAAACTCACGTATCTTTGATTCAGGGATATCGACAACGCCACGTTCTATTTTTGCAATAGAAGAGCGGTCTTTATATCCAGTAAGACTAGCCAAAGTATCTTGGGACATTTCAAGAGCATTTCTACGCTCTTTAATATTCTTATAAAGCTCGAGCATAATATACCCTCCTTCCTTGTAAATATTGTTTTTGTGCCTATATTATAACCTACTGTGTAAATTAATTCAACAAATTTATAAAAAAGTGTTGACACAAATTCACACTGGTGATATAGTGAATTTAGTTCACGGAAGGGAGGCATCAAAAAATAGTGGCAAATGTAGAACTGTTAAGACAGACAATGAAAGACTCAGGCATGACCGTTTCGGCAATCGCTGAAAAATCAGGCATTTGTAGAGAGACACTCTACAATCGTATGAACAGCGGTGATTTTTACGCATCAGAAATTGTGGCACTTACTAGGACTTTAGGACTTAGTAAGAAAGAAAGAGACGATATTTTTTTACCTAAGAAAGTGAATTAAATTCACATAAGGAGAAAAAGCAATGCCAAGAGTCAGAGCATTAACCTACCCGGCAAGGGTAGCGGACAGAAGAAAAGTCCTTGCCAAGAAGTGCAAGCTCCGGCTTGCTGAGTGTGGAGTCAGGCAGAAAAAGATAGCCAAGGAGCTTGGTATATCGGAGGCAGCATTGAGCACACAGCTCAGTGGGAAGCTAAGCATCGAAACACTCATAGCCATTGCAGATATGACAGACTGGACAGCAGAGGAGCTGGGCAAGGCGATTAAAAACTAAATATGTAAATTATTCGAGCATTCAGTAGAGGGGCACATTTTATTTCCTTTTGTAATTTTGTGATTCAGTTACGTGTATTTTGATTTTAGTTACTTTTGTTATGCCTTTTGCTACGTGCCCCTCTATTGAGTGCTCGGGAAAGGAGAACACATGAGAAAGAAGATATACGAAGCGCTCGGCTATGTCGGCCTTGCTGCAATCATGGTTGGAGCGTGCCTCATCCGGTACAGATACGGACAAGTGCTCTTACCGTTGGGACTGCTGCTTACTATTCCATGTCTGGTGACAGAATATGAGAATAATTAGTGGATGCAAGCCGGGCACAAGTAGGCAGGAACATCAGAGTGCTGGCGAATATCTCATGGAGACAGTAAAAAAAGCTAAGCCAAAAACCTATAAGACTTTCGCTGAATTATTGGAAAATGAGAGCAAAAAAATAGAATCCTCGACCGACCAAAGCTAAGGATTCTATAAAGGGAAAAATCAAATAGATTTTTTTAATTGTAACATGATTTTAGAGATTATTCAATGAGGAGGTTGATTATGATTTTAAGAAAATGCAGGCGATGTGGATGCGCTATGGATCCGGGAGAGGGCGTTAATGGAATGTGCGAGGACTGTGTCAGACAGTCGAAAGCACTGAAGACCAGAGCCGGACAGCTTGAAGCACTTGTTAAATGTACGGATTATAAGCAGATGAGCTTCAAAGATTTGGAAGCGAGCTGATACCAGAAAGGAAAAGAAATGACAAGAGAGGAAAGAATCAGGGAAACCCTTGAAAAGGTAATGAAGATTAACGAGGGCAGTTCAAATAACACACCATTTGTTCATTTGGAAGTAAACGGAGGATATGTTGATAGCATGAACGTTACTGTATTCCCGGACGGATGGCACGGAATAGATGGCACTAAGGCAGACCTGTACTTAGTTTATTTCGATGCATTCGACGAAAATGAATACATGAGAATACATGCAGAATTAGACAAGCTTATAGAAGAAAAGGAGAGAACATGTTAGAAGTACAGATTGAGAGAAGCAATGGAGCTATAAGCTTCAACTTTGAGGATATTAAAGAGGCTCTTGCGGCAGAACTTGAGCTCTACAAGAATTTGGTCTTCACTGAGGAGACAAAGACAGATGCAAAGAAGACTGTAGCAGAGCTTAGGAAGCTCAAGAAGCAGATCAGTGACAAGAGGATAGAGGTAAAAAAACTCTATATGCAGCCATACACAGACTTTGAAACAAAGGTTAAAGAGCTGGACAAGCTCATTAATGAACCAATCACTTTTATCAGTGAGCAGATTGATACTTTCGAGCAGAAGCGCATCGAGGAAAAGAGAGAGCTTATCAATGACATTTACCTTGAGCTTGTATCCGGAAGAGATGATATAGCAGGATATGCAGAGCTCAACAGGGCGTACGACAGCAAGTGGGAGAATACATCCACATCAAAGAAGACTATACAGGAATCAATCACCAACTATCTTGATGGTGTAGCCAATGATATAGCAGCCATTAAGAGCATGGAATCAGAATATGAGGTCAAAGCTCTAATGAAATACAAAGAGACAGGTGTACTGTCAGACGCACTTCTCACTATCAGACAGTGGGAAAAGCAGAAAGAGGAAATTCTCAAGGCTGAGGAAGAGAAGCAGAAACAGGAAGCTCTCAAAGCTGAGGAAGAGAAGCAGGCAGAGGCCGAAGCAGATGAGATACTTGATGCACCGGAGCCTGTGGAGGAGTTCATAGAGCCAACCGAAAAGAACGACATTATGAAGTTGACAAGATACGAGGTCAAGGTTGACCCATTCCAGCAGGCACAGCTTGAATGCTATATGCAGGAGTGCGGCATCCAGTACAGGAGGCTAGATTAATGGCAGTGCACGAGAAACTAAAAGAAATACAGACGACGCTTAAGGCGCCGAAAAATTTATACAACAAGTATGGCGGATTCAATTATCGAAACGCCGAGGGGATATATGAGGCAGTTAAGCCTCTACTCAACAAGCTTGACATGACGCTGATAATCAGTGATTCAATTCAAGCTGTAGGTGCAAAGAATTATGTGCAAGCTACTGCATGCCTGACAGATTGCGAGACAGGCGAACAGCTCTCTTCCTGCGCACTTGCAAGAGAAGCAGAAGCAAAAAAAGGAATGGATGACTCACAGATTACCGGTACCGCGTCAAGTTACGCGAGAAAGTATGCGCTTAACGGGCTTTTTCTCTTAGACGACACCAAGGATGAGGACTCGTACGAGTGCAGGGAGTATAAAGAGAATAAGAGCAAGGCTGAATCAGCAAAATCGACACAGCCAGCAGCTTTCAGGCCTGCGACAGCTCAGCAGATTCATAAGATTAATGAATACATCATGGCCTACGCGGGTATGTGTGAAGGTGCAAGCGAGGGCGACATATGGAACACATTGAAAAAGAAGTACGGCTTTGCCAAGCAGTCAGATATTTCAAAGGAGCTTGCTGAACGGATAACTAAGCAGGTTGAAGCTTGGTACAAAAAGAAGAAAGAGGCATAAATAGAAGTGACAGGAAGAGCTGTCGGAGCATCTATTGACTTCGACAGCGGGCACTTGAGAGTGACCTTTGACATCAACGAGACAGAAAAAGCTAAGACAGAGTATGAGAAGATTAAGAGCTTTGACAAGCTCAAAATCAAGGCAGTCAGATATACACGGCGCCGGTCCCTTGACGCTAATGCCTACTTTCATGTGCTTGTTGGCAAAATAGCCGAAGCTCTGACCATCTCAAAGGCAAGAGCCAAAAATCTTATGATATGCAGATACGGACAGCCTCATGTGCTGCCAAGTGGCGAGCCTCTTATTTACAAGACCAACGCTCCCGAGAGTTACATGTACGAGCTCGAGACAATACACTGCATAGCTGTCAAGTATGACGACAATGCCACGTTCTACATGGTCTACAGAGGTTCACATACATACGATACCAATGAGATGTCTAAGCTCATCGACGGCACTGTAGCAGAAGCCAAGGAGCTTGGCATTGAGACTATCACACCGACAGAACTGAAAGAAATGAAAGAGAGGTGGGGAGTGTGAAATCAATAATAGTAGAGGATATGACCAAGTGCGTGCTGTGTGGAAGCCCCAACGTAGAAATCCACCACGCTATACATGGCACGGCCAACCGGAAGATAGCCGACAAGTACGGCTTAACTATTCCATTGTGTCACGAGCACCACTTAGGAGCACTCGGACCACACCTCAACAGAACTGTTGACCTGACATACATCAAAGCAGCTCAGAGAGCGTTTGAGTCAAAGGTCGGAACTAGAGAAGAATTTAGAAAGCTGTTCGGTAAGAGCTGGCTTTAAATGGTTGAGACACCTTAAGAAACTGTTTGGAATTGCGGATTTTATATCACGAAAACATCAGCAATTGTAAGCCCATGTTATCTCCGGTCTACCCTTTGACCGGAGGGAAAGGAGCGCATGGATTTAGAGAGAATACCGGTCGGGCATCGGAATGCCATGAGCAGACCATCCAACCCGAACGATGATAGACGGCTCCGGGAGCAGATTGAGAAAGCCAACAACAACGGTGATTGTATCATCAATGTTGGAGATGGTTATTACAGACCGGACCCGAACGACATAGAGGATGAAGTTGAGTTCAACGAGTATATGGCGAAAGAGCTTCATCGAGCGAGAGCAATTCAAAAAAAGAGACTATCAATGAAATTGACATACGAAAGGGGGCGAGAAGTTGGAGTACTTACTAATTATACCGGGCAAGTTGCCGAACCTTAACGACTACATCAGTGCAGAGCGAGCCAACAAGTACAAGGGGGCTAAGCTTAAGGGAGAGGCGGAGGACATCGTATCAAGATGCATCCGGCAGCAGTTGAAGGAAGTACACATTACCAAGCCTGTGAGCATGGCTTATGTTTGGCACGAGCCTAATAAGAGACGAGACCTTGATAACATTTCTTCCTTTGGCCGGAAGGTGATCCAGGATGCACTCGTCAACTCGGGAGTGCTTGAGAATGACGGTTGGCAGAACATTAGAGGGTTCAACGATGAGTTCAGGGTGTCGAAGGACGAACCAAGGATAGAGGTACATATCTTTGAGGTGGAACGATGAGAGACAGCTTAGTCTTTTATCGAAGCTTCTATGAGGCAGTTAAAGACCTTCCTGCGGAGGAATTTAAAGAGGCTGTATCGGCTATCATGGAGTACGGACTCAACGACGAAGAACAAACACCAAGCGGTGCAGCTAAGGTCTTCTTGATTATGGCTAAGCCTCTCATAGATGCAAACAATAAAAAACACGAAAATGGGAAAAAGGGTGCCGAGTTTGGGAAGCTTGGTGGCAGACCAAAAAAAGAAACCCCAATAAAACCCCAAGAAAACCCCAAAGAAACCCCAATAAAACCCCAAGAAAATCCCAACCGAACCCCTAATGTAAATGTAGATGTAAATGTAAATGAAAATATAAAAGAGAGTGAAGAAAAAAAGCCCCGCTTTTACCCACCCACCCTCGAAGAATTAAAAAAATATATCGCTGATAACAAGTACAACGTAGACCCTGAAAGATTCATTGACTATTACACAGCCAACGGCTGGACTGTTGGCAAGAATCGCATGAAAGATTGGAAAGCAGCTGTTAGAAATTGGGACAGAAGCCAGAAATCTGGCGGACGGATGAGGCAGGAATCGACCGCCAAAACCAAGTTTAGTAACTTCGAGCAGAGGTCTTATGACTACGCTGCGCTTGAGTCAGCATTAGGAGGTACTAATGAGCAGACAGAGTAGACAAGGGCGCATGAATGCCCACTACTGGCGAAACGAAGTTCAGAAAGCTCAGCTCGGAGATAACATAGCCAACCACATGGCGTATATCTTCATGGAGATACTGTACGACAAGTTTGACCTGAGCTTCAGACAGCTTAAGAACTTTTACGACAGAGTGATTGAACGTCGTAAGAAGTGGCAGAACGATGACGACCAGGAGCTGACAACGACCACAATGCTTGAGTACTGCCAGAAGAGAGACATCAAGGTTGTCGATTGGGTGAAGAAAATCCCAATGAGCCACAAGCTATATATGGCTGACCTTGGCAAGAATAGAGCAGTACTCGGAGCTGACAGAAACATAGAGTCAGCACTTGTGGCTACGATGCTGCTTACAATACCGGTACTCAAGCAGAGTTACAAGTTCAAGAATTCAGACATTCACGAATTCTTGAAATGGTGCGAGTATTTCATCGACTCGTATTGGAGAAAGCAGCCGGGCTGTAAAGACCATTATCTCAACGATGAGATGATACGTCAGCTCTTCATTGAGGAGGAGCACTGGGACCTGCTGAAAGGATGTGCAGTATGAGAAGTTTATGGATTTATTGAAAGAAGGTAGGAGCGAATGAGCGGAATTAAAGGCTATACAGCAGAAGAAGTCGCACGAGATGCAAAGGAAAAACTTATTAGCGATTATGCACTTTGCGTGCGCGATTTAGTTGAAATTCAACAGCACGAAAGAAAAATTGCGGATATAAGACTTGATTACAATTCAAAGATAGTAAAGTACAGGACGGAAAGTGTAGACAGAGTTCTTGACTTCATAAGAAGTGAATATGGGGCAGGTAGAATTTGCGACCTTGAAACGCTATTGTGTCACTGTCAAAACAAGCTAAATGGCAATATTGACGGAACAGAATTAGACCTTGACGGACATTTAAGAGGTGTTCCTTTTGAGAAAGTGGGTGATTCAGAGTGAGCAAAGCGTACAGATGTGATGTTTGTGGCAAATTTTGTAGTGTTTGTTATAAAATAACAGGTTTTGATATTTACCCTGATGATTACGCAGAAAGAGGCTATTCCTATGTTGATAAAAAGACAGTGATAAGTGACGTGTGCGAAGACTGTTACAACGATATCAAGAACTGTATTCACGATAAGATATTTGAAACAGTTAAAAAGCAGATGAAAGGTTTAATTATCTAAAATTCAAAGAAAGGAATTAAAAATGATTAAGACAGATAAAGCACAAATCGAAATTAGCGGTGATATCGTTAGCATACTTGCCGACGTTTCAATTATCTCCGGTACAGTCAGGGACATTCTTGTTGAGAACGGAATGCAAAAAGAAACGGCGGAGGGAAAAATAATCGACATAGTCAAGAAGGGATTTATGAGTAAGGAGGAAATGGCAAAAGTAATTGAAGAAAAAATCGCAAGTATATTAGGGAGGTGCAAGTAAAAAATGATTGAGGTAAAGGATAACAAAGTAAAATTAGCCGGCTCTACTTACGACCTCATGCAAGAGTTCCAGGCAATTGTGCTATGTATGAAAAAGCTGATAGAGGAAGACAACAGAACTGGCATGGAGCCTGGCTATTTCGTCCAAGGACTTGCCTCTCTGGCACTTGGACGAGACTTCTACGCATGGATGAGTTCAGATACACCGCCGGAGAATAACAAGCATGTGCTCTTATCGTTTGAGAACTTCTCATTCCCGCTTGTGGGAAGATACGAGGAGGACAGTCACGGTGGAGCTTACTATATCGGAGACGATACAAGAACCTGTGGTTCGGATGGCATGATAGTTAATGCATGGATGAATCTGCCAACGCCTTACAGAGATGAGGAGGAGCAGGATGGATAACTATACATGGGAATTGATTAAAAATCAGTGGGCTATGGATATTACCCAATTCGCATACAGACTCGAAGAAAATGCCGAAAAGAAATTGTATAGAAAAACAGTCGACTATATGTATGAACCTAGAGAACAAGTAGGTTAGAAAGGTAAGAAGTAATGGAATCTGTACAAGAGAGAATGAAAAGGCTTGGAACCTATGAAAAGATTGCATCATTCATGCAGAAAGAACAACAGGATTACGCATTCAAGCACAGATACGCAATGACAAGAGCGAAAGAGTTCAAGAGTGAATGCGATAAACGAGGGCTTAATTGCCATGTGTCCGTCGGAGGGTTAGACAGCATAGTGCTGTATCTGTTTTTAAACGAGGTGTGCGGTATAGATGTCCCTGGAGTATCAGCATCAACTCTGGAAGATGCTAGTATACAGAGAGTGCATAAGGCAATAGGTATTATAAATGTCCCACCACTTAAAAGAGCTGACGGTACCAGATGGACAAAGCCAAAGGTTATTGCTGAGTTTGGGTTTCCGGTTATTTCAAAAGAGATAGCTGGAAAGATAGAACTGTTGCAGAACCCAACAGACAAGAACAAAACTGTAAGGCATGCCATAATAACTGGCGAGACTGGCGAGTATGGCGGTTGGCAGAAAAACTCCAAGATGCAGCTTAATCAGAAGTGGCTCAAGCTGTTTGGCGGATATGAGAACGAGAATGAGGGCTGCGATTACAAAACACCTGATTTCAAAGTGTCGTCAAAATGCTGTTATTACCTCAAAGAGAAGAACTGTGATGACTGGGGGAAAGAGCATAATAGTGTACCGTATTTAGGTTTAATGGCATCAGAGGGAGGCCGTAGAGCTAAGAGCTTGAGGATGAACGGATGCAATTATTTTGGAGCGTCGACAATCAGATCAGCGCCGTTTGCCATATTTCATCGACAGGATATATTGACGTTAGCGTTAGAGATGGACGAGCTGTGGAAAAATGGCTTAAAGGATAAATATCACAACAGACTCTTAGAAGCTGGCAGGATTACAGATAAATTCAAGATGCCAGAGAGCATCATTCCAAGTGTTTATGGAACTATCGAAAAGCAACCGGATGGAACATTGTATACTACGAAAGCTCAAAGGACCGGATGCAGCATGTGCGGATTTGGTATACACATGGAGAAACGACCGCACAGATTTGACCTTCTGTACGAGAGCAATCCTAAAGAGTGGGATTATCTGATGTTTCATTTATGTAAGGACAAGGACGGAAATGATTATGGTTGGGCGAGAGTACTTGACTACATCGGTGTAGGTTGGGATCCATCGACAATCGGTGGAAATTGCAAAGGCCAGATGAACATAAATGAATTTTTAAATTAAAGAGAGGTTAAAGGAAAAAATGAGTGCGGTCAGAGGTTAGATTGGAGTGATGAAGAATGAGTGAAGAATTAAAGCCATGTTCGTTTTGCGACGGCGTGCGGAACAAAGTTGATATATTAAACTAACCTTAAGGAAGGAACTGAAAATGATAAATGGAGAATTGATAGTTGACAACTTCGCAGGTGGCGGAGGAGCTTCCACGGGAATAGAACTAGCAACAGGATATAGCGTCGATATAGCTATCAACCACGATCCAGAAGCTATCAAAATGCACAAGACAAATCACCCGAATACAATGCACTATTGCGAGAATGTGTGGGCGGTTGACCCAGTTAAGGCTTGTAAGGGGCATCCAGTTGGACTTGCCTGGTTTTCCCCAGACTGCAAACATTTTAGTAAAGCAAAAGGCGGTAAGCCAAAAGACAAGAACATTCGAGGACTTGCCTGGGTAGCTTGCAGATGGGCTGGGCTTGTCAGACCAAGGGTGATAATGTTGGAAAATGTGGAAGAATTTAAGACATGGGGACCATTAAACAGGCGACATCATCCGATTAAGGCAAAGCAGGGAAAAACATTTGAAAAATTTGTACAGCAGCTTACTGATATGGGATACGTTGTAGAATTTAAAGAACTGATTGCTGCCGATTACGGCGCACCCACTATGCGCAAAAGATTTTTCATGATCGCACGGTGTGACGGTAAGCCGATTGTCTGGCCAAAGCCAACACATGCATCTGCAGACAGTGAGGAAGTTAAGAAAGGATTGCTCAAGCCTTATGTTGGAGCATACACACAGTTAGATTTTTCCTTGCCTTGTCCGAGTATCTTCGATACTTCAGAAGAGATTAAAGAGAAATACGGAATCCGGGCAGTAAGACCACTGGCACAAAAGACAATGGATCGGATAGCAAGAGGCTTGAAAAAGTTTGTTTTGGATAATCCAGAACCATTTATTATCCAGTGTAACGGTGGTGAACGCAGGCCGAATGATATTCGGGAGCCTATGCCGACAATAACTGGAAAGCATGGATATGGGATTGTAGAGCCATATATGGTACAAATCGGACAGACCGGATTTTCCAAGGACAGAAGTAAGGATGTAAGAGAACCACTTACAACAATCGTAAGTAAAAATGAGCACTGCTTGATAAGTCCTACACTGATCCAGTACCATTCCGAGACAGCACAGGGAGAAGTCCGGGGACAGACAATAGAAGAACCAATCATGACCGTGGATGGTTCAAACCGCTATGGACTGGTTACATCGTTTTTGAGTAAATTCTATAAGTCGGGAATAGGACAGGACGAAAGAGAACCACTGCATACAATTACAACGTCTGCGGGACATTTTGGAGAAGTAAGAGCGTTTCTGATTAAATATTATGGAGAAGGAACCGGACAGGACATAGAAAAACCATTAGATACGGTAACATCACGAGATAGATTTGGACTTGTGACGATCAAGGGTGTAGATTATCAGATCGTGGACATAGGGTTGAGGATGTTGGAACCGAAAGAACTGTATGGATGCCAAGGCTTTCCGGATGATTACATAATTGATCACGACTATACCGGGAAAACATATCCAAGGAGTGAGCAAGTAAGACGTTGTGGAAACGCTGTCTGTCCGCCGATACCGGCTGCCTTGGTCAGAGCAAATTTGCCTGAATTGTGCGTGGCAAAGCGAACACCGAACATGAGAATAGAATCAGAGCAGACCGGACAACTTCGGTTTGCCTAATCATTTTTAAATTTTAAAACCAAGTATAAAATCCAAGCAATCATTTTAAAGACAGGTGGAAAGGAGCGGTAATGGAGAGATTAACAATTGATGAGATAATTGAGCACTGCGACAGAAAAACAGAGATGTACGAAAAAGCTTGTGATGTTAAGTATCTCGAAACAACAACTATGAATAACCCAATAAAGGAGTATTGGGAGCATAAACAAGTTGCTGAATATTTAAGAAAGTTCAAAGATTACGAGGACTTAGAGGAGCAGGGAAGACTTATCAAGTTGCCTTGTAAGGTGGGAGATACAGTATGGGATAATGACTGTGGCAGACCTTGTGCATATACAATAACAGCCTTTTCATTTGGTGAATGTGAAGAATACATTTGTGAACCTGTTACAACAAAAGAAACTGTATTCTATTATGCAAACTCAAGTGGAAGTATCACAGGAAGTTTTGCAGAAAGTGAAATCGGCAAATCGGTATTCCGCACAAAATCCGAAGCAGAAGCAAAACTGAAAGAATTGAGGTGCAACAATGATTGATTGTAATATTTGCAAGTATGAAGATAAAGAAGGTTATTGTACACAAGACTGCAAACATGGAGAGTTGTTCGAGAGGAATAATGTGTCAGAGCCTAAAAAAATATCAGCTAGTAACGGAAAAGAATATTGCGGACATTGTGGTTATTTGTCTGAATATGCTAGAGGATATAAAAAGTTTTATTGTATTAGGTGTGGCGGACTTAATTTAAGAAGTTGGCAGAGTTTTTAGCTGTTCACGATTTAGCGTTAAGTGGTAACGATTTACCAATGCTTACCGATTGGTTTGAATGGCTTCAATCAGAAACAGAATAGGAGAGAATATGAAGAGAGTTAAATCAACACCAGGAATGGTAATATTCACGAGTAAGAAACATCATGTACGTTTTACCTTCGGAATGGGCAAACGCTGGGGATTAAGCTTTGGCATAGAGTATCACGAAAGCTGGGATTGGCACCATTTTGCTGTAGGTTTTACGATAATTAAATTTTTTGTTGCGTTTAGAATAAATTGGCGAATTTTCGGAGAAGGTTACGACAGAGACGAAATGTACTTCGAAATGTACGACTAATGCAGATACCGAAGAAAGCCCTCAACAAAAAAGATGCACTTTTCGCAAACTGCCCTAATTGTGGGCGTGTGCAAAATAGTGTTTGGAACAAAACATATTGTGGTGATTGTGGTAAGAAATTAGATTGGAGTGATTGATATGGATATAGATGAAATCATAGAACAGATTGCTGATTATTTAATAGAAAATTCCGAAGATATAATATCTTTACTCAAAGAAAAGGAACGGGATGAACTTGCAGACCTTATCTATACAGAAATAACAGAGGAGTGATGAATGATGGATGAAGAATTAAAGCCTTGTCCATTTTGCGGTGGAAAAGCAAAAGTAAAAGCAACAAAAAAGGAACATATAGGATTTACAATTTGGTGCGCATGTGAATCATGTGAATGTGGAGCGAGAACAGTGGGATTTTGCCCGGACACGAGCAGAGAGGATAACACGTTAGAAAATATCGAGAGGTGTAAGAAAAACGCTATTAAGGCATGGAATAGGAGGGCAAATAATTAGATGAAACCAATTCTGGATGTATGCTGTGGAAGTAAAATGTTTTACTTTGATAAAAGCAATCCCAATGTAGTTTTTATGGACTGCAGAGAATTAGAAGATACTCTTTGCGATGGACGTAAACTGAAAATAAAGCCAGACGTTATAGGAGATTTTCGTAATATCCCTTTTCCTGACAGCACATTTCATTTAGTTGTGTTTGACCCACCTCACTTAATTAAGGTTGGCGATAATTCGTGGCTGGTCAAGAAATATGGAAAATTAACAGACACTTGGCCAAGTGATATAAAGAGAGGTTTTAGCGAATGTATGAGAGTGCTTAAACCGTATGGAACACTCGTTTTTAAATGGAACGAACAACAGATAAGGTTATCAGAAATACTAAAAAATATAGATTACAAGCCTGTATTTGGAAACAAAAGAGCTAGTACACATTGGCTTGTGTTTATGAAGGCAGGTGGTGTAAATGTCAACTAAGCCAATTTTATTCAACACCGAAATGGTTCGGGCAATTCTGGATGGTAAAAAGAGCGGAACACGCAGACTTGTAAAGCCACAACCGCAAGGATATTTTGAAGTAAATGAAAACCCTGTATACATATATGACACGGACTGGAATCAAGGAAAAATTACACCACCATATCAGCCGGGTGATATCCTTTATGTTCGTGAAACATGGCATAAATACATTAAGCGCGTAGGAAAAGGAGAAAGCTGTCGCTTTGCAGAGTTTTACGGGTACAGGGCAAGCGTGGCAAATTCAGAAGATGCAGACGAGCCTTGGCGCCCGTCCATCCACATGCCGAAAGAAGCTGCACGTATTTGGCTTAAGGTTACGGATGTGAGGGTGGAGCGGCTGCAGGAGATGAAGCCGGTTGATGTGATAAAAGAGGGAGCTTATCCTGATTGTTGGGATTGTCTTGATACATACGAAGAAAGCGGTTCGCAGTGCTGTTATGGGACAGAAGAACAGTGCAGTCAATGTGATGGAGTGATGATGGAATGGGAAAAACTTTGGAACTCCACCATCAAGAAAACCGACATTGACCGCTACGGATGGGATGCGAATCCGTGGGTGTGGGTTATCGAATTTGAGCGATGTGAAAAACCGAAAGGAGAAAATTAGATGAAAGATAGATATTTATTTAAAGCAAAAAGGAAGAACTGGCAAGAATTACCAAAAGACAAACAATGGGTTACTGGCACGATAATGTATATAGAGAATAAGTGTATGATGCTTATTGAAGACGAGGAAAATCTACTTAGAGTACATTATCTAGATGATGAGATGTGGAGGGCAGACATATATGCAATCGAAGTGGATGAGCTTACAATCTGCCAGTGCACAGGACTTAAGGACAAGAATGGCAATCTTATTTGGGACAATGATATTGTAAAAGACTTATTTAGTGATGTTTGCGCGCAAATCAAATACGGCAGTTATCAGAACTGCTTTGATAGCACCAAAGCTGAACATGTTGGATTTTATGTAGGTTGGTCAGGCAAATATGTTAAAAGACACAGAAAAGATTTAGGCTATTGGATAAATATAGTTGATGCAGAGGTTGTCGGCAATGTGTTTGACAAGCCAGAGTTATTAGAAAGCGAGGAATAAATATACATGCCATACAAAGCATTTAATAAAGGCTTTACTTGTTACACGAAAAGAAAGGATAGAAGAGTATGAAGGCAAAGAAGACATGTGTAATATGTGGTAGAGAGTATGAGGCACGAGTAAATAATCAGAAGTGTTGCTCACCTGAATGTTCAGACATTCATAAAGCCAACATGGCCAAAGCCTCATACGAAAAAAAGAAAGAAAAAGCAGGAAAAAGCAAAAAAGCAAAAGAAGAGGACCTCGCAAAAGCAAATGGGGCAGCTCGAAACAGTGGTATGAGCTATGGCCAGTACATGGCAGAAAAATACAAATCAGAACAGCTTGAGACGATAGGAGACAGGAAATTGAAGAAAAAAGAAAGTGTATTTGCAGGCAGGCTCAAGTTAGCATTACAGGAAAGAGGCATTACACAAAAGGAGCTTGCTGTTAAATTAGGGACGTCACCAACGACGATTAACGATTATGTGGTTGGCAGGAGAGAACCAAATGCAAGAACCAAGCTGGCGATAGCTCAGGCGCTGGGAGTTGGTATAGGCTATCTGCTAGGCAGAGACAGCGTAGGAGTGGATGAGCTCTTATCAATAATTGACGACAAAGAGAACAGCTTGAGCACACCAATAGAAAGACGACTGATCTACCACACAGCCAAGGTAGTGTTGCAGGAGCTGATCCTGACTTACAAGGAGGTACAATGACCAAAGAAAGACTATCTCAACTCTACTACATCACCAAGGAATTGAGGATGTGGGAGGGTGAATTAGAAGGACTGAGCACCCGGGCAAGACACCCGATTGATACACCAAGACAGAAAGTGACATCTGATACCACCGGCAGTGTAGCCACAAGGCGAACTAACCTCGAACACATGATAGCTCACAAGCGGGCAGATCTCGAAAAGGAAAAGAGTGAGCTGACCGCTTACATAGTCGGAATTGAGGACTCGTATATCAGGCAGATAATGTATATGAGACACGTTAAGATGTACACATGGCACAAGATTGGCAGTGAACTCAATGTATCACCCGATGCTGCGAGGATGACACATGATAGATTTTTGAAGGAGAATACAAAGAAGCCTTGCTGATTGCAATAGAGGATATGAGAGAAGCTGCTAAATAGGCAGCTTCTTTTATTACACGAAAAAGAGTGTAAAATATATCAAGAGAAATTGCAAAAGAGAATAAAATACATCATTCACATTACACCCTATAAGGTGTATTATAACATCAGAAACAAGGAAACAAACAACAGAGAGGTAAGGAAAATGAGGCTGACCATATCGGCAAGACGGTGGAGAAAGAGAGTATACCATGAGAATATTTTTAGCAATCAAAAGAGAAGAGAACACAAAGGACAAGTATTACATCGCAGGAGTAATTAACTCTGACATGTATCCAAGCACATACGCATCAGAGAACCCGGATGCACGTATAGTTGAACTGCCGGAGATTGAGGGAAAAGGTTTTACCGGATGCCACATAAAACTGTAGGAGGCTTGGTTAGATGATTGTATACAAAGATATTTTATCCAAGCTGTCAGAAGCGGGATATAACACAACGACAATCCGGAAAGAAAAGATATTATCTGAATCAACTCTGACCAAAATAAGGAAGAACGAACCAATAAGACTTGATTCATTGGAAGTAATAAGCAAGCTGACACATGAGCCGGTTGAAAACTTGGTAGAGTTCAAGTAGTTCGTTCAGTTCGGTTAGAATAAAATATAATGTAAAATATAGGAACCACCCGAAAGGGTGGTTTTTTTAGTGCGCAAAAATAGGTGAAGAAAATTGTATAGAAACATAAGAAATTACGAGAATGTAACAAAAATGAATATACAAGGTGTTGGGATGTACGACATACCGGCAATAGCACCGGCAGAGTACCAGGAGGCAGAGCTGATAAGCTTCAACTATGCCAAGTCATGCAAGAACCCGGCTAATAAGGCAGTACATTTCTTTGTTGATGATTATCAATTCAACAGAGTTTGGAACTGCGCTGATGACTATATATCAATGCTTAGAAAGTTCAAGTATGTATGTACGCCCGACTTTAGTCTGTACACAGACCACCCTAGAGCCATTCAGATTTATAACCACTATAGAAAACATTGGTGTGGTGCTTATTGGCAGGCTCACGGCATCAGAGTAGTGCCAACAATTGGATGGAGTGACGAGGCTAGCTTTGCATGGTGCTTTGACGGAGAGCCAACAGACAGTGTAGTGGCGGTCAGCTCTGTAGGAACACAGAATAGCGAGTACAGCAAGGAACTATTTCTTACCGGATATAGAGAAATGATGAAGAGATTGACCCCGACACACATTATCTTTTATGGCAAGGTGCCAAAGGAGTGCGAGGGAAACATAATCAGAGTTGAGAGCTTATCGGAGAAGCTCAAAAAGCGAGGTACGTTGAATGAGGTATAGAACACAGATTTTTGGAGGACGCGGAGGCGGTTCCGGTCGTGGTGGCGGTGGATGGTCTGATAGTGAAGTAGGAGCTACACCAGCTAAATTCATGTACAACGGCGCTAAAAGAAAGACCGGTGGCGAAGATGGCTATGTCAAAAATTCAAAGTATGAAAATGGACTGCATGATATAGATGGTGGCAAGACCACAGCGGAACAGTTTGCCAACCAGTTTAAGACACGTGAAGAGCTTGACAAGGTACACAATTACCTTGTTGATAAAAACGCAAGCGTCAATGCAAAGATTAGACAGCTCAAGAGTGCTGATGAATTGAGGAAGAACCCGAAGCTATACCATGAAGCGAAAGCCACGCGAGAGGCAAGCAACGCAGTCAATGACCGTAGAAGCAAGGTAGCACCTGTAAAGGCAGAAAAGACAGTAAGAAAGGCTGACGATGAGTATACCTCATCAAGAACCTCAACATACGATAGATGGTACAAGCGGAATCGTGATAATTTCGCAGCATATTATTTTGGAAGCAAAGGAAAGAAATAAGAATGAATCTACAGTTTTTCGGTGGCAGAGGTGGAGGAAGTGGCAGAGGAAAAAGCTCAGGTTCAAGCGATGGCGGGGAACTGGGCGGAACAGTTGCTATACACAGACGAATGGAACCTGATGAGCATAACAGAGCCACAGTTGAGAGATATTACATGACGGGCAACCGTAATGTATTAACCAGCTGGGATGAGGACGGCAATGAACTCGACCGTGAGATAACTATACAGGAACCAGTGAGACTAACGTTCAAGACGCGAGCAGAGGCAGTAGCCTATGCCAAGAAGATGAAATATAAATACATGAATCTGTAATAGAAAAGAGGTGAGCAGCGTTGAAGCTGACAGCAAAACAAAAATTATTCTGTGATGAATATATCATCAGCCTTAACGCTACTCAGGCGGCAATCAAGGCAGGATATGCAGAGAAGACGGCGTATGCGATGGGCGCTGAGAACCTGAGAAAACCTAAGATTCAAAGCTATATCTCCGAACGGATGAAGCAAAAAGAAAGCTCGTTGATAGCCACGCAAGACGAAGTACTCCAATACCTGACATCAGTGCTGAGAGGCGAGAGCCAAACGACAGACACAGTGTTAGTCGGAATTGGTGAGGGCTATCAAGAAGTGCAGGAAGTAGAAAAGAAGCCAAGCGAGAAAGACCGGCTCAAGGCGGCGGAACTGCTTGGCAAGAGGTACGGACTGTACACAGACAAGGTATCCGCTGATGTGGATATGTCACTTGATATATCTATTGATTATGGTGATGGCGATGAAGATTAAGCTGCAAGCCAATAAGTGCTTTAAGAAAGTTGACAGATGTACCAAGCGCTATATCGTGATGAAAGGCAGTGCCGGAAGCGGTAAGAGCGTGGACACGGCACAGAACTACATCTTGAGGCTGATGCACGACAAGGGCAGAAATCTCTTGTGCGTGCGCAAGGTGGATGTGACCAACAGAGATTCAACCTTTGCCGAACTGCAAAGTGCGGTCTTTAAGGCGTTCGGGGATAGATACTCCGATTATTGGTACATCAATGAGTCAGCTATGAAGATGCGTTGTAAGTCAAACGGCAATGAGATTATTTTCAGAGGGGTAAAAGATGACGGTCAGAGAGAAAAGCTTAAATCAATCACTTTCAAGAGAGGAAAGCTCACTGATGTCTGGATAGAGGAAGCTACAGAGCTGACACAGGCAGACTTCGAGATTATAGACGACCGACTCAGAGGAGAGCTGCCGCCCGGACTATTCTATCAGATCAGGCTGACATTCAACCCGGTATCTGCTACGCATTGGATTAAGGCGGTGTTCTTTGATAGAGCCGATGAGGATGTAATGACTCACTCGTCAACCTATCTCGGCAATCGGTTCATTGATGCAGCATACCACAAACGAATGCTCAGGCGAAAGGAAGTAGATCCGGAAGGCTATCGGGTGTACGGGCTTGGAGAGTGGGGAGAGACAGCGGGGCTTATTCTCCATAATTGGGAAGTCGAGGAAGTGTCACAGAACTATGAAGACTACGACGACGTAGCGGTAGGACAGGACTTCGGTTTCAACCATGCGAATGCAGTGTATGTATATGGCTATCGAGATGGTGACATATATGTACTCAAGGGCTTGTATGGGTACGAGAAGGACACAAGCGAGTGGATAGCTGAGGCGGGGGAAATACCAAAAGATAAAGTAATGTGGTGTGACTCGGCAGAGCCTGACCGCATCAAGACATGGAGAACTGCAGGGTGGAGAGCCCGGCCGGTAAATAAGGAAGCAAACAGCGTTAAGGCTCAGATAGACTGGATCAAGGGCAGGCGAGTACACATACATCCTTCCTGCACGGACTTTATCAAGGAGATAGAACAGTGGAAATGGAAATACGATGACGTAAGGAACATGTACCTCGATGAGCCGGTACCATTTTTTGATGATGCGATGGCATCACTAAGATACGGCATTGAGGGTTGGCGAAAGCCGAAGGCTCACTTAAATACAGGACTGAAAGGTGGATTATAATGGCGGCACCAGACGTATACAGAATTGCAGACAATCAAATTATGGATGAGATACAGCTTGAAAAGTACATAGCCAAGAACGACGAAAAGGTAGCTCAGAAGTACAAGAAGCTTCAAAGTGCTTATGAGACCGACTATGACATTTTCCATCAGGCAAAAAAGCCTGAGTACAAGCCGGACAATAGGATAGCTGTTAACTTTGCAAAATATATCACTGACACCATGAACGGCTTTTTTATTGGAATCCCGATAAAGGTGAGCTCAAAGGACAACTCGGTGGACGATTATATCAACTATCTTGATGTCTACAACGACCAAGACGACAACAATGCAGAGCTTGCCAAGATTATGAAAATCTACGGCAGAGGCTATGAGATGTACTACGTTGATGAAGAGGGAAATGTTGGCATCACGTACCTGGACCCGATGGAGTCATTCATGGTCTACGACGAGTCAATACTGATGAGACCTCGATACTTCGTCAGAATCTATAAGGACACTGAGGGAATCCGCCACGGCTCCATATCGAACGAGACCACAGTTCAGTACTTTGACATTAACGGAGGCTTACACTTCCGGACGGATGAGGAAAAGGTACACGGCTTCGATGGAGTACCGGCAACTGAGTATATAGAGAACTCGGAGAGACAGGGTATCTTTGAATCTGTGCTGTCAATGATTGATGCATACAACAAGGCATTGTCAGAAAAGGCAAATGATGTTGACTACTTTGCTGATGCGTACATGAAGATACTTGGAGCCAAGCTCTCAAAGTCGGAACTGGAAGCTATAAGAGACATGAGAATCCTTAACTTCGAGGGAGAGGACGGCTCGAAGATTATAGCTGACTTCATGAGCAAGCCAAGCGCTGACACGACACAAGAGAATCTATTGGAGAGAATCGAGAGATTAATCTTTCTAATCTCAATGGTAGCCAATATCAATGATGAGAACTTCGGAACATCGTCAGGCATTGCACTGAAGTATAAGCTTCAGTCAATGAACAATCTAGCAAAGACCGAAGAGCGTAAGTTTACAAGCGGAATGAATCGGCGGTACAAGCTCATCTTTTCAAACCCTGTAAGCGGAATGAAAGCAGATGACTGGCTCAAGGTTGATATTAAGTTTACGAGGAACTTCCCAGCTAACGAGCTTGAGGAGTCACAGATAGCCGGTAATCTGTCCGGTATTACATCGAAGGAGACACAGCTCAAGGTCTTATCAGTTGTTGACAATGTCAATGACGAGCTGGACAGAATCAAGGAAGAGAATGAGCTCGACACAGAGGGCTATGAGGTGAATAGAGGTGTACTGGCAAAACAGACAGAAGCAGTTGACCAAAGCCTTGGAGAAGAGCGAGGCAGAACTAAAGAAGAGATTAACAACAGCATATGATGAGCAGTACTCGAAGCTCGAAAAGGAGATAGCAGCATACTACCAGACATATGGGGTTGACAATGTGATTGAGTATCGAAAGCTCATGCAGGCACTGCCTGAAAAAGAGTACAACATCCTCATGCGAGACATAGAACTCTTCTGTGTCAGGCATCCGGAATATGCACACTTGGCACCGGCGAGGCGCAGTGCATATATTATCAACAGGCTTGAGGGCTTGCAAATGTCTGTAGAACTTGAACGACTTGAGCTTATGGCTGAGGAAGAAAGCCAGATTAAAGCTCATCTCGATGAGATAGACAAGCGAGGCTATGAGGCAGTAATCGAAAAGACCGGGACAGTCGGTACTGTCAACAGAGATATAGTCAAGGCGGTAGTTAATACCGATTGGAGCAAGTCAGGGAATTTCTCAAGCAAGATATGGACCCGGACAGCCAACCTTGCCAAGGTATTAAACTCCGAAATATCGGCAGGCTTTGCCAGGGGAGATAATTATCAGAAGCTGACCAAGACCCTGAGGCAGAAGTTCAGCGTAAGCCAGAATGAAGCTATGAGGCTAGTGTATACAGAGGGCACTTACGTGCTCAACGAGTCCACGGCTCAGGCTATAGAACAGACCTTTGACTACTACTCTATAGCCCCAATCGAGGACGGCAAGGCTTGCCAAGTATGTTTAGATATAGCGGCGAGCACCAAGACCAGTCCGGTAAGATACTCGGCAAGAATAGCGGGCGTCAACTTCCCGCCGTTCCATCCTTGGTGCAGGTGTTCAACTTACATTGTAATACCTGACAAGCAGGCATGGATTGAGAACTATGTCAGGACGCACGGCGGTGATCCAGCTGTCAGCTCTGAACAGAAAGACAAGGCTAGGGAATTAGTGAGGGCTTTTACATGAGAAAAATAGTAATCTGTGGTGCCAAATGGTGTACACCATGCAAGCACGTACTCAGCACATTGAGAGTACAGGTTGAGCAAGAGTGCCCCGGCACTACTGAATATATAGACCTGCAGGAAGAGCCGCAGGCGATTGACAGGTACAAAGTATATAAAATCCCGATGGTGATACTCGAAGAGGACGGAAAGCCTCTGAGGAGCTATGTCGGGACATATCCAAACCACCTTGAATTAGTCCGGTGGGTAAAAGGAGAAAAGGATGATAGAGATTTATGAAACACCGACAAGTCTGGCAGTGAACGGCCACGCCAATGCAGGAGTTAAAGGTGAGTCAGTACCGTGTGAAGCGGTGACTGCCATGATTAACATGTTCGTGATGGGCGTCGACCATTATCAGAACATTGAATATGAGCTTGAGAGCGGGCATTTTCACATTAATTTGAAACAGATAGTGTATGTCTGTGACCCGATTCTTGAAGCATTGAAATTAGGCTTGCAATCCGTAGCAGAAGCATATCCGGAATACATCAGCTACGTTAAAGCATAGAACTGGCCAAGCATTGAAGCCATAAAAAGCTATGGAATGACCAAGCGTTGAAGTCGTTAAAAGCCACGGAATATAAGTTAAGCATTGGAACTCTAAACTATGGAAGGAGAAACGCATGAAAAAGAAATTGAACTACTGGACACAGCTCTTCGAGGACGGCGCAGACGATACCAAGGGGGCAGATACCAAGAACACAGACACAAAGAACACTGACAACTCTAAAGATAGCAAAGCGGGCGATGACTCCAAAGACGGCTCCAAGGGAGATGACAAAAAAGGAGAACCCGAAAAGAAGTACACCGACGAGGATGTTAATAGAATCGTTCAAGAAAGGCTCAAGAGAGAGCGTGAGAAGGCAGACGAAGCCAAGAAGCTTGAGAACATGACAGCTCAGGAGCGTGCAGAGCATGAGAGAGACGCACTCAAAAAGGAGCTTGACGAGCTCAAAAAGGCTGACGCACTCAACAAGATGGCACAGGAAGCCCGCAAGATGCTCTCAAATGAGAAAATCAATGTCTCTGACGGCTTAGTTAATATGATGGTAACATCAGAAGCCAAGACCACCAAGGAGAACGTTGACAGCTTCGTCAAGATGTTCAAGGCAGCAGTACAGGACGCAGTTAAGGACAGCCTGAGAGGCAAAGCTCCGACAACCGGCGGAAGTTCAACTCTGACTCGTGCCGAACTCGATAAGAAACTGGCTGAGATTGCTAGTCCTGTAGAGAGGCAGCGATTGATAGCTCAACACATTGACCTATTCACGAAAGGAAAATAACAACTATGAATAAGAACAGAACTATTGCATACAGAAAACAGCTTTTCGCACCGGAGACAAACACCACAGTTGCAGCAGACCTTGAGCCGGTCATTTCGATTGACCATACCAACCAGTTGGTAGCAGGTATCAAGTCACTGCTCACAGTGCTCGGCATCGTAGACATGAAGCCGATGGCAGAGGGCACTACCGTCAAAATGTACAAGACCACACAGAAGAACACGCCAGATCAGGTTGCTGAGGGCGAGGTTATCGGTTTGACAAAGGTAGATAGAAAGCTCGTTAAGACTTTTGAACTTGTGCTTAAGAAGTTTAGAAAGTCTACCACAGCCGAAGCAATCCAGAAGGTCGGCAAGGATAAGGCAGTCAATGAGACCGATACAGTCTTCATGAGAAATATCCAGAAGGGTATCAAGGCTGACTTTTTTACATTTATCAAGGCAGGTACAGGCGTAGCCACAAACCTTGCAGAGAAGAAAGCTACAGCTTCAAACTCTATTCAGGGAGCTATTGCAGGAGTATGGGCTAAGTGCTCAGCTTACTTTGAGGATATGGATGTAGAGCCTATCTACTTCCTTAATCCTCTTGATATCGCAACATACCTTGCCAACACACCTATCACAGTGCAGACAGCCTTCGGCTTTCAGTATGTGAAGAACTTCCTTGGACTTGGCACTGTAGTGCTTGACAATTCCGTAGAAGTTGGCAAGGCAAAGGGTACAGTTAAGCAGAATCTTAACGCTGTATATATCCCAACATCCGGTGCAGTAGGCTCTACCTTTGGTATGACATCTGACGAGACCGGCATGGTGGCTATGAAGCACTTCCTCGACGATAAGACTGCTGCCATCAACACACTTGTGTTCGAGGGTGTGACTTTCTACGCTGAGGATGCATCAGGTATCTTTACAGCTCCGATTGCTGTAGAAGCAGCCACAGTTGCAGCATCTGACGAACAGCAGAAATAGGAGGTAGCCGATGATAGACAGAGTTAAGGAGAGAATCAAGAAAAGATTATCTGATGAGGAAATCAATGATGATGTCATGGACGAAATCAACCAGATAGTCACTGACCGCTTGTGTCTGCGCCTTGGAGTATCTGAGGATGCTTTTCCGACTCTGTTTGAGTCAATCGTAGTTGATGCTTGCGTCAAAGCATGGCGCAAGTGCTACTACGAGGGTGTATCTTCCGAGGGAGTCGGCAGTCTGTCTAACACGTTCATTGATGATGTGCTCGCAGAATACGCAAGTGAAATTGACAGTTGGGTGAATGCCAACGAAAGCTCGAAGAAAAGGACGGTGCACTTCTTATGAGATGGACGCGAGTAACAGTATACACCACAGTGGACGGAACAGAGGACGAGCTCGGCAATCCTGTGGAGAATGTAGAGGAACTCTACAACGGCCGTGCACGTATAAGCCCTTGGACAGATGAAAGCGTGCAGGCGAATGGTAGGGAAGTGACCAAGAATGAGATGCAGTTCGCGGTTCCTTGTGACTATGAGAAACTCAAGAACGCTAAAGTTCTTGAGAATAACTGCAAGGCATTTGACATCACGGAAGTGACCGAACTAGCCCCACGCTGGACGCTGATAACGGCCAAGAGGTACAACACATGAGCATACAAGTAAAAGGCACAGAAAAGCTTGTAGAAGCCCTCTCTCAGATGTCACAGGCGAGGTTCGATGCAGTATGTCAGGTCTCGGCATCAAAAATATACAATCGTGGCAAGGCTGACGGAGGCACACCGGTAGATACAGGCGAGCTGAGGCAGTCATTAACAATCGGAACTATAGACCACGGCGCAGAAGTTGGATATACCAAGGACTACGCTCCACATGTCGAGTATGGCCACAGAACACGAGGCAGTGGGTATGTTGAGGGACAAAGATACCTTGAACGTAATGTGGAGAAAGAGAGACCTGAATTTAAGCAGCTACTTATTGACAACATAGAGAGGTTGGTGAAGTGATGCTACAGCAATTCAGCATTATCGAGCTGATAAAGCAGATACAAAAGACGGTGCTATCAGGTACCGGCAAAAAATGCTATGACCACGTAGAAGAAGGGCAGGCTTCACCATTCTACTACGCAGAGTTTGTTCAGAGTAAGCCTGCTAATACCAAGACTATGTACGTGACAGAGTACACAGTCAACATACATGTGGTGTCAGAGAGTGGCAAGACATCTGTCCCACTCTTCAAGGAGATACAGGCACTCGAAGAGGCTATGACGGCTGACATTGATATACCAGAGCCTTACGAGCTTATATATCAGATGTACAACGGCATACAGTCCACATACAAAGAAAAAGACACCAACGAGAAACATGCAGTCCTTAACTACACGTTTAAGGTCTGCTATGGATACATGATGAAGTAAAGGAGATATGAATATGAAATACGAAAAGCAGTTATTCGGAGGTGAAACCGCCTCAGAGACAACAACAGGCTTTGATAAGGGCGCTTACTGCGATTTTTCAGCGAATGCAGTTAAGGCACTCGCAGGCAAGGATATCTTACTTGCAGTCTGGAATGCAGAAGGTACAGCTATCAGTGCTATTGCAGGTCAGCAGACCCTTAAGCTCAATCGTTCGGCTGATTCTATTGATGTAACAACCAAGGATTCAGGCGATGATTGGAAAGCATACATCCCAGGGGCTAAAGAGTGGTCAATTGACACTGATGGTCTTTACATCAACACAGATGCATCAATGCAGGCGCTCTCAAAGGCTTTTGAGGACAGCACTCCGGTATGCATTAAAGTATACAACAAAAAAACCAAAAAGAGTATGTTTGGCGGTCTTGCAGTTATTACAGACTTCCCACTTGAGGCACCTTATGACGACTCAATGACTTACTCTATCTCACTCAAGGGACAGGGCAAGCTCGTGGATCTGAGCTCTAACCCTGTGACACCTGACACATTACCTGCATAGCAAGCAGGGGCTATATGCCCCTGCCTATTTTCAAAAAAAAGGAGAAAATACAATGTTCGAAGTAAATGGAAAACAGTACGATTTCAAATTCAATACAGAGAGAATCTCGATTATAGAAGCCGCTGCCAAGACAGCTATCATGGGTGAATATTCAAACACCAACGGCTTATTCTCGCTTAAGACCATGAACTCAATGTTCCAGCTCGCAGCAAAAGAGGTAGGCTCTGACAAGTTCCTTGGACAGACAGAGGGTGCCAAGCTCTTCGAGGATGCACTCAAAGAGAGGGGCTATGCCACTATCGCAGTAGAGATTCAGTCAGCTCTAATGAGAGATACACCTTTTTTATTCCAGGCCAACTAATCGCGAATGAGTATTTCAACGAGCCAAACGAGACCCCGGCAGAGAAAGAGCTGAGAAGGCCCTACCTGCAGGACATAGATTTTGCCTGGTTTGTTGTCAATTTCCACTATACGAAAGCCGATTATTTGGCTCTAACTCCACGCGAAAAAGCTTTCATATACAAGGCTTATGAAACTAAGACAGTCAATCAATCAACGCTGCTACGAGATACAGTCCTGAACGCTATAAGCAACAGCAAGCGTAGACGAGGGGCGAGTGTGTTCAAGCTATGGAAAAAGCGTGCCAAGAAGGCTGACATATCCACGGTAAGAGACAACATGAAGGTCATAGCAGAGATTGAGAAGAACGATACAGGCTGGATAGATAAGATATATGCAGCCAACGGATGGACAAGGAAGTAGGTGAAACATGGCTGACTATACATTAAGCGTTGACGTCACGGCGAACGACCACGCGAGCGAGACGTTTAAGAAAATACAGGACAATGCAAAAAATTTTAAATCAACCGTAGAGAATGCCGGACAGTCCATGCAGAAGTTTGGCGAAAAGTCAGAATCAGTCGGCAAGAATCTCACCAAGTCAGTTACCACGCCTATCGTTGGAGTTGGAACAGCCACGGCAAAGCTTGCCACAGACTTTGGAGGCTCAATGGCCAAGGTCAGCACTATCGCTAACACGACACAGGTACCTATCGGAGACCTGAAAGAGTCTATCCTTGAGCTCTCAGATGATACCGGCGTGGCGGCAGACAACATAGCTGAGTCAGTATATCAGGCTATATCAGCCGGACAGTCAACAGGCGAGGCAGTCAACTTTGTTACAAATTCTACGAAACTTGCAAAAGGTGGCTTCACTGATGCAGCTACCTCAGTAGACACACTGACCACTATCCTTAACGCTTACGGCGATAAGGCGGGCGACGTAACAAGCGTATCTGATAAGCTTATCATGACTCAGAACTTAGGAAAGACGACTGTTGACCAGTTGGGCGCTTCAATGGGTAAAATTATCCCAACAGCCAACATGTACGGAGTGAGCCTTGATAACATCACATCTGCCTATGTTACAACTACTAAGAATGGTATCGCTACAGCAGAATCGACTACATACCTTAACAGTATGCTTAACGAGCTCGGAAAAGCGGGCACCGATGTATCTGACATGCTGAAAGAGAAGACAGGCAAGTCATTCCAAGAGCTGATGGAATCCGGTATGTCATTAACTGATGTACTAAACATCATCCAAGAAGCTTGTACGGAATCCGGCAAGTCAATCGGTGATGTGTTCAGTTCACAGGAGGCGGCAAAGGGTGCGGCTACACTTGTACAGCACGCGGACGACTTCAACAGCGCTATGCAGTCTATGGCTAATTCAGCAGGTGCCACCAACGAGGCATTCAATAAGATTGACAGCTCAAACGCGGAGAACTTTGCGAAAGCACTCAACCGCTTGAAAAATGCAGGCATACAGTTCGGAGAGGCAGTAGTACCGGTAGCAGTTCCAGTGTTCACGGAATTGGCAAGCGTTGTTACAAGCGCGGCCGATGCATTCAACAGCCTTCCTGAGCCAATGCAGGATATGGTAGTTAAAGGCTTGGCTATAGCGGCAGCGGTAGGACCGGTAGTAACTGTATTCGGCAAAGTAACAGCAGTGGCAGGCAAGGTAACAAGCGGCTTCGGCTCAATCGCTGGCAAGCTCGGAGGTCTTGGAAGTGCAGCATCATCAGCAAGTGCACCAGTATCAAGCGCGGGAGCGGCAACAGGAAGCCTTGCAAAAAATGCGCTCGGACTCATAGCGGCAGGAGCTGGCATCCTATTGGCTTCGGCAGGCTTAGCACTGCTTGCATACTCAGCAATTCAGTTGGCTCAGGCGGGCCCTACAGCAATCCTAACTATGGTTGGAATGGTAGCGGCAATCGCACTGCTTGCAGTAGGAGCGGCAGCATTGGCACCGGCACTCACAGCCGGAGCAGCAGGACTCTTGGCATTCGGTGCGGCTATCCTCATGGTAGGCGCGGGAGTGGCACTGGCGTGTGCCGGTGTAGCTCTGCTATCCACTCAGTTACCGACTATATCAGAATACGGTCAGTCGGCAGCAGTCGGAATTATAGCCCTCGGTGTGGCTCTGATGTCATTCGCGAGTGGTGCCACTATGGCAGGTGCCGGAGCACTGATTCTTGGTGCTGGCTTATTGGTAGCGGGTGCCGGAGCACTCACAGCGGCAGCAGGAGTAACGTTACTGGCTGTCGGAGTGGTGGCACTTGGTGCAGGCATAATAGTCGTAGCAGCAGGAGTTAATCTCTTAGCAGCAGGGCTTGTGGTATGTGGCGCAGGGCTCGTAGTTGTGTCCAATAATGCGGGTACAGCCACGGCAGGGCTTGCGGCTTTTACACTTGCGGTAGCGGCAGTAATTATTCCAATCACGGCAGGAACAGTGGTAACGACTGCATTTACTGTCACAATGGTGGCACTCGGTGCAAGCCTGACTGTATCAGCAGGAGGAGCCACACTACTTGCGGCGGCACTGCTTGCGGTATCGGCTGAGATGGTAGTTATATCAGCTACAGCCAATTCAGCAAGTAACGACCTAAAGAGCATGGTCAAATCAATTGACATTGTAGACACAGGCATCAACAACCTTAAAAAGGTGGCAAGCTCAGGACTCAGGGCTATAGCTTCAGCATTCACGGCAGCAACCCCAAGTGTTACAGCTAAAGCTACCACAATGTCACTGAAAATGGCTGATTCAGTCCACAAGGGCTTCGCAAAGGTGCCGACTTACATCATGGTGACCATGACGATGGCAAACGCGGTCACTCTGGCTCAGTTCGTGGCAATCAATGCCACTGTATCAGGGCAGATGAATCGAATGGTCGGAACTGTCAGAACATCACTTAACCAGATGAAGAGTGCCTTTGCTGGCACGAGGTTCAAGCTCAACACAAGCATGGCTTTACCACATTTCAGCATGAGTGGCAATTTCAACGCTCAGACCAAGGCAGTGCCAAAGGTACACGTGTCTTGGTACGCAAAGGCTTATGACGAGGCTATGATGTTCAACACGCCTCAGGTAGTGCAGGCGAATGGCTTCGGTGACGGACCGGGCAACGAAGTGGTAAGTGGTGACAGACATCTTGTTGAGTTGTTCAAAGAAGCTCTTGGAAGCTATGGTGGTGGTGATACTATTATCCCGGTATATCTCGGACAGGAGCGAATTGATGAGCTTGTGGTTACCGCAAAACAGCGAAAAGACTTTAGATCGGGAGGTAGGTAATGTTAAAAGACTATCCAACGATTATTAATAATACACAGCTCTTTCAGCCAAATAAGTGGGAAGAGACAAGTGAAGTAGTAGAAGAGACATATAAGACTGAGGCTGGCACAGACCAGGTCTCAGTCACACGCTATGACAAGCTCTCGGTAGATGCTCAGTATAGAGTTAATTCGGAATGGCTCAAGCAGTTTAAAATGTGGTCTAAGGTTGATTCACTTGATGCGTCAATCTACGACGCCACGGCCAACGGCTATATCAATCGAGTAATGAGGATGCGAAATTTCAAAGACTCGCCGGTTGAATGGTCAGAGAGAATGGAAGACACTGATGGTATATGGGATGTAAGCTTCAGTTTGGAGGAATTTTAGATGTACGAGGTATCAGCAGCATACAAAAAAGCAATGAAAGAGCCGGTACATCGTTTCCTTATCGGCGGCAGCATATCCAATACCCCGTTCTCTGACCGGAATATACTTAAGGGTTCCTTCTCAATCACCAACCAGTGCTCCGATGATTCAGAAATGAAGATAGGACAGGTATATGTCGGCGAGCTTAACGCTACGTTTGTCAATCTCAATGTAGAACGCTATTCGTTGCAGAATAAGCTCATCAAGCCGACATTCAGCCGGAAGACAGTGGACGGATATGAGACTATCCCCCTTGGTATATTCAAGGTGTCAGAGGCATCATGGACAAGCTCAGGCATCGTTATCAAGGCTTACGACAACATGGCAGAGCTTGACAAAGGCTGTGATGTTAACTCAGCGAACGGCACACCTTACGAGCTGGCGCTTCTTGCATGCAAGTCGTGTAAATTAGAGCTTGGCACCACCAAGGAAGAATTTAAGAAATTCGCTAATGGAATTGAAAACCTATCTATGGTGGCAGAAAACGACATAGAGACTTGGCGAGACTTTATATCCTGGGTGGCTCAGACCTGCGCCTGCTTCGTCACAGCGGACCGCTTCGGTAAGATAGTGTTCAGAGCTTACGGCGATACTGTAGTAGATACCATAGACTCAAAGCACCGATTCACCGGAGCATCATTCTCGGACTTTGAGACCCGGTACACAGGTCTTTCATGCGTTAATATCGGAGACAAAACCACATCCTATTACGGAATGGAAGTTGACGACGCCCTGACTTATAATCTCGGCTCCAATCCGTTCCTGCAGTATGGTGTGGACGATGCAAAAGAGGAAATGCGCCGGGCAATCCTGCATTCTTTGCAGAATATTTGTTATGTACCATTCAAGGCTTCAATGATTGGAGACCCGGTATATGACCTTGGAGATGTTCTGAGCATGTCAGAGGGTATAGCGGACGGCTCGAAGCTGTACTGCATCACCAAATATACATTCAATTATAATGGCAAGTATGAAGTACAGGGAGTTGGCAAGAACCCGGCTATAGCCAACGCTAAGAGTAAGACGGATAAGAACATCGCAGGACTGTTGAATCAGGACGATGAGAACCTTATCCACTTTACTATTTTTACAAACACCGGTCCGGTGGTGGTAGAGGATAAGTCAAACCAATCTATCTTTTCGATGCGCTTTATAGCAACAAAGACCACACACGTGGCACTTGATATGGAGATACTGCTCAACGTAGAGACTACGGAAGAGGGCGAGGAGTACCAGTGGGTTGAACACGATGCGGTGGCTAAAGTCCATTATTACATAGACGGAGCAGAAATAGACTTAAGAAAGCCTGTAGAGACATGGCAGGACGGCCAGCACATCCTGACATTAAGATATGACTTGCAGGCAGTAGACGCTGCTATCCATACATGGGATGTGTGGATTGAGATGCAGGGCGGAAGTGCTACTATAGATACCTACGGCATCCATGCGGTAGCGATGGGCCAAGGTCTTGCAGCAGAGAGCGATTGGGACGGAACTATCACAGCATCCGATGAAGTTGACAGATACACATTTAGTCTTGTTAAAGACTTCACAGACTCGGCAAGCACGACACTCAACACACCCGCTCGGGCTGTACCGGGTGACATACTGGCAAGATTCGACTTTACTAATATGTTTGGCCGTATAACTGACGGTAACCAGTCTTATTGCAATATGACTACATTCACTCCTTACGTTAACGCCAGCCGTGTAATGACTGATGCAGATTACAACAACACGACAGGTTGGCAGGGCACCGGCGAAATCAAGAAGGGTACCAACAAGATGCTTACCACTACAGATGTATACGGAGTCACATCGGTTGAGACCGCGTCACAAAACGCTGTGTTCTATGCTTCGTTCGACAGTGGCTCTACTTGGGTTGGCTGGACATCTGAGGGCTGGGTTGAGAATGAAACAATGATTAAGAAAGAGATAGAGGCGGTGCCTGAGTCGGCATGGAAGCAGTACGACAAGGTAAGATTCAGAGTCTTACTTGAAGGCGGTGCCACACTCTATGCATTACATCTATATGGAGGAACTTTACATGATTAAAGGACATGTAGCAATCGAATTGCACAATCACAAGACGGGGTTGAGAGACAGGATAGAGGGTGACAATATGATTACCAATGCACTTAACTATGTTATCCCGATAGTGATGGGCGGGAACACTTCGGCTGAAAACTTAATGCCTCTTTGTAAAAAGGCACTCGGAAGCCTGATGCTGTTTGATGGAACCCTTACAGAAGATAAAAATAATATGTTCCTGCCGGCGGAAGCTCACCTCGTGGCTTTTGCCGACAGAGGGCTTGATACAGCACATTCCGACAGAGGCTCTCTCAACTCAGCAGAGACAGATCCGACCGACACGGGCTATCAGTCGGTGTGGGATTTTTCAACATCACAAGCAAACGGCACCATTAAGTCACTGGCGTTAAGCCTTAACTATAGTTTCGGTGACGACTATATCCGAAACTCGCCTTACAATCTTGTTGGGCCGTTCAAAACATCAGGCCCATCTTGCAAGAATTTGAGTGACAAGACTAGATTCTACTGCTATGCACTATGTTACGACGTGGAAAATCAGTATCTATACTACATTGACCCACAACTTGGAGGGGTATCTTCAAGAACTGAAAGAGACGACACCGGAAAGACTAAGTATCTGTACTCTACAGAAATTCACATCATGAAGGCCTACGTGCCAACGACAAAGTTCAAGCTGGCTGATTATCCATCACCAACCAATTATGGCGAGGAAGTGACATCGTTCACAATAGAAACAGGCACATCTGATACGGACTGTCGAGGCTATTTCAAAAATGGATATGATGGCTATGCGTATATGATCACACCTTGGGGCACGACTGGGAAAGTCGAAATGTACAAGCTTAAACTGTCAGATTATAGCTTTGAGATATCCGAAGCTCAGACATTCACAGTGAAGAGCGTTAATTTTTACAATTATTATGGACACTCGACAGCTAATAACGGCTATGCATACATTAAATCGCTCGACAAAAAAACTATCTATATAGTCAATCTGTCAAATACCGTGGATGTACAGGAAGCCAAACTACCAAACGATTACACACTATCGGATGGCGGCCTGGCAAACTTGAAAAACGGAGGGGTAAAATTTGCGACTAATGATAGCCGTTACGGAATTTGCTACCCTGACGGCAAAATCATCATTAATCAGCAAAACGGAAATCATAGTTATGACCCTATAAGTAGCGACCCAAGGCTCATTGCTGACAATCTTGTAGTTTTTGGACATAGAGCATATTCATATTATGACTATTCGAACGGTAGCCTGCTCAATAATTACCTCGGCACTATCTACAATCTGCCACAGCCGATAGTAAAGACTGCTGCAAGCTCAATGAAAGTAGTGTACACACTGACAGACATAGATTAAGGAGGCAAGCATGGCTAACCTTAAGATACACTTGGATTACAAAGGTTCGAGCAAAATTATCAAGAGGCTGTGTCAGACTGTGAACTATCTCTCAGAGGTAGCAAACGGTGACATGCGCACGGACGTCTACGATGTCAACCAAAATGGCATCGTAGACAATTCAGAGCTCGTGAATGGTCACGAAGTATGGAAAGATGTACCAGTTGACGCCAAGTTTACTGATACAGTCTACGATGATAGTTACTTGCAAGGCAAGGTAAGTGCCAACAGCAACAATCTGCAGTTAATAATGCAGACGCTTTTCGACTGGAATGAGAACTACCTCATAGACAGCCAGGGTAGACAGATAGTTGATAGCTTGGGTAGACCTATATACACCTCAAGCTACAAATCTAAATTCGACACACAAGGAGGAAAATAAATGAGTGATACACAAGCACAGGCATTGGAATCGGCACGAATAGTTGACCAAAATCCTGCTACAGGAATAGCACCGGAAGACATGTTCATCATGGACTCTATTGCAAGCGGTACAAGGGCTATAAGTTATAAGGCCTTGTGCGATGCGATAGCGGTCACTCTTGGCATAGCCACAATCAAGGACACGGCAGATGGTGCTATGCAGAAGAGTGAATACGATAAGAATCACAGTGGGGCTGTTGATAACGCAGAAATATTAGATAATCACTCCGAGGAGGTAATAAATGGAAAATGAGGATATCGTAAGAGAGCTTGCTGAGCAGGGCGAGCGAATCAAGGTAGCGAACAAGAGAATTGCTGACCTTGAAGAACAGCAGCAGCGTATCCAAGACCTGACACTATCTGTGCAGGAGCTTGCAATCAGCGTTAAGAACATGGTAGAAGTGCAGAAAAAGCATAGTGACAAGCTTGCAGAGCTCGAGGCGAGACCGGCACAGAACTGGAATACTATGACAAGAACTGCTTTTACTACAATTATATCAGCAATTGCAGGAGCATTGGCTCTTGCATTGGTCAACTCAGTAGCACATTTTATGTAAGGAGGAAATTATATGAAAAACTGCGTATTTAAACCAAGCGTTGACACTATTGAATGGCTCAAGGCGGCAGGCGTCAGAGCTGTAAAGACTATGGCTCAGACAGCTCTCGGAACTATTGGAGCTTCCGCCGTGATCTCAGCGGTGGACTGGCGTGTAGTCCTGTCTGCATCGGTCTTATCCGGCGTGGTCAGCATCTTAACATCTATTGCAGGAATCCCGGAGGTGAGCGCAAATGAAAATAATTGACGTATCACACCATAATGGCAACATTGACTGGCAGACAGTCAAGGGCAACGTAGACGGTGTGATCTTACACTGTGGCTACGGACAGGACCTGGAAAAGAAGGACGACCCACGATTCCGAGAATGGGCTACTGAGTGCACAATACTCGGCATTCCATTCGGAGTATACCTCTATTCATACGCCAAGAGTGTAGACAGAATAGAAGGAGAAGCGAAACATACATTAAGGCTTATCAAGGGCTATAATCTGTCACTTCCTGTATTCTTCGATTCAGAGGAACCGGGAACCGAAAGCGTAGCTCAGGCATGTGCACTTAAGTATATGGAGATCATCAAGGCAGCAGGCTATGCAGTCGGTATCTATGCGAGTGAGTCTTGGTACAAGTCCTATATGTCAGGCATCAAAGACTGTCCGCTGTGGATTGCTAAGTATGGCATCAACGATGGACAGCCACACGTCAAGCCAAGCATCGACGGAATGTGGGGTTGGCAATACACCAGTACTGGAACAGTACCAGGCATCGAGGCGGGCAGTCTCGATATCTCAGAATGTTACTCTAATGTTACATCCACTCCTCAGAATGCGGCGCCAAGTCCAACACCGGTGACACCTGTTCCAACACCTGATGAGAGCTGGAAGGGCGACAAGTCAATCTATCTTGAGAATGACTATGTTGAGTCGTGGCAGCATGCCATGAATGTAGGCTTCGACTTAGAGGGAGCTGACCGACTGTCTTGTGACCGCAAGTGGGGTAGAGATTCACAGGCTTTTGCAAGTGCACATAATCTATGGAGTGGACAGATTCATAATTGCCCTACAGCTATCAGGTGGTTAAGGACCATGCTGAGAGAAGTCTACGGATTCAACAAGCTTGACGATATCGGCGAGTGGACGGATTACCTTACTGAATGCGTTAAGGTATTCCAGAGGAATAGGGGCTTGACTGTTGATGGAATAGTAGGTAAGATTACAACATATTGGCTACTTAGCGGAGCGAAAATATAAAAAAGGTACCCAAAAAGGTACCCAAAAATTCTAAACCCTAGTAAATTCAAGGATTATGGGATGTGTCGTGTGGGTTCAAGTCCCACTGCCGGCACTATTTGCAAAACCCCGTAAATCCAAGATTTTCAGTAAAATCAAGGGTTTGCGGGGTTTTTCTTTACTTACAATCTTTCAAAAAATTAAAGAAATTAGGGTACTTTTAAGAAATATTTGCCCAGAATTGTACCCAAAAATCTGCCATATAGGCTGTAATACCAGATAGTAAACAGGAGCATTATGATGATAAAAAAGATTTATAAAAAATATGAAATTATATTCAATGTTATATTTTTCTCGATTTTCCCGATTGCGGCTTTTTATCTTATGGAGTTCTATGAACATAATCCTTTTGAAGAAGTCAGATTTATGGCGGGATTTTTTAATATTATTTTGTTTGAGCTGATTGCCTGGATTCTTTATTTTGTTACGGGCAGGGCGAAGTGGGCACTTCGTGCAGTTTTTATCGTGGCCATGGTTTTTGGACTGATTAATCATTATGTTATGCTTTTCCGCTCGACTCCTTTTGTTCCATGGGATATTTTTTCAATTGGTACGGCGACAAGTGTTGCATCCAATTATGATTTCGCACCGACTGCAGGAGTAGTTGTTGTTACAGTTATATTTATAGCACTTATTGTGCTGATGCATTTTGTTGACTTCAGAATCAAGTGGAAATTCAGGTTCAGACTAATTCCGACTGTGCTTGGAATACTTGCGCTGTGTCTGTTTGTGAATGCCCTGCAGGATGAGGATTTCCAGACGGACAATTACCTGTATCCGTTTCTATTTACACCTGCATATATGACAAAGGTGAATGGAATGGCGGTGACCTTTGCGATGGATCTTAAGTTTGTGGCGGTTGATAAGCCTGATGGGTATAGCAGACAGAAGGCTAAGGAGCTGCTTGACAGCTATGCCGGTACAGATGATAATACTGCAATTACAGATAAAAGTGATTATCCGAATATTATAGTTGTGATGGATGAGGCATTTTCAGACCTGTCAGTGCTCGGTGGTTTTGATACAAATACAGACTATATGCCGTTTGTGCACAGTCTTGAAAAGGGCAATGAAAACACCATAACAGGATATCTGAATACGTCTGTATGCGGTGGCAATACCGCCGATACCGAGTTTGAGTTTCTGACAGGCAATACGATGGCTTTTCTTCCGGTAGGAAGTATTCCTTATCAGCAGTATATAAAGAGCACGACACCTTCCCTTGCAAGCTATTTAAAAAGCATAGGCTACGCAACGTATGCACAGCATCCGTACTATGGCAGTGGATGGAACCGGGATACGGTCTATCCACTTTTGGGATTTGACAATCTTTCGTTTATGCAGGATTATTCTAATCAGAGGTTTGTGCGCAAATATATAAGTGATGAGACGTCAGTTGATAAGATTATTGAGACCTATGAGAACAAACCGGATGGTCAGCCGGCATTTATATTCAATGTCACTATGCAAAACCATGGTGGATACACGGATACCTACTACGGCTTTGACAATACGGTGACAGCGGATAAGCTCAATAATTCTGCACTTGACCAGTATCTTTCTTTGATTAAGCTGACAGACGAGGATTTAAAGAACCTCATTGAATATTTCTCAAATGTGGATGAGAAAACTATAGTGGTATTTTTCGGTGATCATCAGCCAAATGATACTGTGGCAAGCTCTGTTCTTGCAGCAAACGGCATGGACTATAATAATTTATCAAATGAAGAGCTTAAGCTGCGCTATCAGGTGCCGTATGTTATCTGGGCAAATTATGATATTGATGAGGCCACAGGAAAAGACACGAGCGTTAATTATCTGGCTGCAAACGTACTTAAAGCGGCAGGTGTGCCGACAAATGACTATCAGAGCTTTCTGCTAAAGCTGCAGGAGGAGTATCCAATTATATCAGCGGTACGCACGGATAAAACTGCAGATAAGACATTAGATAAAGCATCAAATAAATCAGACAAGGCAACCGGCAGCAAAAATAAGCAGGCCGATTCGGATATGCTAAACGATTATAAGCTTTTGCAATATTACAGACTGTTTGACTGGGAGGATAAGTGATGAATTTTGTTAAAAAGCATCCACTTTTGACAGCGTTTTTAATTCCGTTTTTCATATGTATAATCATCTGTATAGGAAATGGTGTATATCCATTTGGCGATTACTGCCTTTTGCATATGGATTTGTATCACCAGTATCTGCCTTTCTTTAATGAGCTGTGGGAAAAGCTAAGAAATGGTGCGAGCCTCATGTATACATGGAATATCGGGCTTGGCAGTGATTTTGTATCGGTATTTGCCTATTATCTGGCGAGTCCGTTAAACTGGCTTGTGGTGCTTTTTCCAAAGAGCCATATTATTGAGTTTATCGAGCTGCTAATCATTTTTAAGATTTCGTTAAGCGGAGCAACATTTTTCTATTTTCTAAAGGAACACTTTGTGCTTCTTGGAAAGGATAACAGATATCACGATAATACATTTGTGCCGGCATTTGTTTTTTCTACAGCATATGCACTTTCCGGCTTTGTAGCTGCGTATAGCTGGGATGTCATGTGGATGGATGTTGTGGCGGTTGCACCGCTTGCGATAATAGGACTTGAGAAGCTTGTGCGGGACAAAAAGCCGGTGCTTTACTATGTATCACTGGCACTTTGTATATTGTCAAACTATTATCTGAGCATCATGCTTTGCATCTTTTTGGTATTCTGGTTTGCATGGCTTTTCTTTACGCAAAATGGCGGTAAAATGGCTGCAATTGTGAGATTTGCCGTTTACTCGCTTTTGGCTGGAGGCACTGCGATGGTGCTGATCATCCCGGAGCTTATCATTTTAAGCTACAGCGGTTCATCGGGCATTGAGTTCCCAAAGCAGATAGAGTGGTATTTTAATCTCTTATCGGAGGTCGGCAGGATGTGCACGACAGCAAGCGTCTATGAGGGTGCAGAGAACTGGCCGAATCTGTATGCCGGAGCCTTTAGTGTGATGCTTTTGATACTGTTTGTGCTCAACAAAAGGATTAATTGGAAGAAAAAAATAGCTCCAGTATTGTTTGTGTTGTTTTTCATGGCAAGCTTTGCCAATAAACAGCTTGACTTTATATGGCACGGACTGCATTTTCCGGATTCGCTGCCTGGCAGACAGTCGTATCTGTATGCATTTCTTGTATTGACCATAGGCTATGCTACAGTAAGAAAGTGGCGTGGCATAAGACTGTGGCATGTTGGTGTGGCAGTGGTATTTGCATCGGCGCTTATGGCAGTAAGCACGATGTTTGCCGGTGAGGACGTGACAGAGTATTATGCAGTTATCATAAGCATATTGTTTGTTGCGCTGTACGGCATTATGACGGTTCTTTTAAAGCTTGCAGCAAGGAAAAACAGGGAGCTTTTGATGGTCATAACATGCGGTATTGCGATTGTGGAGCTGGCTGTCAATATGGCTGTGACAGGACTTGGATGTACCGGCAGAAGCAGCTACAATGCCAATGTGGACGATATGCAAAAGGCACTTAAGCTGGCAAAAGAGGATGCAGCTGACAACGATGTACCATTTTACAGGGTTGAGGATACAGGCCGACTTACTAAAAATGATGGCACACGATACGGCTATGCTTCCGGAACACAGTTTTCTTCCCTGATGAATATAAATGTGAGCCATTTTTATCAGGCTCTTTATATGGAGGGAGGCAAGAATTTCTACTGCTATAACGGTGCCACACCTGTCACGTCAGCCATGCTTTCGGTCAGATATATGGTTACAAAATCCATACAGCCACAGAATGAGCTGACTACACTTGTGGGAAAATGTGGAAATCACTATCTGTATCGGAATAACTACACGCTTCCGCTTGGGTTTATGATGGATGAGGGAGTGATTGATGAGTGGAAGCCATCATCGTCATCGAAAATCTATTCGATTAACTCTCTTGGCAGGCTTCTAGGTGCAGCAGATGATACGCTGACCCTGACAGAGTGCACTCAGGACGAAAATCCGGGAACTACGACTCTCACCTTTGACCATGACGGATATTATTATGCGGCATACGATTCGTGCAGCACTGACAGTCTGACCTTCAGCCACGGAGAGTATGAGACCACATACTCGAAGACCACTCACAGGTATCTGTTTGACCTGGGATATGTGAAGGCGGGGGAGACAGTTTCCGTCACAAACACTGATGCCGATGCTGTGAGATTTAATGTATACGAACTTTCCATTGCTGCAGTTGAGAGTGTTTACAATACACTCAATGAGCAGACACTCTCGGTGGATGATTTTTCAGACACACACATAAGCGGACACATTGATGTGAAGCAGGCGGGCAGACTTGTACTTTCTATTCCGAGTGAAAAGGGATGGACTATGAAGGTGGATGGGAAGGATGCAGAGTATGAGGATTTTTCAGATACCTTTGTGAGCATTCATCTGGATGAGGGAGAGCACGAGATAGAGCTAAATTATGAGACACCGGGACTTAAGGCAGGTGCAGCTATAAGCGCAGGCTGTGTGGGCGTCTTTCTGCTGCTTTTATTGTTGCGTCAAATAGTTAAGAGACGCAGCCGTTTAAAGTTTAAAGCGAACAGTGACAGATAATGCTTACAATGACCTGTAACGCATACAGTTCATTTATGCGAAACACAGAATGTTCAAATTGTAATAGTATAATTCAATAATAAAAATAAAACAGGAGATTAACAAAATGAACAAACAAAACAAAAAAATCGCACAGGAAAAAAGAAGAATAGAGAGAGAAAAAGCAGAAAAGAAAGCAAAGGTTGTGAATCTGCTGAAATTCTGGGTGCCGGTAGTGGCAGTCGTTGTGGTAGTCATAGTGCTAATCTGGGCAGTTGCGACATCGGGCGGTTCATCGTCAAAGGGCACTGCCGGTACGCAAGCTGCATCACAGACTACAGAATCTCAGGCATCCGAGACACAAAGCAGTGATTCACAGACAAAGGCAGCAACACTTAATACAGAGACTGACACGGTTGCAGAAAACGGAGATAAGGTAAATATTGACTACACCGGATATATGGACGGTGAAAAATTCGAGGGTGGAAGCACTGATGGACAGGGCACAGACCTGGTGCTTGGCTCAGGCAGCTATATAGATGGCTTTGAGGACGGAGTGGTAGGTCACAAGGTGGGAGAAACCTTTGATTTAAACCTTAAATTCCCGGATGATTATAAGGTAAATACAGAACTTGCCGGAAAGGATGTTACGTTTGAGGTGACTCTTAACGGTGTATATAAATAAAGAGGATAACACACATATATGGAAAAATCGTTTGAAGAGGTACTGGTACAGTTTTATGTTGATCAGTACAGGGAGAATGCGAAGAAAAGTACAGGTAAGCCTGTAAAGCTGGCACATTATATTCACAGGCTCAATAGCAAAGCAAAATCAATTAAATATGCGCGATTTTCAAAAAATGAGACTGTGGCACTTGACAAGCTGCATCAGGAAATAAAAAGGCTTGCATTGATCACCTACTATTCCAACAATAAGAATGCAAGGCAGATTTTAAATAGAGAAATCCTTCCGCAGCTCGTCAGGGTGGATATGGAGCAGTTTGATGAGAATGAGGCAGAGTATCTCACAGAGGATTTTCTAAAGCTTTTGCGCAAGGAGTATATAGGTGCGATATGTACAAGGAGCATGAAGGCGCTTTACAATGAGTACCGCAGCAAGGAGCTTAGAAGAGAGATTGTCACGCTGGTTCCGGCACGGCCGGAGCTTGAGTTCCCAAAAGCACAGAGCATGAAAAGGCGCTTCATACTTCATATAGGCCCGACTAACAGCGGTAAGACATACCAGGCGCTTGAGAGGCTTAAGCTGGCGCAAAACGGAGTTTATCTGGGACCGCTTCGCCTTCTGGCACTTGAGGTATATGAGAAGATGAATGATGCAGGCATACCATGCACCATGCTTACAGGCCAGGAGTGTCTTGAGGTAGCTGACAGCAAAATTACAGCATCGACAGTGGAGATGCTTGACTGTGACAAGGAATATGATATCGCAGTGATTGATGAGGCACAGATGGTTGCAGATGATGACAGGGGACATTCATGGACCAGGGCAATTCTTGGTACACTTGCAAGAGAGATTCATATATGCATGAGCCCGGTGGCAAAGGATGTAGTCATTCATCTGATTAATCTGTGCCATGACGAGTATGAGATAAGGGAGTATGAGAGAAAGACTGCGCTAAAGCTGGAGGATAAGCCTTTTTCATTTCCGCAGGATGTAAGAGAGGGCGATGCCTTTATTGTATTTTCAAAGAAGTCGGTACTCAATATAGCAGGGCGTCTGGAGGAAAACGGTATAAAGCCAAGTGTCATATACGGAAGTCTGCCACCGGAAATAAGGCGCAGGCAGATGACGCTTTTTAATGAGAAAAAGACACAGGTTGTCGTGTCAACAGATGCGATAGGAATGGGACTCAATCTGCCGGTCAGAAGAATTGTATTTCTGGAGGTGGAAAAGTTTGATGGAGTATCAAGACGTCCGCTTGTCATCTCTGAGATAAAACAGATAGCGGGCCGTGCAGGCAGATTTGGTCTGTATGATACAGGCTATGTGACAGCTTTGGGACAAAAGAATCTGAATTATCTGAAGAATACGCTAAATATACCGGAGCAGGATATTGATATAGTAAGTCTTGGCTTCCCACAGGTGCTCCTTACAATGGATGCGCCGCTTGATGCGATAATTAAGCTCTGGCATGAGGCAGAGCCATCAGCACCGTTTAGGAAAATCAATGTCGATGAGATATTGTTTTTGTATGGATATGCGTATAAGGAGCGATACTTTATCGCAGATTTTGATGACAAATATCTGCTTTATAAGATGATTACATGTCCTATAGATATAAAGGACAGGGAGCTTGTCAGACAATGGCTGCGCTACTGCATGTCGTATACATCTGATATCTCTCTCGACAAGCCTGATAAGCATTCAAAGTATCAGGGGCTCATGAAATACGAATCCTATTACAAAAAGCTTGATTTGTACTATCAGTTTTCAGTCCGCATGGGCAAAATTGTGGAGGCGGACTGGCTTGAAAACGAGCGCGACAAAACACAGGCAAAGATTATGCAGCTTCTATCAAAGAGCAAGGATGAGTATATTATCAGATGCCGGTATTGCGGCAGAATACTTCCGATTGGAAATTCGCGCAATATATGCAGAGACTGCTACAGCATGATACGCAGGTAGCAGCCGGTTTATATTTTACGGTCAAGTCGTTGAATTTAGCTGTCCAATGTGGCATAATAGAAATAAGACCAAAATATGAATGGAGGAAGTTTTTATGGCAAACAATGAGTTACAGATTGCCGGCTCACAAGGTGAACTTAGAATCCGTCCTTACGAGCACCACGCAAAGTATTATGAAACAGATCAGATGGGTATAATCCACCATTCAAACTATGTCAAGTGGATGGAAGAAGCAAGACTTGATTTGATGGATCAGATAGGACTCAACTACAGGCAGATGGAGGATATGGAAATCATAAGTCCGGTGCTGTCGATATCGGTAGAGTATCACAGTATGGTACATTTCGATGATACGGTCGTCATCTACACAAAGCTGCTTAAGTATAACGGAATCAAGATGGAGCTTGAGTATGTCATGAAGGACAAAGAGACAGGCGAGCTTCGCACTACTGCAAAAAGCAGCCATTGCTTTTTGAACAAATCCGGCAAACCAATCTCACTAAAGAGAATGTATCCGGAATTAGATACGAAATTTTTTGAATTTAAAGAGGCATAATAAAATGATACAGGATAGATTAAAAGCATTGAGAAGCGAGATGGCAAAGAGGGGTATCTCGCTGTATGTGGTTCCTACTGCTGATTTTCATGAGTCAGAGTATGTAGGAGAGCATTTTAAGGCACGCAAATATATTACAGGATTCACGGGCTCAGCAGGTACCGCAGTCATCACTATGGATGAGGCCGGATTATGGACAGACGGCAGATATTTTGTGCAGGCGGCTGCGCAGCTTAAGGATACCACTGTAAAGCTGTTTAAGATTGGCGAGGAGGGCGTACCGACAGTTGATGAGTATATAAAGGATACTCTTTCGGATGGCGGTGTAATAGGCTTTGACGGCAGAGTGGTAAATGCCGCATGGGGCAAAAGGCTTTCTGAAATCGCAAAAGAAAAGCACGGCAGCATGTACGTAAATGAGGATCTGATTGACCTTATATGGACTGACAGACCACCTATGTCAAAGGAAGCTGTCATGATTTTTGACAATAAATATACCGGTGAGGATATAAGTTCAAAGCTTAAAAGAGTCAGAGAGCAGATGGCACAAAAGGGTGCAACCCTTCATCTGATGTCATCACTTTACGATATCGCCTGGCTTTTAAATGTCAGGGGAGGCGACATAAGCTATGTGCCTGTAGTGCTTTCATACCTGGCACTGTCACAGGACAGCTGCATATGGTTTTTGCAGGAAGAGGTTGTGACAGAGACTCTTAAGGCATACCTTGATAAGAATGGTATACAGACAAGACCTTACGATGATTTTTATGAATATGTGAAGCATATTGATGAAAAAGAGACAGTGCTTTTAAATACATCGATTGTAAATTACCGCATCTGCGACAGCCTGCCGGATGGTGTTAAGGTGATTGATGCGGAGGATCCTACAGTTGTCATGAAGGCCGTAAAGAATGAAGTACAGCTTGAAAATCTGCGCAAGGCGCATTTAAAGGATGCAGTTGCGATGTGCAAGTTCATGTACTGGCTTAAGACAAATATATGTAAGATACCTATGACAGAGATTTCGGCTTCAGATTATCTTGCATCGCTTAGAGCTGAGCAGGATGGCTTTCTTGATTTGAGCTTTGCCACAATATGCGGATATGCTGATCATGGTGCTATTGTGCATTACTCTGCAACAGAGGAGTCTGACAGGCAGCTTAAGCCTGAGAGTCTTCTTTTGGTTGATTCAGGTGGACATTATCTGGAGGGAACCACAGATATCACGAGAACCTTTGCACTAGGCCCTGTGACTGACGAGATGAAGGATATGTTTACGAGAGTGTGCCGCTCAAATATGAACCTGGCAAATGCAAGGTTTAAGGAGGGCTGCTCGGGCCTTAACTTTGATATTCTGGCAAGAGAGCCTTTATGGGAGATTGGCATGGACTACAATCACGGCACCGGACACGGTGTGGGCTATGTGCTCAATGTGCATGAGGGACCAAACAGCTTTCACTGGAAGCAGTACCCGGGCAGAACGGCAGAGCGTGTGATAGAAGAGGGCATGGTCACTACAGACGAGCCGGGCATCTATTTAGAGGGCAAATTCGGTATTCGTACAGAGAATGAGCTGATTTGCCGAAAGGGTGAGAAAAATGAGTATGGCCAGTTCATGTATTTTGAGAATCTGACCTATGTACCGATAGATCTCGATGCGATTGATCCAAATCAGATGACAGACAGGGAAAAAGGATACCTGAATGCTTATCATGCGAGAGTTTATGAGCTTGTTTCCCCATTTTTGAATGATGAGGAGGCTCAGTGGCTTAAGAAATATACAAGAGCTATTTAACGTTACTGCCTGCACTGCAGTGTGACCGGCAGCGATTACAACAATATTAAGTAATAAGGAAAGTATAAAATGAGTGAAAAGCTTGTACTTATAGACGGACACAGTATTTTAAACAGGGCATATCACGGACTTCCTGATCTGACCAATTCAGAGGGGCTTCACACAAATGCAGTCTATGGATTCTTGAATATCATGTTCAAGATTCTTGACGAGGAAAAGCCTGACTATCTGACGGTGGCATTTGATGTGCATGCGCCGACGTTTCGCCACAGGATGTTTGATGCATACAAGGGCACGAGAAAGCCTATGGACGAGGAGCTCAGGCAGCAGGTGCCTATGATAAAGGAAATGCTTACCGCTATGGGCATTAAAATCGTGGAAAAGGAAGGCTATGAGGCCGACGATATACTTGGAACCTTATCTGTCAGGGCAGAAAAGGCCGGTATGGATGTCGCCATCATTTCCGGAGACAGAGACCTCTTGCAGCTTGCGACTGACCATGTCATGGTAAGGATTCCAAAGACAAAGAAAACAGGAACCGAGATAGAAAACTACAATACAGCAGATGTTATCGAAAAGTACGGCGTCACTCCAAAGGAGTTTATCGATGTAAAGGCTCTGCAGGGAGATACGTCTGATAATATTCCCGGGGTACCCGGTATCGGCGAAAAGACAGCAGGCGCACTTATAGCAAAATATCACTGTATAGAGGCAGTACATGAGGACGCTGAGAATGTAAAGCCGCCAAGGGCTTCAAAGAATATAGTGGAGTACTGGGAGCAGGCGCTTATGAGCAAGGAGCTTGCTACAATCATACTTGATGCACCGGTTGACTATGAATTTTCTGATGCAAAGCTTAGTGGCGGAGTAGAGTCACTCTACACAGAGGAAGCCTTTTTACTGTGCAAAAGATACGAATTCAAAAACATGCTGTCACGGTTTAATGTGGAGGCTCCTAAAAACAATGCCGAGGAGCATTTTGTGGTAGTAAGGGACTTAAAGACTGCAGAGAGTGTGTTTGAAAAGGCAAAGAACAAGGAGGTCGCTTTTGCGGTAGTACCGGGAGAGTCTTTGGAAAACAGCGAAAGTGATGGACAGCTAAGTCTGTTTTCGGAGCCGGTTTCGAACGATTATCTTGCTGTTTCGATTTGTTTTTCAGAGGAGGACATATATTTTATCTGTACAGGTGATGAGATTTCAAGCAGCTTCATCGATGAAAAACTAAATACCCTGGAAGTAAAGTCATGGATATCACCGGATTTAAAGACCAATCTGCACAGATTTAAGAGCAAAGAGATAAAGGCAGAGGACAGAGACAGATATTTTGACATGATGGTGGCTGCATACCTTATCAATCCGCTTGTCGGGGAGTATCCATATGATGCGGTTGCAAAGGACTATCTGGGGCTTATGCTCTCATCTAAAAAGGATTATCTGGGAAAGCTTGATTTTACTCAGATGATGAATGAGGATGAGAAAAAGGCAGTGGACTGTGCCTGCTACGAGGTGTATACTGCCTGGAAATCAAAGCCGGTTCTTTTGCAGAAGCTAAAGGAAATGGATATGCTCACGCTTTATAAAGATATCGAGCTTCCACTCGTTTTCGTGCTGTATGATATGGAAAATGAGGGTATAAGGGCAGATGGAATAAAGCTTAAGGAGTATGGAGACAAGCTTGCTGTTTCGATAGCTGAGCTTGAAAAGAAAATATATGAGGCAGCAGGTGAAGAGTTTAATATAAATTCGCCAAAGCAGCTTGGAGTCATTCTCTTTGAAAAGCTTGGATTGCCAAATGAAAAGAAGACAAAGACCGGTTATTCGACTGCGGCAGATGTACTTGAAAAGCTGGCACCGGAGTATCCGATTGTCGCGGATATATTGGAATACAGACAGCTCACAAAGCTAAAGAGCACATATGCTGACGGACTTTCGGGATATATCGCATCCGATGGCAAAATCCATACTACCTTAAATCAGACAATCACTGCGACAGGCCGTCTTTCAAGCACAGAGCCTAATCTGCAGAATATCCCGATAAGGATTGAGTTGGGCAAGCTTATCAGGAAGGTATTTTTGCCAGATGAGGGAGATCTGTTTGTTGATTCAGATTACTCGCAGATCGAGCTTCGGGTGCTTGCGGCGCTTTCCGGGGATGAAAGAATGATAGAGGCCTTTAAGAATGGTCAGGATATCCACAGAAGTACGGCATCCCTTGTGTTTGACACACCGTTTGATGAGGTCACAGACCTTCAAAGACGAAATGCCAAGGCGGTAAATTTTGGTATCGTATATGGTATTAGCGCGTTTGGTCTGTCTAACGACCTGGGGATTTCAAGGAAAGAGGCACAGGGCTATATAGACAGCTATTTTGTCAAATATCCAAAGATTAAGGAGTTTTTGGATCAGACGGTTTTGGATGCCAAGAAAAATGGCTATACAAAGACCATGTTTGGACGTATCAGACCGATTCCCGAGCTGAACTCGAGCAATTTCATGCAAAGACAGTTTGGAGAGAGAGTTGCGATGAACTCACCTATTCAGGGTACAGCAGCCGATATCATAAAGATTGCTATGATACGTGTGCATGACAGGCTTCTTGACGAGGGCTTAAAGTCAAGACTTATCCTTCAGGTGCATGATGAGCTTTTAATTGAGACAAAGGAAGCTGAGAAGGATAAAGTGATTAAGCTTCTGGAGAAAGAGATGCGTGGTGCGGTGGACATGAAGGTATCCATGGAGGTGGGCACCGAGTGTGGCTATGACTGGTATGACGCGCATTGATGACAGAAAAGGAAATAGTATGATTTTTATAGGAATAACAGGTGGTGTAGGTGCCGGAAAATCGGCAGTGCTTAGCTATCTTAAGGAACTTGATGGCGTAAGGGTCATGCTCTCCGATGAGATAGCACATGAGCTGATGGAGCCGGGAAGCGACTGCTACAACAGATTAAAGGAATTGTTTGCGGGCGAACCGATATGGCTTGAGGACGGGCATTTTGACAGACCGGCACTTGCCGGAGTGATTTTTTCGGATGATAAAAAAAGAGAGCTTCTAAATGAAGTAGTGCATCCTGCAGTAAAGGAATATGTGCTTAATGCAGTTAAAGAGGCAAAAAAAGAAGGTCTTTTCATGCTTGTGCTTGAAGCAGCACTCCTTATAGAGGAGGGATATGGTGAAATCTGCGACGAGCTGTGGTATATTTATGCAAGTGAAGAAGTCAGAAGAAAAAGACTTAAGTCATCACGCGGCTATTCAGATGAGAAGATAGACAGCATCTTTGCAAGCCAGCTTAAAGAAGATGAGTACAGAAGGCACTGCAGGGAGGTTATCGATAATGACGGAGATATCGAAAACACGATAGCTTCAATAAATAAAGCGCTTAGCAAATACAAGGAGTAGTGGAAATGAACAATGTATTCGGTTTGGATATTGGTACAAGAAATGTTGTAGGAACTGTCGGCTATCAGACTGATGACAAGGAATTTGTGGTTACAGCACAGTATGTGAAGGAGCATGAGACCAGAGCAATGCTTGACGGTCAGATACATGATATAGGCAGGGTGGCAAAAACCATTAAGGAGGTAAAGGACGAGCTTGAAAAACAGACAGGACAGCCACTTGAAGAGGTGTGTATAGCAGCCGCAGGACGAGTATTAAAGACTGTCACGACGCATGTGGAGTATGAGTATGCGCAGGAGTCTGTGGTGACCGGCGAGGATGTACATACGCTTAACCTGCTTGGCATAGAAAAAGCACAGGAGGCACTCAAGGAGGTTAACGATACAAGCTATAAGTTTTACTGTGTGGGATATTCTACAGTCAAATTCTTTTTGAATGATGAGGTGTTTATCAGCCTTGAGGGGCATAAGGCAAACAAAATAGGCGAGGATATCATAGTTACATTTCTGCCGGAGGATGTGGTAGACGGACTGTATGCGGCAGTTGGACAGGCCGGGCTTAGTGTAGCCAATATGACATTGGAGCCTATCGCCGCTATCAATGTGGCAATTCCAGAGAACTATCGTATGCTTAATATCGCACTTGTCGATGTGGGAGCCGGAACGAGTGATATCTCAATCACAAGAGACGGAAGTATCATAGCCTATGGCATGATACCGCATGCAGGAGATGAGCTGACAGAAGTTATTGTGCAGCATTTCCTCGTGGATTTCAACATGGCAGAGAGCATCAAGCTTCAGTCCACGACAAGTGATACAGTTACATACAAGGATATCATGAGTATCGAGCACACAATTCCTGCACAGGATGTCTGGGAGGTGGCAGCACCTGTTGTTGATAATATTGCACAAGAGGTATCGGCTAAAATCAGAGAGCTAAACGGTGACAAAACAGTGAGTGCCTGCTTTGTAGTCGGAGGCGGAGGCAAGATACACGGCTTCACGGAAAAGCTTGCGGAAGACCTTGACCTGCCGGAGGAAAGAGTAGCTCTAAGAGGTGAGGAAGTGCTTGGCGATGTGACCTTTGAGCAGGAGGATATTAAGAAGGATCCGCTTCTTGTCACTCCAATTGGTATATGTCTGAATTATTATGACCAGAGAAATAATTTTATCATGGTCAGATTCAACGGTGAGAGAATAAAGCTCTATGACAATAACAGGCTTACAATAGTCGATGCGGCGCTTCAGGCTGGATTTCCAAACGATGAGCTGTTTCCAAAGCGCGGCACCCCGATAAACTTTACGGTAAACGGTGTGGCACGGCTTGTAAGAGGCGAGGCCGGAGAGGGCGCAGTGGTGACCATGAACGGAAAGCCTGCAAGCATCAACACACCGCTTGAGCCAAACAGTGAGATAATCATAGAGCCGTCCACAGCAGGAGAGGCAGCAGAGTATAAGATATCGCAGCTTGATGAGTACAATCATTCTGTCATTACTTTTATCATAAACGGCAGAAGGGTTTCATGTCCTAGGTTTGTCCAGGTAAACGGAGAGCTTGAGCCGGAGGATTACAGCATCAGGGAAAACGATGTGATTGAGACAAGAAATTACTATACAGTGCGTCAGATTGCGCAGTTTATGGACCTCGTTATTGACACAGACCAGATGATATTTGTAAACAATGAAGAGGCTGATCTCGACACTCTTGTATACGAAAATTTCTCTGTTGAGTGGAAAACAGATGAATATGGTGTTGCAAGAATCGACAATAACAATTATAATGACACACAAGAGTCTGACAACACAGTAGCCAGAACATCAGAGCAGATGATGAATCAGGTGCTCGATGAGCTGCATGATGATTTTGCTAAAGAAGCTGAAGCATCTGCTGTGCCGGAAAACGAATTGCCGGAAAATGAATTGCCAAAAAATGATATACAGGAAGAAATACACGAAGAAGACTCATCAGAAAATACAATTACAGTAATTGTAAACGGTGAGCCTGTAGAGCTGTCCGGCAAGGATACATATATATTTGTCGATATATTTACCCATATCTCATTTGATTTGCAGGCAGGAAAGGGCAGGGCAATAGCCACTGTAATAAATGGCAGGGATGCCCAATTTTCCGAGGAGCTTCATGAGGGAGACAAAATAGAATTATACTGGAAAGAGAATTAACATGTTAGAATTATGCAGCATTGCCAGCGGCAGCAGTGGAAACTGTATATGCGTGGGTACGGATGATTGTCATGTGCTCATAGACGCGGGCATCAGCGGTAAGAAAATAGAAAACGGACTGAATGAATTTGATATGACTGCCACAGATATGCAGGGCATTCTTGTGACGCATGAGCATATAGACCACATCGCAGGGCTTGGTGTCATGGCAAGGCGCTATCATATTCCGATTTATGCAACAAAGGCCACAATCGGGGCTATAAAATGTACCAAATCCGTTGGAAATATAGATGATGAGCTGTTTCATCCTATTGAGGCAGGCATCGATTTTACAATAGGCGATATAGAGTTTGAGCCGCTTCACATATCACACGATGCGGCTGATCCTGTCGCGTACAGATTTAAAAACGAAAATCATGCGATGGCGGTCGTAACAGACCTTGGCACGTATGATGATGCACTGGTTTCAAAGCTTCAGAACCTGGATGGGCTGTTGCTTGAAGCCAATCATGATATAAATATGCTCCAGACTGGGGCATATCCGTATCCGCTCAAGCGCAGGATCATGGGGGATAGCGGGCACTTGTCGAATGAGAGAAGCGGGCAGTTGTTATGTGAGCTTCTTCATGATAAATTTGGCTCAGTAATACTGGGACACCTTAGTAAAGAAAACAACTACGAAAAGCTGGCGTATGAAGCCGTCAGGCTTGAGGTCACAATGGGAGACAATCCATATAAGGCAAGTGATTTCCCTATGTATGTGGCCAAGAGAGACAGGGCATCAGACCGCATAGCCGTAGAATAAGAGAACAGGAGAATAAGTTGTTATGGATAACACAAAGAACAAAGTAATCATCACAGTTGTCGGAAAAGACACAGTAGGAATCATCGCAAAGGTATGTACATATCTGTCAGAGGGCAGTGTAAACGTGCTTGATATCTCACAGACTATCGTTTCAGGTTATTTCAACATGATGATGATTGTTGATATGACAAATGCTACAGCTTCATTTGCAGAGATTTCTGACCAGCTTGATGCACTTGGAGAAGAAATTGGTGTAACAATAAAGTGTCAGAAGGAAGAAATCTTCGAGATGATGCATCGAATCTAGTTTAGCATAAAAATGTCATACACAGTTAAAGGAGAACAGCAAAATGATAAATATTGGTGAAGTAATTGAGACCAATGACATGGTGGAGAAGGAAAACCTTGACGTGCGTACAATCACACTTGGTATCAGCCTGCTCGACTGTATAGACTCAGACCTTGCAAAGGTAAATGAGAATATCTACAACAAGATTACAACACTTGCAAAGAATCTTGTATCAACAGGAAAAGAGATAGAGAACAACTACTGTATCCCTATCGTAAACAAACGTATTTCAGTTACACCTATCGCCCTTGTCGGCGGTGCGGCCTGCAAGAGCTCAGAGGATTTTGTTACCATAGCAAAGACACTTGACAGAGCTGCCAAAGAGGTAGGTGTCAACTTCATCGGTGGATACTCAGCACTTGTGTCAAAGGGCATGACAAAGGCGGATGAGCTTTTAATCAAATCCATCCCTCAGGCAATGCTTGAGACAGACCTGGTATGCAGCTCTGTAAATGTTGGCTCTACAAAAACCGGAATCAACATGGATGCAGTAAAGCTGATTGGTGAGATGATAAAGGAGACAGCAGAGGTGACAAAGCACCTTCCTGTATCAGGCTGTGCCAAGTTTGTAGTATTCTGCAACGCCCCTGATGACAATCCGTTTATGGCAGGAGCCTTCCATGGTGTGACAGAAGCAGATGCCATCATCAATGTAGGTGTCAGCGGACCGGGAGTAGTAAAGACTGCTCTTGAAAAGGTAAGAGGCGAGAACTTTGAGGTGCTCTGTGAGACAATCAAGAAGACAGCCTTCAAGGTTACTCGAGTAGGACAGCTCGTGGCAAAGGAGGCTTCAAAGAAGCTTGGAGTGCCATTTGGAATCATAGACCTCTCACTTGCACCTACACCGGCTATCGGAGACTCTGTAGCCGATATTCTCTGTGAGATAGGTTTAGAGAGAGCCGGAGCTCCGGGAACAACAGCAGCACTTGCACTCTTAAACGATCAGGTGAAAAAGGGCGGTATCATGGCATCCTCATATGTCGGCGGACTTTCAGGTGCCTTTATTCCTGTATCAGAGGATCAGGGAATGATAGATGCCGTAAACGATGGTGCACTCACTCTCGAAAAGCTTGAGGCTATGACCTGTGTATGCTCAGTGGGACTTGACATGATTGCAATCCCTGGCGATACAAAGGCCACCACAATTTCAGGAATTATCGCAGATGAGATGGCTATCGGTATGATAAATCAAAAGACAACAGCCTGCAGACTGCTTCCTGCAATCGGAAAGGATGTAGGTGATGTGGTAGAAATCGGAGGACTCCTTGGAAGTGCACCGGTTATGCCGGTAAACAGATTCTCTTGCGATGCATTTGTAAACCGCGGTGGAAGAATCCCGGCACCTATTCACAGCTTTAAAAATTAGTAAATAATGGCATTGTTTACAAGCATGTACTTATAAGAATAACTTATAAGTACATGCTTATTTTAAAGTGGTACTTGACAATGACAAAAATACATGCTTAAATAAAGACAGTTATATGACTGACGGAAGTGGATAACCACATGGAGTATAACAGTTGATTGCCGACCGTCTGGGCGCACATTTAATATAGGTTTCATGCAGAGCTTTATATTTTTATGTGTGTTCAGACGGTCTTTTTATTCCGGCAGGCCCGAGTAATTTGGGGATGCAGACCACATTATCAGAAAACATGGAGGATGACATGGAAAGAGTATCATTAGCAAAGGAATTATCAAGCACAACATACCCTGGCAGAGGTATCGTAATCGGACGCACAAAGGATGGTAAGAAGGCTGTAACAGCATACTTTATCATGGGCAGAAGCGAAAACAGCCGCAACAGAGTATTTGTAGAGGATGGCGAGGGCATCAGAACACAGGCATTTGACCCTTCAAAGCTTGAGGATCCAAGTCTTATCATTTACGCACCTGTAAGAGTGCTTGGCAACAAGACAATTGTCACAAACGGTGACCAGACAGATACTATCTATGAGCTGATGGACAAGCAGCAGACATTTGAGCAGGCCTTAAGGACAAGAGAGTTTGAGCCTGACGCTCCTAACTATACACCTAGAATTTCAGGAATCATGCATATTGACAATGGTGAGTTCAACTACGCTATGTCAATCTTAAAGAGCAACAACGGCAATCCTGATGCATGCAACAGATACACATTTGCATACTCAGCACCGGTTGCGGGAGAGGGACATTTCATCCATACATATATGGGTGATGGAAATCCACTGCCAAGCTTTGAGGGTGAGCCTACATGGGTAGACATCGAGGGAGATATCGATGAGTTTACCGATATGGTATGGGAGAACTTAAACGAAGACAATAAGGTATCACTTTTTGTAAGATATATTGATATCGCAACAGGCGAGTATGAGAGCAGAATCGTAAACAAAAACAAATAAAACACTATATAAACGGTCAAATATACAAGATAAGCAGATAAAAACAGGAGAACAGAAAAATGCAGGAATATGAATTAAAATACGGATGTAACCCAAATCAGAAACCAGCCAGAATATTTATGAAGGAGGGAGAGCTTCCTATAAAAGTGCTTAACGGCAGAGCCGGATATATCAACTTCCTTGATGCCTTTAACGGATGGCAGCTTGTAAGAGAGCTTAAGAAGGCAACAGGTCTTCCGGCCGCAACATCCTTCAAGCATGTTTCACCTGCAGGTGCAGCAGTAGGACAGCCACTTTCAGATGTGGAGAAAAAGATTTACTGGGTTGATGACATGGATATCGAGTTTACACCACTTGCAAATGCATACATCAGAGCAAGAGGCGCTGACAGAATGTCATCATTTGGTGATTTTATTTCACTTTCAGATGTATGTGACAAGAGCACTGCACTTGTAATCAAGAGAGAGGTATCAGACGGTGTTATCGCTCCGGGCTACACAGACGAGGCTCTTGAGATTTTGAAGGCTAAGAAAAACGGCAATTACTGTGTTATCGAGATTGACCCGTCATATGAGCCGGCACCTATCGAGAGAAAGGATGTATTTGGCATCACATTTGAGCAGGGCAGAAACGAGCTTCATATTGATGATGATTTCTTCTCAAATATTGTGACAGAGAACAAGGAGCTCACAGAGCAGGCTAAGATCGATCTGGCAATATCTATGATTACATTAAAGTATACACAGTCCAACTCTGTATGCTATGTAAAGGGCGGCCAGGCAATCGGTATCGGAGCAGGCCAGCAGTCTCGTATCCACTGTACCAGACTTGCAGGCTCAAAGGCAGATAACTGGTGGCTTCGTCAGTCTCCACAGGTGCTTGGACTTCAGTTCGTGGATGGTATCAGACGTGCAGACCGCGACAATACTATTGACCTTTATATCGGTGAGGATTACATGGACGTGCTTGCAGAGGGCGAGTGGCAGAAGTTCTTCAAGGTAAAGCCGGACGTATTTACTGCAGAGGAGAAGAGAGCATGGCTTGACAGGAATACAGATGTAGCACTTGGCTCTGATGCATTCTTCCCGTTTGGTGACAACATTGAGCGTGCTCACAAGAGTGGCGTGAAGTATGTAGCCCAGCCGGGTGGATCTGTGAGAGATGACCATGTTATTGATACATGTAATAAGTACGGCATGGTGATGAGCTTTACAGGAATCAGGCTTTTCCATCACTAATCACAGGGCATAAGAGAAATTATATACTAAATAAAGATAAAACGGTGTGAATCCAACAGGATTCATGCCGTTTTTGCGATGTGTTATGAGCAAACAAAAATTTTCTAATCAAATATGTAAAAAGTACTAGTATTTAAGTGGAAAAGATGTTATATTTCAATAAAACACTTAATTAGCTAAAAAATAATTATGTTAATTTAAAATAATTAGTTATTAGGAGGAAATGAATGAAAAAGAGAAGATTTGTGGCATCAGTTATGACATTGGCGATGCTTGTATCAATGCTGTCAGGATGTTCATTTGGTTCATCATCAAAAAAGGTCACACAGATATACTTCCTGAGTTGTAAACCAGAGGTGAAGTCAGTATGGGAGGAGGTTTCAGCAGCCTATGAAAAGGAGACCGGTATTAAGCTAAAGGTGCTTACCGCAGCTGATGGCAATCATGAGAGAACACTTAAGGCGGAGCTTGCAAAGAAGGACTACCCGACAATGTTCCAGATAAACGGTCCTGTTGAGTATGGCAAGTGGAAGAATTACTGTATGGATCTTTCAGACACAAAGCTGTATTCATGGCTTTTGGATAAGAGCATGGCAGTGACCGGCGACAACGGAAAGGGCGTATACGGCATACCTTACGTTGTTGAGGGCTATGGAATCATCTACAACAACGCAATTATGGACAAATACTTTGCATTATCAGATAAGACAAGTCAGATAAAGAGCGTGGAGGAGATAAACAATTTCGCTGCCTTAAAGGAGGTAGTGGAGGATATGCAGGCTCATAAGAGTGAGCTTGGAATCGAGGGAGTGTTTGGCTCAACATCTCTTTCACCGGGTGATAGCTGGAGATGGCATACACATCTGATGAATATCCCTATAACCTATGAGCTTCAGGATAAAAATGCATCGGATCTTGACTCAATTGATTTTACATACAGTGATGAATTTAAAAATGTTTTTGATTTGTATGTAAACAATTCATGCACTCCGGCATCGGAGCTCACAGATAAGGGTGTAGAGGATTCAATGCAGGAATTTGCGCAGGGCAAGGCTGCAATGATTCAAAACGGTAACTGGGGCTGGACACAGATAGAGAGTACGGACGGCAATGTGGTCAAACAGGAGGATGCCAAATACATGCCTATATATACAGGTATGGATGGGGAAGAGTCACAGGGACTCTGCATCGGAACAGAGAATTATATCTGTATCAACTCACAGGCAACAGATGAAGAAAAGCAGGCCTCTATTGATTTTTTGGAGTGGCTTTACAGCTCAAAAGAGGGAAAGAAATTTGTAACAGAAAAGTTTGGATTTATTCCTCCGTTTAGTACGTTTAAGGAATCAGAATATCCGTCAAACCCACTTGCAGTTGAGGTACTTGAGTACATGAATGACAGCTCAAGGAAGTCTGTGCCATGGAACTTTGTTACATTCCCGAACCAGAAGTTTAAGGATAACATGGGAAGCGACCTGACGCTCTACGTTAATGGTGAGATGGACTGGGATACACTTGTAGATACAGTCAAGGCTGACTGGATAAATCAAAAGAGCAGTGAGGAGGAATAATTTATGAAAACTATAAAGGCAAAGGTAGCGACACTTATTGCCACGACTTCACTTGTTCTTATTGTGGCAATATTATCGGTTTCGCTTACCGTAATGAAGAAAAACGTAGTAACTTTATGTGAGAACTATTTGTATGATACATGTGTATCTGCGTCAAATACACTATATGAGAGCTTTTATGGAGATACAGACCAGGTAAATATGGATGTCAGGGTGCAGTACATACTTTACAACGTCGGCATCCAGGATATGGATTCAAGTAAGGCATATCTGGTGGACAAGGATGGAAAATATGTCTATCATGACGACCCTAAGATGATAGGCAAAAAGATGGAGGACAATCCCGTAATCCAAAAGGTACTCGACAAGCTTAACTCTACAGGAGTCATGGAAACTGCAAAGGTTGAGGAATGTAAGGTGGACGGCAAGGAAAAGTACATAGCATTTATGTGTACGGTAAATGACTGGGTAGTATATGTAGAGGCAGATAAATCAGATGTGCTTGCATCCATCACCACAATCACCACATTCTCTCTTTTAATGGGCGTGGTACTGGTTATTTTAGCAGTTGGAATCGGTATCCTTGTCACTAGAAGGATTACGAAGCCAATTACAAAGCTTACAGCAGTTATCGATGATATCTCACAGCTCAACATGACCGATGAGCATGAAATTCCAATTACGAAGGATGAAATCGGTGTCATGGGTGTGGCTCTAAAGAAAATGAAGGAGCAGTTAAATGGTATTATAACAGAGCTCAACGGAATTTCAGGAAAGCTCGTAAACGACTCAAATACTCTCTATGATATTTCAGAGAATGTAACCGATGCTTCGACCAACAACTCGGCAACCAACGAGGAGCTTGCCGCAAGCATGGAGTCTACCTCACAGTCAACAGAGGAGGTTACAAACAGTGTCCTCAATATGAACAATAATGCTATCGAGGTGGCAAACAAGATAAGCGAGGGAACAAGCCTGACAGCCGGAGCCATGGAGAAGGCAAATGCCATCCATAACAGAACAAGCAGTGCAAGAGAGGAAACCCTTAAGGTTTATGATTCTATCAAGAGTACATCTGAAAAGGCAATAACAGATGCGAAGCAGGTAGAAAAGATTAATGAGCTTGCGAAGGCTATTCAGGATATAGCAGATGAGACAACACTGCTTTCTTTAAATGCTTCAATAGAGGCGGCAAGAGCCGGAGACCAGGGCAGGGGCTTTGCGGTTGTAGCCAGTGAGATAGCAAATCTTGCGGCAGAATCAACAGCAACCGGTGCCAATATTGTGACAATTGTTGCACAGGTTAATTCATCGGTAGAGACACTTACAGGATGTCTGGTTGATGTGCTTGACTTCCTTGAAAACAAGGTAATGAATGACTATGATGCTTTCATGACATCATCTGACGAGTACAGTGATGTGACAAGAAGCATTGAGGATTTTATGAATCAGGCAAACGGAGAGGTTGAGCAGCTTAGAAATGCGATAAGCCGCATAACGGATTCAATGGATTCAATCAACCAGAATATCAATGAATGCTCAGTCGGCATCAATGATATTGCCAACAAGACAACAGAGGTAGTTGAGCTGACAAGCGAAAGCTTTGAGCGCTCTACAAACTGTAAGGATTCAGCATCAGAATTACAGAATATTACATCAAGATTCAAAATTAAATAAATTAAATTGAAGCACAATAAGTAATTCAATAATAGGAGACTTCATGATATAATTACTGTATACATTTTACACAGTAGTTAATCATGGAGTCTTTTTATGTCATTACAGTTTATCACAGGTAATTCAGGAAACGGAAAAACAAAATATCTCTTTAACACGATAGTGAAAGAGGCAAAGGCACACCCAAGGGATAATTATCTTGTAATAGTGCCTGAGCAGTTTACTATGCAGACGCAGAGACAGCTTGTGGATTTGTCGGAGAATAAAGCCATCATGAATATAGATGTGCTAAGCTTTAAGCGCTTAGCCTACAGAGTGTTTGATGAGCTTGGAATCACAAACCTTACAGTGCTTGAGGAGACAGGTAAGAACCTTGTACTCAGAAAGCTTGCGGCACAGGAGGCGGATAAGCTTGGCGTAATAGGCAGAAACTTAAACCGCATCGGCTATATAAGCGAGGTAAAGTCACTGCTTTCGGAGCTTGTGCAGTATAATATATCGCCGGAGGAGCTGGGAAGATATATTGCCTCAGGTAGGCTATCGGATACACTTTCAGATAAGCTCAAGGATGTGCTTGTGCTGTATGAAGCATTTGAGAAGTTCATGCAGGACAAATATATCACTGCAGAGGAAATACTTAATGTGCTTTGCAATGTGGCGGAGGAGTCTGCCATTCTTAGAAATTCAGTCATTGCATTTGATGAATTTACTGGATTTACACCTATACAGAACCAGCTCATCAAAAAGCTCTTTGTCATTTCAAAGAAAATATATGTAACGCTCACAATAGACTGTCGTGAGGATATCTTTAAGAGCAGAGGCATGCAGGAGCTGTTTGACATGCCAAAAAGGACAGTGAAATCACTCACCGAAATGGCAGCGTTTTATGGCATAGAAGTCGAGGAACCTATTATCCTTGATAAAAACTACCGGCTTGCAGAAAACGAAGAGCTAAGCTTTATGGAACAGCAGCTTTTCAGGAAACAAAGACGCTCCTTTGAAAAAGCACCAAAGCACATTCATATAGACTGTCTGCGTGATCCAAAGCAGGAGCTGACAAAGATAGCCAGAACCATAAATGAGCTCGTGAGAAACGAAAACCTGCGCTACCGCGATATTGCTATAGTCACAGGAGATGTGAATATATATGCAGGTTATGTGCGTGAAATATTTGACAAATACAATATTCCTTACTTTATCGATGCCACACAGGAGATACTTTTCCATCCGTTTATTGAGTTTATCAGGTCAATACCCGATATTGCGGCACAAAATTTCTCGGCAGATGCGGTGTTCAGATTTTTGAGGTGCGGCTTTACGGAGCTTACGGACAGTGAAATAGATGTACTTGAAAACTATGTGCTCGCCTGTGGAGTAAGAGGTAAAAGCGCATGGGACAAAAAGTGGGTCAGGCTGCCAAAGCATAAGGCAGGCTATGACCTTGAGCTTTTAAACCAAAGCAGGGAGTATATAATGGAGCTGCTAAAGCCGGTATATCAGGTGTTTTCCGATAAAAAGTCAACGGTAAAGGACTATGTGCTCGCTATATATAAGCTGATAGTTTTGCTTGATATACCTGATAAGCTTGCAAAAAAGGAGCAGGCACTGCTTGATGCAGGGGACCAGACCGCATCAAAGGAATACGGACAGATATACAAAATAGTCATGCAGCTCTTTGAAAAATATGTGGCGGTGCTGGGTGATGAATGCATGGATGCAGAGGAATTTACACAGATACTGGATGCAGGACTGGATGCGGCAGATGTAGCAGTCATACCGCCGGGATACGACACTGTGACCATCGGAGATATTGAGAGAACGCGTCTGACAAACATAAAGGTCATGTTTTTTGCAGGCGTAAACGATGGGATTGTTCCAAAGGCGGCAGGAAGAGGAGGCATTATATCCCAGTATGAGAGAGAGGCACTTAAGGAGCTGGATATAGAGCTTGCGCCTGGGGCAAGGGAGCAGGCATTTATACAGAGGTTTTATCTGTATATGAATATGACAAAGCCATCCAGGGAGCTTTATATCAGCTATACAAGACTTGACAGTGAAAAAAAGGCTGCCCAGCCATCGTACCTCATAGGTATATTAAAGGGGATGTTTCCGGAGCTTGTCGTGACTGAGACAGAGGATGTAGAACAGCTTTTGGATATATCAAGCAGGCAGAGTGCTCTGGATTATCTGCTGTCAAATGAGGTGGATGACAGATGGTGCGAGATTGCAGCAGCGGTGATGCTCTATGACGCAGCAGTCAGTGATGCAGGGGACGGTAATGAAGTAGACGATAAAGAATTTACTCAAAAAAATGCCGTGGAGAGGCTCATAAATGCAAGGTTTGAGCATTATTCAAAGGATCCGATTAGCCGAAATGTGGCAAGAAGCATATACGGCAGACACATGGAGGGCAGTATCACGCGCTTTGAGCAGTTTGCCAGGTGTGCATATGCGCATTTTTTAAACTATGGATTGAGGCTTACAGAGCGTGAGGAGAGCGGCTTTACATCCCTTGATATGGGTAATATATACCATGAAGCACTGGAAAGATACAGTAAGAAGCTTGACAGGGAGAGTACTGACTGGTTTAGCGTGACAGATGCAAAAAGAGATGAGATTGCGATGGAAGCAATAAATGAGGTGATTGATGAGTATACAGGCTTTGGCATATTTGATACAGCGGAAAGCCAACATTCGATATCTCATATGAAGGCGGTCTTTAAGCAGACAGTATGGGCACTCACAACCCAGATACGAAGAGGCAGCTTTGTGCCTGAGAGGTTTGAGTTTTCCTTTTACGAGAGCCTTGATATGGCAAATGATGTGACGGTTGATATAAAGGGACGCGTGGACAGGACTGACACATATACGGATGAGGGCAGGCTTTTTGTGAAGGTACTGGATTACAAGTCAGGAAATACAGTTTTTGACCTGGTGAAGCTGTACTATGGCACGCAGCTTCAGCTTGCAGTGTACATGGACGCTGTCATGGAACAAAAGAAAGAGGCGCTAAAGCAGGTAAGTGTGGAGCCGGGCGGTATGCTGTACTATCACATCGACGATCCTGTAATTGATTTAAAGGATGTGACACCGGGCACTGAGCTGTCTGAGGAAGAAATCAATCAGATGATATTAAAGAAGCTCAAGCCTGATGGGCTTATCAACTCGGACGAAAAGGCATACAGAGGCATGGATAGGGACTTTGAGAAAAGCTCTGACGTAATCCCTGTCACCTTAAAAAAGGATCAGACACCGGCTGCAGGCTCAAAGGTGGCAAACGCCGAAGAGTTTGATGTGATAACAAGGTTTGCCAGAGAGAAGCTTCGCGAGATAGGAAGAGAAATATACGATGGAAATGTTGCCGTCAATCCTATCAAGAACAAGAAAATAGACAGCTGCGCATATTGCGCTTTTCAGGCCATATGCAGGTATGATTCAAGGATACCGGGCTTTAGCGAAAGAAGCTTTAACGGTGACAATAAGGAAGATGTACTTGATAAAATGCGTACACAGATTGCAGCGGCAGAGCATAAAGCATGCTATGGAAATAATAATATAAAGCCATAATCGGGAGACATAATATGGATGTTAAATGGACCAGTGAACAGAAAAAGGTTATAGATTTAAGAGACAGGGATATACTTGTATCGGCGGCAGCGGGCTCAGGAAAGACAGCTGTACTCGTTGAGCGTATAGTAAACAGAATATGTGTGGATAATCCGCCGGTGGATATCGACAGGATGCTTGTGGTGACGTTTACCAAGGCTGCAGCTGCTGAGATGAGGGAGCGTGTCAGCCGTGCGATAGACAGCTTGAAGGAGCAAAAGCCGGACGATGAGAACCTGCAGAGGCAGTCGACACTGGTTCACAATGCGCTCATCACTACAATCGATTCGTTTTGTCTGTTTGTGGTGCAGAATAATTTCGCACAGCTTAATCTGGATCCTGATTTCAGAATCGGTGACCAGGCAGAGCTTAAGCTTATGCTAAAGGATGCTTTGGCACAGGTATTTGAGGACAATTATGCAAGAGAAGACAACGAGGCATTTATCAACCTTATAGATACCTACAGCAAGGGAAGAAATGACTCTGCCGTCAGGCAGATGGTGGAGGATATCTACTATAAGGCGGGCAGCTCATCATGGCCGAGAAAGTGGATGAACAGCCTCCTAAGGCTCTATGATATAAAGTCAGCTAAACAGCTTGAGGACTCAGAAATCATTAAGGAGATAGTGGATTACAGCAGGGTGCTTTTGGAGGAGGCTGTTCAGGAGCTTACAATGGCGAAAGACCTGGCATCAGCTACACCCGGGCTTGAAAAGTATGCGCTTACACTTTCAGAGGATATAGCATTGTTTGAAGGAATGGCTGATGTGACAGGCTATGTCGGCATGCAGGAGTTCTTAAACAAAATATCCTTTGGCAGAATTGCTGTCATCAGGAAATTTGACGGAGACGAGAAGAAAAAGGAGCGCGTGAAAAGCATGCGCGATGCTGCCAAGAAGACGGTAGACGGAATAAAGCAGAAATACTTTGGCATGTCAACCAAGCTTATGTATGAGCAGCTGGAGCGTCAAAGACCATTTGTTAAAGAGCTGATAAGGCTCTCACTCGAGTTTTATGATACGATGGAGGCTGTAAAGACAAGAAAAAGAGTATTTGATTTTTCTGATATAGAGCACTTTGCGCTTCGCATACTGGTGGATGAACAGACACTGGAGCCCACAGAGACGGCGCGTGAGTTTTCAAAACATTTTGAGGAAATCATGATTGACGAGTATCAGGACTCAAACCAGGTGCAGGAGGATATACTTACCGCTATTTCAAGAGAGCACCAGGGAGTCGGCAACATGTTTATGGTGGGCGATGTAAAGCAGAGCATATACAGGTTTCGAATGGCGCGCCCTGAGCTGTTTATGGAAAAATACAACACATATACATCAGATGACAGTGCACACCAGAGAATAGACCTGCATAAAAATTTCAGAAGCAGGAATGAGGTGTTAGACTTTACTAACGACATATTCTACAAAATCATGGCAGCAGATTTGGGCAATGTGCAGTATGATGACGATGCGGCACTGTATCCCGGTGCAAGCTATCCTGAGGAGACGATGCGTCCTGAGCTTTTGCTTGTTGACTACAAGGATGAGGAGCTGTCTGAAATTATAGAGGATGAGGATGGAGATAAGGTGCAGATAGAGGCGCTTTTGATTGCAAACCGTATCAGGAGTCTGATGGAAAACGGCATGGTGACTGATAAAAAGACAGGGCAGCTAAGGGCCGTGCAGTACAGGGATATAGTGATACTTTCGAGAAGTGTTGCAACCTGGGGCAATACAGTGGCAGCAGTATTAAAGGACTGTGATATTCCGGCACATGTAGAGTCGAATACAGGCTACTTTTCATCGTATGAGATACAGGTGATTCTGTCCATGCTTCGCATACTCGATAATCCGCTGCAGGATATTCCGATGGCAGCAGTGCTTGCTTCGCCTATCGTGGGCATGGATGATGAGGAGCTGGCACAGATTAGGTCTGCCTTTAAGGGCGTAAGCTTTGCACAGGCTGCACTTCGCGCCATGGCAGGTGAGGATGGCTATGAGGACGAGAAGCTTAAAGCCTTCGCTTTGGTATTTGAGAGACTAAGAGGTGCTGTAGCTGATACGCCAATCCATGAGCTTTTGTACATGATGCTTGATGAGACAGGCTTTTACAGGTATGCATCGGCCATGCCGGCAGGAAAACGGCGCAGACAGAATATAGATATGCTGATTGAGATGGCCGCAGCCTATGAAAAGACCAGCTACAAGGGGCTGTTTCACTTTGTCAGGTACATAGATATACAGCAGAAATACGAGATAGACTACGGAGAGGCCGATACCGCAGGCGAGAATGACGATGTGGTGCGCATTATGACAATCCATAAGAGCAAGGGTCTTGAGTTTCCTGTAGTGTTTGTTTCCGGGCTTGGCAAGGGCTTTAACACGCAGGACACAAAATCAGACCTGGTGATACATGAAAAGCTGGGGCTTGGCCTTGTGGAAAAAACAAAAAGCCCAAGGACAAAGCGACCATCACTAATCAGAAATGAGATAGAAAGCCGCATTAAAAGGGAAAATCTGGGAGAGGAGCTGCGTGTGCTGTATGTAGCGCTCACCAGGGCGAAGGAAAAGATTATCATGACAGGGGGACTTTCAAATGCCCAAAAATCCTTTGAGAAGTATAGAGGCAATGTAAATGCGAACCAGCCAATAAGCTTTGGACAAAGGGAGAAAGCAGGGTGTTACCTGGACTGGATTATACCTGCCATGCTGTCGTACCCGGATAAGTATACGGTATCCACAGTCGATGCAACAGAGTTCGCTGCACGAACTGCGATGGATATGGCGGCAAACGATATATCAAGAGCGCAGCTTATTGGGCACATAAGTGCAGCGGATGAAACAAAAGCCAAAGAGCTCGCAGAGGAATTTGATTTTGAGTATGCATATGCTTCTGATATAACTAAAAAAAGCAAATATTCGGTATCTGAGCTGAAGCATGACTCTATGGTTGAAAAGTACGATAGCACAGAGAGGGAGGCAGAGCGTCCTAAGTTCCTTTTGGAGGAGAAGGAGACGTATGTGCCGGACTTTGCGAGGGATGATGAGGCAGGCTGTGCTTCTAATGAAAGCAAAGAGCCTAAAAATGCAGCAGGTGTGAATCAGGGAGCGCTGCGAGGAACTGCAGTGCACCGTGTCATGGAGTGTCTGGATTTCAAGAGCCTGTGTGATATAGATACAAAAGACCATGTGGCAGTCAGTGCATTTGTGAAGAAAAGCATGGATGAAATGCTAAAAAAGGGGCTTATCACAGATGACATGTACAGGCTGACCAGACCAAAGCTTATAGAGCAGTTTATATCATCAGATGTGGCAGCGCGTATGGCACAGGCGGATAAGAGAGGCGATTTGTATAAAGAGAAGCCTTTTGTGATGGACTATGAGGGAGTATTGGTTCAGGGAATTATTGATGTATTCTGGCTGGAGAATGATAAAATAGTGCTGCTTGATTATAAGACAGATAGGGTAAATGCTGCTAAAGAGCTTATCGACAGATACAGCACACAGCTAAAACTGTATGCTGACGCACTTGGAAGGATTTTTTCTACAGATGGGAAAAGCATACAGGCGGATGAGAGGCTCATATATTCATTCCGTTTACAGCAGACAATTGTTACCTGTTGTGAATGTAAAAAATAGTGGCATGTCACAGCAATCTATTATATAATGTCTAACAGGCGGTACGAAAATATACAATACATTAATATATCAGACATAATTGCTGTATGAGCAGCTGTATATAAAGCCAAAGAAAAGAGATAATTTACATGGAGGAATACATATGTACGAATACGATGACGAGGTTTTAGACACATTTTTAAAGAAACAGACACAGCTTTTTAGTGAGGAGGTCGCAGATACTCCGGAGGCTGCAGAGGAATTTTTAGAGGACTGCATGGCTGTGGTATGTAAGAATATAAAAGAAGTAAGAGATTACTTTGATGAGGCAGGCTCAGATATTTCGGGCATGTCAGATGATGAGCTTATGGACCAGAGTGAGGTCTTTGCCATTGCGGACGGCAGATTCCTTGTTGTGGAAGGATAGCAGGTATGAAGTATTTTAAGAAAACGATGTGTATGCTGCTTGCATCAGTGACACTTCTCACCGGCTGCAGTATTGCCGGCAAGGAGATAGTGCTTGATATAAATACCACGAACAGCCATACAGTTTTTTCTGTGGACAATATGAAGTGCGATAAGACGGAGGCACTCATATATTTAGCCAATTACAAAAATCTGTACGGCACTATGTATGATGTTAACCTGCTTGAGACAGATGATGCGTCGAACGTGGAAAAATATATCAGGGATGTCACTGTTGATGAGCTGACGCGCATATACTGCATGGTTTCAATTGCAAAGCAGAAGAAGATTACACTTACAGACAAGGAGAAGAGTAGTGTGTCGAAGGCTGCAAAGGAATACTATGACTCATTAAACGAAGCTGAAAAGAAATTCACAAAGGCAGATTTATCAGACATTGAGAGCGCATACGAGCATTATGCGATTGCGCAAAAGCTGTACAATTCTCTATCGAAGGGCGTTGATACAGAGGTGAGTGATGAGGATGCAAGAGTTATCCATATACAGAAAATCTTTGTAAAGAGCAAGGAGAGCGCAGATGCTGTGAGCCAGAAGCTCTCGTCAAAGGAAGATTTTGCAGCAGTTGCATCAGGCAGCAGTGAGGACAGCCAGACAGAGCTGTATGCTGCAAAGGGCACTCTGCCACAGGAGGTTGAGGCTGTAGCATTTGAGCTTGGCGATGGAGAGACATCTGATATGATAAGCACAGATGACGGCTACTATTTCATCAAGTGTATATCCAAGCTGGACCGGGAAAAAACAGAGCAGAACAAGGTCACTATACTGCAAAAGAGACAACAGGAGCAGTTTAATGATGACTACGAGCACTTTGTAAAAAAAGCAGGGTTTAGTTTAAACAGTGACCTGTGGGATTCAATCAGTATAAAGGATGAAAAGGATGTGAAAACAAGCTCATTTTTTACTGTGTATAATAAATACTTTCAGGCCGACAATTGAACAGACAGATAATAATTAATAATAGACAGGAGCATATAATATGGACTGGGAATTTGACATCCTGTATGCAATTCAGAGCATCAGAACACCGTTTTTAGACAAGCTAATGGCGTTTTTATCCACCATAGGAAATGCAGGTGCATTGTGGATTGTGATAGGTGTAGTGCTTTGTGTTTCAAAAAAATACCGCCGTGGAGGCATGCAGATGCTTTCGGCAGAGCTTTTGAGCTTTATAGTGGGCAATCTGATAATGAAAAATATGGTCGACAGATTGAGACCATGTCAGATAGATGAGACAGTCAGTCTTATTGTAAAGATACCGTTTGACTCATCATTTCCTTCGGGACACACGTTAAACGGCATAACAGCGGCAGTGACACTTATGTTTATAGACAAAAGAATGGGAATACCGGCGATTATACTTGCGGTACTTATAGCGTTTTCGCGTATGTACAACTTCATGCATTTCCCAACGGATATCCTGGCAGGAGCAGTGCTTGGTGTGGTATCGGCAGTGTTTGTGAACTTTTTGTTTAAGAGAGCCGGTAATTAATAAAAAGCTGTACACATGCAGGTCTATGAAACCGGCATAGTGTACAGCTTTTTTATGAGATGTTAACAGTAAAATTACTTTGTTGGATTACTTTGTGAGAAGAAGCATGATATCATTACTTCTCTTTACAAATTTAGTCATCTGGTCAACTGAAAGCGGCTGGTTAGAAAGCATTGCAAGGTCGTAAAGCTGCTCAGCAAACATTGGAACGTGCTCAGAATCCTTATTGTCTAAGATGTACTTTACAAGCTCGTTGTTGGCATTTAATGTGAGTGTCTGGTCAGCGGCAAACATGCTTGGATCCATTCCACCCATGCCTCCGGCTGCGTACATTTTCATCATATCCTGCATACGTCTGCCCTGCTCTGAGAGTGTGAGCACAGATGCTACATCTGCGTTCTTAAGGTTTTCTACCTTTACAGTAAGCTTATCGTTGTTCAAAGCCTTTTTGAATACCTCAGAGAGAGTAGTGGTTGCCTCTGTGAGGTCTGCACCGGATTCATCCTTGAGAGATTCTGTGAGGTCTGCATCTATTCTCATGAACTTGTAGTGGTCATTTCTCTGCTCAAGCTGTGTGATGAATGAGGTATCGATATTGTGGTCAAGAATAACAGCGTTCATGCCCTGCTCCTTGAACAGCTTGATATACTGACCCTGCTGTACTACATCTGTGACATAGTAAACTGTATTTTTCTCAGGTTCCTTGTTTTCATCAGAGGCATTTGCATCAGTATTGTCAGCTTTCTTTGTATCATCAGAAGCATCGGCACTTTCTGCATCTGTTTTTTCATCCTCCGCAACAGGTGCGAGCAGCTCAGGAAGAGTCTGATACTTGTCATTGATGTCCTTGAAAAGAATATAGTCGTTTATCTTGTCACAGAACTTCTCGTCCTTTAAGCAGCCAAACTTGATGAATGGGCTGATGTCATCCCAGTATTTCTCATAGGCTTCCTTATCTGTCTTGCACATACCGATGAGCTTGTCAGCTACTTTCTTGGTGATGTACTCAGAAATCTTCTTTACGAAGCCATCATTCTGGAGAGCAGAACGTGATACGTTAAGCGGTAAATCAGGACAATCGATAACACCCTTAAGGAGCATCAAAAACTCAGGAATGACCTCCTTGATATTGTCTGCGATAAATACCTGGTTGTTGTAAAGCTTAATAGTTCCCTCGATTGAGTCGTACTCTGTGTTGATCTTAGGGAAGTAGAGGATACCCTTTAAGTTGAAAGGATAGTCCATATTCAGGTGTATCCAGAAAAGCGGCTCCTTGTAGTCTAAGAATACCTTTCTGTAAAACTCCTTGTATTCCTCGTCGGTACACTCATTCGGGCTCTTGGTCCAGAGTGGGGTTGTATCATTGAGCGGAACAGGACGCTTAACGATTTTGAGCTGATCCTTTGCAGGAGATACCTCTACCTGCTCCTTCTCGCCCTTGTCATTTTCTTTTTCCTCGTACTTGGCGTCCTCATGGATTTCCTCGATGACAGTGTCTGTGTCACGCTTGTCAGCCTTATCTATTGTCTCGTACTCTTCAGGAGCATTTTCCTTTGCAAGATAAATCTCTGTAGGCATGAAAGAACAGTACTTCTCGATGACCTCACGTGCGCGGTACTCGTTTGCGAACTCAAGACAGTCGTCGTTTAAGTAGAGAGTAATCTCTGTTCCGACGTCGTCCATGTCGCCATCCTCCATGTTGTACTCTGTGCCACCGTCACATGACCAGTGTACAGGTGTAGAGCCCTCTTTATAAGAGAGAGTATCGATTGTTACCTCGTCGGCTACCATGAATGCTGAGTAGAAGCCGAGACCGAAATGACCGATAATCTGGTCATCATTTGACTTGTCCTTGTATTTCTCGATGAAGTCTGTAGCACCTGAAAAAGCGATACGGCTTATGTATTCTTCAACCTCATCAGCTGTCATACCAAGACCGTTATCGATAATCTTTATTGTCTTTTCGTCAGGGTTTACGAGCACCTGAATCTTGCCCTTGTAGTCTGCAGGAAGGGAATATTCACCCATCATGTCGAGCTTTTTGAGCTTAGTGATGGCATCGCAGCCGTTTGAGATGAGCTCACGATAGAAGATATCGTGGTCTGAATATAACCATTTCTTTATAATAGGGAACAGGTTGTCGCTGTCAATTGAAAGATTGCCGTGTTTTTCTGTCATTTTTACACACTCCTTGTTTTTTATTTACGCCGCGTTTATAGGCTGTGAGGTTGCGGTGTAGCAGCCAATAATTCCTCAGAGAAAATATGAAGTCAGCCACAGGATTTTGTATGGATAGTTTGTGGCATGCTTTTGTTTGTGCCGCTTTGTCCGGTAATGGAACCCTGCGGCAGTTCATATTTTATCTTCGGAACAATTGTCTGCTACCCGCAAATTTAGCTTGTTTCCGCGAGTGTAGATTTAGTTAAATGTTTTACGCCGCGGTTATGGGCTGTGAGGTTGCGGTAGGACGGCCAGTAATTCCTCAGAGAAAATATGAAGTCAGCCACAGGATTTTGTATGGATAGTTATGCGGCATAATTTTGGTTGTGCCGCTTTGTCCGGTAATGGAACCCTGTGGCAGTTCATATTTTATCTTCAGAACAACTGTCTGCTACCCGCAATTTAGCTTGTTTCCGCGAATGTAGGTCATTTATTATTTGTAATAAACCAGCTTGTTTTATAAGCATAATAAAATAATAGTTCGCATTATCGGAAAAGTCAATAGAAAATTAGCACTCGAAAATAGTGAGTGCTAACAAAATAACAGAAAACCGCGTGAATTGGGCATTTTTGGAATTGTGAAAAGTTTATAAACTTATTTTTCACTGGACATTGTGGCGTAAAAATGCTAGGATTTATTTTATAATTAATATAGATATAAGGAGACTGATATGTTACAGGCAGGTATTAAAGGTAAGAAAGAGATTACAGTGACTTTGGATAAGACAGCGAAGGCTATGGGAAGCGGCACGATGGATGTGTTTGCTACTCCGGCTATGATTGCGCTGATGGAAAATACAGCTTTTGAGAGTGTTGCGTCTGAGCTTGAGGAGGGAAGTGGTACTGTCGGTACTGCGCTTGATATTAAGCATGTTTCGGCTACACCGGTTGGCATGAAGGTGACTTGTGAGTCGGAGCTTGTGAAGGTGGATGGTAGAGCGCTCACTTTTTCTGTGAAGGCTTTTGATGAGGCAGGTCTCATTGGTGAGGGTACGCATGAGCGTTTTATAGTTTTTGAGGAGAAATTCCAGAAGAAGGCAGATGACAAAGCAAAATAGACAGGATTTAGGTAGTAAAACACCGGAAATCAAAACGGAGAAACGTAAGGCCGTAGGTGGTGATTGTAAGGAATCTAACATCGAAGGAAAAAGTGCGAGGAAATACAGCAGAAGATGGGATATCATTGTGACAGCCTTTGATTTTGTGACCAATTTTTCAGAGAGCTCTATTTCTGCATACGCAGGGCAGGCAGCCTTCTTTTTGATGCTGTCTTTTTTCCCGTTTTTATTGTTTTTCTTTTCGCTGCTGAGCTGGACACCGCTTACAGAGGCTGATTTTTTGATGTGGGCGAGCTCGTTTATTCCGGAGTCGTTTGGTGACATCATGAAGGATCTGGCCAGTGAGGTGTATGCCAGCGGCACAGGCAGGCTTTCTATCACGATGATTACAGCCGTGTACTTAAGCTCAAAGGCTTTTATTTCGTTTCAGCTTGGGCTTGACGATATGTACCATGTGAAGGAAAACAGAAATTTTATTTTGCGGCGCATATATTCGGTGCTTTACAGTATCGTTTTTGCACTGGCGCTCATTTTTTTACTGGGTATCATGGTGTTTGGAAATATGCTCAGGAAGATGTATTTTTCGAATGTTCATCATATAATTGGAAGGATAATAGGCAGTGTGGTCGATTATCGTCTGGTAATCTGCCTGCCGGTGCTTATTTTATTTTTCTGGGTGATTTATGTGTTTCTGCCAAACAAGAAGCATAGGGCAAAGTACCAGCTGCCGGGAGCGGTATTTGCAGCTGCTGCATGGATGATTTTTTCGGGAATCTTTTCTGTGTACGTGGATAAATACAATAATTATTCTTCATTTTATGGCACAATGACCACTATTGCGCTTATAATGGTATGGTTATATGGTTGCATGTATGTGCTTTTCATAGGCGGTATAATAAACCGCACATGGGAGGAGCGTATGGATGCCAAAAAATATTATAATAAATAGTTACAATAAATAGTAAATTCGGAGGCTTCGAATATATGGATAATAATAAAGAAATGATAGAAGGGCTTGTATCACAGATACTTGACGATTATCATGATGACAAAATCATAAATCAGCAGGCACTTTTTTCACAGCCGGACAAGGAGGCTGTTTGTGATCTGCTCTCAAAGCTTATTAAGATAATGTATCCAGGCTATTTCAAGGGCACGAGCTTCAGATATTACAACCTGGACAGCCAGATTGCTGTTCTTTTGGAGGATATCATGTACAATCTGCGTAAGCAGGTGGTGCTTGCCCTGCCACAGAATCCTAAATACAGGAGCTTATCACATCACGAGCTTGTCAATATGTCTGAGAAAATCAGTAATGATTTCTTTAAAAGGATTCCAAAAATCAGGGCTTTGGTGGAGACTGATGTGGCTGCGTTTTTTGACGGAGACCCTGCAGCCTACAATTACAATGAGATTATCCTTTGCTATCCGGGACTGCTTGCAATCACTACAAACCGTATAGCCCACGAGCTGCATCTGCTTGGAGTACCGCTCATCCCGCGTATGATGACAGAGCATGCACACAGCAAAACCGGTATTGACATCCATCCGGGTGCCACTATTGGCAAGAATTTCTTTATAGACCACGGAACGGGCATCGTGGTCGGTGAGACCACTATTATCGGTGATAATGTCAAGGTATATCAGGGTGTGACTATCGGAGCACTTTCTACCAGAGGCGGTCAGAAGCTAAAGGGCGTGAAGAGACATCCTACTATTGAGGATAATGTCATCATCTATGCAGGGGCTTCTATACTTGGTGGTGAGACTGTCATCGGAAGAGGTGCTGTCATCGGAAGTAATGCATTTATTACTTCATCTATCGAGCCGGGGGCTCGTGTGAGCATCAAAAACCAGGAGCTTTCCATCAGAACAGGAGAGCGAAAGGAGCTTGTGGCCAGCGAGATGGAGACGGATTCGAGCTGGTTTTACGTAATATAATATTATAATATACTTTTTTGACTGAAGGTCGGTACGCGCGCCCCGGGCATCTGGTGTCGCACACGTACTCTCCTGCAGGCTACGCTTTACAGTTAAGATACTGTATGAATTATGCTTTTTAGGGTTTCTATGCTTGACGAAACCGTCGAAACGCGCCGTCCTTGGCGCGGTTCTCCTCGCTCCTGCGTCCATGCAGGAGCGTTTCTGCGTTTCGTGGGCATAATTCTAACAGTATCTAAACTGCTACGCTATGCGCCTGCAGGAGAGTACGTGTGCGCCATCGGTGCCCGGGGCGCGCGTACCTTACGTTGTGGCGGAAATGATTATGAGGGCGTATTGCACCGTTACACGGTGCTCACTTGGGGTCCGTCCTATTAGCCATAACTGAAAAAAGTAAGAAAAATCTAAAAAAAGTAAGAAAAATCTAAAGAAAATTATTGACATCTAAGTAACGTTAGAGTATACTAACAGCCGTAAGAGATACCAAATGATGTTTTTTATCATTAAAGAAGTGAAGAACAGACGTGAAAAGAGGTAAATATGATGCCATTATCAATGAGTGGTGCCGGGGAGGCACAGATAATCAAGAAAATCGGCGGAAAGGAAGAGGTGAGATCTTTCCTTGAGAAGCTGGGCTTTGTAGTAGGCGGAGAGGTGACTGTCATCTCAGAGATAGCCGGCAATATGATAGTCAATGTAAAGGGCGCCAGAGTAGCAATCGGCAAGGACATGGCAAATAAGATCATGGTCTGATATAACACATGTAATAGGTATGGATATAGCATGTATGACATATATAACACATATAATACATAACACATGCAGCAATGCGCTGTATAAGCTGTAATCATTTAAGATTTAAACGATTTTGTATATGATATTATGCAAACGTTTATATAAATTTTTTAAACAACAATAAAATTAAAAAAGGAGTAGTCAGCATGAAGACATTAAAGCAAGCCAAAGTAGGCGAGACAGTCAAGGTTGTCAAGCTCACAGGCCAGGGTGCAGTCAAGAGGCGTATCATGGATATGGGAATTACTAAGGGTGTTGAGATATTTATCCGCAAGGTGGCACCGCTTGGCGATCCGGTAGAGGTGACAGTGAGAGGCTATGAGCTATCACTTCGTAAGGACGATGCCTCTATGATAGAAGTAGAGTAAATTTTTTTTGCCTATAGGTTAGCAAATGCAAACTATAGGCAGAATGAGCAAACAAAAATAAGGAGATTAAAACATGGCAGTAAAAATTGCTCTCGCAGGAAACCCGAACTGCGGAAAAACAACACTGTTCAATGCCTTAACAGGTGCCAACCAGTATGTTGGTAACTGGCCTGGTGTTACAGTTGAGAAAAAAGAGGGAAAGCTTATCGGTCACAAGGATGTAGATCTGGTGGATTTACCGGGTATTTACTCACTTTCTCCATATACTCTCGAGGAGGTTGTTGCAAGAAATTACTTAATCGGAGAGCAGCCGGATGCGATTATCAATATCGTGGACGGAACCAATATCGAGCGTAATCTGTATCTGACAACACAGATTATAGAGCTTGGCATTCCGGTACTTATGGCTATCAATATGATGGATATCGTAAGGAAAAACGGAGACAAAATCAATATCAAGGCACTCGGCGAAAAGCTCGGCTGTGAGGTTGTTGAGATTTCAGCTTTAAAGAAGACAGGAATCAAGGAGACTGCAGAGAAGGCAATCCAGATTGCAAAGTCAGGTAAATCAGTTCAGAGGGTACATCACTTTGCAGATGATGTGGAGAGTACAATCGCAGGCATCGAGGATAAGCTTGGTCTTGCAGTAGCAGAGAACCAGAAGAGATTCTTTGCAATCAAGCTTTTAGAGCGTGACTCAAAGATTTCTGAGGTATTAAAGAGTGCTCCAAACGTAGACGCAGAGATTAAAGCTCTCGAGGACAAATACGATGATGACACAGAGAGTATCATCACAAACGAGAGATATCAGTACATATCTTCAATCATCGGCTCATGTGTAAAGAAGGCACGCGCCGGAAAAGAGACAGTATCAGACAAAATTGATAAGATTGTTACAAACAGATTTTTGGCACTGCCTATTTTCGCACTCATTATGTGGGGCGTATATTACGTGGCAGTATCATCACTCGGTGGAATAGTAACAGACTGGACAAACGACACACTCTTTGGCGAGTGGATTCAGCCGACAGTACAGACATTTATGGAACATGCAGGCTGCTCTGATTGGCTTGTATCACTTGTAGTTGAAGGTATCATCGGAGGTCTTGGTGCACCTATCGGATTTGCACCACAGATGGCTATCGTATTCTTATTCCTCTCAATCCTTGAGGACTGCGGATACATGGCACGAGTAGCCTTCATCATGGACAGAATCTTCCGTAGATTTGGTCTCTCAGGAAAGTCCTTCATCCCATTCCTTATCGGATCAGGATGTGGAGTACCTGGAATCATGGCAACACGTACTATCGAGAACGAAAAAGACCGTCGTATGACAATGATGACAGTAACAAATATCCCATGTGGAGCAAAGCTTCCGGTTATCGCACTTATCGCAGGCTTTATCATGGGTGACGGCTGCTGGTGGATGGCACCTCTTATGTACTTTGCAGGAATCGGCCTCACAATCATTTACTGTATCATTTTAAAGAAGACAAGAGCATTTGCAGGCGAGCCTGCACCATTCGTAATGGAGCTTCCACAGTATCATATTCCTTCAGTAAAGGGTGTGCTGTTGCACGTATGGGAGAGAGTATGGGCATTCTTAAAGAAGGCCGGAACAATCCTCTTCCTCTGCTGTGCGGTTATGTGGTTCCTTTCAAGCTTCGGCATCCAGGATGGCGCATTCGGACTTGTTGACAAAGAAAACAGCTTACTTGCAGTAATCGGATCTGCAATCGCAGTTATCTTTGCACCACTCGGATTCGATACCTGGCAGGCAGTTGCATCATCACTCTCTGGCTTTGTGGCAAAAGAGGGAATCGTATCAACAATGGGTGTACTCTCAGGACTTGGAGAGGTAGAGGAGTATGCAGTAAGCATGCATGATCAGTTTGCAGCATTCTTCCCAACAACAATGGTAGCAGTATCATTCTTACTGTTTAACCTGTTTGACTCACCATGTCTTGCAGCTATCTCAACAACAGCAAAGGAGCTTAACAACCGTAAGTTCTTCTGGTTTACAATCATATTCCAGAACGTATCAGCTTACTGTGTAACACTTATGTTCTACCAGATTGTGGGACTTTGCATAGGTGAGGTAGCATTCAACTTCTGGACAGTAGTTGCATTTGTACTCCTTGCAGGTGTATTATACTTATTGTTCAGAAAAGACCCTAATAAGGCAACAGTAAAGAACACTTCATTTGCGGCATCAAACGTGTAGCAGGAGTTTAGATGAGAATCAATCTGGAATTTAACACAGCAGACCTCATAGCAGTCATAGTTCTTCTATGCCTGCTGGGGCTTGCCGTAAAGATAATAATAGGATTTTTCAAGGAAAAGAAATAATGCAGTAGTATATTTAGTAGCATTTGTAGTGAAGGAGATGATGACATGCTGGCTGATATCATTGTAATTGCAATTCTCGTAGTGATAGTTGCACTTGTAATCAGGACAATAATCAAATCAAAGAAAGCAGGCAAGAGCCTGCAGTGTGGAATGGACTGCAGCCATTGCAAGGGCTGTCATTAATCCACGGCAAGGTGTGTATGAAGCACAGGATGGGCATTTCATGGAAATAACTCATCTGCCGCTTAAGCTGCATCTGCCGGCATCGGTAACGATAGGAGGATGTATGTCGAAAGAAGCAATAGAGCAAAAAGAGGTAATCGTTGGCAAGCTAAAGGACAGCGGATGCAGGATTACAAAGCAGAGACTTATTTTGCTTGATGTAATCCTCGAGGGCGAGTGCGGAAGCTGCAAAGAGATTTATTATCGGGCATCAAAGATAGATCACTCTATCGGGACTGCTACGGTGTATCGGATGATCAATACACTTGAAGAGATTGGAGCGATAGACCGCAAAAATATGTATAGAGTGCAGGTGTCATAAGCCTGGTTTTATAGGAATTGTAATTTTTAGAAAATTCGCTATACTAGAATGAGTATAGCGGATTTTTTTAGTGGAGGCTTTTATGGCATTGTTTTTAGCAGAAAGCGTTGCAAAGCATTGGGGGAGAGGCTGTGATATATCAATAGGTACAATTGTTATAATAAGTGAATTAATGAATTGTATAAAAAGAAGAACGGCAATAAGGAAAGCACACTGAGAATTAAAGATTCTTAGTGTGTTTTTTGTTGCAATTAATTGAGAATAAAAAAGTGTAAAAATGACAAAAAAATACTTGACATATAGGTATAAGTAAGATATATTTAACTCAGGTTAGAGATAACTAACACGAAAGGAGCCAAAATGTGCCAGGAAGTATTTCAGATTGCTATGAGCATGGATTTAAAGAGCGTGGAAATGCAGCTTGCCCTCCAGTGTGCCCCATTAATTACAGGAGCGAGAATTTCAAATATGCTCATGATAGACAGCACTGATGAGAGTGCCATGAGAGTGATTCTGAGGGCTTCCGGGATATCACATTTCAGGCTCGCAGCAAGGAATGAGAAAACCGCCTTCCTCTTATTCCGCAGGAGCCTTTTAGAAGCATATCTGAATAATTCAGAGGCTTTGGACATACTAAAGAAAGCGGGATATGAGGATTTTTCATTCGGTAAGATATTACTTAGATTCAAAAAACACTACGAAGCATATCTGAATGACGAACACAAGCAGTTTCCGCATGAGATGGGGCTTTTGCTTGGATATCCGATAGAGGATGTGAGAGGCTTTATAGAGCATAACGGATGCGGCTGCCTGTATTCAGGATACTGGAAGGTATATCGCAACGTACCGCTTAAAAAGAAGATGTTTGAGGATTTTGAAAAGGCGAAGGAAAGTGTCATACAGCTATTGGCCGAGGATATAGATATGAGGCTGATACTGGAAATATATAAGGAAGAACCGCAGCAGATTGCGGTATAGGAGGATTTAAAATGAGCAAAATCAGTGTAGTTTATTGGTCACAGTCAGGCAATACAGCAGCAATGGCAGAGGCAGTTGCAAAGGGCGTCACAGATGCCGGAAAGGAAGCAGAAATCGTATTCGTAAGCAGTGCTTCAATAGATGAGCTTAAATCAGAGACAGCATTCGCACTCGGATGCCCTGCAATGGGTGCAGAGGTACTTGAGGAGGGCGAGATGGAGCCGTTTGTCACAGAGCTTGAGGGCTGCGTGGCAGGCAAGACAATCGGTCTGTTCGGTTCATACGGATGGGGCGATGGCGAGTGGATGCGCGACTGGGTAGAGCGAATGACAGCAGCCGGAGCTACAGTGGTAGGCGGCGAGGGTGTTATCTGCCAGGATGCACCGGACGATGATGCAAAGACAGCCTGCGAGGAGCTTGGAAAGAAGCTGGCAGCGGTATAAGCAAATCAGACTATAGCGTGGCCGCGACAACAGGAATGGCCACGAAAAATATATTTTATCTCCGCAAAGTATAAACTTTGCTCCTAGTGTAAATCTGGGCCGGCGAACTTCCCATTCGCCGGCCCGCTCTCTTTTTAATGACATTTGGGCTATTGCATTGGATGGAGCTATTATTATATAATATATGTCAGAGGTTTCTGGGTGCTTTATTTCTGCCAGAACTAAGTGCTGAGGAAAAAAACGATATGCTGGAGAATGAGTTTGATATCAAAATGGAAGGTGACAGAAAGGAGTTGTTGAAATCTATGTGTAATCTCAGTCAAGGAATAAAAGAACAAGGAATCGAACAAGGAATCGAACAAGGACGAAGAGAAGAGCGAATTTCTACATTGGTGACCTTCTTCAAAAATGATGGTACTGTAGCTGCAGCAAAACAAATGCTTAATTCGTCAGATGAAGACATTAAGATTGCTAAGGAACGTCTTTCGATGATTGAAGAGTAAAGATACAAGAAAACACCTCTATTGCAGTGCAATGGAGGTGTTTTTTTGCTATTGCCTAAACAGAAAGAATGTAATAAAAAATTCGCAGATTATTACAATCTGCGAACTTTACCTCTGTTAAAAACACTAGATATATAATAAAACTTTAGTCATTTTATGTCAACTATTGTATCTTTTTTTGTATCTTTTTACATTTTTAATGGAATATTGGGATATATTTTATAT